>Ga0115030_1000362_pt1 | contig 18224 bp, 15 predicted proteins | sample SidtaG_4_FD_87174 | JGI IMG/M metagenome (GOLD analysis project Ga0115030, IMG submission 87174) | Marine algal microbial communities from Sidmouth, United Kingdom - Sidmouth_Male1 metaG | ecosystem: Host-associated > Algae > Red algae > Unclassified | place: Sidmouth, United Kingdom | collected... | reverse complement strand
CTACAGTTATATCTAAACGAGTTTGTTTATAAACTTAATAGAAGGTATTTTGAAGAGAAACTCTTCGATAGGCTTGTAATTGCGGGAATTACAGGATTATGAGTGAAAACGGATATTCAAATATAATTAAAATTGATTACAAAACTTACTAACCCTCTTAAAAATATTTTAAAGAGGGTTAGTAAGTTTTAACAAAAAACGTTTGTTGCGGTAACAACTTGAATCCAGCGATTATTAGAACAAATTCAAAAAAAGAAGCTAAAAAACACTTTTAATTGTTTCGCTTTTTACAACCGTTTCCAGCCATTCTTTATCAGGACTACTAAACTCTGTAATTCCGCCTCCTACATACAAGTACACTTCTTTGTTTGTGATAGAGAAACACCTTATATTCACATACAAATCTGTTGTGTCAAACAAATTAAGAGTACCCAAATATCCCGTATAAAAAGATCTATCGTAACCTTCGTTTTTTAAAATATAGTTTTTAGCTTTTTCTTTTGGCAAACCACAAACAGCGGGTGTTGGATGTAAATACTCTACCAACCTTTGCATATCGTTTGTAGATTTTAAAACTCCTGTAATGGTTGTTTTTAAATGTAATAAATTTCCTGCTTTTACCGTTTCTACATCAGAAAACATCAGTTTACTTACATTATTTTGCAAAAATTCTCTTATATAATCAGAAACCATCTGTTGTTCTTGAATTTCTTTAGTTCCCCAACAAGGATTTAAATTACCTTTAAAATATTGCGTTCCTGCTAAAGACATGGTTGTAAAATTTGCGCCTTTTACGTTTAATAACGTTTCTGGAGTTGCACCAATCCACATACCTACTTTGGGATGAAACCACATGTAAGTATAAGCATTAGAATACTTGTTTAAAAGTTTTTTAAACACCAAAAAAACATCCAATTTACTTGATTCTACTTTTTCCTTTCGAGAAATTACAATTTTAGACATTTCAGTTTGCTGAATTGTAGCTATTGCTTTGGTCACTTTTTTTACGTGCAACCTCTCATCATCTTTATTTGATACAACCTCGAGGTTATTGTCATCAAAATCACCAAAATCAATATGCTCTGAATAGACGGCATCCGCTTGTAAAATGTAAGCCTCTTTACTACTATCAAAAGGAGCAAAAACATATCCTTTAGCACTAAAATCATCAAACACAAACAAATCAGAAGTATTTTGTCGTATCAATGTCAATTGCTTTTCATTAGGTTTTCTAAAAGCAACAAAAGGTAAGTTAAGCTCTTTTATTTTTTTAATTTCTGGTAATATATTCAAACTTAAAAATTTACTTAGGGAGTACTATATTTGTTATTTTACAGATAGATATTAAATTATCTTCTTCATCTTTAATTACAATTTGCCACAAATGTGTACTTCTTCCTTTGTGTATTAAAGTAGCTTTTGCAGTTACTACCCCACTCTTTTTGCTTTTTACATGATTGGCAGAAATTTCAATTCCTTTTACAATATATTTATTAGGATTAACAAACAAGAAAGAAGCTGCACTACCTACACTCTCTGCCAAAGCAACCGTAGCTCCACCATGTAAAATTCCCATAGGTTGATACACTTTGGGAGTTACAGCCATGGTTGCTACCAAGTAATCTGGTCCTGCTTCAATATATTTAATACCCAGCGTTTCCATCAATGTATTCTTGGCTAATTGATTTAATTGTATTAATGCACTCTCAAAATCCATGTTTTATTTTTAATTAAAGTAAAATTAAGAATTTATTGACTTTTATACCTATTTTTGTCGCACTAAAGTAACTATTTAATGATATACAAAATAAGAGTAATATTAGACACAAAAGAAGATGTGATAAGAACCTTGTTGGTAGATTCTAAAATTACACTAGAAGAATTTCATAAAATTATTGCACAAGTTTTTGGGTTTAATGGACAAGAAATGGCTTCTTTTTTTAGATCTGATGATGAATGGAACCAAGGAGAAGAAATTCCGTTATGTTCTATGGACGATGCTCCCGATGCATTATGTATGGCTACCACCACGCTTGCTCAAAACATTGAAGATATTGAAGAAAAGTTAATTTATCTGTACGATTACTTGAGCATGTGGACATTTTACTGTGAATTGATTGAAGTGACCAAAACGACAGATTCTGAGTTACCCAAATTAATTTTATCTATAGGTGATACTCCTGATGAAGCTCCTGAAAAAGAATTTATAGCTGATAAATCTGACTTAGACGAAGACGGGTTTGATGATTTTAGCAATTTTGAAAATATTGATGATATTGATTTAGATACATACTAAATCAATATCATATCATCATAGGCAATAATAGTCTTGTAATTTTTGTTTGTAAAATATTCTTTTACATAGGGTTCTTTACCTGTTACCAGTACAAAATCTCCACCCCAAGCCCCTAAACTTTTTACAGCTCCTTTAAAATCAGAAAACAATTTTTCTTTTACTGGCTGTATGTTTAAAAGCTGAGAAATTATGGTTTCGTGAGTTTCTAATAAGTTTTCAAATTCTTCTATTTTTTTTGAGCTACAAATTTTTTTTGTAAGAGTATTTATCTTTTTTATAAATTCGGTTTTATCTAATGATAAAGAGCGATACATTTTAATTCCTTCTTTACTATCTTGTTTTTGGTTTAGATACACAAAAAAAAGTTGATTTTTAAAACTTGGGTAAAAATCTACTTTGGTAACAATAGGTAAATTTCTATTTCTCTGATAGGTAATTGGAGTCTTGTTTTGAGCACATGCAATATCGTAACCACTTCCTCCAAAAGATTTTTCTAACAACTCAAAAGCATTAACCTCTGCCCAATTGGCAATGCTATTAATTAAAGTAGATGAGGTTCCTAAACCCCATTTATTTGGAAATGTTAAATGGGTTTGTACTAAAGCCCCTTTACTGTTTTGTAGAAAATTTAAATTTAACGTTCTAGCTGTTTTTAAAATTGCTTGTAACGTAGTTGCAATTTTAACAGGTTCCTCTAACACATTGGTAGAGTTTATCAATTTAAGCGTTAAAACATCAAAAGATGTAGAAAACCAACATTGTTTGTCTGCGTTGTAACTCTCCCAAGTTAGCACGTTATCGTGTTTTTCTGTAACCTCTAATAACTGGCCATATTTTGTAGGTAAAGCCAAAGATATAGCACCATCTAGTACTAAATATTCTCCAGAAATTAATAATTTCCCATTGCTATAATATGTTTTCATTATGCCCTTATTTCTTTTAAAACATCTGCAACTCCACTAAAACTAACTACTTTTCCTTTTAAAGCTTTTGTTACTATTATTTTTTCTTCTTGGGTAGCTTGTAGTTGGTTTAAAATATTTACCAAATGCATTTTCATATGTCCTTCTTGAATTCCAGTAGTTGTCAATGCTCTTAAAGCAGCATAATTCTGAGCCAATCCTGCTACGGCAATAATTTGCATCAACTCTTTTGCAGAGGGTTGATCTAATATCTCTAAAGATAGTTTGGACAAAGGATGCGTGCTTGTTAAACCACCTACCGTTCCTAAAGCCAAAGGAACTTCTATAGAAAAAGTAAAAATTCCTTCTTTCACATTACAAGTGGTTAAACTCTTGTATTTTCCAGATTTTGATGCGTAGGCATGTACTCCTGCCTCAATAGCTCTAAAGTCGTTTCCAGTAGCAATTACAACTGCATCAATCCCGTTCATTACACCTTTGTTGTGAGTAACTGCCCTGTGCGGTTCTACATTTGCAATAGCAACAGCTTGCTCCATTTTTTCAGCAAACAAAGCCCCATTAGTAGGGTGTAACTTTTCTACCTCACAACTTACCTCTGCTTTTACTACACAATTGGGAACGTAATTTGATAAAATACTCATCACAATCTGAATATCTCCTTTTTTAAATTCCTCTGCAATGGCTTCTAAACAAGAATTAATAAAATTTGCTCCCATAGAATCTTTGGTCTCAAAAGTTACGTGCAATTGGTAATAATCGGCCAATTCCAATGTTTTGTCTCTTAATTCAATTTCTAAAATACCACCACCACGCTTGCGCATGTTTTTGGTTATAGGGTCAGTTATTTTTAGTAATTGTTCTTTTTTATTTTTAAAATAATCTTTTAATTCTAACGGAGTTCCTTTATACATAAAATGAACTTGCCCTACTTTTACTGTATTTAAAACCTCAGCCTTAAAGCCGCCTTTATCAGACCAAAATTTAGCAACTAAAGAAGCTGCTGCTACTACAGAACTCTCTTCTATTGCCATAGGTATGGCATACTCTTTAGAATTTATAATAAAGTTGGGAGCAATACCGTAAGGCATATAAAAATTAGAGATGGTATTCTCTATAAAATCATCATGTAACTGTTGTAAGGTTTTATCAACATTTAAATATTGTGCTAATATTTTTCTACTTTTGTTACCAGAAAGTGTAAAATTATTAGTTAACCAATCTATTTTTTCGTTCTTACTAAATTTAGAAAAACCTGATACTATTTTTGACATTTCTATATATTCTATATTAATTGTTACAAATATACGTTCCTTTTTTAAACAAAAATCTTCTGTTTAACGTATATATCTTATGATATTCAACAGATATCAACTACAATTTTTTATGTATTTTAGCAAGACAAACTAAATTACATGAACATTATAAAAAAAAACTATTCTTCATTAAGCTTTAAAAACCTAGTTACTATTGGAGTATTTTTAAGCTTGGTAGGATGTGCAGATACTTTTGATACTTCTTATTTTGATAAAGAAATTAACGATCCAACTATTGGAGTTGCCTTAAAACTAGGTAATGCAACGTATACTGCCAAAGAACTGTTTGAGGAAATTGACAAGGATATAGAAGTTAGCGAAACTGTTAGTCAAGGAAAATCTTTAGTTTCCTTTGTATACACAGAAACTATCAAAGAGACTAACATAAATGATTTTTTAACCTTAAGTGATAAAGACTCTAAGCAAAAATTTTACTTAACTGTTTTTCCTAATGGAACTAAAGGAACATATATAGGGCCTGATCTTGTTCTGGAAGATTCTAAACCTGTTTTTTCTGAATTAAAACCTGATAACGATGCTAAACTTACAGAAATCTCTTTTTCTGAAGGAACTTTTCAAGTTTTTCTGACAAACAAAATAGATTCTGATCTACAAATAGAGTTTACACTAAACTCTTTGGTTAAGGATGGAAAACCTTTTGTTCAAACGTTCAATTTGCCCAAAGGACAACTTACACCTTATTCATCTTCTCCTAAAAAACTAGAAGGATACATCGCTAATTTGGCAAACGGAACTAATGGCTATAATACTTTAGCTACAAATATAAAAGCGAGAATAGTTGCCAAAAATGGTGAAACTTTTACAGATGCTAGTAGTCTTTCTTGTACTATTAAATTTAGAAATGTAAAAATAAAAAGTGCCAAAGGAGTTTTTGGAAAAAAAACACTAGATGTAGAAACCAAAAAATTTGATTTAACTTTTTTTGAAAAATTAACAGAAGGAAACATATCCTTTAAATCTCCTCGTCTAAAACTAAAAGCAACAAATGGATATGGTTTCCCTATAGGAATTACTTTAGAGGGTATTACAACTACTGCAACTACAAACAATCAACTTTCTGTATTAAAAGAAGACGCAAATTTAAAATTAAGATCTGAAACACCTGAAACAAATGATTATTATGCTATTATAAATGCTTCTGAAAATATAGGAATCACCAAAACAACCAATATAGAAATTAACGAACAAAACTCTAACTTGGCAGATCTAATAAACGAGAAACCACAAAAATTTATCATTGATGTAAATGCAGTTTCTAATCCCAACGCAACAACAGATACATCTGATTTTTTTGATTCCAGTGCATCTATTGATGTAGAAGTCCAAGCTGAACTTCCTTTACATGTCAGTTTTAAAAGTCTTCGTTTTGAACCTGATATTTTTGAAATAGACACTAAAGATTTTAAAGATCTTGAAAACAATATTAACACCCTAACCTTAGAGGTTTTTACAAAAAACACAATCCCTTTAAATGGAAATATTAAAATACAATTTATAACAACAAAGGAAGGTACAGAAACTGTTGAGTTTATTAAAAATATAGAAAATATGATTGATGGAGCTCCTGTAAATCGTGATGGTTTTTCTACAAACACCCTGGCTACTGTTTCTGAAAACATAAAAAAAATTAATTTAACTCCAGAAGAAATAAAAGCACTAAACAAAGTTACCCATGTAAAAACTGTGATTACTCTTGATACAACCAACAAAGAGGCAGTAAAAATACAGAGTACAGATATTGTAACATTTAATATGGCCTTGTTAGTAGATTATACATTTTCTGACAAAGAGAAAAATGCCAACAATTAATTAAACAAAAATGAAAAATTACATAAAATTAATCACCCTAATTGTTTTTTCTATATTTTTAAAAAACGATATAAAAGCACAAAGTCATGTTTCATTTTTTCATTTAGGAGACTATGTGCAGCAGTCTACAGAACTGTCACCTGTGTATCTTCCTAAAAATAAATTATCCATTGGTTTGCCTGGGGTTTCTGTAGCGGTAAGCAATCAACTGAGCTACAGACAAATATTTCCTCAAAATTTAACAAACCCCAATTTTGTTGATTTTGATATGCAAGGAATGTACAATGCCATTGATGGAGAATATAACAACTTTGCTATTTCTCAAAGTGTTAATCTTTTTAACCTAGCTTTTAAACGTAAACATGGATCTATTACCTTTTTTGTAAATCAAAAAGTAAATACAAATTGGAAAATGAGTAAAAATGGGGTTCTTAATATTTTAAATAATGGACTTCAAAAAAGAAACAATACAATTTTATTAAACGATCAAATAGACGCTACTTTATATGCAGAAGCTGGAATTGGTTTTACTCAACAATTTTTAAAAGATAAATTAGCTGTCGGAATAAAACTAAAATATTTAATAGGTGTAGCAAACGGATCTACTCAAGAAAATGCTACCGCAAGTGTTCGTGTAAACAACGATTATTCGTGGACTATTAATACAAAAAACGCTTTTGCTAGATCTGCAGGAATAGACCTAGAAAACATTAAAGACTATAAATTTAATACAAACAACACTGGAATAGGTTTTGATATTGGAGCTAGTTATGAAATTATTCCTAATTTAATAGTAGAAGCTGCTATTAACGATATTGGAGCTATTACCTGGAAAGATAATGTTAAGGAATATTATGTAAATGATGTTACAAACTTAGAACATGAGGGTACTAATTTAAGATCTGATAATGATGTACTAGACGATTTAGAAGCATTAACAGAATCCGGAAAATTAGATACTGGAGAGAGAAAAGGAACCTCATACAAAACATCCTTAGCTACAACATCTTACTTATCTGCAAGTTATAGTCTGTTTAAAAAACATCAATTTAGAGCTACAATGTTCAACAATCATAAATTAAAAGACGATAAAGCAGTTCTAGGTTTAGGATACAACTTAGCTTTAAGAAAAACAACTTATGGTGTAGTAGGGATTAAAAATGCACAAGGAGAAATTGATTACGGAGTAAATTTTGCTACAAAAATAGGTCCTATTCAAATTTATGCAGCCACAGACAATTTAAATAAAATTTTAGGAAAACCAGAAGAAGTTAGAAATGCTAACTTAAAGTTAGGTCTAAATCTTGTGTTTGGTTATGGCAAAAAATCAAAAGATTAATAACCCTTATTTTACCTACTAAAAAAGCTGTCTAACGACAGCTTTTTTAGTTTTACCTCATCACTAGATAACTTCTTGAAAAAATGTATTTTTGATATCTTAAAGAATAAAATACATGGAACTAATTTACGGAGGTAGTAAAACAAATCAGAAAACAGTATTAGGACATCCATCGGGTTTGTTTGTTTTGTTCTTTACCGAAATGTGGGAACGATTTTCTTTTTACGGAATGCGAGTTCTTTTGGTTAACTTTTTAACCATGGCAATGACAAAAGTTAACAATCCGGGATGGGGTTGGTCTACAGAAAATGCGAGTGCTTTATTTGGTACGTATGCTGGATTACTGTATTTAACACCCATTTTAGGTGGAATTATAGCAGATAAACTTACAGGCTACAAATGGGCTGTTATTATTGGAGCCTTTATTATGACTTTAGGTCATGTTGCTATGGCTTTTGAAACAGAGGTTACTTTGTATATTGGACTTACACTACTTGTTCTAGGTACTGGTTTTTTTAAACCCAACATGACTTCTATTATTTCTGAAATGTACACTAAAGTTCCTCAAAAAAAAGATGGAGCTTATACCATTTATTATATGGGCGTAAATGCCGGTGCTTTTTTTGGAATGATGCTTTGTGGTTATTTAGCAGAAACACAAGGTTGGGCCTACGGATTTGGGTTAGCTGGAATTTTTATGCTTTTTGGAACTTTACAGTTTTGGCTAGCATCTCCTCTCTTTGGTAAAATTGGTGAAGCTGACAAAAAAGAAAAAAAAGACATCAATACTTTAGAAAAAGAGAATAATTTTACAAATATTGACAAAATCCTTATTTTTATATGTTCTGCAGTTGGCCTCTTATACTTATTAAACGATCCTAGCTCTAAAATAGCAAATATTCATTTATTGCCTCAAAAATTCTTAGGACTTACAGACGACATTTCTGGAGCTACAGAAATTATTTTCATCGGTCTTTTTCTTTTTTTGTTTTTAATAGTTAGTAGAATTATTCGTTACGAAAAAATAATTAGAGACAGAATGATTGCTTTGATTGTTTTTGCTGTTTTTACCATTTTTTTCTGGATGTCTTTTGAACAAGGAGCAACTTCTCTTGTTATTTTTGCTAGAGACTATACACAAAGAGAACTTACCGGAAACTATGCGCTACTTTTTAACATAACAAATACATGTATAACAGTTATTCCGTTAGCTATTATTTCTTGGGTCTTATTGTTATTGTACAAACAGACTCATCAAACTATAAAAACCTCCAATCTTATACTTATTGTTAGTTTTTTAGCAATTTGGACTGTTGTGGGTATTATGCTATACCAAAGCTTTTCATCTGATATAACCATTGTTCCTGTTTCTTGGTTTAGCACCTTAAATTCCTTTTTTATTATTGCTTTTGCATCCTATTTTTCTAAATGGTGGGAAAGTAAGTACAACCCTAGCTCTGCTCAAAAATATGCATTAGGATTGGTGTTTTTAGGGATTGGTTTTGCGTTTCTTGCCTACGGAGCCACTTATATTCCCTCTAATGTTCTAGATGAACCCGTTAGCCTTAGTATGGCTTGGTTAATTCTAGCCTATTTATTCCACACCCTTGGAGAATTGTGTTTATCTCCTTTAGGGTTATCACAAGTAAGTAAGTTGGTTCCTGCAAAAATGATTGGTTTTATGTATGGTATGTGGTATTTGGCTATTGCTATTGGAAACAAATTGGCTGGTATTTTGGGAGGACAAATAAAAACGATTACCGAAGAATACAGTTTAAGTAAATTCTTTTTAATTTTTACTTTAATTCCTATTATTGCTGGCTTGATAATTGCGCTTATGAATAAAAAATTAATTAAATTGTCACACGGTATAGATTCCTAATAAAATTTTAAAACTTACTTATAAACAAATTCAATGAAATATATAAATTTACTGTTACTTTTTGCAACCACGTTTACTTTTGCCAATAACCCAGAACCTAAAGAAATTCAATGGATTAGTTTTGAAAAAGCCGTGAAATTAAGTGAACTAAATCCCAAACCTTTAATAGTAGATATCTATACAGATTGGTGCCATTGGTGTAAAGTAATGGATAAAAAAACATATACCAATCAAGAAATTATTCGTTATATAAATTCTAATTTTTACGCTGTTAAATTTAATGCAGAACAAAAAGCACCTGTTACCTTTAGAGGACAAACATTTAAATATATTCCAAATGGTAAAAGAGGTGTTCACGAATTTGCAGCCTCTATATTACAAGGGAAATTAAGTTATCCCTCTACCGTATTTTTAAATAAAAACAAAGAGTTGGTACAAGCAGTTCCAGGATATTTAAAAACACCTATGATGGAAAAACTAATCAACTTTATGCACCAAGAAGCCTATATTACTAAAGATTGGCCTACGTTTGAAAAAGAATTTAAGAGTAAGCTTTAATTAATTACATATGCTCCCTTTGTAGCAATATTATAAAAAGGCACTTGCAAATTATTGCAAGTGTTTTTCCATTTTTCCACATTACTTTGGTAGTTTTTTGCTGTAACAATTACTTTTTTTGGTTTTAACATAGAAACAACTCTCATCATATTTATTTTAGGATTGTTATCTATGATTAAAATCAACCCTCTTGTTTTTATTTTGTCATACGCATAATTTTTGTTGATGACTATGTAATTAACCTCTTTAAATTGAAACACATCATTTTCTATTTTTTTTACCTCATCAATACAATTATTTCTTTTATTCGCTCTAAAATATTCTTTACTAAGTGTATGTTGATACACCATTAATCTATACTTATTTTTAATAGTAATCGCTAAATTTCGGTAATCGTTATACACTATTAACTCTTGTTTTTTATACACTTTATATTGATAATAAATATAAGTGAATTGAAATAACAATACACACAATCCAAAGCTAACTATTTTTGTATAGGTGACTGCTTTTAGCAAGTTCCACAATAAAAAGAGCAACACAAAACTAAGAAACACATGAAAAGGATGTAGGGTTATATTTTTTAAAATTAATGCATCCATTGATGAAAAATACGCTATTACTGCTATGTATTTTTCAATAAAAAAGTCGTAGTAATTTTCTATAAACAAAAACGCATCACTTATACAAAGCTTACACACAACTATAATTCCACCGTAAATAACCAAAGGCAATGCTGAAACTGCTATAAAATTAGCTACCAAAAACTGAAGAGGAATTTGATGAAAATAATAAAACACAACAGGTAACACACCCAATTGAGCAGCCACAGATATAATAACGACATCTGTAAAATATGTTGCTATTTTATTTTTAAAAGCTATTTTTTGAGTAATTAGAGGGTAAAAACTTACAATGCTACTAACTGCACTGTAACTTAATTGAAAACCAACATCAAACAAATAAGCAGGGTGCACAATTAATAACAACAACATAGAACTAATTATAGGTTCTAACAAAAGCCCTTTTCTGTTGTGTAACCTAGCCAAAGAAATAAAACTAAACATGGTAACAGATCTTACTACAGAGCTTGACAATCCCGAAAAAACAGCAAAAAACCACAAAAAAATCAACACTATAACAACCTGAATATAATTTCCTTTCTTATAAAAATTTAAAAAACTAAGAACGGATAGTAACATAAAATACAGCACTCCAACATGCATTCCTGAAATAGCAATTAAATGTACAACTCCTGCGTTTGTAAACGATGTTTTAATCTCTTTAGACAAAAAATCTCTATCTCCTAACAAAATAGCAATTAACAAACCCTTTGTGTTTTTAGAAAGAATAGATTGGTTTACTTTTGCTATAACTTGGCTTCTGTAACCTCGTATTGTCCAAATTAAATTTGATTTTTTACCTGTTTTTAAATAATTTTCAACTTTTATACGTCCAAAAACCTGCTTGTGTTTTAAATAATTTCTGTAATTAAAATCATATGGAGATGGGGGTAAATTAATCTTTCTTATGTTTGTTTTGCAAACAAATTCATCACCTAATACAAGTTTACTCCTCAGGCTGTCTTTGTTCACTACAATTAAAATTTTTCCACTAGACTTTTTACGATCTATACGGATAACCTCTCCAAAATACCTATCCGATTTTTTAGATGAGGATAAGCTTTCTATAATTCTAAGTTTTAAGAATACTTCTTTTTTTAAATCACATATATAATGATTTTTAGTGTATAAATCGTTGTTTAAAAAAACCGAAAAACTACTTATTAAAAAGCCTCCAAAAAAGATAGTTAGAAAAAGTAACTTATTTTTATAAATACATAGTGCTTTTAATTTTGATACAAACATCAAAATTAAAAGCACTATCGACACAGCAACAAAAAGGTCTTTTTCTAAAGGAATTAAAATTCCTAACAGAACACCTAATAAAAGTTGAAAAGGGATATATGTAAGTAACAATTTCATAGCTCCTTAAAGCTATAAAACTTTTTTAAGAATTTAAAATACTGTGTGCTAGTTTTTCAGACGCACCTAACTCTCCTAACTCTATATGTAATTTTTGATAACTGGCTAACATTTTTGCTCTTCCTACTCCTTTCAAAATGGTTTTTAACTCTACTTCTAAAGCGTTTTGATTAAAATCGTTTTGAATTAATTCTTTTACCAATTCTTTATCCATAACTAAATTTACCAAAGAAAAAAACTTGACGTTTACAAATAATTTGGCTATAAAATAAGTAAAGGCGCTAGTCTTATAACACACTACCTGCGGTACTTTAAACAAAGCTGTTTCTAAAGTTGCCGTTCCAGAAGTGACTAGAGCTGCGGTAGAAACAGACAACAAGTCGTAGGTTTTGTTAGCTACAAACTTAACGTTAGAACTCCCTATAAACTCTTTATAAAACAACTCTGTCTTGCTTGGAGCTCCTGCAATTACAAATTGATATTCTTTAAACGTATTAACCACCTTAAGCATTACGCTTAAAATTTTATTAATTTCTTGAGTTCTACTTCCTGGCAATAAAGCTATAATAGGTTTTTCTCCCAACTGATGTTCTTTTCTAAAAAGTTGTTTATCAACTGGACTTCTCAATGCAATTTCATCTAGTAATGGATTTCCTACATAATTTACTTTGTATTGATGTTTGTCATGAAAATAAGATACCTCAAATGGAAAAATTACGTGCATATGATCCACAAACTTTTTAATTTTATGAATTCTATTTTCTTTCCACGCCCAAATTTTAGGAGAAATATAATAGTGCACTTCAAAATTTTTACTTTTTGCAAACTCTGCAATCCTAAAGTTAAAACCAGGATAGTCTATTAATACAATTTTATCAGGATTAAAATCTAAAATATCTTTTTTACAAATTGCTATGTTCCTAAAAATACTTCTAATATTTTTCAAAACTTCTAAAACCCCCATAAAAGCAAGTTCTCTGTAATGTTTTACCAAGGTTCCACCAACAGCACTCATTAGATCTCCTCCAAAAAAACGAAACTCAGCATTAGAATCCTGTAACAATAGAGCTTTCATTAAGTTGGCTCCGTGTAAATCTCCAGAAGCTTCTCCTGCTATTAAATAATATTTCATTTATAAAAATTTTAACACCGCAAAAGTAATGGCTAAAATTACCACTGCCATAAGTACTCCCCTTGCCTTGTAAATTTCATCTTTTTTTATAAATAAGTGAAAAACCAATACATTGGGCAACGTTCCTAATGTAATTACCTTGGGCAACAAACCGTTGTAATATAAATTTTCATAAGCCTCCATTATTTTTATTTCTGGAAACATAAATAGCAAATATGCTGTTGTTCCAAACAAACTAATAATAAGCCCAACTATAGCTCCTGTTATTATATCTTTTTTCATTTTATCCATTTAACTTCCATGTGTTTAATTTCTGAATCATGTGATGTGCTGTCAAATCAAACTGAATAGGCACTAAAGAAATGTAGTTTTTAGACAACCAATATTCATCCGTATCTTCACCCGCATCTAAATTTTCAAACTCACCTGTTAACCAGTAATATTCTTTTCCTAAAGGATTTCTTCTCTTGTCAAATTTTTCTCTCCAATTTGCCCGTGCCTGTCTGCATACCTTAACTCCCTTGTACCTTACTTCTGATACTTTAGGAAAGTTAACATTTAATACAATTCCATCAGGCAAGCCACAAGCTAAAACTTCTTTAGCAATTTTATATACATAAGGCTCTGCTTCTCTAAAATCGGCATCTTTAGAAAAATCACATAAAGAAAAACCTATTGATGGAATTCCCTCAACACCTGCTTCTATTGCTGCACTCATGGTTCCTGAGTAAATAACACTTATAGAGGAATTACTTCCATGATTGATTCCTGAAACGCACAAATCAGGTCTTGTATCCAAAACCTCGTTGATTGCCAATTTTACACAATCTGCCGGTGTTCCCGTACAGGCTATTTCTTTTACAGCACTACTGTTTACTTTCAGAGGTTTTAATTCTAAAATAGCATCAATCGTAATGGCATGACCTTTACCACTTTGTGGTTTATCTGGAGCTACTACATAGACATCTCCTAACAAACACATTTGTGCTATTAAAGTTCTAATTCCTGGAGCCGTAATACCATCATCGTTAGTTACTAAAATTTTTGGCTTAGTTTTTGGCATATTAAAAATATTAAACAACAAATTTACTACATTAAAATCAGTCAACACAATGTATTAAAAAGACTTTTCTTATTCTTAAAATCTTATAGGAGTATTTGTTTTTTTAATCTTTGTAAAAAAGCTAATTTAGTAGTCTTTATTTTACATGACATCCAAATTATATGAAAAAATACATCAAATTGATTTATATTCTTATCCTAGTGGTTGGAATATCAATATTTTATAGTTTCAAAAATCATCAATCTGACAAAAAACCAGATAAGAACATGATTTTGATGGAAACCTTACGCATTATTTTAGAAAGAGGACACTACCAACCCAAACTGATTGATGATGCTTTTTCTGAAGCTATCTTTAAAAAGTTTATTGAAAATTTAGATCCCTATAAACGTTACTTTTTAGCAAGTGATATAGCAAGGTTTAAAAAATATTATCACGATATAGACAATCAAATTCTACGAGGAAAATTTAATTTTTATAACGATGTAAGTACTACTTTTTTAACAAGACTAAAAGAGTCTGAGAATTTGTACGAGGGAATTTTAGCTAAGAAATTTAACTACAATAAGAAAGAATCTATCAACCTTGACGAGAAAACATCTGAATACCCTATTCATAAAAAAGACCAATTAAATATTTGGCGTAAACATTTAAAGTTTTCTACTATCCGAAAATTGAACGATTATTTAAAAGAAGAAGAGGATAAGGTTAAAGATGATAAAACTTACAAACCTAAGAAATTTGATGAGCTAGAGAAAAAAGCTAGAGAGAAAACATTGGAAAACATTAAAGATTTATTTTACTATGAAAATCAAACACCCGAAAACGAACGTTTTTCTATTTTTCTAAACGCTATAACTGCTCATTTTGACCCACACACAAGTTATTTTGCTCCAGATATGAAAAAAAGATTTGAATCTAGCATGGCGGGTTCTATAGAAGGGATTGGAGCTAGATTGTCTGATCAAAGAGGTTACACCAAAATTGTGGAGTTAATTCCTGGAGGACCTGCATACAAACAAGGAGATTTAGAAGTAGGAGATTATATTGTAAAAGTAGCACAAGGAGAGAAAAAAGAAGCTACAGATATTGTAGGAATGCGCTTGTCTGATGCTATTGAGTTGATTAAAGGAAAAAAGGGAACTACAGTAGTATTAACGGTGAAAAAAGTAGACAATACATACAAAAAAATTGCCATTGTTAGAGACGTTGTAGAGTTTGAAGATACGTTTGTAAAATCATCTATTGCAATTAAAAACGGTAAAAAATACGGGATTATACACCTCCCTAAATTTTACATTGATTTTAGCAAAAAACAAAAAAGAGATTCTGGAAACGATATGCGAAAAGAAGTAGAACTTTTAAAACTAGAAGGAGTTGAAGGTTTGGCCGTTGATTTAAGAAATAATGGGGGTGGTTCTTTAAAAACCGCGATTGATATTGCAGGGTTGTTTATTGAAAAAGGACCTGTAGTTCAGGTAAAATACAAAGGCAACAAACCCAAAATTCGCAATGACGAGGATCGTAATATTGTATGGGGAGGACCGCTGGTTATTATGGTTAATGAACTTTCTGCATCGGCATCAGAAATTTTAGCTGCTGCTATGCAAGATTATAAAAGAGCTATTATTATAGGTAGTAAGCAAACTTATGGTAAAGGAACTGTTCAAAATGTAATTCCTTTAAATCAATATTTAAATTATAGTGAAGATTTGGGAGCTTTAAAACTTACCATCCAGAAATTTTATAGAATTAATGGAGGTTCTACACAACTAAAAGGAGTAAGTTCTGATATTGTAATGCCAGATAGATATAGTTATTTAGATATTGCGGAAAGTAAATTAGAAGATCCTTTAAATTGGGATCAGATTCAGAAAGCAAATTATAAAGATCATAATTTTTACACCAATTTTTCTCAAGTCGTTACTGATATTCAGAATAGTGTGAATAACAATTCACAATTCAACGAAATTAATGATTACGCTAAATGGCTAAAAAATAATCAGGAAAATTTAACCTATTCTTTAAATTTAAAAAGCTATCAAACAGATCAAGAAAAACTGAATGATGAAGCTAAAAAATACAAGGATATTTTAAAATATGAATCTCTGTACAAATTTACTTTTTCTGATTACGAAAATCAGTTAATTAAAACCGATACTATTTTAAAAGACAAAAGAACAGCATGGCATAAACAACTTCACAAAGATATTTATGTAAACCAAGCATTAGAAGCCTTGAGTAAATTAAGAGTTGCTAAGTAACAGCAATGAAGAAATTAAAATTATTTTTTTATAAAAATCTATTAGCCAACCTTTGTGTTGGCTTTATAGGTTTAGGAAGTATTGTTGCTTTGTTTTCTTATTTTATTGCCCCAGACAACACCGCTAATGCTAATACTATGCATGTAACTATTCAAACCAAACCACCGGGTTACACTACTTATGTTTTACAAGAAACCACATTTATTAAACAGCAAAGCGTTTGGGACAAGCTATTAAATGGAAGTACAGATTTTATAAAAGAAACTCCCATCCGTAGAGATTTTAAGATTACCCCCAAAATCATCCGCTATAAAACAAAGCTTCAAAATGAGTTTTCATCAATAAACCACACAAAAAACACCAAAATTATCAAAAAAACATTTTGGTTGGGAACAGATAAATACGGTAGAGACCTACTAAGTCGTTTGTTAATTGGAGCACGAATTTCTTTCTCTATTGGTATTATTGCAGTTACAATATCCTTAATTATTGGACTACTTTTAGGAGCTATTGCTGGTTATTATGGAGGAGTTGTAGACAATGTTATTATGTGGTTTATTAACGTTACTTGGTCTATTCCTACCATCCTTTTAGTAATTGCTATTACCGTGAGTTTAGGAAAAGGACTTTGGCAAATTTACATAGCCGTAGGATTGACCATGTGGGTAGAAGTGGCTAGAATTGTAAGAGGTCAAACAAAAAGTATAAAAAATCTTCAATATATAGAAGCCGCTAAGGTTTTAGGACTTTCTAATTTTCAAATCATTACCAAACACATACTTCCTAATATTATGGGACCTGTTATTGTAATTTCGGCCTCTAACTTTGCAGCATCTATTTTGGTAGAAAGCGGGTTAAGCTTTTTAGGATTGGGTGCACAACCCCCTACTCCATCTTGGGGGATTATCATCAAAAATCATTACAATTACATAGTAACAGGTAAGGCGTATTTAGCGGTAATACCTGGAACACTAATTGTGCTGTTAGTACTTTCTTTTATGATTCTTGGAAATGTACTAAGAGACAAATTAGATGTAAAAAACAACTACTAGTTTTAAAAAAAATAATTGATTTTGTATTAAATTTACAACACACCTACAATATGTTAGTATAATTATGAAACAACTCCTTTTTAGCCTCTTCTTTGTATTTACAGCAATACAAGTTCAGGCACAAAATCTACCCCACGGTTTTCCTAAAACAGATAGAACCAAAACAAATTTAAAAAACAAATGGAAATTTCAGCTAGGCAATCCAAACGCTAAAAACTACCTAACCAACCTAAAGGATGCTAATTGGGAAACAGTGAGTATTCCTCACACACTTAAACTAACCTCCTTAACGTTGGATAACCTAGACGACGATAAAGAACAACTAGTTTTTCATAGACAAGTAGGGTGGTATCGTAGAAATATAAACATTAAAAACTCAGATAAAAAAGTTTTTTTAGAGTTTGAAGGAGCTCATCAAGTAACCAATTTATGGGTTAACGGAACTCATGTAGGACAACATGCGTTAGGTGGTTATACTCCTTTTCATTTTGATATTACAAACTACGTTAACAAAGGAAAAAATAATCAAATTACTTTATTGGTAGACAACCGAAGAAACGAAATAGTTCCGCCAGACCCAGGGCCTT
>Ga0115030_1000361_pt1 | contig 18232 bp, 26 predicted proteins | sample SidtaG_4_FD_87174 | JGI IMG/M metagenome (GOLD analysis project Ga0115030, IMG submission 87174) | Marine algal microbial communities from Sidmouth, United Kingdom - Sidmouth_Male1 metaG | ecosystem: Host-associated > Algae > Red algae > Unclassified | place: Sidmouth, United Kingdom | collected... | reverse complement strand
GGGGGGCCCAAAGAGGTTGAGAAGGGGGGGGGGGGGGAAGAAGGCGGGGGCGGGCGTCAGGGGGGGGGAGGGCGGCCACGTAGAGGCGAGCGCGGGGGCGAGAGTACCGTGCCACGAAAATAGACGTTGGTGCTTGACGCAGGGCGTCCACAGGGGGGCGTATGGGGTGGGGGCAGGAAAGGTCGATAATGGGTATCAGTGCATCTGGTGAGGGGCACGGGGCCGTGTCAAGTACTCAGGTGGGTGGCACGCACCGGCAACAGCGTCGACCCCCTCCAGCGGCAGACGTAGACCCACCCCATCCTGCCTCCCAAACCGTGGGTCCAGCAAGACCCGCCCACCCCGCCCACCATACGGCCAGGCGTCTACCAGCGTCAGCATGCCGAATGAATGCATTGCACAAACCAACCCGGCTGCGGCAGTATCGAGCACGATGGCATCAGACCCTGTCGAGTCACGTCGGGCAAGAGCGTGGTCAGTTGCCATCCGTGTGGTCTGCGACTCGCGCTGGAAGAGGGGGATCAACGATGAGTGGTTTGCAGCACCGCCGTGCATGCGGTTCTTGGGGCGGGACGAGCGCAAGAGCTCTGGTGTCCGAGAGACGAGGAGGACTGTCATTGCTACCGGTCCTCTGTCTAGCGTGTGTACCAGGGGCAGCGGTCACCTAGCGAACCCTTTTCAGAATAGCGTCCGCGTATTTGCTATGATCCAGGGCAAGCGTCCACAAGTGGTCAGAGGGGAAGGTCAGGTTCTAGCGTACTTTCCATACAGCAATGGAAAAAATACGATTCCTATGTATTTAAATTATATCTTGACCAAACTTATTCGAGAATCTGGGTACTCTTCTGGTTCCAGAGGTAGTTGACAGATGGTAGAATGACCTAATATAGTTTGTTTATATCACCTATCCAAGAAAAACAGTGCGATCGAAGTTGATCGGCTGTCCGATCAATCGGCCCTGCTTGGACTGCCTGACCAAACACGCGCGCCCGTGTTTGGTCAGGCCATGTCTGCAGGGCATGTCCAGTTTCGGGCAGGTATAGTCAGTTTAGTGAGTTTCGGCGAGTCACGAGGAGGGCAGGTGCAGGGCACGGCAACTGTGGCACCCCCGCTCGGCCAGATCCAATGTCATCTCTGCGCAGTTAGACCCCCCCCGGCATCCGCCACCACCAGAGAGTTGGCCACCCACGGCAGCAAGTATCTTTCGGCGTGTGGTTCGGGCCCGCCTCTTTTTTCGAAGTTTAACAGACCCCAACGACCAAGGCCGTCTTGGGTGGCTTGGGTGCCCCCACACCACATACGACCGCGGCCACCCGGCCTCAAAATTGTCCATGGCCGACCGGGTGTAGCTACCCCCCGCAGGCGCTTCGCCCCACGTTTTTGGTCCCCACAGACGGCCGTGCGCATCGTCGGGGATGGTGTCTCATACTTTGTATGGTCGGTGGAGAGGGCCCAGCCCGAAGTTCCGGGTTGAGGGCCACCTCTCATTGGGCCAACCACCCCCGGGAGATACGCCGCCAATCGGCTCAAGACCATCGCGCGTCTGTGAGCGCTTTCGGCGTCGGCCAAGGTGACGCTACAGGCCGCTGGGCGCGCGCCCGATGGTTGTGCTGCCACCTCGCTTCCACGCCCCCTCGCCGCCCGCCATTGCCCGCCTGTTTCGTCGCAAAAGGGGTGTTCGGTCACCTTACCTCCCCCTCTCCGCTTTTCCCGCCTTTTCCCGGCGCGCATCATACGCATGATGCCCCGTGTCTGCGTGCGCCAGCGCTCGGTCAGTCACCGTACCCTTTCCGGTTGCGCCGGTGCCCCCAACCACTTTCTGCTGGTACATACCGTGCCCACGCCCACCCTCGCTCCCCCCCCCCCTGTCCGCACAGCACCCAGCCCCACCCTCACGCGTCCCCCGTGCACGAACCGCTCCAGTTGCGTGCAAGTGCTGACGGACGACGTGCCTCCCGGGGCAATGGCTGCGCCAGCTGTTTTTCTTGCTACCCACAACACCTCCATCCCCTCTGCTTGCCGCGTGTTCAACCTCACCAGGCCAACCTCGGCCGGCACATCGCAGCAGGTGCGGGCTCATCTGCTCCGTCCCTGGGGCCTGCAACTGCCCGTTTTTGAGGACGAAGACACTGCCAACCGTGGGCCACGGGGGACATCGACTGCTCCGCCCCCGCTGGGAACCCCTCTTCCTCTTCTCTTTCCCCCTCTGTTTCCCTTCCCTCCCCTGCCTTTACCCCTCTTCCCGTCGCCATCACTCGGCAGGGCACGATTATTCGCACCTTTTTTGACCGTGTAGAGTCGCTGGTCGACCTGGACGACCCCGTGAGCGCCACGTCCTTCTTTTTGGCCCTGGGGGTCTCTAAGACGGCGGGTGGAGTGCGGGTGCAGAGCCTTCCGCTGGTGACGGACACGCCGCCGTCGCTTCCCATCCAACCCCATCCACTTGGTAAGCGGCGGCGGCTGTCGCCTTCGGCCGGCCTGCCGGCCGCATCGCTACCGGCCACCGCTGGCGCCGACGGTACTTTCTGCGTGGGTGGGGCGGACCGAGGGCGGCGGCGCGTTGCGTGGCAGTACCAGGGCGGCAGGAGAGCGGGGCGCGCACAGGGAGCTGGACGAGCGCAGCGTTTGTCGGTAGCGGTCCACCCGGCACGTGTGGTGCTCCCCTCTCGCGCAACCGGTGACGTGCGGCGCGTTTTCCAGCTGCTAGCGGGCGGCAGAAACGTCTTCCTCACGGGACCTCCGGGATGCAGAAAGACGCACCTTTTCAACAATGCGGTGGACAAGCTACGCGACGCCGGTTTAGTCGTTGCCGCTTGCGCCAGCACAGGCGTAGCGGCTAGCCTCGTTGGCGGTACGACCGTTCATTCCTGGGTAGGCTCTTGTAATGGGGACGCGGACATCGCATCGCCACTGCAGATGGTATTGAAGGACGTCATCCCCTTCGCAGCCAAGGTGCGGATGTGCGCGGCGATGGTGCTCGTCATCGACGAGGTCGTAGCCCTGTCGTTGGACCTCATAACGCGGCTGGACGAGGTGCTGCGGGCCGTGCGCCAGCTGTCTTCCCCCTTTGACTGGTTGACCATGCTTGCCGCCGGCGACGTTCTGCAGCTGTCGCCGCCTCGGGGCTCCTTCGCCTTTCTCAGCGATTCGTGGCGAGCCGCGTTTGGCTACCGCGCCGTCGTTCTCGAGACGCACTGGCGGCACGGCAAGGACGCGGAGCTGCTGGGCCTCCTGCTGCGGCTACGAAAGGGACGGCACACGGCCGTGGACATGGAACTGTTGGCCACACGCCGCACCGCCGTGGCGCAGCCTGGCGTCTTTTGCCTCCTTCCCCACAAGGCAGACGCTGACGCCAAGAACGACGAGGAACTGCACAGCCTGTCGGGGGAGTCGGTGGAGTTCATTTCTGTCGACGAGGCCAGGGCCAAGTACTTGACGCTGGTGCAGGCCACGACGCTGCTCAACTCCGCCGTGAAGCTCCTTCGAAGGCTAACACTGCGGGTGGGCGCTGCAATGGCGGTTCCAACAGGATGTCTGGCGGGGCAAGGCGTTCCGTGCGGCACGCGGGGGTTTGTCACGTGCTTTCGCACGGTAGGTGACCGCCACTACCCGCGGGTGCGCTTTCAGCTGCCGAGTGGCGGCAACAAGTCAATCGACGTCATACCTGCCATAGCGCACGCCGTCGCTCTCTATGGCGTGAATAGGGCTGCCACGCGCAGCCAATTGCCGCTCGTGCTCGCGTGGGCTGCTACCATCCACGCAGCACAGGGTTGGACGCTACAGGAGGCAGCAGTCGACTTGACGTCGGCCTTTGCCGCTGGAAAAGCTCTGTCAGGTCTGTCTCGGACACCTACTCTGGACTGTCTACACCTCATTGGGTTTGACGAGGACAAAATCATTGTGGACGGCATGGGTTTGGCCGTCCACGAGTCTCTGGTTGCGTACAAATAAAAAGCTATGTGTTTGTTGTATGTCTCTTGGCCATCCGTGGAGCAGCGGCTGGGTCCTCGAGCTCGGGCGTGCCCCTTGTGCTCGGGCGTTCATCTTTGTACAACTCTGTCCTCTTGGTGTGGTGAACGATCAGGAACGAGAAATTGACCCCCAGAGTCAGAAAATGACTGAGAAATTAAACCCTATTGCTCTGGTCCCAGACGCGGATGTCAAATTACAGACATGAACAGAAAGTGGAGCGCTGCTGTCTGAAGCCGGGCCTGTCGGGGCGCGTACAAACACCCATTATTCCGCAGATCTTGTGAGGCCAACCAGGGATGGAAGGATGCTCGCCCAACGCCCCTCAAGATCTGCCTGCCTCACGATTATCCACTGCACGAGCAGCCCTGATCACAGGGACAGACCCACCGCAGGCCACAAAGTTTCTGCGTGCTGAGCACCTTCAAAAGGACGGAGGCTGCCAGGGGTGCCGCGATAGCGAGGCCAAAGCCACTCCCAGCGAATGTGGGCACTGTATTCGTAGCGTGCGCTCCTGAGGTGCTCCGAGTGCTCCCTTCGTCCAACGACTCCGCGGAGTACGATAAGGGCCACCAGCACTGCCCGGAAGGTCTAGCATGCCTTAAATGTGTCACAACTCACGCGTACTATGATGCCAACGTGTAGAGCTTGTTTGCATGTGTCTGAAAACGCCCCCATCTTTTCTTCCTCGAGCAAATGACCAACGACAGAACCGTCCTCTCCATCACAGCCACCATCCAATACACTCCCCAACTCACATGCACAGCAGTCAGCACGAGCGATGCCACCAACTACGCCCTCGCTTGCCGTCGCCTGTTGCTCCCCGCCTCTTCGGCGGCGGCAGTGAAGACGCCCACAAACAGCGCAGTCGCCGCCGCCACCCCGCCCTCCAGAAAGTCCGACACGACCGCGCCCCCGTGTGCTGCTTCCCATTTCTCATCCGCTCCTTCTCGGAGGCAGCAGTGACCAGGCACACCACCAGCGCCGCCGACGCAGGCCGCCGGTCTTTGCGGGTGTTCAAGCGTGGGCGCGCGGAGTGACCCGTCAAGGTGTGGACATTTGCGGTTAGCCCGGGCAGCAGGTAGGCGCACACGTGGGAAAGGGAAAAATGGCCCATCACGGTGGTGCTGAAAGGTATGGAAGCGGTGGATCGTGAGGCCAGGCGGGAGCGAAAGAAAGAACAGGAAACGCACCGCCACCACACCACCCACATTCCTAAGACTCACCTCCCACGTGCTGCCGCCCCTTTCTCCCCGCCTTGTCGGCGGCTCCTCCGAAGACGCCTACCACCGTCGCCGCGGCCTTTGGCACGCCCATCACCAGCAGGCCCGACACAGCCGCATTCTCCCCGCGTGCTCCGGCTCATTGCTACCTGCCTTGTCCGCGGCGGCCTGGACGGCGCCGACCAACAGCGCTGCTGCCACCGATCTTGTTGCGCGTGGTCGACATCGACGCCCCGTTGGCGGCTCCGTGGGGGTGCGCGGTTGGGGCGGGTGCGGGGGGCGCACTGGTGGCCGCCGCCACCCCCACCAGCAACAGGTCCAACACGACCGCTGCCCCCCCCGCACGCAGAGGCAACTTTGTTCATGTCTTTTCCGCGGCGGTGGACACGATGCCCACACGCCTCTGGCCGCACACGTTGCGCCGAGGATTGGCGGTAGGGTGTACATAGAATTTAGTGACTTCTTTGATTCACCCATTTCCGGCGAAGGTCGTGTGGCCTAGTGGATGTATGTCTCGACAGCGTCGTTCCCGCCTGGGTTCAAATATTCGTGCGTGGCACTATTGCAGAAATGCGATAATGTAATTAGTCTAACTTTCCAAGCAGACAGACTAGTAACGTCGAGCAAATGGAAACTGTAGGGAACCGTAAGGTCTTCGGATCTAGGTGATGTGCGCTGTGCCGAGCTACGCTCCGCGCTTGCTCAAGGACGGGCAGTGTAGATACGTTCCAAATTCCTGAGAGTGTATTTCGAGGGAAGGTGACCTTGAGCATTCGTACCTCAATGACTTTTACCTGCTATAACGCCAGCTCAAGTCTACGAGGAGCAATGCCACGGACGAGACGGGAGTCTCTGCCACAAGATAAGGCCTTTCGCTTTTTGTTTTTCACTGTGGTGTCGTCCGCGTCCTCCCTCTGTCGGTGCCTCCACCGGACATTTACCTGCGGCGCTGCGCCACACTATATCACTCGCGGTCCGCCCCTTTCGTCCTCTTACCCGCTGTTGGGCTGCCCCGTCACTCCCCGGTGTGTGCCCTCCTCGCCCCATCACCACGTTGCCGGCTACTCGTCAGCAGCACAACCGCCTCATCAACTCGGAGTGGGCACGACCCCTCACCATGGACGCCGTCATGCGGACGTTGGGCATTGAAATCGCCGGGTCGGTCGGGGCCCCGCCGCCTCCCTCCCGTCCCCGTCCGGGCACGCCGCCTCGCGCTTTTTCTCTGACCGGCGATGGCGGCGGGCCGGCGGTCACCGTACCCTGTGTCCCCGCGCCCGGCTCGGGCGCTACCCGATCCGGTTCCGCGCTACATTCTCCATCCCCGCCTGTGTCCGGTGGGATACCGGTGGCCGCCGATGTGGCCCGCACAGTCCTCTCCGCCCTGCAAGACCAAGAGGAGGGTGTGGAGCGCCGCCTCGCCCTGTCTGCAGCGGCAGTACAACAGGAGGCCGAAGGCCGCGCTGCGATGCCGCTGGCATCCCGCACGCGCGGGCGCAACCGCCAACGGGATACGGGCAGGGGACCCAGCGGCGCCGTATCTGTGGTTGGCATCAAGCCGGAGTTTGAGTTTGCAAGCGTGCCCAGTGGTCCGTCCCTCGTAGCCAACAAGGACACGTTTGAGAGCGCGTTCATGCGCAACACCGTTTCCACCTGGCCGCAGACACTGGCCACGTTCAAGCGCCGGCGACTCAACGATGGCGGCGGTGACTGCTAGGGCGCTGTCGAGGGCGCCGCGTTGGGCACAAACGCCACCATCAAGACATGGGGGACGCGGATCCGCGTGGCGTGCGCCTTTGCCAACTTTCTGGCTCGAACGGTGTGCTGGCACCCCGGCGACCCCCGTCGCAGCGACGAGGAGCGGGACCGTGGCGTCATAAAGTTCTTCCGGTGCCAGTCCCCCTTCACTATCCGTGTCATCATTGCCTTCTTGAGGAGCCGCAAGAACGGCGACGCCGTGGCCGGCGGCGGCCGCTCGGCAGGTGTCGGTGGCAAGCCGCCCACTGCGGTCACCCTCACAGACTACACGAACGGGCTGACGTTCCTGTTCGGGGAGGCCAAGATTGACGGACCACACGGCAACACGCCGTTGGTCTTTGATTGCGCCACCCGGAACTCTCCGTGGCAGGCGAAGGGCCAGGCGGAGCTCGAGAACGAGCTGAAGACCTAGCGGGAGGACCTCGGCACCTTCATTGGCAGCCCCATGAGGACAGACGACATAAAGAACTTTCGCTGCTCGACGAACAAGGAGGCGCGGATAAGCGGGGAGCGGTCGCTCAGCTCGGCGGCAGTCACGCCCGAGATCATGCTTGCGCTCCACAAGGAGATGTGGGTGAAGCACGCCCCCGCGGTCGAGGCGACGGTGACCGACGTCCAGTCGGATAAGACCCCCGACACGGGGGCTCCCAAGCATCCGCGCTGCTACACGCCGCCATCCGATGCTGACGCCGACCAGCTGAACTATATCTTCTATGTGATGTTGTTCATCTCCCTCGGGCGACCAGTCAGCGTCATTGATCTCAAGTTTGACGACGTCGTGTACCCCGACATGAAGCTGGCAGAGAACCAGGAGTTCTTTAACAGGTGCGTGGCGTTCTGGACCATTCTCCTCGGCTTTGAATTGGTGGGACTGGGGAACAGTTGCGTGTCCTTGGAGTTTGCACTTGGACCAGCTCGCTGAAACTGAGTACGCGTGACTGTTTCTGTGCCGCAGTGTTGGCTTGTCCATGACGAGTACGCCCGCGTGACTGACGCGTTTCAAACGTGCTCCCACTTTGATTTGTACCTCTGTTGTTCTTTGTTTCTTTCACAGACACAACCACCACAGATTCCTCAACGTGTGCCTGCGGGTGGTAAAGACCGGAACGGGAACCACGGACCTTCTGTGGATCCGCTTTTTCATCTACTACGCGCAGATGACGGCGGCAGACGAGGCGGAACTCGGGCAGTCGGCGCTTGTGCTCTGCAACAGCGAGCATCTCAACTTCCCGCAGCTGTTCAGCGGATTGGTGTTCTTTGCCTGCTCCGCGCCGGGTGTCGGTGCCGACGTCAACCGGCTTGGGCAGCAGTATCTCTTCCCCAGCCTGTTGCAGCGGAGCGTGAAGGGGACGGCGGCGCTATTCAAAAAGCGCACCGAGACCGAGGTCAACAACCGCTTCCTTGCCGACCTGTCGCGCATCGGTATGGCGTACATCAATGGAGAGCGCGCGTGCCGCCTCTACGGATTCCGCCGCGGTGGCGCACAGGCACTCCTGAACGCCACAGGCCTCTTCGAACAAGTCATGCGGTTGGGCGGTTGGCGAACGGACTCAGGCTCCTTCTTCAAGTACATCACGGCCATGAACAGCCGGGGCACACTACGGTCGACCTTGAGGTCTTTTCGAGTGGACGAGGTGACACAGGTCGTGGCGCAGGTGATGGCGTCGTACAGCCACTGGACTGCGGGGGTGGTGCGGGACTTGTCTTCGCGCGCTCTGGGGAAAGACAGCGGCGTCGACGCGGACTGCGTGGCAAAAAAATGAGGAGAAGCACGTCAAGAAGCTGTGTTCCATCATCTGCCAGTGTGTGCTTGTTTTGCGTCAAGGGTCGGGCGAGGTGGAGGGCCTGTCGGATGATGACAGTGATGGTGAGTAGCATGAGTCGCGTCGTCTACTGCTTTGGTGATTATTTTTCGTCTTTCTTCCTCCTGTGGACCGGAAAACCGTGGAGCTGCAGCCGTGAGGATTCCATTGAAGGGGCTCGACGATGATGCCCCTGGCCAGAATTGTTCCAGCGCAAATCATGAGGTAGTCAATTTTCGAAAAGAGGCGAGTTCTTTGTTCTTTTGGAGCGTGAAGAATACAGTGGTCGCCCCCCCCAGCCGTGGTAGATCTCGTGTGGCACAATCAGCTTCTAACTGCCAAGACCGACGCTCTGCACAGCACTACCGTCCGTCTGCCGCAGACACCGCGCTGCGCAACCGCCTGCGCGCCCCGCCGCCCACAATTTTCAGCACGGTGGCCACGCCCGTCATGCACTGCTCCTCTTTCGCCGCCGACCCCAATTCCAGCCCACACCCACCCTGGGTGGCGTCAACGACGCCAGTACCGGAGGCAGCTCGGTGGCGTCCCCCGCCGCCCCCACCGCCGTCGCGACGCGGCGGTGCCGCAACTCAAACACCGCCCGCAGCATCCACGGTTCTGGGCCGTTGGGAACATCGGGCATCGTCGGGGAAGCGGCAGCAGCCATCGCCGCCGCGTGCTCCGCCGCCGCCGCCATCGCCGATGCGGATTCCCTCGTCACTCTTTCCCGCCCGTCGTCGTCCCTCCGCGGCCTTTGGTGGCGCTGAGGGCCAGAGAACACTGAGGACCTCCCCCCCCAGCTACGCTGCGTGTAAAGGACGGGCGGTGGCCGCGGGAGGTAGGCACCTTTGCGAGGCTGTCGCCAATTGGTGACGCCCGCCGGGCCTGCGCCGGCGCGCGAATAAATGACTACGGCCATTCGAGGGAGCCCCCCGGCGCGAGCGTGTCGGACGGTGGGGTGTCGGGGCTGCTGACGGTGGCGCTGGCCACGCCGGCGGCCGCCGCGTAAGCGGCCGTCGCGCCTGCCACCGCCGTCGGCACGCCCCCCCCGTCCTCCGCCGACGACAGGCAGGTCAGCACGCCCGGGGAGACTGCCCCCGACGGCCTCGAAGTGTGACACCACAACCCGTCGGCCGGCACCCCACCCTCCCCGCCGGCGGACGCGCCGTTAATGTGCGTGGCGAGGCCTGGGCGGGCTGAAATGACCCCCGCCGCAACGCCACCGCCCAGGGTGCCGCTGCCACTTGTAGTGCGGCCCCCACCGCCTAATCCGCCGCCGCCGCTTTTCCATTTAGTTAGAGAAGAACAGCACGAGTGGCGGCGGTGGCAGCTGAGGTGGTGGCGGGGCAGTGGAGTGAGGGCCGCATTGGATGCCGCAGCGTCGCCCGTCGAGACCGCCGTCACCGCGGGTGGGAACTTAGAAGAGGTCCTTGTCGCCAGCCCCAACAGTCGAATGGCTCATGGTCACTGCCCATCACCGGCGCGGCGTCAGCCGCGCCTCCCTCGTCCGGAGCAAACAGCTTGACGGCCCGCTTCTTGGCATGGGCCGCGCCGCCCGTTTTACCACCCCCGCCCCCTCCACTCCCACCTGCACTCTCGTCTCGTGGCCCGCCGCGGCAGCACCGGCCCCACCACCTCCTCTACCGGCACCCGCCCGCCAGCCCCAACACCGCCAGCGGCGCAGCCAGTTTGTCGGCCGCCGCCGGAAACACTAGTCTTTCCACGGCCCGAGTGCCCCCGTCGTGAGGCTGAGACACGAAATCCGGGATTCTCGCCACTTGGCAGTTCTGATCTTGTGATTGCGATTGATTCAAAATCTACGTTGAATCGTCACCATGCTGAACCACCAAATTCCACCGCATTCGCGAAATCACTCGGTGTCCCGGGCGATCAAGTTGGTTTGTGCTCCTGAGCGGGAAGGAATGTTCTCAATGCACGCAAAATACACCTGTGCCGACCATGACGAGAACACCACGACCATTCTCCCTTCTCTCTCTTTCTCTGTTTCAGGAGGAAGTCGACGACCACATCATCCAATGAGCCGACGTCTCTCATGGCATCATGATGTGTTGGTCAGTTCCAGCTCACACGTGGTACTACGCTTATCCGACGATGAGACAGGAAGGGCACAAAGGCAAGGCTAGTTGTATTTTTATTCTCACGTTCTTGGTCGCCATGGCTGAGAGCTTGTCAAAGGGAGGTGTGCGAAGAATAACGTCGGCGTTGGTCACTACATTCGGTACATGCCTCGCCATGGAACTGAGCAGCGTCCGCAGCGTATTGATGCGCGCCCTGGCCGGCGTCCGGATGGGGTGGTTCGGTGGCCATCCGACAACGTCCGCGCCTTTGTTAAGGGCGACAGTCAGCACCGTGCGCTCGCTCGCCGATAGGGCGAACGACCGCAATCTTTCAAATGTCGCCTCGTCCGGCGCCTCGATCGCCGTCGGGACGAGGCCGTACAGCCAGTTTTGCTGCTTGACGTACAGCTTAACCTTGTTCTTAACAACGTTTCGCATCTGCTCCGTCTTCTCCGCGTTGATGGCCGCCGCCTTACGACCGCTGTGCACCACCTCGGTGTTCCGCACCAAGCCCTCCTCGTACACCTGGAGGCAGGCGTAAGACCCAAACAGCCCCTGCTCGCCGACCGGCACATGACACATCTTGACCAACTCGGTCAGCTGCTCAAATAGCGGCTGCGACACCAGCGTCGCCGTCAGCATCTCTGCCGGTAGAGTCCAGTCGTGGACCAGCGCGACGTAGTAGGCCGCGCTCGACACCGAGTCCTCGGCCGCAGCCTCCCCAGAGACCGCCCCGTCCACAGACGGGGGGACCACAGGGACACCGGTCTTGCCCCGCTTGGTCGCCCGCTCGGCGGTGGCCGGCCCACTGGGCCGCTTGCTCTGGCCCGCCGACGCCGTCATTGTCGCCGCTGCGCCGAACACGGCCGTCTGGCGGTTCGTGACCTGCACGAAGGCGGCGTCCAAGCGGGCGTTGGCAACAGCCTGCGACTCGGAAAAGCTCTGGAGCCGGATGAGCACGTCATCTACAGTCCCCTGAACCGCCTCCACCTGCTTGGAGGTTGCCATGATCCTGTCCCGCTCCGCCTCCTCCTCCATGAGGGACTGCACCATGCGGGCGGCGTGCAACGCTGCCGACCGGCGGCCACATGAGCCGGGACCGCTGCCACAGTCACCAGTGCCTGCGGGGCGAGTGGTCTCCAGAGTAGGAGATGGGGAACGGCGGCGACGAGCGGAGGTGGGGTGCTCAGCCGTCCGGTGGGGTGGTGGGGAGGGGAAGGGAGGAGAAGAGGCGTCGCGGTGGGTCATGGAGGGAGGTGGAGAGCGTGCTCTCTCCGGCCTTGACGTGCAGGCGGGGCGTTCCATAGGGAAGAGGGGAACAACAGGCGCGTTCCGGGCCCGAGACGACGCAGCTAGCCCCGTCAGCGCGTCCACCCCCACGTTTTTTGGATGAGCCACAGCCGCCTGAAAAGCCGACATGCGTCCGCGGTGCGTCCAAGATTGGCTCCGCACGTCGACAGCGAGCCACTGCAGGTCGGCACCCCACGCAGTACTCGCTGCCGCGTTAAACCGACGCAGGCTCGTCTTGAGTGACTCGGTGGAGTCGTCGGCGCCAAGAGGTATGGTGCGCTCGGCGCACAGGGCTTACAGCGTTGCTCTCGTCGTTTCCGAGCTCTGCAGCACTTGCGTCGGCACCGGTGCGATCGACCCGGCGCCAGGGATGCGAAAAGGAGTGCCACGGCTGCTTCCAGTCCAGGCGCCGACACCGCAATGTAGGTCGGCTTCCAACGACTCCGCGCCAGAGCGAGAAACCTCTCCGGTCAGCGGGGACACGCGAGCGTCGCCTGCTCGGCGGCCTGCCGCGATCAAAGATGAAGCCGCAGCAGCTGCATGCGCCGCCCCACGGTTGCCTGCTGCGCTGGCGATGGTCCGCAGGGAGACAGCGGACTGCCCACAGAAACGCGCGGCATTTCCGGCTTCTAGCTCAGCGGCGAAGGGTGCGGAGGAAGGCAGGGGGACGGGTGGAAGGGCAGCGGGCGGGCGGGTGCCAGGTATCGGCGCTGCAGGTAGTAGGACACTACCAGGGATGGCGGTGCGATGGGGGGGAGTAGGAGGGGATGGCACAGGCAGCGGGCGGGCTACTAAGGGCACTGGGGAAAGTGCCGCCACCGACACCGCAGTGGCACGCAAGGACGCGACAGCACGCGGAGAGACAGCCGCCGACGCAGCTGCGGGAGACAGGGTGGCGGGCAAGGTGAAGCTGGACGCCGCGGCGGCATGCAACACGATGTCGCGCGTGGCGCCAGCGGTGACACCCGCAGCAGCGGGCACGACCACCGACGCGACCAGTTCGCACCCAGCGGGCGCCCCAACCGCAGTGGCTGCCGCGGGGTCGAGGGGCAGTTCCCCCATAGGCGCAATAGTGCGCGATCCGCCCATGCCGCAGGCGAGCAGACCTCCAACAAGGGGCAGGAGCGGTGGTGGTGGCGGCTCTCGCCGAACGCAAACCACTCGCGGAGTGAGGAGGAAGCTGCCACTAGACAGGGGACGGCAGCGGACCTCGACGCTGCGCCAGGACTTTCGGGCCACAAAATTCGAAAGTACCATCTTTTTTGAATGCCGGGCTTGCCTGGGACCTGGCGTTCGAGACTGGGCCAGAAACTGGGGGTGCCCGACACACAGGGCGAGTTTTGCCGTCAGGCATTCAATCAACATCACTTAGCCAATCGGATTGCCAGTTGCCAAGCTCGCTAGTCTCCGGGCAGCCCCATCCGCACGGCGAGGGACTTGAACGTGATTCGGCACCAATATCGTTGTAAGTCCGCTGCAAAACACGTGACTCGGCACCGTCTGTCTTGACGCACACATGAAAACACACAGCCCGCAGTTTGGGATCAGAACAGGCATTTCGTGGGGGACACGTCTGCACCGCGCAGGTCCCACGCCGCTCGAGTAGCAGAGTGTAAACGCACGCTTCTGGCATCCCGAGATGCAAGAGGTGAACCGTGACGGGCCCTCTCGTCCAATAATTCTTGCGGAAGACATCAAACGCAAGTGCGATACTCCTTTCCAAACACGTTCACGTGCGCGAGATATAGAAAAAATCTCGCGCACGTGAACGTGTTCGGCTCGAATGCGCCCAACCAGCCCGTTTTAGCTTGTAATTTCTTCGTGCGCGGGATCCCGCTGTCGAGCAGTTCGGATCTAAAAGTATTCGCGTGATTGGGGTGTGATCAGAACGACGCGCTCCCATTGGCTAGCACGTGTCTATGCACGCCGTGCACACACAGGGCCTCAGGCCCGTTCGCAGAAGCTGTGCAGCTGCGTCCATGCATGCACCCATCTGCGAAAGAACTAAGCGCAGCGTTGCAGCTGCGGAAAGTAATTTCAATTTGGAACACCAAGAATGTTATGGTGTCCCCTCGTCGCCGACAGCACATGGGCACTGGCTGAGAGACGTGGCCATATACCCTGGTCCCTTCCACATCCTTCAGGTCGTCCACCCATTTGCGCCGCACCATGTTGCCACCCGCGTGGCAAACAGTGACGGCGGCGTTTGCTACCAACGCCGCCGCCGCGATGCATTACCAACGGGGTATTTTTTTCCCGTCCGGTCCCCTCCTCTCCCCTGCCATCAAGATTCCACTCTACCACCACCGACCCGGCACCACCGCACTTTTCCACCATCCCCCTGACCGTGGACGACATCCAGACTCGCTATCGTGAGCACTTTCGTCGAGCCATGCGGATGCCTGTTGATGCATTCGTGGACCTCGTGGACAGCTTGCGCCCGAGGCTGCCTCGCCGTGGACTGTCCCCCGCGTGCCGCACGGCTATTGCCTTGCGGTACCTGGGAGGAGGGAGCTATTTGGACGTTTGCGCCGCCTTTGGGGTTCATCCTTCGACCATGTACCGGGCTCTCTGGGAGGTTGTTGACGCTGATAACAGTACCCCCTCGCTTGCGTTTGATTTTGGGCTGGGCAATTACCAGAGGCGGCTGGACTACGCCGGGGGATTTCAATCCCGGCGGAACTCACCGTTTGGTTATGTTGTTGGCGCTCTGGATGGTGTGGCGATAGAGCAAGAGCAGCCGCTTGCCTCGGATGTTCAGTGCGTTGCGGACTACTATAGCCGCAAAGGCTTTTATGCTCTGAACACACAAGAAATCTGTGATGCCGACTATCGTGTCCGCTGGATGAGCTGTTTGAGCCCAGGCTCCAGCCATGACTCCTCGGCCTTCGCTTGCACTGAGCTCGGTCGCGCGCTTCTGGATCCGACCAACGTCCTGACACGCGCCATGGCCGAGGATGGGCACTGCATCGTGGTAGACGAGGCTTACGCGGCGAGTGAGGTGTTGGCAGTCCCGTGGCCGGGGTGTGGTCGCGGTGACCGTTGGAAAGATAGCTACAACTTTCACCTATCTTCCTGTCGTATTCACATTGAGCAGGCTTTCGGGATGTTGTCTTGGCGCTGGGGTGTGTTTTGGCGGCCCCTCCGTGTTCCTTTTCCCAAGCAGCCGAGCCTGGTTCGCGCCTGTTTTCGTCTGCATAATTTCTGCCGAGGACACGAGAGTGCGAGGGATTGCTCTACTTCACCGTACGGTACTGATCGCGTTGGAGGGGTTGTGTCTCTGGCACCGAACGACTCCGTGAGCGCTGATCAGCGTGGGCGGCGTCGTGATCGGGAGCGCTCCCATATTCGGGTGAGCATGACGGCTCGAGTGGAGAGTCTGGGGGTGCTGCGGCCGGGTGTGGCGCCAATGTTCTGAGTGCGGCAGCGTCAAAAAGAGTTTCACTGTGCTCCATTCCCGCCTCTTTTTTATCTGAGCACCATGAGCGTTCAGCATACGTCACCCCCCCCGCCCCCATTTCCCCAAACTTGTCATCGTGGAGCCTGTCAATCATGTATCGAGACTATTGCAAGTCGTAAAGCCACCATTGTTTCCCGCACAACGCCAGCAATACCAAGACAGAAGATGCAACAAAAACATGCCACTCACGGACAGCTCTCCGATTCAGACCCGCCCAAGTCAATCGACCCATGAGTCGTTGATGCGGCTGGTGGTGACCCCGTAGGCGAAGACGCACCGCCGACCGCACGGCCAGAGGCACCCTCACCACTACGGGAGATTGCATCCTCCGCCAACGGCAGAAGGAGTCGCTCGAGCTTCTTTTCGACAGCCGCGATAAAACGAGGGTCGGCGCCGGTCGCACGGAGATTCTTCAGCGTCTCGGAAAGATTGGCGAGCTCCCTGCTGTCTGCGTCCTTGCAGACGGCGGTAGCCATCTTCTCCGCGTTCGCGGCGAACCGCTCCATTTCGCCAATGTCAGCTTCACGCTTGCGCTTTCCCCGATTTGATGGCTGCGTGCGGGTCGTGTGACCAGCCCGCGGGGGGATGTCTCCCTCGACCCCCGCCGGACCGACTTCCGGGCTCACGAGCTCGAGCACAACGTCATTGCCCTTAAAAAGGTAGAACAAATAGACCAGCAACGTATCCCCATTCGAGAAACTGGCCCATAGGTTGGGGTCGTTCTGCCCTGAGCGCGAAAAGCCCTTGTGGGTTCGCCAAAAATAGGAGGAGAGCTACAAGCCAGCAGATACAACAGAGGTGCACGCAATCAATGTGGATGGCCGCGAAAACAATCGACTTAGTCAATGATATGTCACACTGACCAGCTAAGATAACCACACACGCCGCGAACGCAAGGTGGATACAAACTCAAGGGGCATCACACATTCCGGATAGGCAACCCCCTACATACCTCAGACCATTTGGCCTTCAATGTCTCACCGGTACGATGATGCGGGTGAGCGTTAGGGTCGATCCCCCCGTCAGCACACTCGACCGGCACATCGAACAGGTCCGACCCGTTGAAAACCGGCGCCACAACAACCACCCAGACAGCTCCACGGGACTGACGAGCGTCTTGCTGTTGGCGGGACATACCTCCGCGCGACGTGATTACTCCCGCCGCAACGTCTGGTGTGCTTAAAATGTGTGCCAGCCTAGCGCGCTCGTTCTTGGAGAAGGCGGGTGCGCGATTTGCAGCACGAGGTCCGCCCATAGGTACAGCAGCGGCACCCGCGGCACCCGCCCCTCCCACCCGTGGAGCACCGCTAACAGGAGGAATAGAGGCCTGCGAAGATGCGTCTGGCCCTTGGGTGGCCCCACGGGTGACAGAAAGCGACTGGGACGGCGTGTTAACAGTGACTACCTCTCCCCCACCGCTGGCACCCCCACCGCTGACACCCCTAGCGCCGACTGGGGGCGGCACGCGAGATGCTCCCGTCTCTGTCGTCACTCCAGGTGCACGGAGCAGGGCCACCCCATGCACACGACAGCGCTCGAGCAGATCAGCTTTTCGTCCGCGCGTTGGGAGACCGCGGCTGCTCAGGAGAGAGCGCAGATCCTCCACCGTAACGCGGGATGCCATCCTCAAAAGCCAGATCCAACCGGGGGCGTGTGGGTGGTGTGAGGTGAATGGGGGGCAATGGGGGAAAGGGGGGGGCGGGTACAGGCCGGCGGGGCAGCGTGCGCGCAGAGAAAGAGGGCGCGCAAGTCTGGGGATCGGTACGGATCCTGTTGTGCTGGCGGTTGCGTCCCGACCCGACTGGTCGCGCTGCCACACGCCCCGCTCAGGAGTGACGACAATCTGAAGATAGAAAATTTACTGCCCAACAGAACAAACTACTAGCATTTCGCTCCCAGCACACCGAATGGGAGGCAGCATGCACCGTGCACGGACCATCGAACATACGCGGTCCGTCCGCGTATGTTGGCCGCTCATGCACGGGGCATGCACACCTCAGCCAATGACGTTGCCGGGTGCATGCATGCACGGCCTGCGACAGTGGTCTGCGAACGGGCCTCAGCATGGAGTAACTGACCACTCCAATCTGATGAGACGGGAGTGCTTCGTCGTCCAATGGTATGGTGCCGTTCCGGGTCTCGCACAGCACCTTCACAACCGAATTGAATCCTCCAATTGGGACAGGCTGTGCGTCTCGTCGGCCGGAAGCATCGCAATCTCCCCGGGCGGATGGCCGACCATCCGGCGCTGGTGCGAGCCGCCATCCGCCACCCGGCCCTTCTCGTGAGAACGAAGCACTCGTACTCGGTGTGGATGACCTCCAGGTGCGCTCTTGGTCTGGGCTTCTTGTGAATAGTAGACGAGTATGACGAGACACGTGCACCAATAGCGGACGTAGCACAATCCTCACTAGCCGCGAGCTGGGGCCCCGCTGTAACGGTCCGTTACTGCGCGGACAGAGGATTTCGTGGCCTGCTGGTCCACCAGCTCGCTGTGGTGGCGCCTATTTGCCACCCCCCCGGCGGGTGCCACCACCCCGGCCGCCCCCGCCGCCCCCCGCCGGCCACGCCGCCCCCGCCACCGCCGCCGCCCCGGCCGCCCCCGCCGCCCCCGCCACCCCCGCCGCCCCCGCCGCCCCTGCCACCACCCCCGCC
>Ga0115030_1000360_pt1 | contig 18246 bp, 25 predicted proteins | sample SidtaG_4_FD_87174 | JGI IMG/M metagenome (GOLD analysis project Ga0115030, IMG submission 87174) | Marine algal microbial communities from Sidmouth, United Kingdom - Sidmouth_Male1 metaG | ecosystem: Host-associated > Algae > Red algae > Unclassified | place: Sidmouth, United Kingdom | collected... | reverse complement strand
GTGGGGGTCGAGGTGCGGGGCGGGGTGGGGGGCGGGGTGGGGGGCGGGGTGGGGGGCGGGGTGGGGCCCACGGTGGCAAAGGCAATGGCCGCGCCTCTGGGTAGCAGGGTTTTGCGCGAAGTGCATGAGGGGTGATTGAAGATTGCCTTTGAATTGGTATTTTTGGGGAAATGTGGGGTCTCTGAATCCGTCGTCCAGGGGTTAGGCCTTGTCTAGATGGCCAGCGGTCGTGCACGTGTTTGGATGTGAATCGGAGCCTAATTCCGTGAACCGGGCATGATTGGAACACGGCTGTCTTGACGGCAGGAGAAAATTCATGAACACGTCGTGCTCAAAACTTCTATTGCTGGAACAGGCAGATTGTATGACATGCGCATTGTGGAGAAAACGTCCGCGCACGGACCCGAGGGCACCACGCGAAGTGCGCTTTAGGAACCGCTGCTGCGGCGCAGCATCCAGGGAATCGCCGGCGCATCAATCCAGTTTGACTTCTACTGGGCGATCTCGTCCAATCACACGCGTGGAAGCAATGTCAACTCGCACCGCAAGTTGAGTTCCAAACACGTTCACGTGAGCGAGATAAAAAAAGAAATCTCGGGGACGTTAACGTGTTCAGCCCAAACCGGCTAAGATGGGCCAGAGTTGGCTTGAGAGTCCTTCGTGTTCGGGTCCGCCCAATTAGAGTAAAAGTGACGAATCTGGTCAATGTGAATGGCATGTGATTGGAACGACGCGCTCCCATTGGCTAGCACGCATGTGTGCACGCCGTGCACGCGCCGTCTTGACAAGGCCTTAGCGCAGAGCGTTTTCCACCAACAACCAGATGCCACGCATTGGTCAGTGACGGTATTAATTCTGCGGTGACCTTCCACAAGAAAGCACCACTGGGTCCTGCTGGGCTGGGGTTGCGTCTGATGCCCCTGTTGTAAGGGTGTCGGCACCCACCAGAAGTGCCAACGGTACATGAGGGCAGAGGGCTCGGTGCGTCGCAAAAACGCATCTGCGCCATCGTGCCGCGCCCCGCCGTCCACGCCCGCGTTTGATGGCTCTCTCCCGCCCTCATCCCGCACGGTTTCCCCCCCCCCTGCACGCTCACCGGTGCTGATCCCGCACCTGTCGGCCGCCACGCAATGGCCAGAGATGTGAGCGGCCACGCACACGGCTCGCCCCGGCGCTGCGGCGTCCCCCCCCCCCCTCGACCCCCCCAACTCAGAGGACTGGTGGGAGCTCGCCCCTGAGTGGCCCGCCCGCTCCTCACGCCCACGGCTCTGAAAGTCGGACGCCCTCCTCACTGCCCGCGCTCTTCCCCGGAGTGGGTGACGTGTCAGCGGGTGGCGGCGACGTCGCGACGGGGCGCGACGGCGGCACCGCCATGACAGTGGAATCGCCGCCCCTCCTTGCCTCCTCTGCGACGGGTGCGGCGGGTGGCGGCGACGTCACGGCGGGGTGCGACGGCGGCACCGCAATGACAGTGGAATCGCCGCCCCTCATTGCCTCCTCTGCGACGGGTGCGGCGGGTGGCGGCGACGTCGCGGCGGAGCGTGACGGCGGCACCTCCGTGGCGGTGGACTCGCCGCCCCTTCTTTCCTCCTCTGCGACGAGTGCGGCGGGTGGCGGCGACGTCGCGGCGGGGCGCGACGGCGGCACCGCCGTGGCGGAGTACTCTCCGCCCCTCCTCGCCTCCCCTGCGACGAGTGCGGCGGGGGGCGGCGACGTCGCGGCGGGGTGAGACGGCGGCACCGCCATGACGGTGGAATCACCGCCCCTCCTTTCCTCCCTTGCGACGGGTGCGGCGGGTGGCGGCGACGCCGCTGCGGGGCGCGTCAGCGGCACCGCCATGACGGTGGCCTCGACGCCCCACCTTGCGTCCCCTGCAACGAGTGCGGCGGGCTTGCGTTTCCTGTTGGCACCCCGCTCACCCCAAGGGCTGCCCATGGCGTCCCGGCCCGCGCAAACCCAAGATGCGCGGGCCGCGGCTGGAAGCGCGGGCGCCGGTGACGAGGACGCGGGAGCTTTCGCACCCAACCGCGTGGCGGCCTTCGCGGCTGATGTGGCGGGGCGGAGCGGGGGGGGAGGGCCCATTGTTATCGTGCTTCGGCCACGGACCGCGAGGGCAGCGCTCGAGCGGTCGCTGCGCTCAACGCATAAAGAAAGAAGAGCAGAGGCCCGCATGTGTGGAGTTTCGAGACCTTCATGGTCTGTTGCACGAGCAAGGTATCGCTGCATTGCCATTTGGCTAGCCGTAGACATTTGTATCGTGTTGCTCTTTCCGTCCCGGCCTACTGCCATGATTGTGAGAGAGGTGTCGATTCCATTGAGACCTTGAGCACTCACAAACGTGGTCGCAGGCTCATGCACGCCGTGGTGAGGCGGCACCAGGAGAAGTAAAGCATCGCGCGGAGCAGCTATGGAGGATCTTTGAAAGTTGGCTATTGTGCAACTTGTGTGGCCTACAGCGAAGAATCAGCTGGTCTGAGGCCATTTTGGAGCAGCGCAAAAGGTACGTATTTTTTTGGAGCTTTCCATTGCGCCCGATCCCGTCGCCATCCGAGCACTTCCTCAAAACGTGGCCCGGACAGTGCATCTGGGGCACCTCTATGTTTGATCCGTTTAGGGCTTACGCTTCGCGAAGAGCTAGCTGCCACCGCGACACGACACACGAGTGCTTGGGTCGAACGCGTCTAGGAACTACGTCGAATCGAGTCAAATACTTTCGCGTCGTCCGGGAGTTGGATAAATTTCATGTTGCAGACCCGTCGCGCCGGCGCCCGCTTCGCACGAGCCTCCCGCGTGCACTACCCCCACCCAAGCACCCTGCACGCACGGGCGACGGGCGCTGATGAAGCGACGGCGGGCAAGGGGGGACGGGGAGGTGGGGTGGGGACGGGAGACGTGGGGAGGAGGTCCCCGTCCCCCCCGTCTGCCGGCGGTGGCGGGTTGGGGCGGTCCGGGGGGCCGCACCCCCCCCCCCCGGTATCTCTTCCCATCGGCGGGAAACAATTAGCTGGACTGTGAACGTGCTGGGAAGGCGTGGGGCTGACTCAGGGGTGCGTAGATGGCGGAATCTTTCTTTCGAGAGGGGCAGCTGCGCCGCTCTGAAGCGTTTTCTGGGGGTCAAAGAAGAAAAGTAGTAACACAGGCGGAATCGGGAGGGTCCAGAACCCTCCGTGCGGTTTTGTCTCTCTGCCGCAGCGAGCAGCATGATATGTGCTGGGGAAGGAAGATGGCAAGTGCACTGGCTGGACGGGCGAGGCCGTTGCGATCAGGGCAGGATCGGTGCGGGGACGTTGCAGCGGCAACACCCACCGCGTGAGGCCGTCGGGACGAACGCCTCCCACACTCCGACGAGCGCGGTTTCGCAAAAGAGTAAAAAATGAAGGGCCAGATTCTCGGCGCCACGAACTGCGAGCGGCGCAGCGCGAGGCCGTCCGCACGTGAGTGCCATTGGTGACTTACGGATCATGTCTCTTTTCCATCCCACATACGGGCGACCTGGCAATCAAATCCATTGCCCAACGTGCCCGGATACGCCTGATTTCACAAAATAAACCGAAAAAGCCCATCGGATCTACTTGAAGCATTTCCGTTAGACCGGATAAGGTTTCCGTACTAGCCCTCGTGTGGCCCAACCCCCGCCAGCACCGGCCACAAAGCGGCCGCACAGCGCCGGATGCCATCAGCGTACTTGAGGGATTCGGCGATAGCCATGGTATCGTTAAGATCCATCTACTTTGTTTTAAACTGTCGTAACGCCAGCACCGAACGACGATCTTATCCTATTGCATGCCTCGTGAAACCGCCTGCACGGGGGCAGTTGGGACTTTGAAAACATGCACAGCTATCAAGTAGTAGTTTACTGCTGTTCTTCTATCGAAGTGCGTCTCCTGTTGCTGGAGTTAGGTCATCGACCGGATATCAACCATTATATTCGGATACGATAAGAGTATCCGAATATGAGTATATTCCACTTAATAGTTCGACTTGGAGACGTTTTTTTCTGATCCTAATATTGAGAGATGAGAATTATCCTTTTCGGAGACGGTGGAACGCAGCGTATCCGTATCCCATTAGGGCCAAGAAACGGTATCCTGACAACCCCTGGTACTGAATGGAGTCGAGTCAGACGGAATGAGTGGCGTGAGTCGATACACCACCGCGGGCGCTCATTTGCGAACACGCCGAGAGCATACGTCGTTATCGGCTGTCGGAGCGTACCTCTTGCGCGGCGCGCGGCGCGCGTGTGCTCGACGTTCCCCTCCCCCCCCCCACCTCACAACCTGCCGTGTGGCGCTCCACCTGCAGTGTGGTGCCCGTGGTCGTATCGCCTCACCCCTTTTTCCGGCTGCACTGAGCGCTGCGGCGCGGCTGCCACCCCGCGGTCACCGTGTTCCGGTAGCCGTCCAGCGCTGTGGCTACGGGTTGTCGATTGCAAGGGCGACGGGCGTCGTCGGCTAGATAGCAATTCGGCAGCCCCTCACCAAGGTCTGGTCGTTGCGCCGCAACGGCGACGGCGCCATGGCGGCCCGACCGTGCCCCTACCGCCGCCTTTGCGAGGCGTATGTGGGTCGGGCGCGTCGGCAACAACGTGTGCGGCCGGCCGGCAGGTGCGGCGGCGGTTCAGCCCGCCGCCGCTGCACCGGGAGCGGCGCTCGCCAGTGACACAGCGCCGCCGTCGCACCGGCGCTGTGTCACTGGCGAGCGCCGCTCAGCGCCTCTCGCCGACGCGTTAGGCGCCAGTGTGGGCGCCGGGGTACTGCGACGGCGCCGGCCGAAAGCCGAGAGCGCTTGTTGTTTCGCCGAGCGGCAGCCGCAGTGGCGTCGGTGGGCTCCATCGAGGTGGCGGAAGGGGCGCGGTGAGCGGCGAACGCCGGCCTCAAGGCATCCCGGGTGCAAAACTCACTCGATTCAATAGCTTTGGAACGCGGCGACGAGGGTGGAAGGGCAGTACCTGACGGGCGCCTCGACGCGTGCGGCGCTTAGCCGCACCGGCAGAGGCCGGGGGATGGAGGAAACACACCGCACCCGAGTACTCGGGCGCCACCACCCACGGCAACGCACCCGCGGCCTCAAGCTGCACGCACTTGCGCCGGCGCCGCGTCGCCGTCCGCAAGGCCCCGAAAGAAAGCTCCCCCCAACGCGCTCGCCACCGCGCCCTATCCCATACCGCGTACTTAACACCGCCCGCATCGTCTCACTTAGGACAGGCCGCCGTGACGACCACATGCACCACCCACCGGTGCCCCCTCATACATACCGCATTTCAGGTAACCGTCGGCTACATCCGCAGGAACTCAAAGTTGCGGCACCTTCGGGGGGAGCAGCGGGTGCCGTCCTCTGCGGCGGCCGTGTGAGGCGGTTTGACTTGGGAGGGCTGGGACGGCGGTCAAAAGCAACGCACAGCCGGAGCTCCCCACACTTCTCCCCACTCCCTATCAAGATTCCCTCACCTCTTTGTTGTTCCCAGGAAGCGCGGAAGATACGGGGAGTAGCCCAGGCCCGACGTAGCGCCGACCACGTCCACGATGGTGCCCAGTGAGGAAGAAAGGAGGGAAAGCTCCCACAGCCAGCGCGCCTTCCTTCGGTCCAGACGCCAGCGCTCCCCAGCAGGACCGCACGCACACGCGCGGTTCGTGGCACCAACCGGCGAGGCCGGTACCCCGCGTCCAGCGGCGATCGCGTCCGCGGCACCGTCGCCCCCGGCGGGCCGAAGAAGGGTACGAGGGTGGCGGCAGAGGAGACGGTGGAGGGGGAGGTCGAGGAAAGTGCACGGAACTCAATAATGTGGGAGAGAACATGGGGGACTAGATGGTGCTCTCTGCGCGGCGGACTCACGAGAAGCGCTAAGATTGACATCAGGAGGAAGGTAGGCTTGGCGACAGGCGGTCGGATGCGGTGACGTTCGGGGAAAGTGAGAATGCCGTCCGACACCACCGCGACCCCGAGAAAGCACTCTAACAATCTATCATAGTCACGCCTTGCGCTCCATCCCAGCCCGCAACTGTTTGAAAGTGTGGCTGACATGAAACCTGACAATGTCACACCGCACTCACTGACACCGCTAGAGTCGAATCGGCTTGAAAATGGCCTTGAAGGATACAATTGAGATGAATGGTTTCCTGTTCTCTGATGCGCTCCGCTCCGCGACCGCGAGGGGCGCGCAGTGCCCCCCACGGCGCACCCTTGGCCGCTGCAAGGTCAAATAGACGAAATATCTCATCGCGAGGCTGGACTTGGCACAGTCGTCCGACGCTCTATGCCACCTTTTTGGTGTAGATAGAAGGCCAGCGCCGAGCCACCCGCGCGGTTCTCCCACTCAGGAGGAGGCGTTGTGGAATACAGGTCGCCTTTCTCTGCTCTCGCACCCGGCTACCCTCCTATCGGTCATCCACATACCCCTCAGATGGCGCCTTCGCTCCCACAGGCGAACCGCTTTCTCCCATGTGCCGCCCAAGAAATATGTGTTACGTTCGTCTTCCATCAGTGCGTCCCGCACGCTCACACGCGCTCGTTCCCCAGCGGAAGCGTCCGGACCGCCTGATGTGCCGTTTCGGTCAGCGTCCCTACGTCTGCCTGGCTCTTGCGCGAGTCCGCCGCACGCTCAAGCCCGCACGCCGTTCCTGGTGGCTGTACCGCCTCTTGAGCTTTCAATTACGCGCACTTTCCCAGCCGGAGAACATCAAAAACGTGGCTACTGCGTGGCTGGGCGCGCCTGTCCGATCACCGTACTCATGCCGCCGGGGGGTGGTCGGGGAAGACGAAATGCGCCCGTACTTTGTCCTGCCCCCCTTCATGACAACACTGGTAGCCTGTTTGCTGCGTGAAAGCCACCAGGGAGCAGCGCAGCCGCTGCCCAACAGCAGCCAACTGTCATCTCGCCAGCGCCGGTGGTCGGTGTGCGCCCGACGCCGACACGCACCGCTCTACTCCTGCTGCCGTCACTGCACCGACACGAGTGCCGACATCAAAAATTACCGCCGCACAGCATGTGTTCCGGCAGCCGCGGTGCGACATTCTATTCTTTCTTCCCCGCAGCATCCCAAACCCTCTATCCCTGTTGGTGATAAACGCGTCAGTGGCGTCCGGGCTGCCTCTCGTGGCAACGCATTCGAGAACGGTTCTCCACCACATGGTGTCGGGAGTGAAAAATCCCGCGCACGTGTCCCACGCTCGTCGCGAGCCGAACTGGAGTCTGTTTGGTATACCTTACTAGATGGATTTTTGTCCAGTGAGCACTGTGAACGCGGCTGCTCAACCAGACAGGCCCGCAACAAGAACGGGGCGGCCGTAATGGCAGATGGCTACAGACAGCCCTTCCGCTTGGCTGTGTATCTTGTGAGAGGATTCGAACCCGACACGCTATGCAAAATATGGTCTATAAATGTGGCAAAATAGAGCGCGTGTGCATCAAAGGTCCTCGTGGCCTAGTGGGGAAATGCCCCGCTCAGTAGTCGTGGAGTCGAGTGGGTTCGAATCAAGGAGAATGTGATAAATAGGTATCAATCCTCCCGGATTCAAATGTTGCGTCTGCTTCGGATGAGAATTAATGTGGACTGAACAGTTGTGTCAGGAGAAGACCGTTATACTGGTGTGCTATGCTCCGTGTGCCAGATTCGCCCACGAAGTAAGACTCGTGCTGCGGCAAATGGTACAGTGACGCTCGTGTCTAGGGGTACATGGCCGTTGCCCTGTACACCGTGGTACCACATCCCTCATCACAGCGCCGGAGTTCTTCGTATTGCATACTTCAAGTTTCTTGACAGTGAAATCGGGTCGCATCAAGACGGGACATGCGTCCCTCCTCCTTTTGTCCGATGTAAGAACTTGTGCACCGCGGGCAGGCCGCCGCACTCTTGCGTCCTCTCGTTTTCTTTTTTCATCCCCTCTGCCGCAAGAGCACCAGTCCCATCTGGCAGAGCACCGTCTGCGAGGAGAAAAAACATCGTCCATTCACTCTTCTGCTCATCTCTGGCCGTGGCACGGCCGGTGGCGGCCTCGGCAGCATCACGCGCCACGCCGAGGACAGCAGCCGCATACGGCAGCGACCACGGCTGATGCAGCTGGACACCGTTTCAGGGGTCGGGGCGGACCCTACCGCCGGCAGCACCCCGCCCGTAAGAACGTGCTCGACGGCCCAATGCAGTGTCGCAAGCAGCGTAAAGCCATCAGAGGTGCGCACCTGGTGGCTCGCCAACGGCGAAACCTGCGACCTGCTCGCCGAAGTCGCCACGCCCACAACGCGTGCTTGCTCCACGTGCGCCCTTGGTGACGCGCAATGACCAAACTCGTAGCTCTGCGGCCACCTCCGTTGGGCATCACCGCCATCACATCGGCACCCGCAGCGAGCGACGTGACTACGATAAGTCCTACAGGGGTCAGCACTGCGGCAGAAACCGAAAAGCACGACGTACCGATACTGACGGCCGGCTTCTGTGAGGTTGTCACCGGCGTATCCGGCGCGAACGACGCCACAGGCGCGCGTGTGGTCAAGGTGGGGGTGGCGACGGTCGTGGGTTTCGACACCAGCACCGCATTGAAAACTCTGGTCGTCGCAGGCGCCTCGCCGTGGCCCTCCCCACCGGCGAGCATCAGTGCCGCTCCGGGGGCGGCCGTTGCGGAGGCGGAGCGGCGAGTGGGAGTGTTGGGAGACCCGCGCTCTGTGGTAGGCAGCCCTTTCAGGATCATCTCATTCAAATCCTGAAAGTGCCAGAGACACGGAGGGAGAGCAGGCATGCACGCAGGAACGAGATGTCACAGGGAAGAAAAGGGAAGAAGGACGACAGCCGCATCGAAAAACGCAGCACAGAGGGCAGGTAAGGAAGGTTACGACCAAGAATCGCGGAGCGTCAGCACACCACTCATTGACGGGATCCACCAATCGCCCGCAACAACCCGCCAGAAGCCACGCCTAGCGCTCAAGCTACCCGCGAGCACTATTCCATCAGGTGCCGCCTATACTGTAGAAGACGACGGCATGTTCCCCCCTCTGTCTCACCCTCCCCCCCCCAGACATACGTCAATCTCATTGATCATGTTGCTCTGAGACGCAGACGAGTAAACTCGCTGGCCGCACACAGCTTCCCAAACGCCACCGCCACCTTCTCCCATAGGCACCCGTCCCCGCCCATCCTGACCCCAAAGTGAATCAGGGGCACCGGCGGCTCGGCGTCGGCCGTCGACGACTTGGCCGCTGGGCTGTACACGCAGACCGAGAAGAGGGTGCTGTCCGTGTAGAGGAAGAACTGGCCGGAGGCCACGGAGCAAACATCATCCGGTGGCGGAAAAGCGTCCCTGTCGTAGGCACCATGTCTCAGGGGATAGTGAACGATGCGGTTGCTCAGGCGGCGGCGGTAGGGAGCAGCGTGTAGGGGCCGGACTGGTCGGCGACCGACCCCGCGGCACCAACGAGGGTGCAGCACATTCGGCTGTGCGGAGCATTTACCCGTTTCTTAGAGTAACATATGTGAAAATTTCATCTCTTTCCAGGCTGTCCAATAATATTGTATTATGAAAGTCAGGCCCTCGCTTGCATAATGAGGCCGTCCAAGCAGCTTCCCGGGAGCGCTGCGGATACGGTCGTTGCTCCACTTTGCCACGGCAGGGGCGGTGGCAGCGACAGAAACGGCGTCAGCGGCAGCGGTGAGGCGTTCGACCACCGCCTTCGTCGATTCTCTCTTCGTCCCAGCGGTACCAGCGGCGCGCCCGCGGTGTCGGAGCGCTTGTCGAGGATGGAGCCGAGGTGGCACCAACCTTATGCGGATCGGCCGTGGTCGTGCCGCCATCGCGCCGTGGGAGACGGGCCGCGGCGAGTGTGCTGCCGGCCGGGGGGGGGTCGCCGCGGGGGCGGCGAAGGCGATGTAGACGGCTGACGACGGGGGGCTGCAAAGGTGTCGATGGGCGGTACTGCAGCTCTCATATTCCCCCGGCTGGCCTCTGCCTTGCCAATCTGTGCCTGACCGCCACGGCCGCCGCCACCGCTGTCGACCACTCACTCTCTGCGCGAGAAGGGGTGACCTGGCCTTTCGTTATCACCTCCGGCCGGGGTGAGTGGCAGCAGCGAGTCGGCGGCCATTGTCGCTGCGTCTCGGCCGTCGCCCGTGGGAGGAAATGCCGAGCCGCTAGCGGGGGCTATCGTGGGCGGGGAAGCAAGTGGGAAAGAGGGCGGGCAGGTCCATACGACAGCCCCTCCGAAATGGTCACGGAACGTTCGTCCTGTCTGAACTCTCAGGGGCGCTCCGGTGCTTTTTCCGCAAGAGAGAGGCCGCCACCCGGCGTGCGACGCCTTTACGGGGACGTGGAGGTTAAGGGTAAAAGGCGGGCGGAGGTGCGGCCGCCGCGCCGCCGATGCGACGACAGGCTCCACCCAGGGCGGCGGTGGCCGCCCCCAACCCCACAGGCGCCACGTCACGGCTCGTACTATCTGCAGTCCCGAGCACCCTCTTTCTCACTCTCGCAACTTGGGCGGTCACGGAAGCTCTCTATGCGGCAGTGCTCATCAACGATGCCCGCGCCCTCGTGCTTCGCAGTCAGACGCCGTTCCACGTTTTCGGCGTGTCTCGAACCGCCAGAGCGCGCTTCTACACCCGTTCGCGCCACGCAAGCGCATCGGGGTGGTTTTCCTGATGATGCTGGCGGCACCTATGCCGGCACACGCGGGCCTAGCTGGGGGCTGAGGAAGGGTGGCGGCAATCTCATTGGAGATTGCCGCCGCCACGACAAGAGCACCGACGACGATCGCGTTCTCGTACCACGTCAAAGCGTCTGCGCAGGGGTGGCGGCGAGACACGAGGCGCCGGCTGCTGGCAGTCATCGGGCGGGGTTGGGCAACGCGTCGGCCTTTGGCACCGCTGCTGCCGAAGGGGGGCAGTGTAGGCCACCCCGTATTTCCACTTTTTCCAGCGCACCGAGGCACCACTGCCATTGCCGATGGCGTCACTACGGATGCCCGCTACCGCCCAGATAGCTGTGAAATCGTCAGTACTGCCGACGGGCACGGCCACTGCTGCTGCCCGCTGTAGCTGCGGTTGTGCGTGCAAGAGTCCACACAACAGCGGGGCTATCCTCCACTGTTGCAACACATCACGTATCTTTAAGGCCTCTTCTAGGAGCTCCTCGGCGTCACTTGTCATTCGTTGCGGTGGGTTGTCACCGCCGTTGCTGTGGTGTGCGGGCCATTTCTGGGGGGCATGTAAGACGTAGTCGGGCGGTGCGGATGGGGGCTCTGGCGGCTGCTGCGTTCACTGCCCCGGTCGGTTCGGGTGGTGCCTGTGGCAGAGGCGGCGGATGGAAGGGTCCTGATGCGCTTCACGGGGAGCTGCTCGATGAGCAATGCAGCGACCGTCATGTGGTGCAGAAAGAAAATACAGAAAACATGCCCACGCCCATCCCCCGTCCCCCCCGTCGCACCTCAAGGGCCCGAACACGCATCTCGCTGACAGAAAAGACGAATTTTCACCTCACCACCGCTGGTGATGTCAGCGACCTGACCACCGCGGTAGGAGGTTCGTGCCATCCACGTCCACCGTCTCTTTGACTCCGGCAGCAACGAAATACATGTTCAAGTGGCAGTGGGAAAGACAGGAGGGGCTACGCACCCAATAATGCACGATATCCCCACGAAAAATGATAGAGTCAAGCGGGCTGACGTCCAGGAGCACCCCTGGTCCGTCTCTGGTCGTCTTATCGGCGAGTACAGCGCGATGAGAGCCGGGCCGAATCCGGAGACGTGTGCCCGGCTGCACAGCCGTAAGGGCTCCGAGAAGGGGGGGGGGGTCCGAATTGATGATGGGGGGAGTGTCGTCCGTGTGTGGGAGCTCCTGCTTTGCACCAGGAGACGACACCAGCACGACCGGCTTGCGGTGCTTGAAGAGGCACCCAAGTGCGGTGGAAAGGAAGCAGTTCATCCCGGTAAACGCATCTACCGTGGCTGATAGCCCGGAGGCGCCACCAATGGTAGCAAGCGACTCGGGAGTAAGTGGCATCATGCCCCTACCGCGGTCCGCTCGCCGCCCCTGGTTGGAAATAGTCCGCACAGATGTGCTGTTGAAGATAGTAGTTGCCAGCCCCGTGTCCAGGAGAGCTCTCAACTCAGCGCCGACTTTGGCCATCTCCGCCGAATGGAGGCTCAAGCTGCACGTCCAGTAGCCCTGACCCTCCAATTCCAGGGCATGCCGCGCAAGTTCGAATGGGCCGCCGACTGTCCATGCCGAAGCCAGCATGACGGAGGCTCCCCGCTCCTTGCATATAGTTGCATCAGCGGTTCGCACCATGTTGGTCTCTACGTTCTGTCGACTCTCCCCGAAAACGCTCATGTGGGCGTCAATTGAACAGAATGAGGGTGGGGCGCGGCCAGCCGCCGGGGAGAACATGAGCGCTTCCTGCCGCGGGGACGGTGTCCACAGCGGCCCGGAGCGTCTCGGTGGCGAGACCCTGGACGGCATGAACAAGGGGAAGGACGTCGGCCTCTATCTCAGGACCGTCCGCAGGGCCATTTTGGGCTTTAACAGTTGTCCTTGACGAGGTTGTGGGCACCGTCGTGGAGGGGGCTTGGGCGGACGCACTAGGATGACCAGAAATCAAAACAGGAGATTCAGACGCCCGAGCAACGGCTCGGCTTCTCGCCTTGTACCGGCGACCAGCAGCATAGGCAGTGGCTCGCGAGGGAGAGCTTGTCACGATGCGCGGAGCTCCGCGAGTCGCGGGGCCCAGGACATTACGCTTCCTCTCCTTGCAACGGCGGTTGCGCTCCGAACCAGAGGCAGCCATGACAATGGGGAAACACGTCAGGGAGGGGGGCACAAAGGGATGTCGACCCATAAAATACCTATACAATGACGGCCGGGGGTGTGCTGGAGGTTGCTGCTGGTGGAAAAGAGGATGTCAGGAAGCTGCGAGATGTCAAGCAAGCCTCTCGGTTTTGCAGTGCGCCATGCTTTCGAAAACTGATAAAGCACACTAACTTTTTCGAAGGCACCCCCGTCATGCGCAGGCAGGGCCAAGGGGTGACGATGTCAGCTTTCACGAACGGACTCTGATTTAAAAGGCAGACGGTCTCGCAGTGGCGTGGGAGCGAGCATGACATTGTGGCGGTAGGGGATGACGCTGGTGGAAGCGACCAAGGCGGCTGCTGCCGCCGTCGCCACGCTAGCGGCCGCGACGGCCTCGGCCGCCACTGCCGCTGCCGGCCGCAGCATGACCGACAACAGGGATGGCGGCGGCTGCATCGTCGGCGTGCGCGGCGGCAACGACGGCGGGAGCGCCCCCACCCTCTCCTCTCGGACACAACCGCCGCTGGTGACCGACGCCCGGCCTGATGCGACCGAAGACAACTACGGGACTGACTGTCCCCCCCGCGGCGGCCGCGACAGCACCGAGGGAAACTCAGTGGCCGATGTCTTGTGCACCAGCGGCGCTGGTCTAGTCCCCCACCTCCCCCCCCAATTCCCGTGCCGCACTCGCCCGACGCAAGAGCCCGAACATCTCTGCGCGCGCAGCAGCCTCACGACAACCACGTTGGCGGTTTGGCGGCAGCGGGTCTGGTCACTCTCTAGCGCTCCAACGCCGCCGCCGCCTCCGGGCCTCGCGGCGAGCACCACCCTGTCTGGCGCGCGCAGCAGAAGCGCGGTGCGGACGGTGAGGGGGTGGCTGACGCGGTCCGCCACGATCCGTGCGGAAGCCGCTTCAGCGGCAGTAATGGCAGAGGCGGGGAGGCCCCCAAAGCCGACCGCCGCCCGCGGGTGTGCTGGCGAGCGGCAGGCGGCAAATGGCTCGGCCTTGAGGCCAACGGCCGACGACGATGGCCGCCCCGCGGGCGGCGGCGCCGCCTCATCGCCGCCCATGAGCATGGAGGAGATGGAAATGGCATCCCGCACCCGCTTTCGCGTGTGGTCTGGCGCCGCCCAGCCGTCACCGCCGCTCCCCGCCGACGCTTCCGCCTCCGCCGCTGCCACCGACGCCGCCGCGGATGGCAGCGGCGGCGGCGGTGGTGGCGGTGGTCTCGGGTGCCCAACGTCGGCGTCCCCCCATCCCCCCCCTCCGTGGGCGACGCTCTCGAGCGCCCCACACACGCACCCCGCGTGGAGGATGGCGGTTATGGTCGCGTCGGCACGTCAGAGGTCTGCGGGCATCGCCAACGGGCCGCAGTGCCCGGCTGCGAGCGCAACACGCGTGGCGGTCAGGTCGGCAGAGAGGCTGGCGACCACAGCCTCCTTGACGGTGCTCCGCTCTATTCGGACGCGGCGGAAGCATTTGGCCGATTCACAGTGTCGCCGCTTCTTCAAGAGCGCCTGCTGGGAGGCAGCCGACGTGGCGGCGGCAAGTGGGTCGGCGCTGCCGCTGCCGCCACCGCCACCGACGCCGCCGCCGTGGCCGCCGGCACTGCCACCACCAGCGCCACCGCCGGTACTGGTCGTAGCCTTGTTGCCACCTGTCCCGTCGGTGCCCGACGTTAAAGCAGGGGTGCGGCGGCAACTGCCCGGGCCGCCACCGGGCGGGCCTTGGCCAGAAGCGTCCTCTGCCGAAACGGCAGACAATGGGGGCACGGGGCAGCCGCTGCCGACTGTACACCCGCGGTAGCCGCCGCCGCCACCGCCGCCACTCGGTGGTCTAGTCCCGCACGTCCCCCTCCAATCCCCTTACCGCACTCGCCTGATGCGAGATCCCGAGAATCTCGGCGCCGGCAGCAGCTGCATGCATACCGCGTCGGCGGTGCTGCGGCAACGCGTCTGGCTCATCCTCGTCAAAGGCGGACGCGTCGAGGTCGCCGTCTCGCATCATTGGCGGACAGCGATCCGCCACGATGCGGCCGTGGCGGGCGGTGACGGGCGCTGGCAGCTGCGTTGGGGGCAGTGGCGGCATCGGGTGGCGAAGGAACCACCCCGGCCGGCCATCGACGCTTCCCGCAGCGACCGGCGGCGGCAGAGACGCGGGCGCATAGAACTCGCACGCTGCCTCGACAGCCATCTCCAGGTCCGCACTATCAGCTGTACCGCGGCGTCGCACGCCCCGCCGCCTGCCTCGCGCGTCGAAGGCGCGGGGTTGGGCGCGCCACGCCGCCGCCATGAAGCCGCCGTGTAGGCGGTGGCCGCGGCCGCCCTCGGAGGGGGGATGAGGCGACGACGTGGCGCCACCGGGGGATGGGAAGGGCGAACCATCGACTGCCTCGTGGCGGAGCAAGCGAGAGAAGAGGCACCGCAGGGGGAGGGAAGCTGCGGCGGAGACGGCCGCCCCGCCGGCACCCCGCCGTCGCGTGCCGTGGCCGTCGTCGGGGTCTTAGAGGTGCCGCCGCTACTGCCCCTCGTCACCGCTAACACGTACGTGTACGACGTTACCCATCCCAAGACAAGGTCTCCGTAGACCACCCTATCACAAAAGAAAACTAACGCTCAAAGACAAGGCGTATCACACCCCACCGCCGCGTGTGCGCCAGGTTATTCCTTCCTCAAAACGTCCCTACAGCCGCCGCTCACTCGGCCACGCCGCGTTGCGCTCCGCCGCGGCGTGACCTTGGACGCCAAGGCGGAACATCTAACTTACGGAGAGACCCCATCTTCCTTGTCGCTCGACGCACTTGTGCGAACCACTGATAGCGGAAAGCAGGATCAAGCAGCAGACGGAAGAACGGAGACAGAAATGCGCCGCGAAGCGACGAAGAAAGATCAGCCGTCTGCTACTGGCCGAGCCACCGCGGCAATGCCTCCAGCTGTCAATTCTCTTTTCTGGACCCCGAAACTCTCCCAGGTCCTCCCCTCAACTTGGGTGCGACAGCAGCCAGCTTCCCCAAATTCAAGTTGAGGGACAAGGCACCGACAACCCTCCCCCGCCCCCACCCCTGCGTGTCGAGACATACAAAAGGAGCTTACCTTGAATAGGAGCTTCCCTGGTCCACACTGCATGTACTGTCTCCGAGATGCAGCTCATGCCACTTTGCCGTCAAGCATCCCCGCATGAGTTCGCAGAAGCGTGTCGAGCCACGTCATCAGCCTGTCCATGACCGCCAACCCCAGCCCGCCAGCAAAGAAGTTGCCATGGCCTTCGTCGATAAGGGCCACCACACGATCCTCAAACCAAGCCATGAAAGTCTCCACCAAGCTCTCCATGCGCACCATCAGTTCTTGGCGTTCGACGCGGAAGCAGTCCTTCACTCGAGCTCGGATAGTCCCCCTGCACCGAAAGTTCAGTACGTAAAACAATAAGCGAGTTCAGTTGGCCTTCCAAACACCCTTGCGCGTGTCCATCTCCACGTCACCTGAGTACGCGAGCCAAAACTGCGTCGCCCCACGACGAAACCCGTAGAGCCCCCTCACCCCTCTGGCGCTGAGCGACGCGTCAAAAACCAGCACGAAGGCATCCAGATGTGTCAGCCACCACGCGTTGGTGACCGGCGTGTGGCTCATGGCTCCCCATCCGCCCCCAACACCAGCAACGGGCGTCACAAAGAAAGGCCCTGGCGCGCTCATAGAGAACCCGGGAGCCGCCTCCCGCAGCCGGATTTACAAGTAGGTGAAAAAAGGAAGACTGCACCAGATCCACGGGCAGCAGACGCAAACGCCGACAGAGTCGAACTCGGCCGATGCCCGCACTTCGGCGTCGGAAGCCATGGAAGACCAAACGTATTAGGCCGGGGTTGGCGCCGTGCCCGCCACGTTTGTCTTCAGCTGGGAGTACCGCACCCGCACCCACTGCGGTTGGCCGTGCTGCTGCATAAACGCCCAGTTGCCGCCGTCGTCGTTGGGTGCCAGCGACACATCACGACAGCACAGCCCCAGAAATTTGTCGGGCCGCAGCATCGTGCACCACGAGAACACCATGATGACAAAAACTACCAGCCGCTCCACCATCAATGTCGTTATCGGGTGGTCCGCTTCCCCGTCATCTAGCCCCTCCGTGGCCAGGAAGAAGGCCGACTTCATCGTGTCGGGAGTCACCGGCGGCGTCTGCGCTGCCGATTCTCCCAGCCGGGTGGCCTGCTTGACCGACCCCGACACCCAGCCGGCGACCGCCTCGTCAGTCAGAGGGTTGCCTTGGTGGGTCTCCCCCGCCGCGACTTGCACGTCCGACCGCGACAGAAGGGGGATGGCCTTGTAAATTTCCGTGCGCTGGCGGCAGCCGGACACGTAGGGCATCCGGCCAGCGAAATCGCGGGAACCCTTCGCGTAAAAGTGTCCGAGTGACGAGGCCATGTTTTCAATTGCAGCCATTGACAGCGGGGTGCCCTTGCCGCCGACCAGGAACGGACGCCCCCCCTCCCGCAATAAAGAAAAAAAGCGGAGAAGGCGGAAGGGCAAAGCCTCTGTCAGCACAGATGCAAGGCGAGTGGCCTGCTCCTCCGGCGGCTCAGCGCCATTCCCGTGCTGTCCGTACACGAGTACCAGGAAGCGAAGAAAGCGGGCCGCAGTACGATCATTGGCGGACCACAAATGCTCAGTCATCACAAAGGACGCAGCGTTGTTTGAAGACGCACGTCGAGCGGCTCTCTGGGAGCACTCTATCTCAAACGCCAGCACTCCTACAATCGGGCCGCCGTCGGGGTGCATGCGCGCGGGGTCAATCGCCCCGAGACCAAAGTCCTCTTCCTCACCCCCCTCATCGTCGCTACCCCCACCGCCCCCAATGTTCAATTGGTGTGCAATCTCATAGGCAGCTTGCATAAAGTGGTTCTGCTCGGCCATCTCAGCACGTGTCAGAGGTACCAAGAGAGAGATGTGGGAAGCTCGTCGTCCGCCGAAGACGAACCTACCTCTCTGTGCCACGGATTGTACAGCACGGGGCTCTCCACAGTGTTTTTCTGGCTCCATGGTGTCGACCGGTGAGGTCACACAGGTTAGAGCTGCGAGCACTTGACTGCCGGCGAAATAGCAACTGCCGGACTTGCACAACGTCGGGATCATTTACGAAAAGATTCGACGAGCCGACACTGTTTGGATGAAACAGGAACACACTGACGAAGTGTCTGACAGTTCTGCAGGGTTCTGGTTAATGCAAGCAATGTATTTGTGACTGGATATCGAGTGCTTTGCATTTCGTGGCGCTTGCACACGTACTGTCAGCTGTTTCTGCACGGCCAACCACATTCCAGCATGGCACTTCACGTCGCGAGGGTGTGTGGGGTGCTGCAGGCGCCGTAGATATTGCAGTCTTCCCGATTCTGGCCGATCCGGACAAGAACAACCTACAGTCCGCACAACTTCTGATTGGTCGAGAGGTCGTATCCGGCTGGATGGATGGCTGTCGTGCATCTGTTCTGCACAG
>Ga0115030_1000359_pt1 | contig 18277 bp, 14 predicted proteins | sample SidtaG_4_FD_87174 | JGI IMG/M metagenome (GOLD analysis project Ga0115030, IMG submission 87174) | Marine algal microbial communities from Sidmouth, United Kingdom - Sidmouth_Male1 metaG | ecosystem: Host-associated > Algae > Red algae > Unclassified | place: Sidmouth, United Kingdom | collected... | reverse complement strand
GGGTTACGTGTATGGCTGTCGCGCGGGGACGGCGGCGATCAAACCCCGCGGGTGGGCAGTGTCCCCGCCCCCCCGCCCCCCCCCGCCGCTGGTGGTGGTCTAGCCGGCGCAGTGCCAGCGCCCGACTGCTCGGCGGCGCTGTTTGGTGCGCTCGGGCGGGCCCGGTCTTCCCGCACGCGCCGCGCAGCGCGCGGGCGGCGGCGGCAACGGCCAAGCGACGGGCGGCTGTGGGCGGCACGGGCGGGGGTCGCGGCGGGGGCACGCGGCAAACACAAAACAGGTCCACCCCCGCCGCCTGCCCACGGCGGCCGCGGGTGCTGCCTCGCGTCCACACGTGTGCAGCCGCGTGGTCTCCATCCGCTGGGCCGCCGCGTCGCCCACCCACGCGGGCCGGGCGCATCTAGATCGGCCGCGCGGCGAGACGCACGAGGCGGTGGCGGCCGCCGCCGTCGATTCAAGTCACAAAAGCGTCAGGTGCACTGGGGGTCCGTCGCACCGGCGATACCTCCACGCCTCCCACCCACCCAGCACCCCCCCTCCCCCCTGCTCTCCCAAGTGTCGCCGCCATGGAGGCCTTTCTGGCCTTCTCGGCAGCAACGGCGAGCGACGCTCTGTCGGCCAAGGCGCCCACCACGCCTTCGTTGGGCACCACAGTCGGCGCGACGCTGCTGCTGCTGCTCCTATCGTCGGTCGTCCTCTACACCTACACGCGGCGGCCGCCTCCGACGGGTATTGCCGGCCCGCCGCCCTACCCGTTTGTCGGCAACGTCTTTCATATCGACGCGCACAACCTGCCCAAGTCCTTCAACGCCCTCCACACCACCTATGGGCGGGTTGTCAAGCTCCACCTCGGCCCCCGCGTGATGGTCAGCGTCGCCGACGCGGGGTTGGCGGAAGCCATCTTCACCGCATCCCGGGGGGGATGGTCCAACTCGGACCTGTTCCGCTTTGTGTTTGGGCCGCTCTACCCGCGGTCGGCCATCGTGATTGAGGGGCCCCCGTGGCGCCGCATCCGTCGCCTGCTACACAGCGCTGTCGCAGGCGGTGGGGGTGGGGGGACGTGGCCGAGTGGCAAGGACGGCTCCCTCCCAATGACCCGCGCGGCGGTCGACCGGGGGCTGCGCCGCCTGACGGCGGCGGCCACGGCAGCCGCAGCAGGCTCGCCGTCTGGCCCCGACGGTGAGGGCGCTGATGGTGGCACACCCGTCGATATGATGGCCTGGTCCCAAGAGATTCTGTTTGAGTCCCTCGGCGGCTACGCCTTTGGGGAGGATTGGCGGCTCTACGCGGACGACGCGCCGCCACAAGGGGCAACCATTTCGGCCAAAGCGGGTTCGACGGCGGTGGCGGAGACGGCCGGCGCGGGGTCGACAATGGCGGCGGAGGCGGCCGACACGGCCGCTCCCCCGACGACGCAGCGACCCCTGTTTGAAGCCATGTACGCCATCACACAAGGCCTCCCCCGCCGTATCAGCCGCCCGTGGCGGCTGTGGTGGTCACTCCCGACCGCAGAAAACCGGCGGGTGTGGGCGGCACAAGCAACCATTCGCGCCGAGTTTGAATGCATCCTCGAGCGGCGACGGGCGGCTCGCGTGGCGGCACGGACGGCGGGCGCGCCGCCGCTGCCCCCCGTGCCCCTCCTTGATGTGCTTCTCGACGCGGGCGGCGACGCGGGCGACGCGCCGCCACCCGTCGACCCCATCTCCGAGGCGGACATCATGGACAATGCAGTGACGATTGCGTTTGCGGGGACGGACACGACCGCCGCGACGCTCGCGTTTGTCTTTTACCACATCGCGACGCACCCCAAGGTGCAAGCCGACCTCGTGGCAGAAATCGAGGCGGCCACCGCAGCAGACGGCGGCCGAGACGGCGACAGCAACACGGGGAGCACCAACCCGCGTTGCGCGGCGGCCGCGCGCGGCGGCCACGGGCACCCTCGCAAGCAGCTCAACGCGACGGAGCTCGAGGCGCTGCCGCTGCTGTCGGCCGTCGTCTCTGAATCGTCACGCCTCCTCCCTACCTCCTTTGCCATCCCCCGCACGCCCCGCAAGCAGTTTACGTATGGCGACATGGTCATCCCAGCCGGCACCCTCGTCATCATCAACGTCCTCCGCATGGGCCAAGACGAGGGTCTGTGGCCGCCGCCGTCGCCGGGCGTCACCCCCGCTGACTTTAGCGTCGAGCGGTGGCTCGGCCCCGACGGCGGGGGGGGGAAGCGCACCGCCTACGCGCACCTGCCGTTTGGGGCCGGCGACCGCAGCTGCCTCGGGCGGCCCGTGGCGCTGTCCCAAGTCAAGGCCATTGTCGTGCAGGTGCTCGGGGCGGGGTGGGAGCTGCTCCCGGTGCCGGGGCGGGAGCTCAAACTCGCCATTCGCATGGCGCTCGTGCCCGAAGGGGGGGCGTGGGTCAACTTTCGGCGGCGACGAGCGTGAAGCGCGCCAGCAGGGCGGTGCGTCGACAGGTGACTTGCCTGTGGCTGGCGCAGACGTTTTTCGCGTACCACGAGACCACGCTGTGGAAAGGGCCGACATGCTGGTGCAAAGTTTCTGCAGTCTCGCCGTTTACTGTACCTCTGAATAATCACAGTACTGTGGTGCCAGTGTATCCAACGCGCGGGAGTGATGAAGCGGTTGATTAACATGGCTGTCGATGGGCGTGGGAGTGAGAAACTCCAAAACAGCAAAGTAATCAAGCGCACGGGAGTCTTGGCGCCTATTGCCAGCTAACAAAGAACTGCCGGCCGCGTCGTTGGCTCCTCTCGGAGACGGCGACCTCGATGAAAAACAAAGGGCGACATAGAGACGAGTCGAACAGCCACAGACATGTACAGGGGCCGAGCAGAAAACTCCCAACAAACGCGGGGCAAGGAACGAGAACCAAAACGAGCCTACATCCACCACGTTTGGCTCACATGCACCGCACGACGCTCACTTCTTCATCCACGACAGCATCGTGTTCTGGCGCCGCACTTTCTTCTGCAATTGCATGAGGCCGTACAGCAGGGCCTCAGCGGTCGGCGGGCAGCCCGGGACGTACACGTCAACCGGCACGATGCGGTCACAGCCGCGGACAACGGAGTACGAGTAGTGGTAATACCTGCGAGTCGAGAGGCATGGAGAGAACAAGCACAACAACATACATGAGTCGAACGGGACGTCGAGATACGATAACGACACGGAAAGCAGGCCGTCAGAAGTCAGAACAAATCAAAGAAATAAGACGCATCCTCCAACATGGACCAAACAAATAGGACTCAGCAACTCCCCATACCACTGCGGCGGCAAATCACGAGGCCCCACAGATCTGCAGGCGCCCCCTCAACCAGGCTCGGAACCCCCAAGACGCAAAAAAGCAAAAACGTACCCACCCCCGTTGGCGCAGCTGCCCATGGAAATGACCCACCGCGGCTCAGGCATTTGGTCATAGACCTTGCGCAGGGCGGGCGCCATCTTGTTGGTCAGCGTCCCCGCCACAATCATCACGTCCGACTGGCGCGGTGACGGGCGGAAGATCATGCCAAAGCGGTCCAAGTCGTACCGCGCGGCGCCGGCGTGCATCATCTCCACGGCACAGCAGGCCAGCCCAAACGTCATTGGCCACAGCGAGTTGTTGCGCGCCCAGTTGACCAAGTCATCCAGGCGTGTCACCTACGGGGAAAAAGCCAAGCCAGTCATGGCAGGACAGTAGAGGGGGCACCATGCAAAAAAACAACGTACAACAAAAGGACTGTTAGACATGGGCGGCAGGCTTTCACACCGCCAGTCCGCTGAAAAGACGCACCCTCTTGACCCGACAGACCGATTCCCGCATGCCCAAACAGCCCAGCATGCGGACAGAGCACCACCTATCCCGCAAACACGACAAGGCCCGTCACCAGGAGCACCCCGCCGTCGCCAGCACCAACCGACCCCAAACGTACCACGTATTCCGAGTTGCCGATCGGCTGCGCGCCCTGCAAGTTGGCCACCGGCGCATTGCGCGCCGAAGACGTCGCGGTCGTTGCGTAGCTCGAGCCGGCTGTCGTCGAGCCAGTGACAAGCGGCCCGGGCGCGGACGTCGGCGTCGCGGCAGACGCAGCCCAGCGGGTCAGGATGCCCGCGGACGGCGCCGCCGCAGGCGCCGCGGCGCGGGCGGCGAGGCGCAGTGGCGCCGCCATGCGGGGGAGGAGGGAGAGCGTCATGGTGGCAACCGCCGCGATGCCGCTGGGCGTCGATGGGGGGTGGGCGGACGGAGCGCGGGGGTGGGGAGCAAGACCAAGTCGAGCCCACGCATCGGGGTGGTGGCCCGCGAGAGGAGCAGGGCGGACTCGTGAGCTTGGAAGCATGCGATTGTACTTGGAGCAATTCTGTCCGGCTGGAACCGCCACGGTGGTCCCGTATATCGAAAAGTGTAAAGTCATGTGTACTGATTGAGAACGACAATTGAGTCACCTGCCATATTGCATCGCGATGTGAGCTCCAAACCACAGAGCTCCCTGGCACACGTGCCATCCTCCTGCACGTCCTTTTCTGCTCCGCTGCCGTAGCTGGCGTGTTTTATGGGCGCAACCAGCATGGCAGCCTTTCTGATGGTTACCTCGCTGGGGCTGGGATGCCCGAAACTCATGGACCTGTCATCCAAGTCGCACCCGCCACTTCCGCGAGCGGTCGCCGCCCGCCGACGGGCTTTGGTGGCGCCGCGTCCACCACCTCCTGGCGGTGTCTACATGGCACACTTTGCACACTGCGTGCGGTGCAGAAAAGAATATGAAGAGGACTCCAACTCTCCGACAGCCGTACGTTGGACCCACAAGGACCTCGGAGGAACGCCCTCACCTCGCCCGACGGTTACTTTTTGCATTGGTTTCCCGTTTCTAATGCGAGTTGACGTCCCACTGCTGTTGCGTGGACCTGCAATGCATCCTCGGACAACGGCTGCCCTCCCCCCCCCAGTGTACCTTCCACGGCGACATCACTGGCAAGCCGTCCGTCTATGCCCTCTACGACGACCATCACCACGACGACCCGAGCCTGGACGGCCCTGGCCCGCGCCTCGGCGGCCGCTGGGGATGCTGCCAAGACACTGACGCGGCGGCGGACGGTTGCAAAGTCGGCTGGCACGTCGGCTACGCCGGCGTGACGGCGGACCGGGCGGCCGTGCGCCTCGCGCGGGCGGGGTGACGGACCCCGTCCCCGGTTCCCAACGTGTGGAGGGCGGCCGAGAGAGAAACAGGGGGGCCTATGCCCGCGCCTGCCGAAAAACAAGAAACCGTACAACGAAGGGGAGAAAACCAAAACGATTACGAGAAGGAAAAACTTCGTAGACGCCCCCCCATGTGCTGGAGGCACGTGACTTGCGGGCTCCCCCCGGCGCGCTCACGCCGCCGCCTTGACGCGCTTGGCCTTGTCCGCTGCAAACGCCCGCCGCGACGGCCGCGGCTTGTCGAGCAGCGCGACCGCCTCGTCCAAGCCAACGGTCAGCACCTGCCGCCACTGCTCATTGTCGCCACCAATGGCCGGGCTGTCGTCGGCTGCTAGGGCGTCAACGTGCGGCGCCCCCCCGTCGTTGCCGTCGTCGCCGCCCGTGTCGCCCGCCCGGTCCCCACCGGCGGCGGCAGCGGCGGTGCTCTTGAGGCTCACAAACACCCCATTGTGGACGACATACGGGCCAAAGCGCCCCATCCCCGCCTTGACCTCCCCGCCGAGCGTCGGGTGCACGCCGAGCACGCGGGGCAAGCTCAGGATGCGGAGGGCGGTCGGCAGGTTAACGTCGCCAACGTCCATGCCGGAGAGCAACGACGCGCGCTTCGGTTTGCCGACCCGCTTGCCGTCGGCCGTGAGGACGGGCGCGTCGGGTGGTGGTGCCGTGCCGGCGGCGTCAGCGGTGGAAGCGGCGGAGGCCGCGGCGGCCGCCGCCGCTGCCCCCTTCTTGCCGACTTTCCGCTTGGGCTTCTCCTCTGGCACGTAATCTTCATCCCGTCCGAGCTGCACGTACGGCCCGTAGCGGCCGGTGCGGACGAGCACGTCCAACCCCGTCGCCGGATCCGTGCCAATGACGGGGTCGAGGGCGCGGCTGAGAATTTGCTCGAGGCGCTCCGCAGACAGCTCATCGGCGAGCGTCGCCGCCGGCAGGGAGGCCTTGATGACCTCCCGACCAGCGTCGCCGCCGCCCGCCGCAGCGGCCGCGTCGACCACCCCGCGGGGGAGCTCAATGTACGGGCCGTAGGGGCCGACAAACACTTCGGCGCCGGCGGCAAGGGCGCCACCGCCCCCGGCCACGTCCTTCTTCTTGGCCGCCGCGGAGCGTTTACGGACGCCGCCGCCGCTGCCGCCGCCGCTGCCGCCGCTCTCGGCTGTCCCAGCGCCGCCACCCTGGCCCGGGAGCACCAGCCGCCGCGCCCACGCCGTATCAATCTCCTTTTCCATCCGCGCGACGCTCGCCGCCAGGCCATCCTCCCCCAAGTAGTACGAGGCGAGGTACTCTTGGCGGTCCGCGGCGCCCGCCGCGATGGCGTCGAGGGAGCGCTCCATGTCGGCCGTAAAGGCAGCGTCGACAAACGACGGGAAATAGCGGCTGAGTAGCTGGTCGACGACAAAGGCGGTCAGGCGGGGGGCCAGCGCCTGGGCCGGCAGCCGCCCGGCCGTCTCGCGGGTACCCCGCGTGACGTAGCCACGTAGGACGAGCGTCTCAACGATCGACGCGTAGGTGCTCGGGCGGCCGACGCCGAGCGCTTCTAGCTCTTTGACGAGCGACGCGTCTGTGTAGCGTGCGGGGGGGGTGGTCGTGTGTTCCACAATGTCGAGCGTCCTGCACGTGGTTGGCGCGCCGGGGACCACATCTGGGAGCACCTGCGCGGCGGCGGCAGCCGTGCCGGGACGCGCCGACGCGGCCGACGGAGAGACGGCCGCCGCCGCGCCGCCGCCATCCCCGCCGCCGTCGGCTTCACCGGCGCCCCCCTCGGCGGGCGCGCCAAACGTGTCGCTGTACACGTTCAAAAAGCCCGGAAAGACGACGATGGTGCCCGACGCGCGAAAGATGCCGACATCGTCCCCCGCATCTGCCGCAGGCGCGCCGCCCGCGGCCTTGCCCCCCCGTATTTGGGCGAGCAGCGGCGGCGGCAGCGGCGGCGACCGCACCGTAATCGTCGTCGTATCGACGGCCGCGTCGGCCATTTGCGACGCGAGCGTCCGCCGATAGACGAGCGCGTACAGGCGGGCCTCGTCGCCCTCCAGCCCCGCCTCGGCGGGCGACAGAAACACCTCCCCAGCCGGGCGGATGGCCTCGTGCGCCTCCTGCGCGCTCTTGGGCTTGGCGCCGACGCGACCGGCGCCGAGGTGGTCGTCCCCATACCGGTCAACGATGGCCGACCGCGTCGCCGCCACGGCCTGCTCGCTGAGCGTCGGGTTGTCCGTCCGCATGTAGGTGAGAAGGCCGCGCTCGTAGAGGCCCTGCGCGACGCGCATCGTCTTGGCCGCGGGCATGCCCAGGCGGCGGCTCGACTCTTGTTGGAGGGTAGACGTGATGAAAGGGGGGGGGGGGCGTCGCCGAGTGCCCCGCCGCGTCACGTCGTCAATGGCCCACCCGTCGGCGGCGGTCAGCGCCTTGACGACCGCCTTGGCGGCCGTCTTTTTCAGTTGCAGGGGCGGCTTGGCAGACGCCGCCGCCGAGCCGCCCTTTTTTCTCCGCGACACCCCACCGTCGCCGTTGCCGTCGCCATCCCCATCCGCCGCCTCCCCATCGTCCGCGTCGGCGCCATCCCCGTCGTCCGCTTGTCGCTCCCGCCGCACATCCGCGTCGGCCCACAGCCGCCCCGTCGACGGGTCAAAGTCCTTGCCCGTCGCCAAGCGGCGGCCTGCCAGGGCCACCAAGGACACCTCAAACGCCCCCCCCCCCGCCGCCACCACCGCCTTGGCGCCCGCATAGTCGGCGCGCACAAACGCCAGCCGCCGGTGCTCCCGCCGCACAATGTGCGTCATGGCCACCGACTGCACGCGGCCGGCGCTCAAGCCGCGGCTAATCTTTTGCCAAAGCAGCGGCGACATGGTGTACCCCGCCAGCCGGTCGAGCACCCGCCGTGTCTCCTGCGCGTTGACCAGGTGCTCGTCAATGCCGCGCATCGACGCAAACGCGGCGGTCACCGCCGCCGGGGTGATTTCGTGAAAGACCGCCCGTTGGACCGGCACGCCGAGCTTGTCGGGCTTGAGCAGCTGCACGAGGTGCCACGCAATGGCCTCCCCCTCCCGGTCCTCGTCGGTCGCGAGCACCAGCTCATCACAGTCGGCCAGCTGCGCGCGGAGGGCGGCGATGATTTTCGACTTTTTCGGCATGAGCACGTACAGAGGGCGGAAGCCGTTGGCCACGTCCACGCCAAGGCGCGCCCACGGTTCGCCCTTGACCGCCGCGGGGATTTGTTTGGCCGACGACGGCAGGTCCCGCACGTGCCCGACGCACGATTCGACAATGTAGCGCGGGGATGCATCGGCGTTGCCGTCACCGCCGCCGCCGCCGCCGCCGCCGCCGCCGAGGATGCGCTGGATGGTCCGCGCCTTGGCGGGGGATTCGACAATGACCAGCGCCCGCCGCGGGGCTGACGACGCGGCCGCGGCGCGGGCGGCAGAGGCAGCCTTGTTGCGTTTGGCGGCGGGAGCTGCTTTGGCGGGGGCGGCTTTGGGGGTGCCGGCCTTGGGCTTGGCGGCGGGCTTTTTGGCGGCGGCTTTTTTGGCGGCGTCGCCCGCCGCCTTCTTGGGCGCCGCCCCGCCGTCGCTGCCAGACGTGGCCCGCGTGGCCATGCACAGGGCGCCGGCGCCAGCGGCGGCGCCGACGCCGCTGCAGCCGGCCGCCAGTGGATTCCCCCCACGCAGGGCGGCGGGGAGGCCCGCCGGCCGCAGCCCCCGGCCGGCGGGCGCCGCCACAAACACCGGCACCGACGGGGAGACGTGGAGAAAGGTAGGTCCGCGGAGGCCCCAAACCGGCGCTGCCCGCCGCACCGCCGACGCCGCGGCGGTGCCGACAAACGCCATGGCCGCGGACCGCCGCCGGGGCCAACCCCCGCGCCCCGCCACCGGTGGAGAGCCGGGGCGACGGGGCGACGGGGCGACGGGGAACCACCGCAACAGAGTAGACAGATGGCGTGGAAGGACGAGCAAGGGGTGGCGGACTCGGGAGCAGGGGGAGGGCAATGGGGGAGGAACGTCGCTGGGGGAAAAAGGTGGAGGAGGGGGGTGGATTGACGTCTTGGCGGCGACCGCAGCGTGGGTGTGGGATGTGTGCTCCAATGCCCAGCACGGGAGCCCTCGTGGCCCAGATTGGCCTTGGGCCTCCCATTTTTTTTATTCGATAATGAATACTCTATACACAAGAAGTGTGTAGGTTGCATGCACATTTCATCGAGAATCACTGTCATCTGTCTGGTGGTGAATGCATCCTGTTGTGCCGCGCTTTCCAAGACGAGGCACGCCGAGTTCCGACCCGGCCCCCCCCCTGTTTGGGGCGCTGGCCACTCGGTCGCCTCGCGCGGTCGTCGCCGTCCACCTCTACTACGCAAGCGAAAACCACCGTTTGAACCGCCCTGTGCGCGCCGTCGTGCACCGTCCCTCCCTGTTGTGGCCGTGCTGGTTTTTTCCCTTCGGCTGCCATCGTCGTTGCTCCCGTTGGCAACCCACGTGTCGGCCACAGCCTGGCCCCTCCCCCCTCCACGGTGCCTTGCTGCCAAGGGGCACCCTCCGGCGAACCTGTTGTCCGTGCGCGCGACCGCTCCTGACAAACGCCCTCGCGCTTGTGCGCCTCTCAACTTTGGGCGCTTGCGTGTGGTGTGTCTCTGCCCTTCCCCTGCTCCCCCCCCCTCGCACCCCGCCATGGCCGTGCCCCTATCCAAACTCCCACCGATGCCCGGCGTTGTCTTGCACCTGCGGGGTGGCGCGACTCCCCCCGCCCCCCCCCCCTGCCGCGCTCGCGCGCCCGCCTACTCGGTCTCCTTGCGGCGGGAGGGTGAGCTTGGCCCCCCCCCCGAGTTTGCCGACCTCTTCTTCATCCCCCCCTCTGTGGCAGCGGAGAAGAAGCTCGAGGCTGGCTTTTACGCGACGCTCGAGCCCGGCGACGAGTGGGCGGTGGTGATTACGGCAACGCCTGACGGCGCCGCCGACCACACACGCATGGCGCGCATGCTGCCCCGCGAGTACGACCGCATTTCGGGGCACCTGTCGGTCGACGGGGTCGGCGTGGGCATCCTCGACGTGGCCACCCTGACGACCCGCTACACCACGTCGGTGTTTGAGGGGTGGCTCGGCGACGTGTCGGGCATGAGCCGCTCCACGCGGCGCTTCCGCGTCGGCCCGCCCCGCACCAAGGCAGTGTGGGGGGACGGCGGTGGTGCCGCCACCGACGAGGACGCGGCCACCGCCGCCGTCGGCAGCGCGGTGCTCAAGTGGTGCCCCTCCCGGCTGACTTCGTCGTACGTGACGCCATCGTCAGGTTCGGCGCCCAACGACACGCCAACGCTCTCGGAGCGGGAGGCGATGAAGAACCGGTCACTGGCGGCGGGCGTTGGCTCGTCGCTCGCCACCCCCTTCAACCCAACGCAGCGGAAGCGGGCGTATGGAACGGCGCGCAAAGCCGAGGAGATTGTCGTCTTTTATCGGGAACGCCGGGTGCTGGTCACCCGCGGCATCCTGACCGAAGGCGGGGAGGTCGTGCCCGAGTTGAGGGCCAAGGCGGGCGCGGGAGCGGTCAAGGCTGAAGCCACCCGCACGGTGGGTGTCAAGCCAGAGGGCGCGCCGGCGGGGGTGGCGGCCAAGGCCGAGGGAGGGGCGTATAGTGGCGGCGGCGCGGCGGGGCCGTCCCATGTCTCAGTCTCCAAGAAGCGGAAAGCCACGTCGGACATTATCATCATTGACTAGGGGGCGGTGGCGGCCACCCGATAGGGGGCACGTCATGGGCGTCTGGGGCTTTGCACCAACGAGTGTGGCTGGTATCAATGCGCGAGACGTGAGTGCACATGTGCGTATGCTGGGGGGTCGCCATTGTCTTTGCTTTTTTCCATGCGTTGTTTCGTTGACGTTGCGAGTGAAGCAGTTCCTGTACCTGCAGGCGAAAGCCTGTGGCCCTTGTCCCAATGCTTTGGTTTGCGCCGGTCGCCAAAGGCTGTCGTCGAGGTACCCCGACTACCACCAGATGCTGCTGTCTCGTGGAGTACCGGCCAAGCTGCGGACCATGGCTGGGTGCTGCATCAGGCGCCACTATTCGTGTGCGCAGGCCCGCTACCTATACCTCTCTGGGCTCGCTTGGCCTCTCGTGGCTGACACGGCGTCTGCTCGAGTAGCATGCGCCTCCCGCGAGGGATGCAACACGCGCCAAAACGAGCTGCGGCCGCATCGGGAGCCTCACGCCCAACCGCAACCGTTTCCACGTGGCAAGATTAACTAGCTGAATATCTACCTTTGGCGACGCCTAATTAAGGTCATCATCTTGGCGGCGCCTTGGTCTCGCCGTCGACGCACCACCGGCGTGTGCGTTCCCGCATCCGCCGCGTGCTCGTTCGTGGCTCCGTCTCTTCCCCCCGTGCTGGCCCCGCCGCGACCCGCTCCATCGCACCACTCCTGCTCTGTCATTGACCATGGCCGCCGTCCCGGCGGTGATGCCCGCCGACCTGACGCCGCCGGCCGCTGCCACCGGCGTGGCCGCTGCCCCCCCCCCCGGCCGCGCGGCCCCCAAAAAGCGCAAAGCGGCGCCCGACGCCAACTGGGCGCGCCTTCGCGACGCGGCGGCGGCCGCCGACTTGGCGGCGGGAAAGAAGAAGCCGGAACACAAGAAGCGCAAAGTGTTTCCGCCCCGGCCACCGCCGGCGGCGGCGGCGGGCACCGCGGCCGGCGGCCGTGGCGGCGGCCACCAACGCGACGGCGGCCGGGGGGGGGCTGGCAAGCGGCGGCGGTCAGCGGCAGCGTCGGGCGGTGCGACGGCGGCGGCGGCGGCGGCGGGCGCCTCCGCCGTCGCAGGGGCCACGCCCCCTCCCCCGCCCACCGCACCCCCATCGACACCCCCCTCCATGGTCACGGACCTGTCGGCCGTCCTCACCACCTCCCACGTTCTCTCCATGGACTGTGAGATGGTCGGCGTCGGCCCTGGCGGTAAAGAGTCGGCGCTCGCGCGCGTCTCCATCGTCGACGCGCGCGGCGGCGTCGTCCTCGACACGCACGTTGTCGTTGCCGAGCCCGTTACCGACTACCGCACGTGGGTGAGCGGCATCCTCCCCCACCACGTGGCCGCGCGCTCCCCGACCGCCAACAGCTACTCGGCGACGCAGGGGTGTGTGGCGGAGCTCCTCAAGGGGCGGATCCTCGTCGGCCACGCCGTCCAAAACGACCTCCGGTCGTTGATGCTCGACCACCCGCGGCGGGCGACGCGCGACACATCCAATTGGTACAAGAAGCACGGGCACGGCGGGCGCAAGGTGGTGGGGCGTCGGCTGCCGCCGGCGTTGCGGAAGCTCGCAACAACCGTGCTCGGCATGGAGGGCTTTCAAAAGGGGGAACACGACTCGGTGGGCGACGCGCGCGTCGCGCTCGCGCTGTACAAGAAGAACAGCAAGCGGTGGGAGACGGAGATTCGGGAGAAGCGGCGGTGTTGATCATGGTGGGGGTGACGTGTGGGCAACGGACCTGTGCGTGATTTTTTCCATATTCTTGTGTTGGTGCATTGTGTCTGCACGTAGCGCCAGGTGTGGATTGGAAAATACAGTTCTTGTGGCTATCGATGCGCGAAACCTGCGGCGATCACACGTCCTGAGTGCATTCGAACAAGACACGCGGTGCGTACAGTGCTGTTTACCAACTTCCGGGGGCGGAGACGAGACAGTCCAACTCAGGCGTGGTCTGGAGGGGATGAGGAAGGCACAACCGCAAGAGACCGTGCCCTGCATGTGACGTAAATGGCGACACGCTGGCACCACGGCACAAGCACGAGGACGCAAGACGAGCTAGCATACTTTTGGTGAAAGCAAGCCGCACATAATCAACATGCACACACAAAAACAAAAACCAAGATGAGCCAGGAAAATGCCACCCACCCGCCCACCGTCCCCCACCCCATCAACCCCGCATGCATCAAGCACCTCATCCCCCCCCCCATCAAGCCGCTCACGATGTCCCCCCCTCGGTGCTCCACGACGCGTCGAGCGCGTCGTAGCGCCCGACCGCAAAGTCGGCGCGCCCGCACGGCATGCCCATCGACGCGGCCGCCGCCGAGGAAGGCGGGAACAGCGAGTGCGTTTCCTCCTCGTCCACTTCGTCCACCTCGTCCCCATCCTCGGCTTGCCCGTCGACGCCAGCGTCGCTATCGTCGCCATTGCCGACGGCCACCACCTCCTCATAACCCTCCTCGGTCGCCGAGCTGCCCTCATCCCCGTCACTGCCAGCGCCGCGCCAGCCGCCGACGCCCTTAGACGAGCGGCCGAGCGTCACCGAGGCAAAGCGCCACATGGCTGCCGCCACTTCGGCCAAGATGGTGGAGGGCGTGAGGCGGGAGCGAGACGGTACGGGGGGCGGCTGCAGCGCTGGTGCCGGTGCCGGCGCCGGCGACAGGCCCGACACGGGCGGTCCTGCTGTAGGAGCCGCCGCCTGCACGCCGCCGCCGCCGCCGCCGCCGCCGCCGCCGCCGCCGCCGCCGCCGCCGCCGCCGCCGCCACCGCCACTGCCGCTATCGCCACGGGCCGCCGACGGCGGCGCCGGCGCCGCCGGTAGAGGCGGCGACGTGGGCGACGGCGGCGTCATGGCGTCGGCCGCCACGCCCGGCGACGACGGGAGGGAGCCACTGCTCGCCGACGCCGACGGCGGCGGCGGGAGCGTCACGTTGCTCACGCTGGTGCTCACCAGCGGCTGGTCGGGGGTGCCAGGCGACGCCGTCAATGCCGGCGACGCCTCGCGCACGGGCGACGACGGCGGCGGCGGAGACGAGGGCGGCGGCGGCGGCGGCGGCGCGCGGAGGGGACCAAAGCCCGGCGGGGCGGCCGGCGGCGGCGCACCGGGCCCCGCCTCGCCCCTGCCGCTGCCGCCACCGCCACCGCAGGCACCGGCGGCACTGCCCATGGGCGCACCCGACACGGCCGCGCGCGGCGCGCTGCCCCCCACCAACGTCGTCGACGCCGAGGCCGGCTTGGCGGCCGGCCGACCCCCCGCCGGTCCACTCGGCGGCGGCGGCACGTCGCGCGCGCCCGCGGCGCCCCCCTCCGCCAACGGCGGCGCCATGAGCGACAGCAGCGACGGGATGGGCGTCGGAGAGCCGCCGTCGGGGGACGGGGAGCCGCCTCCGCCGCGCGCCGTCACGACCGACACGTTGGACGGGACCGACTCGAGGTCCCTGGGACCGAGGGGCGGCAAACACCGCGGAACGGCAGCGGCAACGGCCGCCGCCGCCGCCGCCCGCGCTGCCGCCGTTGACGACCGCGACGGGCCGAGGCCGAGCGCCGACAGGTGGGTGACGCCGTCGAGGGGCGACGGCGGCGGCGCCGCGGCCGGCGGCGGCGGCGGCGGTGGCGGCGGCGGCGGCGGCATCGGCCGCTCACGCGTGTCGCCCACGGGGCCGCCGACCGCCAGGTAGGCAGACGGCGACCGGGTCGGCGCCCCGCCGCCGGCTGCCCCCAACACGGGCAGGTGGCGGGGCGCCCGCCGCCCCGCCGCCCCCCCTTCGCGCCCCCCCAAAAAAGCAGCCAGCGGGCGAACGTCGGCGACCGCGGCGGCGACACCACATCCGCCACCACTGCCACCATCGCTGCCACCGCGTCCGTCGCCACTGCCCGTCGCTCCCGGCGCCGGCACCGACGCGGGCGGCGCCGCCCCGCCGCCCCCCCCCCCCACCGCCCCTTCACGACGGCGGGCAAACCCAAAACGCGAACACGACCGCGGGGGCGACCGCGGGGATTGAGCGACGGGGGAGCCCGCCACGCCCGCCGGGGTCGTCAACCCCGGGCAGGGGCCGGTGGGGCGGGGCGCCTCGCCGCCCCGCCGCCCCGCCGGCGGCGGCGACCACGAGGTGGGGCGGGGGGGGGGGCGCCCGCCAGCGGGACGGGCGGCGGCTGCCGCGGCGGCGGCGGCGGCGGGAGCGCCAGCCGCTGCAGCGCCGCGCGCGCCGCCGAGGGTGTGGCCGATGGCGGGGCAGCCGCAGCTGCCGCTGCTGCTGCTGCTGCTGCTGCCGCCGCCGCCGCCACCGCTTTTGGGCGTCGACGACCACTCACTGGCCGCGGCGCGACCGGCGCCGGTGGCGGGGAGCGGCCCAAATCCCGGCGGCGCAAAGCCTGGGGGGGAGGGCCGAAAGCAACTGCCCGATTCCGTGGCGGGCGCCCGCGCGACCGCGGCGGGCACTTCGGACCAGGCGCTCGCGCCGCCACCCGACGGAGCGGGCGCCTGCCGTACTGTTGCCGCCGCCGCCGCAGCCGACGCCGCCGACGCCGGCGTTGCCAACGACACTGACGACGACACCGTACCCGGCCGTGCCGCCCCGCCGCGGACCGGCGGCGACGACCACATGCTACTGGACGGCGGCGGCGACCACACGGTCGGCGGGGAGGACCACGCCGACGGCCCCGCGGCGGCGGGCGTCCAGGCAGTGCTTGCCGCCGATAGGCCCGCCGGGGGTCCCCTGCCGACAGCCCGCGCCGCGCCCCCTACTGCCTTGGTGCCCGACGGCAGCGGCGGCGGCGGCGGCAGCGGCGCCTCGGCCGGCGCCGCGAGTCGGCCCGTCGCGGCCCCTGCCTTGGCCGCTGCCCGCGCGGCGGCGGCCGCCGCTGCCGGCGACGGCGCGTCAATCGCGTCGGCGGCGGCGCCCCAGCCGCCGGCTGCCTCGCGGGCGGGCGGCGGGCAGCGGCGTCGGCCAGAGGCCGACGCGGCAAAAGACAGGCGTACAGCCGTGGGGGGGGGACCACCCACCACGGGCAGGGGCTGAGGCGCGGGCAAAGACGCGGGTAGCGCTGGCGCCACGGGTGGCGCCGGCGCCGCCTTGACCGCCATAGACGGTGCAGGCGCCGAGGACGTCGACGGCGTCGCCGCCGCCGGCGCCGCCGCCAACGCCAACGCCGATGCCGACGCCGACGCCGACGCCGGTGTGCGGCGCGACGGCGCCGGCAGCGTCACGGGCACCACGGCGGGCGGCGGCGCCGGCCGGGGCGTCGACGGCAAGGCGGTCGGCGGCATCGGTGCCGACGACGACGAGGACGAGCCCGACCCCGTCGAGGCGCCAAAGAGGTAGGCAGGGGGCGGCGGCGGGAGGCGGCGGGCACTGGCCTCCTCACGCGTGTACACGTCATCGGCGCGGGTGGCCGCTTGGTGCAGGTGCAAGCACTCGTCCCGTCCGCACGGGTGCTTGACGCCGTGGAGGGATCGGTGGGGGTGGTGCTTGACCAAATTGTCGACTAGCACGCACGTCAAGGGGAAACCACGTCACACACGCACACGGGACAGCGGGCAACAAGGGCCATCCACGGAAGCAATCTCCACAGGTTAATGTGCGTCCACAATAGCAGCGATCCACCATCCATCAACTGGCGCACAATCGCCTCAGCCCACACCCGCACACACGCACACACACACACACACACGACCATGCGTTCCAGCGGGACCACAGCGCGCCACACGTACTGTACGACAGGAACTGATCGCAATACCGCGTCGTCGCCAACACGGCCTTGACGGCGCGGCCGTCGACCCCCCCCGCGCCCATCCCCCGCACCGCCGACGCCGCGTCCGCCTCGTGCCCATACACCACATACAGGCCGCCATTGCCAGCAGCCGAGCCGCCGCGGGGCATAACGAGCACCCGCGCGACGCGGCCATAGCGGGTGAAAGCGCGGCGGCGGCGACGCGACGCCGCGTCGCCGGCGGGGGGCAGGCCCGCCACAAACACAATGGAGCGCGCGAGGATGCGCGCGCCGGCCGTGGGGGTGGCCGCGGGGGGGGCGGGGAGCGGCTTGGGCGTGGGGGGGGGGGCGGGGGCGGGCGTAACCGCGTGCGTGGGGGCACGGGCCGCCGCCGCCGCCGCCGCCGCCGCCGTGGGTGCGGGCGCGCTCACCGCCGCGGGCGCGGCGGCGGCGGTACCTGCGCCGGGCGCGCGCGCACGCGGCGGCAGCGGCGGCGGGGCGGTCATTGCCAGCGGCGGCACCGCTGGCGGCGACAGCGGCGTCGGTGACGGGGGCGGGAGCGCCACCGCCGCCGCCGCCGCCGCCGCCATTTCGGTCGGGAGTGGCAGCGGCGGCGGCGGTGGGCGCGCCGCCGCCTTGCGCCGCGCGCGCTTCTTCTTCACGTCGGCCACCGCGGCGGCAGCGTCAACGGGCTTGGTCGTCGTCGTCTCGTGGGTGTAGGGCGCGCGGCACGCTGGGCAGCGCGGGCAGGCTTCCTCCTTGATGCGGTGGAGGCAGTAGAGGCACAGCTGCGGGTAGGGGGGGGGTCCGACAAAAGCAAAACAAAAAACACAGAGAGGAAAAACACCAGCCAACGACACAGTGAGACTCTGGGCAACCGAGGCACTCAGCAAGGACCGGACCGTGAGGGTTAATGACGGGCCTCGGAACACGACAAAAAAAACAAAAGCAAAGCAATCGATGGGAGACGGGCGTCGGGCGCCAGACAACTCAAGACAAGGAGGCCCTTCTTCCCACACCGCCAACGTACTTGGTAGCCACACTGACACGGCACCATGGACGTGTCGGTCAAGTCGAGCTCCTCCATGCACAGAGGGCACAATGACGACTCCTCGTCCGACTCGACGGCCGCGGCAGGCGCGGTCGGCACAACCATCCGAGCCGCGCGCGAGCCGCCAGGCGCCCCCGCCCGCCCACCGCCCCCGCCGCCGCCACCAACGAGCGCGGCGGTCGCCGCGACCGCCGCAGCGGCATTGGCCACCGCCGCTGTTGCCGCGGCCGCGGCGGCGGCGCGGCCGCTCGCCGGGCGGGCAACCGATCCGCCCGACGCGGCCGCCGGCAGGGGAGGCGGGCGGGCGGCCGCCGCCACCGAAGGGCGGCCACCGCCACTCACTGCCGCCGCCCAGTCGCCGACCATGCCGCCGAGGGGGCCGGGGGGGGGGGCGCCGCCGCCGCGCCCCGCCCGCGGCCGCCGGCGGTGTGGCCGCCGCCACCGCCGGCCGCAGCAACGCCCCGTCCAGTAGCAGCAGCCGTGGCAGCCGCAACGCCCCGTGGGCTGCCGACAGAGAGTGCGGCGGCTACGCCCCGCGAGTCGCCAGCCGAGCGGCCACCGCCAGACCCGTCGCGGCCTCCTCCTCCTCCTCCCCCCCCCCCCCCCCCCCCCCCCCCCCCCCC
>Ga0115030_1000358_pt1 | contig 18321 bp, 33 predicted proteins | sample SidtaG_4_FD_87174 | JGI IMG/M metagenome (GOLD analysis project Ga0115030, IMG submission 87174) | Marine algal microbial communities from Sidmouth, United Kingdom - Sidmouth_Male1 metaG | ecosystem: Host-associated > Algae > Red algae > Unclassified | place: Sidmouth, United Kingdom | collected... | reverse complement strand
TTTTGTGGGGGGGTGGGGTGTGGTTGTGTGGGGGGTTGGGGGGGGGGGGGGGGGGGGGGGGGGGGGGGGGGGGGGGGGGGGGGGGGGGGGGGGGGGGGGGGGGGGGGGGGGGGGGGGGGGGTTAAGATCAGCCCCTGGAAGCTCCCGGGATCACGTTTTGCACCACCGCTTGCACTGCAACATAATCGAAGGCAGCGTCGCGCACACGGCCGTAATGCGGCCGGGCGAGTGCTTCTCTGTCAACTACGTGACGCTTCGTTGACTGAGAACGCTCAGCGCTCGGGAACAACTGCAGTCTGGGCGTCACTGAGGTCTGCGTTACATGTCTCGCACTCTTTTTTTGTCCATACTGTGAAAGTGCAGGGGTGCGCCGAGCTCGAAAATGCGAGTATCGTTTTTATACTGTAGTGGACGTTCTTTAGTGTGGAGGGGGGTCGAATAAGGTCTAGTACATGCCATTTCAGGCTGTACTGGAAGCGTTAGAAGGCAATATGAACTTATGGGTCACGGCCTCGGTACAGAAAATCAGCATGCGCCCCACTTTTTCGACGATCGCGGCCATATGGCGCGTGGGGAACAAATGGTCGGATCTAACGAGCTCTCACAGCAGTTCACAGCAGTTCACGACAGCTCACGTATGAGAATTTGAAATTGCTGTGATTGCGCTTGTCTCCCACAGAGCCATCCAGCAACCCTGAGCATGTATTGTTTGTTCAAAGCACAGTCACAGCACAGTGACAGCATGCTGTGACTTTCTGTGACCCCTTCCCAGATCTGATCATTCTTCGGCCACGCGCCTTATCGATTTCGTACACAGAGTGATGCACCGTTGGCTCCTGGGAAGTTCACGTGGCAGACCTCAGCGTATTCTGGGTTGCTGGGTTTCATAAATCTTTTCTAATTCTCGAACCCCACCTTCATTGTGGTACTACTTGCGCACCAAGCGGTCAATACCACTTAGCGTCCTTTGACAGTCTCATTCGTCTCCAGCCGTTCTCTGGCGCGCATGATACTGGCGTCGCTCCTGTCAGTTTCGGCCGAAATTTCTCGTGCGCGCCTTGGAAGCGAACTACAGCAGACGATAGCCTCGTCGACGTTTCGCCACCACTTTCCTGCGTCCCACATTGACGTCCGTGCGTGCTGAGCCCCCGTCCCATCTATTCTTCTTGTTCCGGACACACGAGCACCATGCCCCCCCCCACCCGTGGCATACTCGAGACGCCGGACCCGATTGAGCTGTCCCCTAGCCCCTGTTGTGCTGCCATGATTGAGCTGGTCAAGCCCCGGGGGCTGAATTCTCCACCACAACCTACCGCCGCCAACATCACCGGCCTCATTGCCAAATAGAATGGGGAGCTCATCAATTAGAGTAACTACCCCATCAAGCGCATTGTGAGGCTAGCGCTCGTGCGGGATGGCGAGCATCGGTCTCTCCGTCGGTCTTCTCGCGCAGGCCTGTCGGCTTTCCGACGAGCTTTTGCAGCTCAGCGGGACGCCGCAGAGGAGTCATCTGGATTCACCTTTCTCAAAAGGCTAGACAGCCGGCATCGCAGAGCTTCTTCATCATTTCCCTCCACGCCGCCTCCTCCCCACACGGCGGCACTGATCCGCGGTACGTCGCCTTTGCGGTTTTCCCCTGCCAGCGAACGATCCAGTGGTGCCCTGTCCCCGTATGAGCGTGCCGTTCTGTCTCTTCACCAAGAACTCCTGCGGCTCGACACTGAGCGCCACTGCGAGAGCACGGCGCTCTTGCGCCGCCACCTGGAGCTGAACGACGCCAACTAGGAGGCAATATGGGACACTGCAGGTTGGCTACTGGCTACAGATGCCTTCTTCACCGCCCCTCCGTGTCTATCCACCGCACCAACGACGCTTGAGCATGAATTCATCCTCTCTACACTGCACCACCACCCCCCCGACGCCCCGGAAACCCCAGTCCTGGTTAGATCCGCGGCCATTGAGCCGCCGCTCTCGGAAATATTGCTTTGTGTGCTGAAGAAACATTTCCACTTTGCCCATAAGGACCGTTTGGCGAGAGTGCTCTTCTCGGGCATAAGTACGATTGACGCCAGGTTGACCGTGACGGCGAGCGGGACACCCTTACGCAGACGGTTAGAGAACCTCAAGCTGCGCCATCACGTGTACCTGCGCATAGTGGGGCGGGCGGTGCATGTGCTCGGCGACGCACCGGCTTCGGTGCTCCAAATGCCGGCATCTGTTGCCAGCCGGAAGCCTGAGAAGTTCTGTCACGATCAGCGCAAGGCGCTCGAGGCAGCATTTTCGCTCATTGGCCCCCGTCCCACCGCTACCACACAAGACCGCAAGAAATTCCTACGGGCAACGTAATTTACTTCTGACAGGCACTTTGCAAAGCAAGAAAAGCGGGGGCCGTCTGGACTTTTCCATTGAGGCGCTGTCCCGCCCCATTGTTAAGGCGCGCGCATCGGCAGCTCAGCGCCACTGACGTTCAACTGACAACTTCCCGGTCAAGAAATAAAACGACCCCCTCGTATGTCCCACCGAGTACCACTGCGAGCGACTCAGCCGCAACGGAACGTCCAACAGCGCCCTCTCGCAAGAGTTCAGGCACACGTTGGCGGCCGACGCCGCCGAGCTGCCCGACTTGGAGCGCCGGCCGCGTGACGACTGCAGCGTTGAGGCACGGACTATGTCACCTCCCGCCCCCCGCCGCTTGCTCCCCGCCCTATGCGGCTTCGCCACCCGCCTCTCCACCGAGCGGCGCTCAGCATCGCGCAAGCTGCCGCACTCCCCCCAGGTCTTCTTCCGACGTCCCCCACCCGTGGTGTCGCCACCACGCAATGCTGTTTGAGGCGGAACACCGCCCACGAAGCAACGCGTATTCAGCGGTGCGAAGCACTTATAAAGAGGGGCGGAGGAGAGCACGGCTCTCATCAACCGCTACACCGTGACCTTCTGAAGCCCGGGAGATTACTTGGAAGAAAGTAAGCGATGGGAGCGCCGACACCGCCGCCGATGAACCCCCCCTATGACTTCCCCCGCCGATCCTCCCGCCCCATCACCCGCCCTCCCGACAGTTGGGGAGTGCCAACGCACGGTGGATGGGCCAGAGGGGGGAGAGCGGTGGCGGGAGGGGAGTGGCGGTCGTGAAGGGGAAGGGAGCGGCGGCAGGGTGAGCGGCCGCAAGGCGAAATTTGGGGGAGGGGGGGGGGTGGCCGATAGATTGCGGCGGTGCGCGAGGGAGAGGGGGACGTGGGTCCGGCAAGGGGGCAGCGAGCTTTCGCGAAAAGCTGACTGACGCCGGGCTAGGCACCGATTCCACATTTCAGAGGCACGCGCGTCTCTATCGGGCCTGCTCAGAGTCCTCCTGGTTTGTTCACGCAGCTCTGCCGTGCCGGATGGCGTGACAGAATCAGCAATCAATTTGCGTTGCAAGAATGCCCGCGATCCGCAAGAAGCCTTGCATCTCAATCAATCTCGGATGCTGTGGCCCTGCTGCGGCTTTTCTCACGATGGCATGCTTGCTGAGATCATGCCCGAGTGCGCTGGGGCCGTGGTACTTCCTTAATTCATCAAATAGCGTCAATACAGCATGATCCGAGCCCGGACTTGGCCGTGTGAGCTTGATTATCGTTCTCTTGACGGCGGGGCATGCCACGCCGAACAGAATTATTGAGTCGCCAGATCTCCGATCTGCCTTTCCACATTCTACGCTGCGATTCGGATGCGATACCACTAGGCTTGTTGGGAGCGCCCCGGGTTTGGGGGCTCAGGCGCCTAATGCGCCACCGAGCGCCCTTTGAGCACCCAGCGCGCCATGTGCGCCCCGAAAGCTCCCTGAGTAACACCCATAAAATAAAAAACCAACCCCCCCTACTTTGAAAGCAGTTAAAGCCAGATTTCATTCCGCGCGAGCGCGAACAATTAAACTTTTCGTGCACCCAGAGGAATCACCGGATGGCCTCAAAGACTCGGTGGAGGACAGTATGAGCAGAGAGCGGCGCCTTCCGGCGTCATGAAAGAGAAATGTAACGGGTACCGCCTCATTTAGCCAGCTCGTACTCACGTTCGAATGCGTGCTCCCAGTCTTCGAAGCAACTGGAAACTAACATTATCCGCAGATATCTTCAGCTTAAAGAGCCTCCCCGCATTTCAACGAGAGCGCCCTACCAGCCCCTCGATAAAAGGGGGCACTGGGAGCTCGAGCGCCCAAACTGCGCCCTTTGAGCGCCCACAAACTGCCCGATTTGACCTCCTTTGAGCGCATTTAAAATCCCCAGGTATCACACTGTGTTGTGCTAAAACGTCCTCGAAGACGCCAAATATGCGTGATGGCAGAACCGTCGACGGTTCTGACGGTGGTTAGCGCCCGACGGCCCCGGCGCGGCGCCGGCAGGCAGCCGGCCGAGGGAAGCACTCCACCGAACGCTCGCTTCGCGGAGATGGCCGCGGCCCGCATCCGAGCAGCCCGCAGCAGCGGCGTCGGCCTACCTCCACTCAGACAGTGAGTGCCGAGAGTCCCGCCCCTACCCCCTGCGCTCGGCTGGGCTTCCGACGACGCCAGTACTACCGCCGTGGCGCGGCACGAGGGCCTCGCGACAGCCAAAACCTTCTCAGAGCCGACCTGCTTGCCACGCGCGGTGCCGCCAGGCGCCTTGACGTGGCGGAGTCATCAACCGCGGTGGCGCACGCGCCCGGCGCCAAGTTGGTGCCATAAGACAGACGGCCCTTGTCGACAACGGTGATATTCACACTTGTCAAAGCGCGAATGGTCGCAGCCAGCGCCCGGGCCGTCGGAAGCAGCAGCTTCGGCCCACTCCAGTAAGTCAAGCACCTCCGCAGCCTCCGCTCTGAGCCCCCCAACGAGCGTCTGGGTCAGACGCCGCGGATCTCCGCACGGTTTCTCGGCCTGCCGACAGCCGAGACAGCGGTGACCTCCGACGCGCCAACCTTTTCGCCGATGATTACTCCATGCGCAACGTCCGTGGCGCCGCAGGGAGCCTCATGGAGGCGGACCTGGTGGCGGCGGCGGCCCACCACCACGGTGCCGCAACTTGACTGGCCGCTGTCCAGTAACAGGTGCAATGGTGGTCTGGAGCGGCAAGTCACGAGGCGAATCCAGCTGTGGACCGGCCGCGGGAGGCGCATTGCCGCCCGCTTGGCGGCCCCCAAATGGCCCCAGCAAGAACTTCAGTCACGACCAACAGCACCGTCCGCCATTCTCGCCAGAAGAAAGCACGCCCACAGGATTTCCCATCCACACCTACCGCACAATTCGGCAGCTGCAGCGGCAAAACCGATCGCCATGGCGCGCCTCGACAGCGGCGCGGCCTCCGCCGCCGCTGTGGCGTCGAGCATATCTCTGGCCGCCGCCCACCGGCCAATGCCCGCGGCGATGCCGCTTGCCTCATTTTGGCTGTGAAGGCTGTCGCGGAGGCGCACTACTCTGGTGCCAAGCACCACTCTGCGGCGCCGCGATGCACGCAGCGGGAGGTGTTCTGTGCATCCTGCCGTGAAAGAAAAGGGAGCGCGTATCAGGGGGGGATGTGGATGGTTGGACAAGATTGGTCCTGCGTTGGAAAGCGAGACTTCATTGGCGGATTGCGCTTTTTGACATTCCGTTGCTGTCATTTTCGTTCAGCAGAACTTCATCTCGAGTCTCTTTCTGACAGTACCTGTCTGCCAATGCTCCTGAGGACTTCGAGAAAGACACTATGCCAACAGAGCAGAGCAGTCCCACCGTCCATTGGTCATCAGATACGGATGGGCCCTTTGTGTTTTCCTCTGGACTGACTTTCTGGACAATTTCACGCAGGCTTCTGGATTCTTGAGGGTCTCCACCCAGTCGTGAGCGGCGAGGAAGACCAATGTCCGCAAGCGAAAGAGCAGCGAGTCGTTTACGAGCATGTTACTGAAAGCAGAAATAGCGAACAGTCCTTCTTCCTTTCACATGATCCCCCCGGACACCGCAGCGAAGAGTGGTTCATGAGCACATCTACGGCCGCACGGGCCAAGCCCATGACTGTAGAGGAGGCACCTGCGGATGCGTCCGGTGTGTTATGTATTTATGTGACCAGTAGATCAACGAAACTAGTTCGAGTCAGACCGTGATACTGATCGAAGACATTCGCTGGCGCGCGTCTAACTGGCTAGGACGATGCCCGGGACAATCAAAGAACCCTCTTGAGCGGCGTCGCAGCCGGGTTTTATGGCTTGGTCATGACGAGAATCAAGTCAAATATGTCACTCAGAATGGTACCTTCATTGATTTGCAGATGAATCGACTTGATCGCAGGTCCTCGTGGCCTAGTGGGGAAGTGCCCCGCTCAGTAGTCGTGTCTGCGAATTATGGAGAATGCGAAAAATGGTTATCAATCCTCCCGGTCTCAAGCGTTTTTTCTGCTCCGAATCAAAATTGATGTCGCCTGAACAGGTATGTCAGGAGAGGACCGTTTAAATGGTGCGCTATGCTTTGTCACCCAGATTCCTCCACGACGCAAAACTCGTGGCTCGGCAAGAGATGCTGTGACGCTCACGTCAAGGGGTAGATTGCCGTTGCCCTGTACACCGAGGTACAACATTTCTGATCGCAGCCTCTGGGGTCTTTCGTAGTGCTTGATTCCATTTTCTTAGGGCTGAAATTGGGTCGCATCAGAACGGAACGCAGGTTCCTACTCCCTCTGTACATTTTCGTTGACTTGTAACAGAAAGCCCCTACGTTCTTGAATCTTTCCGACAGGCTTCAGGTCCTCCTCTTTCCCGCACTTCGTCACCCGAAACAGGGGTCTTACGTCTTGAACTACCTGGGGCGGCTACGCAGCTGCCGACATCCTCTGCTGAGAACGCATAATTGCGCTTCTTCAGCAGAGAGCGCGAAAGCTCTCGTCGCACTCGTAGCAACCTTACTTTGGTATGTGTGCGGCAGCTGTGCGTAGCCGCTTCTAGTGCTGGCCGGCTCGGTTTCCAGCACCGACGGAAACACCGGCTGCACCACTGGATGGTGCCTCGGTACGTTCCGACTCAAGTTTTGACCGGAGGGGCTGGGACCGCCTCCTTCGTCTTGATGCGGCAGGGCGGAGCCATGAGGCTACTGCCAACAATTGTGTGAGCGCCGGTACGCGGAAAAATAATGAAGCGCCGAGACGCCTGACGGTTTCTCTTTCGTCTTGCCCCACCCATTGCGAAGAATTGTGCCTCTCTTCTTTTTTCTCGCCGCTTTCTTTCTAGCGAACCGCACACAGATGGTAGTCCAATGTGACCGACTCTCCTGTTCGGCGAAAGACAAGTGGCGAGAAAAAAGGCGCTTGGACTGAGGCGTTCGTCGTGCGGACAGCTTCCAGACGGACAGCGCCTCGACAGACGCGGTGGTCGCACAGCCGACGAGCTGCCAAAAAGCAAGTCAGTCGGTAAGGCTGGCAGTGACGCTTGTGCAAAGAGTGCGGGACACGACGCCGTGGGGGTGCTGAACTTCGGGGAAGGGTCCGACACTGTGTCGAGCGGAGGCCTGTGCGCTGAATGCAGCCACCATTGTATCTCTAAGAACCTGTTTGGTGCGGCGGGGGTGCTGGAGCCGCGGGAAGCACTGGCGAACGATACTTTGCGACGAACGGGCCGGGAGCGCTGCGGGCGGCACGTCCGGGGGCCGTCACGGCGAGATGTACAGCGCCGTCGGCGACGCCGACCCGCTTTGTCACTCCCACGCCGCCTGTACTTCGAGTGTCGGCGGCAGCATCTTCTGGTTCGTCCCGCTCCGTCGCGGCGCGCGGCAGCGGAAAGCCGTCGTGGCAGCCGACGGGAGGCCCGCCAGAGACGACCGGCGACCCCGCACCGAATGGCGGTAAGTCGCCTGCGCTGCCATCCAAACAAGTGGCGGGAGATGCGTTGTATGTCGGCAGTGCGACGACACCGGGCGTCGGCAGAGCGCGAACGAAGGTCTGCAGCGGCGAAGACTCCCGCACCGCCTGCCGCTTGGCGTCCTATTTCGGACGCCCGCCCCACTTCGGATTGCTGTGGTAGCGTCTCTGCTTTCTCCGCAGCCAATGGGGACGGCCGCCCGCAGCAGCGCGCGCGAATCCCCCTCCCTTCTTGCCTCCGGAGACGCAGACGTCGGGAATTCTCGTTCTCGGAGCAGGTTTTGGTGCACGGGATGCTAGTGGCAGTCGGAAGTTCTTTCATTTGCATAATAAAAGTGTGGAAGCCGTCTCGTCTCTTGCATCGCTCTAGAGGATAATGTCACGAAAGGAAACTCGCAACCGCACGCTCCGTCACACCGACCATCCCCGTCGGACAATCTGGGTCCAGGGTTTTGCTCTCTCAACAGCTCATGGGCTGGAGCGGCGCCTTTGTGGCATGGGTAGGGAGAGCGCCCACTTAGGCAGCGGGTGGCTGAGTTCCACGTTGAGGTGACTGCAGTGCGCATTGCTGACGATAAAGGAATGAAAACGATGGTGCGCAGATGCAGTCGCGTTCGAGGCGCCACAATGCGCTGTGTCCTCTCTAAAAAAGTGAAGCTCACACACACTAAGATGGACGATATCAGCCATCACCCCTCCCATCTTAGCTCCACCTAAAACGGCTATGTGAGACCCCGGCCTTTTCGGGAGCGGCGTATCAGGCGCAACGGCCAGCAACGCTCCCAGCATGCGAGATGGGTCATGTATGAGCAAGGGGGGGCTGGCATGAGTGTGTGGCCGTTTCTATGCTGCACCAAGGGAGGAGATGAGTACAACGGGCTTGACGGGGGAACGACTCAGCCCAAACGCCGAAGAGAGGAGCCAAAAAAGTTTCGTAAACGTCTTGAGGACCTCCCTGAAAGCAAGTGCTCCTCCGATTGACGACAGCGACTCAACTGACAGCGACAGCATTGCTCGACCAGAATCCTTCCTCAGAACCAGCCACATGATAGTAGAAACGGACGTCGACTTGAAAATGGTGCTGAGTGAGCCTGCAACTACAACACATCGAAGCTCAAACACGGCGTGAGCCATTGTGGAAACCGCCACACCGGTCCGAAAAATCTCAGAACCGCCGCGGTGGACTGAAGAGGCGACCTGCGCGCTGCGCAAGCGCGCTTGAACAGCCAAAGACGAAGCCCATCGGAGGTCCCCCCCCCTTGTTTGCGCCACGCTGCTTGGGCAGAACCGCACGACAATGAGATCAAGCTCCTGGAGTTCAGTGCCAAGGATGTCCATGCAGTCATCAGCGCGTGGAAGACATGCGTGAGCATCAGCCAGGGCAGGGTGTAGCTCGGCTACGGTGGGGAGGCAGAGAAGAGAAGCAAGGGGGGGGGGAGGGGGGACGGTGGCGTCTTTGACGGCAGGAAAGATGCCGGAGTGAGCGAGCAGACGTGCCCTCGTGGTGACAGCCTGCCGCGCGTGTGAGGCGCAGATTGAAGCCGTGTTTCTTGCCTGTTTCAGCGCCGCCTACGCCTCGGTAGAAAAAGAGCTCGCGCTCGGCCGTCTGCCGCCGCGGGTGATGTTGGTAGCGAGGTAAGAGAGAAGGAAAGACGACTGCTGCGGTAGCCGCGGCGCTTCGGGCTGCGGGGCGGCGGGCGGACAGCTGAAAGTCATCATCGCAGTTGAAAATATAATTCTGCTCCTCGTTCCCATAGCGTGCAGATATCCAAAACTGGATCATTCCCAGCCCTTCATTTTACGGATTGATCATGGTATTGTGGAGCCTCTGCGCCCGGACACAGGCGTCTCATAGCGCCCTCTTAGCATGCTTTTCGCTGCCACAAGCTGCCGTGCGACGGTACTGAAGACCCTTAAGCGCAGGGCCTGCACATGGCTTGCAGCCCGCGACTGCGCGGCAAAACCGGCCAGCGGCGCGGTGACGGCTGTCAAAGGAGCTTCTGAGGCGGCCAGCGGCGCGGAAAAGGCGGCCTGTGTCGTAGAGAGGACGGCGGGTGGCAAAGCCATGCGCCGCTGAGCGGAGAGTTTCGCGAGTCGGTCCTGCCGGCGCACGTCCGCCGAACGGCCCGGTGTGTATGGGCGAGCCAAACTCGACAGCTGATAAATCGCTGCATTCTCGGCCTTCAACTCCCGCCGCCGCAGCTCCATCCGTTTTCCCGCGTTTGCCACGTACATCGGCGAGATTTCGCGGTTTCGCACCATGACCTGTGAGTAGCGGGCGTCACTAGCGACGGGTCTACAGCGGCTCTAGCTGCTGCCACAGTCGCCGCCGCTGCGGGTGCGGACAGGGAGAGGGGGGGACGGTCATAGTGGCACCGAAAGCGGCCATCTCGGAGCCCTTCGTGCTCCTGCGGCGATGTGCCGTCCCCGTTTGTGGTAAACGCGGCTCCGGCAGGGGGCGCGGGTGCTCGCTGCCGCCGGCAAAGGCCACTGTGGCAGCGCAGCGCGCAGGCGGCGACGAAGGACGCGAATGCTCTGGCTCCTACTGTGACGCCTCTGTAGCGGCCCCTTCCCCACGCGTAGTCGGTCGCTTCTCTTCCAGCAGCTACTGCGGGAGCCCCTTTCCCCCCCTCACGTCGGGTATGCCGGCCACTCGTACGCACGGAACCTCTGGTTGGCAGCGTTTCCGACATGGTTCGCCAGTGCCACCTCATGGCGGCCGTGACAGAGTCCGGTGGCTAGAACGCCTCAAACACCCTCCCGTACGCGATGGCATTGTCGTAGGGAGCCCGTTCGGAGGCAGGTGCGCGGAATTGGGCCGGGACTCCGCCGCTTCAACGAAAGCTATGGGAGGAACGCAAGGAAAAGGACGCCGCTCAAGCCACAGTTGCGACCGATACCATCTTCAACGCCTCGTCTGTCCGCAAAGGCACGGTTCCACTCGGCGCCGGCTGCAACCTCTTCGCGGCCGTCCATTCGGTCGCCTGTTTCGCCGCCACCACTGTTTCCGGGCGCTGCTCGGGCGCCTTTAGCGAGCCCACCTCCAGCACATGTGCGTACGAAGTATGGCCACCAGTACTCCGCGACTGTAGGACGCAACCTCCCCGCTGTCGGCCAGGAAAAAGTTACGACACCTTCGTAAAACAAGCCGGTTGTCGGCCAGCAGACGAGGCTGCACACAGCGCCGGCGGCGGAGATTATATTCCCATCCCGGGCGGCTGCGTTCTTTAGTAACCGCTTTTTCACCCCCCGCACCTCGTGGGGGGGGGAGAGAGAAGACTAAGAGAAGTCGAAGGGACGGTAGTGGACTCCATCTTGCCGAAGAAGGGAGCGCCACGGCGTCGGGCGGCAGAACGCGCCGCGGGCGCGTGTGAAAGACGTGAACGCAGGCCGTACGCCGTATTTGGGGCCTCCTGTTGTAGCCTCCTTCCGCTCACCATTTTTCGGGACGTTTGTCTCAGTGTGAGGCGCATAACCCTTGAGCCTCGAGACGGGAGGACGATACACCATCAACTATGCGTCAAAAGCTGGGCAATACCCTTGTCAATCTTGTCGGCGTGCGTCCGTAGGAGCACACCTACTATGGGCATCCCTTTGGCTGTCACCCTAACCGCGAAACCTCCCGGAAAGAATATATTCTACTTTTCGTCGTACAACGCGACAACGCGTGCCTCGTAGCGCTCCATGAAATGTCCTACGAACTTCTCGAGACGCTCGGCAATGTCTTGTCGGTCCGATCGGCAGTAGGCTACGATTCGGGCTCGAAGCGTCCCCCTGCAGCGGTAGTTGACGACGAAAAGAATGAAGCGAGAGGAGTTGGGCTTCCATACCCCCATCCGAATGACCCTCTCTACTCTCCCCGTGTGTTACAACTCAGACTGCGTCGCCCCCCGGTGAAACCCGTACAGGCCTCCCACCCCATGCGCACTCAGCAAGGGGCAAACACCAGGATTATGGCCTCAAGCCGCTGCTGCGACCACGAATTGGTCACCGGGATGATGTTCATTGCACTCGGTCTGACTGGATCCCCTGAAACAGTCACCACGAAGAAGATCCCTGAGGCGGTCATCTCAAAGCCAGGGTCCTCTGCCCGACGTTACGCAAATGGTTTGAAGAAGTATGGGCGGTCAGCCCAAAGCTCCGGGCAACGGACTCACACACTCGAAGATGCGTACTCAGGCGAGGCGCGTTTCTCCTCAACGGTAGCGTGTGGGGACCAAAGGTAGTCGTCGGCCGGTGTTGCACTTCACGCCCGTTGACGCTGTAAGCCGCAGCCGTTGCAAAAGCAAAATCAAAAATCGAGGTGTTTGCAGGGGTTCGAACCGCCAACTCCCGGACGTGACCCGAAGGTCACGCCTATCGAGAGATGCGGCAATACTTCCCACTTGGCCGCCAGTGCGACTTCCTGGCCGTTCATTAAGGGCTGGATTGTTTCACATTCGCACTAGTCCGAGTGTTATTGAATGTTTTGTGATTTGACATTGTCTGTTCATGCGCTTCTGATGCTTTTATTTGTTCGCGCTCTGCTTAGATCCTTGATGCTCTGATCTGGTGAGCGTTCTAAATTAGAATGTGGTCGGGCGCGTGCTTGTGGCGGGCATGAGTGCTCCGCCTGGGTCTATCTGAGGAGTGCCTTTGGGGGGAGAGGGGCCCTTGGAATAGAAAACCTAGAAAGCACCATCGCACACGCGCACTAGTCTAAGCCACTCAACCGGTTCACCGTAGTCCCCCATCTTCTGTCCCCTCTGAGGTTCAACAGGTTATGGGCCGAGATCCGGGGCTGTGGCAAGGGAAAGGTGTGTGTGACGGCGTCGCCGATGTCGTGGCGAGTGCGGGAAAGACTAAGTCAGAGTGGTTCACTGCTATGACGGCCAAGGCTCAAGACTCGGAAAGCTTGGGTGCTAAATGAAGCGGGCGACATGGATGGCGGCGCTGGCGGCATGGACGGAATCAAGAGAAACAATAGGAACGAGAATAACTTCCACGAGCGGCACCAGCGCATCAAGATGGTCCTGGCGCTGCGTGACCTGGATGACATGCTCGATGATGACGGCAAACCGGCAGAATACGAGGTGCGAGAATTAGCTATGTGGAAGCGTCGCGACAAAAAGGTGAGCGCCATTATCGGGCTCACCCTCGCTTCGGAACAGCTCGAGCATGAGTTGGGCTGCAGACGACGGCTGAAATGCGGTCAACGCTGCAGAGTTTCTTCCAGAACAAAAGTCTGATGAACAAGATGAAGGCTAGTCGTCAGTTCTACACGGTGGCGGTGAGCGCCAGCGAGAGCGTGCCTGACTACATCAACTGCGTGCGCAACCTCGGCGAGAATGTCAAGGCCATGGGTGGCGAGCTAAAAGAGATGGCTGTCTCCCTGCTCGTTTTGAACGGGCTGATGTCTAAGTAAGAGAACCTGCTGGGGGCCGATGACGCCAAGGGCCACGACCAGCTCTGCAAGAGCCGACTTCTTCAGAAGGAGCGTCGTCAGGCGGACATGTCAGCAGCGGTCAGGCGAGCGCAAGACATGGCACTTGTCGGAGCTAGCGCTCGTAGTGAATGCCGCCGTGGTGATCTCTCTGAGGTCGGGTGCGTCTACCGCCTCACGCGTGGGCACATCGCTCATGACTGTCTTAAGCGCAAATGCAGGAGCAAGAGCTGGGCCTGGGTTGCCGCGATTGCAGCTGGCAACGGCAGCGACAGTGAATATGCTATCTGCCTCGTTGGCGACGCGAACGACGACGGCGACATCGCCAAGTCGTTGACGATCAACTCTGCGGCCTCGGCACACATGTGATGAATGCGCGGCAGGTTTAATGACTACCAGAAAACCACGGGTTGTAGCGTCACGAAGAGGGACAGGGGATTTGTGGTGGCGGCCGGTCTCGGGACGGTCATCCTCAATGTCATTGTGCAAGGTGCAGTCGCAAGATTAATCTGGAAATCGTGATTCATGTTCCCACGATGGGCTTCAACCTCATGTCGGTCGGTACGATGGAAGAGCGATGTGCGGCTGTGTCTTTCAAGAATGGTAAGGCGAAAGGACGTCGCATGCGGCACACGGAACGGCGGGCTCTACCACCAGGACATGGCCCATCAGAGGCATGTTGCTGCGGTGGCCTCTTTGCAGCTGCGGCATGAGCGCCTTGGGAATGTGATCGTGGCAGGCTTGAAGCGGATGATAAATCATATCAAAGTTGACGGACTGAAGTGAACATCCATGGCGGTGAAGGATATCTGCGAACCGTGCCTTTACGGAAAGTCTTCAATCATGCCTATGCCTAATTCCAGCGGTCTTCGAGTCTGCAAGCGGCTGGAGCTCATGCATTTGGTTCTTGGCGGACCAGTGCCAGAGCCGTCTCGTGGTGGAGCGCTCCACTTCAGAGCGTTCACGGACTACACTTCACCTTGGACGGACGTCGTGTTCTTGCGGACTACGAGCGACACTCTCGCAGAGTACAAGAAGTGGATGACTAAGGCCCAGCTTCAGACTGGGAACAAGAGCAGTATCCCACGATCCGACAACGGCGGCGTTTACGTGTCTTTGGCAGTCAAGGCGCTTTACGATGAGGGCGGCATCACGCACCAGACGACAGTACCCGACGCGCTGCAGCAAAATGGAGTCGCGGAGAGTCTCAAACGAGTTATCTTGTTGATGGCGCGGCCGATGATGCGACGCAAGGACATCGATCAGGAGCTGTGGGCAGATACCATCAATACGTTGGTCTACATCAAGAACCGCGTCACAAGCCGAGCGCTTCCCGTCGGCAATTGCCCTCATGAGATGTTGACCGGACCCAAGCCGGAAGTCCGCCACATGCGCGATTTTGTGAAAAAGTGCTGGTTGGTCTTGCACAAGAGCCACATCAGGGACAAGCCTGGAGATAAGGCGTCTTATGGCGTGTTACTTGGCTATCCGGACAACAGAAAGATGTACAAGGTCATGATGGCCAGCGGTAGGGTCTTCAAGGCGCGTAGGATCGTGTTCTCGGAGAAGAACACGAGTGACGTTGCAGAAACTTCCGATGTCTCTCCCGGGGACTTTGTCGTCGAGCACGGGACGATTGTTGATGCTGGTAGCAGCGGCGAATCAGATGATGCTCAAGATGAAGGCGAAGACGGCTGAAAAGACGATGTCCTTGGCTCTGACATGTCAACAGGCGACACTCAAGATGCTGGAGTCCCTCATGATACGCTTTGTCGGGGCACCAGAACACCACGACGTCCGGTAAAGTACTGGCGCCTCGCTTTGTTTTATCTTGGTTGCTCATGAGGCGCCCATGACAGACGGGCAAGCAGTTCAAATGCAGGAAGCGGCCAAGTTGCGGAATGCGATGGACCAGAAAGTAAAAGCTATTCGGAGGAACAAGGCATGGCGTTCGACGGATCGCGCGGTCGGACGACGCGTGCTCAAGAGCAAGTGGGTCTACAAGGTGAAGGATGGGCTGGACGAGAATGGAAACAACACGCATAGGCACAAGGCTCGCCTGTGCTTCATGGGCACTAGGCAAAACAAGGGGCTTAACTTCAACGACACGTTCGCACGGGTGGCCAAGTCTACTTCAATTAGATTCATCCTGGCGCTGACGGCGGCGAGAGTATGGGAGCTGGAGCAGATGGACGTCTAGACAGCTTTCCTGCAGGGCGACTCTGATGAGGAGGTGTTCATGGAGCTGCCCGAGGGATATGTGGATCCCATATATCCTGACAAGATTTTCCGTCTTCTACAGGCACATTATTGGCGGAAGCAAGCCTCCAACATGTGGTCCACCAAGCACGATGCATTCGTCATGTCACACGGGTTCGACAGCATCGACCCGGATACATGCCTCTATCTCTAGATGGATGCCGGCTATATCATCATCGTCATGGTGTACGTTGACGATCTTCTTCTCGTAGCATCAAACCTGCTGGCAATCGACCACCTCAAGGTGCTTCGAGTTCTTTTCGAAATGAAGGACTTGGGCGATGCAAGGGTCATCTTGGGGCTGTAGATAAGTCGCGACGCGACGCCGGGCACCCTCAAGCTGTCCCAGAGCAGAAATGATACTCAAGTGCTAGACAGGTTCGGAATGGCGGACTGCAAACCGATCGTGACGCCGCTGGAAGACAGGCTGCAGCTGCTCAAGTCGGAGGAGAGCGACGAGTCCCTTCCATATCGCGAGGCGGTCGGAAGCCCGATGTAACTGATGCTCGGTCCTCGTGTTGATCTTGCTTTGCTGTCAGCAATATCATCCGCTTCGTGTCGGGCTACACAAAGGAGCACTGGATGGATGTGAAGCGCCTCCTCCGATACGTCAAGGGAGGTGTTGACAGCGGCGTGGTCTACGACAAGTGCGCGCCAGGCATCCTCCAAGGTTTCAGCGATGCAGACAGGGCAGGTCACTACGAGACGCCGCGACCCACGACGGGCTTCATGTTTATGCTTCGCGTAGCGGCCGTAAACTGGGCCTTCAACGTGCAGAGAACGGTGGCGCTGTCTACAATAGAGGCGGAGTACATAGCTCTCTGTTAGGACAGCAAGAAAGCAGTTTGTGTGGTATTAATGACGTTGGTGAACATAGCAAGTAACTGGCGACCGACCGTAGACGCGCGATAAAGCGAACGCTATCGCCTTAGAGGCGAGGAAGAAGAACCTTTGTTCGTGCAACATCCGATGGGGAGCCAGGGGTGCCAACGACGGCGAACCCCGGTCCCATGGTGCTTTTATTATCAGACGGTAAAGGGGCGGGGTCGATCGACGAAGCGATCATAAAGATCGAATAACCACCAAAATAGAGACGATAAAAGAAAGGACAGATATACAAGACGGAAGTAACCTCGCAAAGGGAAAGCCACAAGTCAGTTCAATCCTCCACGTGAATACTGACCAGTCAGGGGGGCTACCGGGCCCAATATCCGAGAAGAAGGAGATAGGCTACATACCCCTGTAATGAGATTCGAGCCGTCCCGGCGAGTGGGCGCAGATCGACTGATCCGCCACCACGAACGCCAGAAGTGGCAACCAATCGGGGTGTCGCGTAACGACGCGCGAAGGGGTGTGTGGGCGTTACGCCGTGGCCGGCGCTTGCAAAGGGGATTGGGGAGACCCCTGACACCCTTGCGCGAGGCGGGATGATGGAGCCCGCGGCCCGAACGGTCGCGAGCGGCCCATAATGGCCGATGCGTGCCGGGGGCAAGAGGGCGCTAACGGACAGCCTCTGGGAACCTACCGGGCGGCAGTGGCCGCGCAGGCATCAGATCCGCCCGTACAGGGGGGGGGAGGGACCGTGCTTGCGTGCCGCAGAGGGCACAGCCAGGGGCAGCTGGGCGGGCCTCTGGGCTCGCCCCATGGTATATATACCGGGGGTTGGGGGACGGCGAGCCCCTGTCCGGTTGCCCATGCCATTAGGCGTCCGGGTTGAGTAGCCCAGTTGGGCAGGGTGCGGTGGCCTGCGCTTGCGCTCTTTGTTGACCTCTGGGTCCCTCGTCCGCCGTGCTCCGTCCGTCGCGAGGCGAGGCTATCACGGCCTTGCCCTCGGCGGGGGGGGGTCGTTGCGCTTGGCGCACACTGTGGGCGGGGGGACGGGGTCGGGCTCGTAGCCACGGAGGAGTTGGTTGCGCGGCTTGTGCACAGCCGCTTGACCTTTAGGTCTTAGGGAGGAGAGTGTGGACTCGTATCGGGGGGGGCGAGTTGCGGGGAGGCGCGGCGGTAGCCAAGGTCTTTCGCCCGCCGCGGCGTGCCGGCGGCAAGTTCAAGGCCAAGATGGCGGGCGGCGGCAGCGACGTCCAGATGGCCGACGCGGCCGGCGCGGCGGGCAGCGGTGCCAATGGCGCGGGTAGCCCAGCGGGGCGGGCCGGGTCGGAGGCGAGCGTCCGCTCGGGGTCGCAGAGGGACGGGTCGTCCACCGACCATCGGCGCGACATGCGCGGCGGTGACTACCCTGACGGGGCGGAAGACCAAGACGCCGAGCCGCCGCTCATCGAAGGGGCGGGTCCATCGCGCATCCGGCGGACGTACTTCAGCCCTCCGTCCCTTGGGACCCTGGACGGAATCCCTGTCATGAGTGACGACGTCCTCATGGACGCGGCGACGAACAACCGCCGCGTGGCTCTAGTTCGCGTTGAACAAGGCCATTGGGGCGTCCCGCCGGGGTTTGTAGACATCCTCAACGGGGTTCCGGACGACCATGTTGACGCCGTCGTGGCGGAAGTGCATGGCAACGCCAACTATGGCAACCAAGGCGAGGTGCGGGAGGCCTACGACGTCCTGGCCTGTGCCAACGAGTTGGTCCGTTGCGGACGTCCGTTTCCCGACTTCCACACGCGTCTTTACGCTTGGGCCCTTTTGTTCCCTGTCCACCAAATGGGGACCTTCGAGGTTGCTGCCAACCAGGGCCTGAGGTGGATAAAGTAGAGCCAGACATATCCGCACATTATACTCGTAATAATTCATAATCCGTGTCGCAGCCGCGTATCCATATCGTACTCTGTCCATCTACCGCCGGATATACTG
>Ga0115030_1000353_pt1 | contig 18456 bp, 23 predicted proteins | sample SidtaG_4_FD_87174 | JGI IMG/M metagenome (GOLD analysis project Ga0115030, IMG submission 87174) | Marine algal microbial communities from Sidmouth, United Kingdom - Sidmouth_Male1 metaG | ecosystem: Host-associated > Algae > Red algae > Unclassified | place: Sidmouth, United Kingdom | collected... | reverse complement strand
GGCAGGTGGGGAGCGAAGCGGCCCGTGCGCGGTGCCCGGCCCGAGACGCTCACAGGGATTTTGAGGTCAGAGGCGGGCGGCCACCGCACACATAAACATTTCAGGGGCGGGGGGGGGGGGCTTGGCGGCGGCCTCAGGTCGTCTCCCGGTTCCTGCGTGCTGCATTCGGTGGGGCTGGTGGTCCGCCACCACCCACGGCGCCTTTTGAGACGCGGTACGGGGGTCGATCCAGGACCAGGCGGTACCTGGTTGGCTCCCTCCCAGCGTTTGCGGAGTTGCTGGTGGCCCACCAATGCGCACAGTGTGTTTTGAGAGGGGGGGGGAGTTCTGCCCCCCGCTTCGGTCCGCGTTGTGGGCCGCCGCACCGCACACGTACCCGACCCATCGGCGTCGCGCCCATCGTTGCGACGCATGAGCCCATCACCTCCACCGCCGGCCCCCCTCCACTCCGTAGCCCCGTTCCTTCTCCAAGACGTGCCCGGTGCGGCCACACCTTCCCTGTCATCGGTTTGAGACGCACGGTCCGCGCACCCGCCTCCAATTGTTTGTTATCCTTTTACCATCAACATCTTCGCCTGATTGCCTCCTCCACCACAATCTGCCCGCTCTCACCCGCAACCCCGCCCTCCGCTGTTGATGCGTGCCTGAGAGGCATCTGCGTCCACGACCAGTCTTCTCGCGTCCCCGGCCACGGACCGCGACGCCTGTCGCAATTCGTTGCCGCGAATGGCTCCTTTTGTCGCCCACGTCACTCACACAAACGCCCACCTGCATCGTCATGTAGGCTGACGAGACCGGGCTGTCGAGCGCAGCCGATCTGTCAGCCGAGGACGACGGTGCTGTCATTAGCGCCGCTGTGCACTCGCACATGAGCCTCCGGATGCTGCTGGGACGGCGGGCGCGCGCCGCCCGCGCACACCGCAGTCGCCGCTACTGCGGTTTCGTCCCTGGGCGTCGTCCGAACAAGCGGCGCGACTTTGCCGCTGGGATGTTGAACATCCAGAGAGACTACTTTGGTGTCAACACGGAGGCTTCGATCTACGACGAACGTGATTTTGAGATGAGCTTTCGCGTGCCGCGCAGCGTCTTTCGACGCGTCTACCTCGGCGTCAACAACGAGCCATTCTTCCAGCAGCGGGTCAGCGCGACGGGTCGTCTGCAGGCGCACCCACTTCAAAAGATCGTGGCCGCCTACCGCGTCATCGCGTACGGCGAGGCGGCCGACCGGGCCGACGAGTACGTCCGCCTCTCCCGCTCCACCGTGGCGCAGGCCACCAAGCTGCTGTTGCAGTTCATCGTGCGGCGGTGGAGAGAGACGTATCTACGTCTTCCAAACCAGGCGGAGCTGAAAAAGACGATGGAGCGCAACTCGCAGCGTGGCTTTTCGGGGTGTATGGGCTCTCTGGACTGCACTCACTGGGAATGGCATCAGTGCCCGACGGGCACGGCGGGCGCGTACTAGAGCCAGAAGGGCTCGCACGGCATCGTCGTCGAGGCCGTGTGCGATGGGGATCTGAGGATTTGGCACCTGTTTGTCGGATCGCCCGGCAGCCTGAACGGTTTTCACATCCTGAACCAGTCGCCTCTCTACCTCGACGTCACGGCAGGCCGGTGGCCGCCACGGGATAAGCCTTCTACTGTCAATGGGAGCATTCGCACGCTACCTTACTACCTTGTCGATGGCATGTACTCACGATATGCCTTCCTAGTGTCTCCCCACCCCATGCCGATATTCGAAGAGGCCAAGACGTTTAACCGCCTGCAGGAGGCCACTCGAGAGGACGTCGGACGGCTGTTTGGTGTCCTGACCAAGCAGGTTCACATTGCATTGCACCAAGGACGGTATTGCTCCATGAAGCAGTTGATTACCACCTACAAGGCGGTCTGTATTTTGCACAACATGTTTGTGGAGTGTCTTCCAGACGCATTTTTGAGCCGCCGCAGACGTGCAAGAGGGACTAACGATGGGGCGGGTGGTGAAGGTGAGATTCCTGCAGGCGCTGCCGCCGCCGGCACGCGTTGCTGTAGGTCTGAGCCAGTTGCAGCGCATGCGCACGGATAAAGAGAAAAAAAAAGGAAAAGCCTTCGCCTGCAACCGGCATGCGCGGGGATGCGAGTTCGGCGCACTGGCGCCGCAGGTCGCGCCGAAAGACGCCCCCAGGCGGCATCAACTGTGCCGACTGACCCCTACTTGCCGCCGACATCCGCCAGCAAGCTGCCGACTGCGGCCGTGCGGACAGGCGCCGCGAACCGCGCCGCCATCGGCGGTGCCTGGACAGCCAAAGCCACACAAACGGCAGCTGGGGACACCGGCTGCTGGGAGGACGCGCCTGCGCTCGCGGACGACGGCAGCGCGCACGACGACACGCCGCCGCTCGCGGGCGACGTCGGGCTCTGCTCTGGCGATCTGCTGGACATTGGGGCCGACGGGCTACCAACAGCGTGGGCTTTGACAAAGACATGACACCATCGGCGCAAGAAGGCGACGTACTGGACATTTACAGCGAAAACGGGCGTCCATTCGCCCCACGACATCAATTTAAGGCAGTTTTCGTTGAATCCTGGAGTTGCAGTGGGATCCGGCCAGATATTGAAGAAAACGCTCTCCAATGCGCACGAAATGCCGCTGTCGGGCCAATGAGCTGAATGCTACATTTGTTCGTCAGACAAACTTTCAATGAAGCGCCTTGGCTGCTGTCGGTGCTGCCTTTCACAGCAGTGGCCTCGGAAGGGTGGAAACGGCCACCGAGGGCCCCGCCTGGAGAGCCCGCTGCGGCCGCGGCCGTCGCGGAAGCTTTCTTGCTTCGCCACAGCGCCGCCTCTTCTGCCGTCAGCTGCGGCCGCCGCCCCTCCCTGCCGCATGTGGTGGAGGCTGTTGGCGACAGCGGCGGTGGCGATGACGGCGGGGTCGTCCGTGGCGGTGGCGCCAGCGGCGGTGGCGGCGGCGGCGGCCAGCGGCGGCGACAGTTGCGTCGGAGGTCGCGGCGGTGGAGGTAGACACCCCAAGAAGCCGCCGCGGCTGCTGCGCATGCAGACCCCCGGCCTGAGGCCCGGCCGGCATCGTAACAGCGTCGAGCAGCGACGGGCGGGGCGCGCACGCAGCCGCCATTGCCTTTGCGGTGTTCGGCGATGTGGCGCGGAGGAGCAGCCCACGGGGCGGCGGGGTCGCGTCGCGCACCAGCGAGGGGCATCGTAAGCCCACACCACTGAGTCCTCGGCGCTGCGCCGTGCTCGGTCGCCGTGGCAGATACTTTTGGCGCGGGGCGCGCGCACGGCGGGGAACGCGTGACTCGCTGGTGGGGAAGAGGTGGTTCGGGGGGGACAAGAGTGCAGGGTGTGAAAGGCAAACGCCAAGCGGGAGGTGACTTTTTCCTGCCGCTCAACTAGCAAGCAGCGGCACTTCTGCATGAAAAAGAAGCCCTGCCCAACGGGAAAAAAAAAAATCTTTCTCGTACTCAACATACAAACACTTCATGTGGCAGACAATGGCAACTCACTACAGGTATCTCTACTCGGAGTCATCTTTGTTGTCAGTGGACTCGCTCTCGTCGTCGAGGAGGCGAGTCGTGGCCGGGGTGCGCGCGAGCTGAGCCGCGGCTGCCTGCCACTGGGTCTCCATCTAGCGGCGGCCGGCCGCAGTCTTGCGTTCCTGGCACACGCGCGCCGCCGCGGACGTGGCCTCCAACGCCGCCGTCAGAGCAGATGCAGATGCCCGTCTGCATCCAAAGGCACCGCCAGCGCTCCTGGCGCTGGCGGCGCCCGCGCTCCAATGGCAGGGCAATCAGCAGTCCGCGGCGTCTTCTTCGGGCCGTCAACACCTAGACCGACAACGCCGTTCATCACACCACCGATCGGGTCTTAAGTTCCCTCACTCCCGCCAAAGTCGACATTTGAAGAGCTCTCCAAACCTGCCCGTTCCAGCATCTTCTGCATGATAACCAAGCGGTAGCGAGCCGCCTCAGGAGTATGCCGCATCAAAGGAGAGTAGTAAGTTCAAAGTGAAGTGCGCTCGTGTTGTGCGTCTGTGAGCTTGCAAAGAGCCTCAGTACTCGCCTTGACCTGGGCTTCCATCTTCAGGTCCTCTCGGCGTTGCATTTTGGCAGCATTGATGCCAACAGGGCGGCCCTGGAAGCCGCCGGTGCGTCGGCTGATGCAGCTGTCGCTACCGATACCGCCCTCATCTTCGTCAGACGACGCGTCACCCAGGACGTCCATGCCCGAGCTGTCGCCGCCGTTGGCGGCGCAGCTGAACTTGTCACTTTGCCGCAATACGCGCCAACGCGAGACCCACTTGCAGTGGGCGACCTTCGCCTTGCGTTTGCCCGTCTTGAAGTTCGCCTCATACTGGTTGCGGTCCCCTCGGATGGCGTCATACACGTCCAGAGAGTAATAGCGCGCCGCAGCGCCGCTGATAATATCCTCTTCCGACGGGTTTCCAGTTGTCGGCAAAGACTTCACAGCGAGGTAGTGCGACGTGAAGGCGCTGACCCCCGCCCAGATGCGCTTGAACTGCTTCTCCAGCGCGCTTGGAAGAGGCCCGACGCGCAGCGGCCCATTGTTTCGCATTTTCTCGGCCCACCTCTCGTGCACCGTCGCCCACAGGTTATCCGTCGGGCGGGCAGTCCCCTTGACCGCGTCGCTCGTCACCTCCAGGTACGCGTCACCCAGTGGCTCACGTTCCGTGTTCGTCCATCCGAGAGCAGACCCCATATTCTTGGGTAGGGAGTAGGTCACAGCCGGTAGGGATGCGGCGGGTAGGAAGGCAATGACTGGGGCGGCCGCAGAGGTATGGGGACTTACTCGTGCGTCGGGTTGGCAGAGGGTCGATTCCCCTTCACAATGTACACTGGGCGGCTCGGGGGGTCGGCTGGCGTCGGCTGCCGCAACGGCTGCGATGGCGAGGGCCACCAAGTCCACGACGCGGACGTTCTCCATGCGGGAGTCTGCGTCAGCACCCACTGGAAGTCCTGCGTGCCTCCCGGACCTCCGCATTTGTCGACCCGCCAGGGGGAGGGCACGTCAGGCGAGCGCCACAGAGGTGCCGGTCGAGAAGGCTGCCAGATGTGGTGTTGGTCGTCGCCCCACGCCTCGTAGGAGGGCGCCAACCGCCAGCCCGTAGAAGTGCCCGGCGGATGACGAGGCAGGGCCAACGGCCTGTCCCAGCCACCGCCCGTTGTCGAGCGCCATTCGTCCCTTGGTGCGCCAGGCGGTGGGCCTCACGGATGTCTCGGCTGGCTGCGCGTGCGGTAGCTGTCGCTGCCGCCCCTGAAGTGGAACGGCTGTCTTGACGGGCTCGGGGGAGGACCCGGCGACAGAGGGCGGGGCAGGCGTGGAGGGCTGCCCAAGCGGTAGCCGCTAACGCGAGTAGGTGGGTGCTGCGGCAAGCGCGGCGAGCCGAGCGGACCACCAGCCGACAGGCGGCGAGCGCTCCTGCCAGAGTGGTTGAGGGAGATAGGCGGGCCCCTTGTCGGAAAGGGAGGGACGCCCAAGGGCAGCCGAGAGGGGCTCGGGGGTCGCCAGCCGTCGGTGTTGCTGCAACCGCGACGCGGATCCGCACGCGCAGGGCCGGAAGGGCCGCCGTGAGGACCGCGGCCGTCCCAATCCCCACTGTACCGCACTTGGCGCCATTGCTGGTCACAGTCGTCGTGGTCTCCATATCGGCGGCCTCGACAGAGAGGGGAGTGCGGCCGCGTAACGTGTCGGGGCCGGCTGCCCTCTGCGGCACGACAAGACCCGGGCGGCGGGAAGTGCCCACACGGCGCCGCGTGCGGAATTGGAGGAGGAGGGCGTGGAGGGGGGGGGGGGGGGGGCATGTCTGCGTGGTCGTAAGCGTCCTCGTAGGGACTAGGAGGGGGAGGCGGGCAACGGGTACCGTTACGATTGCGCTGCGTGCGCCGCCTCCGTGAGTCGTTGGTGCCCTTCCCGCGCGTCACGCTCGGGAGTGGGGGCGTCGTGGAAACCGGGGGAGACGGTGTGCACGGGCTAAGGACGCCGCACAGTGGGGTACGGAGGCGGGCGCCGCGGTGCCGCCGGTAGAATGCGCGCACACAATGGGCACGGAGCCGCGCGCCGAAGACACCACAAGGCCCCCACAGTGCGTGCATGCGACGGCGGGCGACCGTTCGCTACCTGCCCGCGTCCGTCCTCGCAGCGTGAAAAAGCGTCCGGTGCAGACCCGCCCGCACCACGCCACCACATGCTCCCTGTGTGTGCCTGCGTGGGAGGTCTGAGACCTGGGCCACGCTCGAGCTGGCCCGCAAGAGACCAAAAGAGGCTTGTCGGGGAAACCCCGTGTCAGCGGTGACACGGCCCCCGGCATGAGCCGGGGACGGGTCGTGACCAGTAACGTAACACCCCCCCAGTGGAAGAGCGTGGGACAGCCCCCTGGGCGGGTGTCCAGGGAGCCTCAGGGCCACACACGACACGACCCAACTAGAGGCGCGCGGGGTGCGGATCACCCGATCGGACCCCCTGGAGGCGTCTCACACAGCCGAGGGAGACACACGTCTTCCCGAGTCCGGGCTCTTGGGAGGGACCGGAAAGCTTGCGGAAGCTTCAATCCAAGCGTAAGCCGGACCGAGACATGATCTCGACGAGGGATAAAAGCCCACTGGATTTCTTTCCGGGAAAAGTGAAAAATCCTGGGATAAGTCCCGAGGTATTGGTTTTGGGTAGATCCTGAAATCTAGGAAGACTGGGTGACTTCCTTGGCTCAGCCCGAGATGGGCGGGGGTCCTCTTCCAGTGGAAGGGTAGTCTAGGATGCTGGGCAGGGACCACCAGAGGCCCGCGCCTGAGACCGTGGACCGTTGGGCACTGGTCCTCCCATGGTAGCGCCCATTGGGTCGATATGGTACACTTCCTGCGTCTTGCGTTTGAGGGTATCTGAGTGTATGCTTCGTGGTCCTCGTGCGTATTCGAATAAATCAGCGTTGCGTTTGCGTTACTTCCGTCGTTTTGGTGCGCTTCGCGCCCGGTGATCCCGGCGTTCTTGTTGTATCTCTGGTGTTGCGCTCCGCATCCTGTGCTGTGTTTTCCGAAGGGGTTTTACCCCGTCGGCTGTGTGGGCAGGATCCACTACATTTGGTGGAGCAGCGGGGGTCAGAAGCTTTTTCTGATCGGTCGGGCCGTTCCTGTGTCGTTCTTTTACTGTGGACTTGCTCTCTTTGTCTTACCTTTGGGTGTGACTGGTTGACTGTTGGATTGGATTCTCCCACGGGAAAGTAGGGCTTCCATCATTATGGATAGCATGAGGGAGATGTTGCCCCGCGCGCAAGGCGCGGGCTCCTCTTCACGGGGCGTCCGTGACGGAGCAAGTGAGGGCTCAGGGCCGAGTCACCTTTTGGGGGACTCTCCTCATGTGGAGGGTCGCGCGCGCGTGTCCCTTGGAGTGCGTGGCACAGGGCGCGACGGAGATGTGGACGGTATCGGATTCCAGTTCCCCCTTTCTGTTGAGACCGCCGCAAGTGGTCGAGAGCGAATCTCCCCCAGAGTGCCGGGACCCCTGGGGGGGGGAGGACAAAAGGTTCTACCCCAAGAACAGGGGCAGTATGACGTTCAGGCTCGGCGGGATAGGCATGTGGGCCTACCCCATACACCCCAACATGTCAGTGGGGCTGGGGTTCCGCAAGGGGCCCTTGAATGGGACGCTTTTTCGGCGGCCCTACGGGACTCACTGGATGCGCTCATTAGCCCCTTACATGAACGGCTGTCCTTCTTAGAGACAGCCCTCGGGGCCTCCCGACAATCAAGGCGCCGTCGTCGCCGACTGAGCTCCTCCTCCTCGGACGGGGAGTACTCCGGCGGGGACGGGGGACGTCATGTCCCCCGACATGCGGTAGCACGCGCCCCAGGGCGCGAGCTAGAGGGAAACCTTCATCGTCGACTACCCGAGAAGATCATCCCTGCGGATGATCGCAATGCAGGGATTCTGGATTGTGTGTCGTACGCCTTGGCGAATACGGACGTCCTGTATGACCGGACGATGGCACACGGCCTAGGCCGTTTGCGGAAGGATGTCTCGGCCACCTTTGCTCGAGACGCAGAGTGGAATGGGACGCCAGCCTCAGGCATTTTTGAGTTTCTGAACCGCTTTGTAAAAGCAGGGAATGACAATGATATGTCAGAGGGAAGAGCCCTCCATCTCCTCCCGGAGTTCACCAAAGGTGACCTCAAACGGGGGTTGTACACGATCATGCCGTCCTTCCAAAGACGGCGGAGTGGAGAGGTCACTTACTATATGGAACTGGTAAACTGGCTCCTTCGCAAATATGGGGACGAGCAGTCGGTAAGCGACCGGGTCGCTCTGTTCCACGGAGCCTCCCAGGAGGATGGTGAAACAGAGAATGATTTGTACCTACGCCTTCGGGGGTTACGTCGCCTCTGTGGGTATATCCGCACAGAGGGGCAGATGAAGAGCCGCTATATGCAGGGGCTCGGTTGGGAGATTCGCGCAGATGTGCGCGAACACAACACCGGCAATATGCCGATGGACCTTCTGGTGCAATATGCCCAGAGGAAGGGTGACGTCTGTCGTAGACGTCACGAGAAGCAAGAGGCCGAAGAGGCCCGACGGGCCGAGGCCCGTCGAGACCGTCGAGCCGCACGGCCGACACCACGCACGTATGTTACCGCGGCGGTGACAGTCCCAACTAAGGTGGGGGAAGTCCCAGCTTGTCCTTCCCCAAAGGGTAAAGGGCGCTTTGGGCCACCAAGGAACTGCCATTGCCTCGCATGTAACATGCGAGGACATTTCTTCCGCGAGTGTCCCCTCCTCGACGCGGCGATCAAGGCCCTGCTGAACAAGGCCTATGAGGATCTTATGGCGAAACGTCCTCCAGAGGACCAGTGCCGTCCAAAGAAGACAGTAACAGCCGTGGGCACAATCCTAGGACTGTCTTGGTCGTCTTCGGATGACACTCCACACCCAGGGGTAGAAGCCGAAGACTTGTTCCTGGAGGACAAGTCCTCCTTGGAAATAGAGAAGCAGGGGCGGTGGTCCCGCCTCCCCCGACAACTCTAAGGGCAACGAAGAGGTACAAGACTGTCCGGAGCGCCGGGAAGAACTGGCCTAAGCGGCCACCGGGGGTATCCGAAGGGCAACCCTCTCAGGGCACGGCATGTGTATTCATTCTGTCTTCTAGCTATAAGCTAGTCGTCAGGTTATTCCTGACGGAAGGTTTCGCACTCACCACACGGGACATCCTGGATACAGGGAGTGGCCCCACGCATAAACGCCGGCAGTTGCTGCCGGACGACACCCAGCTACAACCGCTGGGTGAGTGGGCCTCTATGTTCCATGATGTCAATGGGGGCTGCCTCCCCATTGTGGGTTCAGTGTGTCTCGGAGTGGCCCTTGAGGGCCAGACCTCCTATATCTCCTTTGGAGTTGTAGACAATATGCGTGTACCAGCTATACTTGGCGCCTTCTTTCTGGATATCGCAACAAAGAATGTTGCGACACAGGAGCAACATGTGGAGCTCCTAAATGGTACCAAGTTACCTATCCGAAGAGACGGTGCCCGCACGGGGCACCTGGCTGCGTCAGTCAGCGCAGTATGTGCGTGCGCCCAGGCGGGCACCGCGAAGCTAAGGCCGTTACAGAAGACCTGGTAACATCCCGGGACTATCGCTGACCTCCCCGTGAAGAGTATCTACACGGGGCATGGCTTTCATACGGGGCGACCCCCGTTGTACCACAACCATGGAATACAGGTCGCGCAACGACCCGCCATCAGGGTGGCGGGCGAGCCAATTACCGTCCAAGTGATGCACGTGAGCGCTACGCCCTTGCGGCTGACAACCGACATGACCGTGGGGTATATCGACCCCTATGAGGGGCCGACCTATGAGGTGCCCTCGGACAAGCTCAAAAAGCGCGACGGGACCTCGAAGGAGGAAAAGGAATCCCCACTCCCCGGATTGGACGTGTCGTCTGTACCAGGGGCTTACATGAATGAATGACACTCTGATACAATGGATATATATCCTCGAATATACTGAGATTCCGAGAAAACAAGCCCAATTAAGCGTACTCTTGTCTGAATGGCACCGCCACTTTAATGGCTCTGAAGCGGATAAGCGAAAGTGGAACGACTTAGCAGTCGTCTAACGAAGGCATCCCACTACCGCAGGTAACTTGACTCGCCAGGCGGCTCCGAGCGCGCGAAGCCGGCACGAGACACGCAGTCGTATCTTGGACACATACTGGATAGCAGTGAGACAACTCGGGACACACCGTCGACGGCGAAGGTAAATGGAAAACTGGGCGATTTTTCGTCCTTTGTCGCGGGCGGCAGCTGACGGGCGGCCTGTACGACTCAAAACACTTCTCAGCCATTTCGGTTCACCAAGGTAGCGAGATGGGCAACAATGCTTGCTCCTTTTGCGTGGCATTCGCTGTCGCGAGCGTGACATGGTCTCGCATAGGTCATGTTCACAGGTCCCACCACAACCTGTTCTGGGTTATTTCTCGGCAATCAACATCGCAAGTCCTTCCTCTCGGACGTAGTTGTTGCAGAATCTGATATATTCTGAATAGAATCCCTATTCGTATTCATATACTACATTTCTTGGTTTTGGACATATAACCTATCCGCACTCAAGAAATTGCGTCAAAACGCTTATCTGATTCGAACAATGCCAATGTTTAACATAACGGAGTGGTCCGAAGTTCGGCAGATTCACAAGCCCCTGGTCGGTACCCGACGAATGGACAGGGGCCCTTAGGGCCCTCTTGAAGAAACATGCACCCCTCTGGGGGGGCAACTTGGGCGTGATACGCGGTGTAGAGAACACCGCATTCACTTGAAGCCCGGGGCTGTCCTCTTGAGGCAGCACCCCGACAAGGCCGGGCCTTTGGCCCGGGAGACAGAGAAAGCTGAAATCGAGCGCATGCGCTCTGTGGGGGTTACACAACCCTCCACTGGGGAGTGGTATAGCCCAGTCGTTATGGTACCGAAGCCTGATGGCTCGGTAAGCTTCTGTATTGATTACAGAAAGCTGAACTTGATGAACGTCAAGGACGCGTACCCCATTCCTAGGATGAAAGAGTGCATAGATTCCCTGGGGGATGCCAGGGTGATCTCCACCCTGGACTGCAACGCGGGCCACTGGCACATACCAGTAGCCGAGGACGATAAACACCTTACGGCGTTCACGTGCCATTCGGGCGCGTGGCAATGCGTATGCTTCCCCTTTGGGTTGTGCCATGCCGCCGCCAGCTTTCTGAGCGCTATGGACATGATCCTAGCATGGGTCAAGTGGCAGTTATGCTTAGTATATCTGCACGACGTCATCGTCTTCTCACTTTCCCCAAAGGAACACATTAACACCTCGATGAGGTGTTGACACGCCTAGGACAGGCAGGGGGCACATTTCAGGCGGCCAAATGCCACTTTTTTCAAGAAGAAGTGGAGTACCTCGGCCATGTTATCAGGCCGGGACGAGTGCATGTCCTGGAGAAGAATCTCCGGGAACTGAGGGGCCTCCGGTATCCTGAGACCCAAACCCAGATGAAGAGCTTCCTGGGTATGTGCGGCGTATATCGCCGCTTCGTGGCCGACTTTGCCAAGATGGAGAAGCCCCTAACAGCTTGAAGAGCACCAAGCTCCCCAAGAGGTTTCCTCCCCCTAGGGAGGAGGAGTCGAAGACTTTCGAAGAACTAAGAGGACGGCTTTTAGCCGCCCCCATCCTCGCTCTCCCCAGGAGAGACGGGCACTACATCGTTGATGGAGACGCCATCTATGAACAGCTGGGTTGTTGTTTACAGCAACAACAACCCGATGGGGAGTATCACCCCATCGGCTACTGTAGCCGCGTTCTTCTGCCTGCGGAGAGAAACTTCTTCGCGACCGAGATAGAGGCGCTCGGCGTCGTCTGGGCGGAAACCCGCTTGAGGTCATACCTCGAGGGGGCAGAGTTTCTTGTCCGGTGTGACCACCGGGCCCTACTATCGGTACTCACAAACATGAGTCCGAACGCGCGGATACACCGGTGGCGACACCGATTATCGGAGTACACCTATGAGATCCAGCATAAACCGGGGAAGGAAGATAGGGTTACGGACGCGTTATCGCGTCTGCTCATGGAGGGACTCGACTCGACTCCCTGGGAAGAGGATATCCCCGTCCTGGCCATCGAAACCCGGGAGAGTGACGTCCTAGAGGCCGCCTCGCCAGCCGAAGCCCCCATGGGGGCGCTAATGGCCCAACAGATCATCCTCGGCCAAGCCGAGGATGCATTCTGTAAAGAACGACTGAAAGAACTGGACGTTCTTTCCCGGCCCGACCCCAAGTGGAGTCGAAGAGCCTTCTTCTTTCGTATGAAAAACGGGCTCCTATGCCGACATTCGGTATATGGGAGGGAGACCCAAGTGGCCATCCCCGAGTCGCTGAAACAGCGCCTCTTACGATAACAACACCAGTCGGTGCTGGCTGGACCCCCCGGCTTGCGGAGGATGTATGACACCCTCCACCGGTGCGTCTACTGGCCTACCATGGTAGTAGACGTCTACAAGCACGTGGAGCAATGCCCCGCGTTCGCTAAGAATCGCCTCTCCGAGAGGAGGCATACATCCACAATGAAGCTGTTTCCAGCTCTAGAGCCCCTCTCGGGGCTCAGAATGGACCTTCTAGGCCCATCGACCACCTCCAGGGGAGGTCACAAGGATGTGCTGGTCATATGCGACTGGTTTACCACGTTGACGCGGGCCATCCCGTTACGGAATGCGACAGCGCTGACGGTAACGTCAGCGCTCATTGATACTTGGGTGGCTGCCTATGGCATCCCCGACTCTGTCCTTACGGACAACGGACCTCAGTGTGCCTCGGTATACTACCAGGGCATCCTCGGTTTGCTGGGTAAAGCCTCGAACTATACCTCTCCCTACCACCCCCAGACTAATGGGCAGGCGGAACGACACAACGGCACCTTGGTGATGCAGGTCTGATGCTACATTGCGGAGCATCAGACAGAATGGGACAGTCATCTGTCCCGTCTTGCTACTGCGTATCATACGCAGGTACACGCAAGCACTGGGGAGATCCCCTTTGCCTCCGTGAGCCTCAGACGGCTCCAGCTTATTGGCATGGAGCGCATGTCTCGGCTTACACAAGCCGAGAAGAGAACTGAGGACGCCTCCACGGCGGCGGAGCAGTATGTTGAGGACCTTAAAGCCTTCATCCTGGCGGTTCTCCGGCAGCTGGGCAAAGCCCGCGCCACGTGCAAGCGGGCGTTTGACGCCCGCACCAGGGAAACGAACAACGCGGTCAAGGCCGGGCAATGGTTTTATTTAAATGCCCACTCACGTTTTCCAAAAAAGCTTGGGTTTAAGACACAAGGACGCTACGGGGTGCTACAAACCTACGGACATCGGTTTCTGGTGGAGAGCCCTCAGGGTCTCCGTACTCTGAGCAGTGACCATGTCACTGGTGCCCCCGTACCACCGGCGCGGGATGCCAAGTGAACACGGGCCCTTCGGGCCTCAGCCCTTTTTAATGTATGCGATCAATTTAAGGAGGGCCCTGAATTCGTTTTCGAACCCTTTCTCCACCACGGTTGGGATGATGAAGGACAATTGAAGGTCGCGGTCAAATGGATCGTGTTTCCTGCGCAGGAAGCCAGGAGGCAACTTTCTTCTTCCCTCCCTAGGGAGGCACTTCGCAAATGTTGCTCGCGCAAACGTGTCAAGCTTCCCACCTTGACGGGAGAAGGTGTTTCCATCTCTAACCAAGTCCGAAGACGGCCCTGATGGACCCCTGTGACTTCAATCACAAGCAAAGAAAAGAGCACAAGAAGAGAGGCTAAGCCTCCTTTTCCCTACGGAGCCCGAGAAAAGTCTATTGTAAGAGAGACAGCGCCCACCCCCTTAGGGAAGGCGACAACGGGCGACAGACAAAGCGGAAGCGGGACGCAGGGAACACCTGGTGGCCCTGGGGCAACCAAGTCACAACGCCCAGGACGGGTCCCATAGCCAGGATTGTAGTCCTGGCTACGGTCCTCCTCGGGTTCCTAATAATGCGACCCCTAGTAAGCCGGCGGGTTCGTCGAAGGGCCCGTGTGAGCCCCAAACAGGGCTTGGGACTAAGAGACGGCGCCCGCCTCATGGAGAGGCGGGAGAGGTGACGGCAGAAGTCGAGGCGCCGCAGGAAAAGCCGCCGCTGGGGGCGGATCCGACGAGCCGGCCAAGTGCCGAAGTGACCATCCGGCCACGACAGCACTAGTGTCCGCCACGACGGTACCATACTCCTCCGTCAGAAGAGCTCGGAGCGTCTCGGCTGTGCCGAGATGATAACGTGGCTCGACGGCCCGATCCCCAAGGGGGCGGGACACCAGCGCAGCAATCTCGTTACGCAGCAACACCAAGGTGCGGCTCAGCGCCATGATGAGCGTATGGTCCACCCCATGTTTGAGGATGGACGGGAAGTCCCCTAGGGAACGCCCCAAACTCGACCATACGGCCTGGTTGACGGGGCGCGGGGTCCCCTACTGGGCAGACCTCTCCCAAGTAAGTAGAGGAAGGCAGCCAGAGGGGGACCCGATGGTCTCCCAAGACAGGAAGTCGTCCCACTGATACCCCCAAGGGGGTATACCCGACGAGTGCGCCCATGTCGGCCGGGCCCTCGATGCACTCTTGCAGGGCGCGACACACCTCCCCACAAGGGCCGCCTCAGAACAACAGGGGCGGAGGCAGAAGCGGCCGGGGCTGACGGGGGCTCTGGAGGCACCACAAGGCCAACACTGTCCAACCCAGCGTCCGCCAAGTCCCAATTAACGGGTCAGATGCGGACGGCGGCGTTGACATCCCTCCCATAAGGGAGGCGGGGATCTCCCAGACCCTCCAAGAGGACCAAGGTCCCCTCATCATCCAACTTCTCGACGCAAAGGAAGACCCCTCGGGCCCCCCCTAGCCACTCAAGCCACGTAAGCGCCGCCCGCTCCTCGATATGTTGGAGGAGGTCCAGCCCGGCCTCAAGAAGAGGTCCGGCAGAAGGGTCGGCCGAGCGCAAGCGTTGGGCGTCAGGTCTGCAAAAGCCGACCGAATGGATAGAGGCAGACGCCAGAGGTGTCCATGGCGGCGAATGCTTCCTGGGAAGACATGCGCCACCTCGACGGCCCACAGGGCCGCCAACATCAGGTGAGATGGACCCCCACAGGGATCCCCCATGAGCTGACTCCCATGGAGTGCCACCACCTGGGGCACCCGCGCGGCCATGCCTCGGGGTACTTCCACGTGCTCCCACCACACTGATGTGGAGGGATACAAGGCCTTCCGGCGTACCACAGGGACGTTGCGCACCTCAGGCTGTTCACACAGCGTGAGGAGGTGGAGGGCTGTGCGAACCGTCCACTCCCTCATGGCACCCGGCACGTAAAATCCGCAGTCGATCTCCCCTAATTTAGGGGGAGACCCAGCGTAATTTTCCCAGCAGAAGTGGGGCTTGTCGCCCACCTCGGTGGGGATCTCAGTGACAGCCAAGTGCCGAAGCACTTGGCACACTTGCCAGTCCTCCCGACTGCGAAGGAAGGGGAATTCCGTTACCGTCCCCTCGAGGACGGCTTGAAGGGTGCCGTACATCCCCCGGATGGTCGTCCATATGGACGTCATACGACGGCTGTCGTCCGCGTCAAAGCGCTGTTCGACAATTGACCCCCCTAGGGGGGCCCAAGGGTAGCGCCCCTACTTCTCGTCCACGACCGCGGGCGTCGGCCACAAGAGCGACAGGAGGTTGGCCAGGACGTCGACCTCGATGTCCTCCTCCAGGCTCAAAAGGGCGCCCGCGCCCTCGGCTTCACGATCGACCGCCACGGCGACCGGAGCGTCGGGAGCCGCAAGAAACTCCATTCCGCCTCGAGAGGGGGGGAACCGGGGAAGATAAGGACGCCCCACCCCATGGTGGGGTGCACAAACAGCTCGGGACGCGGGGGGAACCCGGTCGCGTCCGACGGTGTCTTCCTCCCGGTGGCGACGAGGGTGCCGCCAGGAGAGTCAAATTCCCCTGTCACCGCTAGCGGTGACCGCCTTATGGGACTGACCGGAGGCTTCCCCGGATCGGTGAACCCTTCGGTGCCCGGCCGCATGGCGCCTCCGAGCGAGCCCCCCGGGGCACGCTGACAAAGCTTCACAGGCCGAGGTCTCCCCCTGGCCTAGGGAGGTGGTGGCGAGACACCGCCCCCGGTCCCGCGAGACGCGGGCCCTGAGGTGGCGGATATGAGGGGGAAACCCCCTGTCAGGGGTGACACTGGCCCCGGCATGAGCAGGGGACGGTTCGTCACCAGTCACGTAACACCCCCCTAGAGGGGTAGCGTGGGACAGCCCCCTGGGCGGGTGTCCAGGGAGCGTCAGGGCCACACACGACACGACCCAACTAGAGGCGCGTGGGGTGCGGATCACCCGATCGGACCCCCTGGAGGCGTCTCACACAGCCGAGGGAGACACACGTCTCCCCGAACCCGGGCCCTCAGGAGGGACCGGGAAGCTTGTGGAGGCTTCCGTAACCCAAGCGTAAGCCGGACCGAGACATGATCTCGACGAGGGATAAAAGCCCACCGGATTTCTATCCGGGAAAATTGGAAAATCCTGGGATAAGTCCCGAGGTATTGGTCTTGGGTAGGTCCTGAAATCTAAGAAGACTGGGTGACTTTCTTGGTTCCGCCCGAGACGGGCGGGGGGCATCTTCCAGTGGAAGGGTACACGAGGATGCTGGGCAGGGGCCAATAGAGGCCCACGCCTGAGACCGTGGCCCGTTGGGCACCGGACCCCCCATGGTAGCGCCCATTGGGTCGAGATGGTACACTTCCTGCGTCTTGCTTTTGAGGGTATCTGAGTGTATGCTTTGTGGTCATCATGCGTATTCGAATAAATCAGCGTTGCGTTTGCGTTACTTCCGTCGTTTTGGTGCGTTTCGCGCCCGGTGATCCCGGCGTTCGTGTTGTATCTCCGGTGTTGCGCTCCGCATCCTGTGCTGTGTTTTCCGACGGGGTTACACCCCGTCGGCTGTGAGGGAAAGATCCACTACATGTTGGACGCTTGCCCTGACGGTGCGGTGCTTGTTCTTGCCATTCCCTTGGCACGTACTCGTTTTCTTGTGCTCTGAGATGTGTCGATATCTCGTGCCACTGAAATGACAGTCCCATACACCGATCCGCCTTTCTCTGGAGCCGCTCTGCGTGAAACAGTGGCAGCCAGTTGGAAGGAAGAAGCCGAGCGCCTCTTGTCTGCACGGCGTCGTCGTGAAAATGGGCCGGGTGGTATAGGCCAAGAGCTCAAGTATCTAAAAACGTACGTCCACGAACGCACTGACGGCTTGGGCGCGCTCATCTCCACGAACAAGGAGGCAAAAGCACGTGCAGGCATCCCCGACGACGCAGGCGTGCACAACGCCTCCATCGACATGCAAATCGATGTTGACAAGAGTGAAGAGAGTGCCGGGGTCGTCACGCCGGCACGGGTCGCGCAGCTGAAGAAGCTCGCGAGCTAGTGGGTCACAGACCGCAAAGATGTCGTTCTCATTGACGCCGACGACGACGCCGACCTTCCAGGAGGCCGTGGGGCTGATCAGGGGCTTTTGAATCAGTCAGTTTTAATAAATCCAGGATGTATTCCACCTCCGCTGACACGCTTCGGATTTGAGCTTTTGATGAAGTCACGTATTCGAGTTCGGATCCGACGTCCCTGGTCGGAGTATGGATCAGTATTATGATCGGATAATGTTTCGGTCCGATTCTGATTCTACTCTGTGTACCTAGAACGAATATATTCCATCCGAGAACGGTTCTGCACAAACGAGGATCAGCGCATTTACGAACGAGACGTTGTCCGACGGCGCCTGCAACAGATTTTGTGGCGCTTCGCAACGTAATGATTGAGGTAGTCTCAATCTTCTAAAATTTCAGTGTTGTCCAAGGTGCCAGCGGTACCCCAGCGTGACTATTGGACGCTGCAATCTCATCCGTAGACACCAAAGTCTTTGTGTCCTTGCGTGTAGTGCTGCCTAGGTCACGATGAGCGCTCGTCAGAGCGCAGCAAGAGGAGACGCCAGAGGGAGGATCGAGCCATCCGTCCTGGCAGAGCTGCACGACAAGGCCAGTGGGACTCTGAGCGGGCCAGAGAGAGATTTCGATGGCTTTCAAGTGTGTCACCTGGTCCCTGCCCGACATCAGTCAACTTCAGACAAACGCTCTTTTCTCCCTTGCACCGACCTTCCTCCCCCCCCTCCCTCGCGCACCGCCGCCATCGATGCCCCCCCCGTCCCTCCCCCGACTTTTCCCTCCCGGCCTCTGACCCTGCGGCCGCTTCCCCCCCCCCCCGCCACCCCCCCCCCCCCCCCCCCCCCCTCCCCCCCCCCCGCACGTGGGGGGTCCCCCCCTGGGTGGTGGCGGGGGGGGGGGGGGGGGGGGGGGGGGGGGGGGGGGGGGGGTTTTGGGGGGGGGGGGAAGCGGCCGCAGGGTCAGAGGC
>Ga0115030_1000347_pt1 | contig 18655 bp, 20 predicted proteins | sample SidtaG_4_FD_87174 | JGI IMG/M metagenome (GOLD analysis project Ga0115030, IMG submission 87174) | Marine algal microbial communities from Sidmouth, United Kingdom - Sidmouth_Male1 metaG | ecosystem: Host-associated > Algae > Red algae > Unclassified | place: Sidmouth, United Kingdom | collected... | reverse complement strand
GGCACGCTTGTGCAGTCAGATCGAACGCCGACGTTGCTAGGTTGTGCGTATGGGTGCCACGTGGACGACGTGGCGCGAATATTTGCTACGTGTGTGAACTGGCGACGTTGGTGGTTGTGCCCTATTTCATCGATCGTCACGTGACAATGTTACCGTCACAACTTGTTGTTACTAGGCATCGAGAACGCACGGCGGAAGTCGACCAACACATCCCGGCAGAACCGGTGGCAGCAGTACCAGCTGCGGCGGATGGGGTGGTGGCGGTGATTGCGAAATCGGAAGGAGCAGTGGTGGCGATGATCGTCGTTGAGGTGGCGGAAGCCGCTGTGGTGGCAGCTGTCGTGGTCCTTGAAGGCAACAGTGGGGTTAAAAGTGACTGCCCGTCATGTATCGCGGACGCGGCCAGGGCTTCAGGCGAGGATTGCGCGCCGCCCGTGACGAGGGAGGGGGCTGCGTCCGCTGATGGCCTGGGCTGCAAGGGCACCGCGTACTCCGTGTTGAGGACGACTTTGAGCACCTCATACAGCCGGTCCCCCACGGCCGAGTGCACGACCTGCTCCCCTCCCAGGATGTACATAATTGGAATGAAAGCGGTGCGACCCTTGCGCAGGAGAGGAGAGCATGCCGTGACGGTGAATACCGTCATGGAAGTCCAAAGTACAGGTCCACCGTCTCCGGCCAGGGTGAGAACAGGGGCGGAGCTCTGGACGTCGTGCAGCACAGACGGCTTAGTGTCCTCCCGGAAGGCTCGACGCAGGGCGAATACGGCATCGAACTCTACCGCGATAACGAGCTCCCTGCCGCGGGTTACCTCACGACCGGCCCTCCCACCACCCCGTCCACCGCGACATGCCGACGTAGATCCCCATCGTACGGACGTTCCACGAGGTGCGTCCTCCAGGTACGTGCTGCGGGTGATATGGAACCGTGCGATCACCCCAGCCGCAGCAGAGCTTGCGGCCGCCGCGTCGTCGGCGTCAAGGTTGGTAGCGGTTCCGACAGCAGGGTTGACGGTGACCTCGGGTGTCGCGATAACAGGCGTAGGCCTCGGAGCCGCCGACGCAATGCCGCTTGCACCCAGAGGAACGCCGACCAGCAGGCTGCCGTCCGCACATGCCGCGTTGGAAGGGCCGCCCACAGCCACGACCGGGTCGACGGGGCGTTGCAATGCACTGGAGCGTCCCATGGCATCATCGCCCGGTGCGGCGTCCACCGGTTGCAGGGGACGCCGGTGATAGGGCGCCGCCAGCCGCTTTCGTGTCCCGTTGCTCATGGCGTACCACCTGGTGCCCGTGCTGGCGCTCCCGATGACATACCGCCAAACGCGCACTCCACCATTGGCGTCGAGCGTGAGAAAAGAGTGGGGGGTGGCGCCAGGCTCGTCAACCGCGCCGCGAATGACGTCACGCACCTGCTCCGGGGTGGGAAGAAGCTTTGGCGCGGTCGTACCCCAGGGCATCTTGCGGCGGCGGCGGCGCCGCTTTCTCTGCATCTTTTCATCACTGTCCTCGTCATCAGAAGAGGGGTCGGAGGTGTGACGAGCTCAATCTTCCGCCGCACGTCTTTGAAGTAGCCGGCGCCCGCTAGGGCGACGACCTGCCGCTGCCGCTTGAGGGGCAGCGCCAAGAACGCCACCGCCGTGGCAGCCTTGATAGTTGTTTGAATGGCTCGCCGCTTGCGGTCCAACTCAACACCGTATCGGTACCAGACATGGCTACGCCCGTCGCCGAGCGCTGTGATAGTCACGTGCTCCGCGCGTCGCCGTCCTTTAGCCTATTTCGCCTTGGTGACCGCTTGCTTTCCCCGAGCCAAGACCCGGTCGCACTCTGTGGGGGTCAGGTCCCTGCCGAGCCCCAGAAAACCGTCCCAAGACGGCTGCTCCGCACCGTCGTCATCTTCGAGAGGGAGCGAGCGCGCAAGGAGCTGGAGCGATGCAAACGCGTCTGCCGCCGAAGAAAACCGCTTGCGCTCCACGAGCATAAAGACCGCGCGAGCAAACACTTCCCGGCAAGCCCATCGACGGTGAGCCACTAAGTGTGCATCGAAGTTGAACTTGAGGGGGTCGACCGGGTACCGCACGGGCCCCACCGCGTGCCACGTGCGCCAACCGTTTATTTCGTCAAGGGGTAACAGCACCCGCTGGGCGCGTGTACGTCGTCCAACATCGACGCCCTCGGCGGCATCAGCTACTTCAACGCGGCCAACACCGTCACTACTGCCACCAACCTCCATAGCGTGACAGCGGCACCGCCACGTGTGCGCCTCGGCGCCCGCGACTGGCACTTCGGCCTCGCCGCAGACACGAGCAGGACGCCCACGCGGGATGTCCGCGCCGCGGAAGACACGGGAGCCGTCGCCACCTCGAGGCCTTTCCTCCCCGCCAGCCCCGTCTACACGTCGCTCGCGGCCCCACCGACCGCAACCCTCGGCCTCAATGACCGAGCGCGCGCTGTAGCGCCGACCGGTCAGGACGCTGAAGACCACACGGCATGAACGCCCGCGGTGGCAACTGCCGCTCCCTACCTCACAGTTGACGCGGTGTCCCCCGCCCCCCCTACGGTCAGGCGCCGCCGACCGTCGAGGACGCCGCCGACAACACGGCGTGAGCGTCCGCGGCCGCTCCCCACCGCCCCGCTGACGCGGTGTCCCGCGACGCCCCGTCGACGGGGCGCCGCCGGCCTTGCTGGCTGTCCCCGGCCGCCTCGTCTCCAGGACCCCCCCGGCGTCGCCGAGTGTCCTCCGCCGCCACTTCTAAAGGGCGCCCCCGGAGTCGCCGGCTGTTGGTCGCCCTGCCGTCGTCACATCGCGCACTGTGACCCCGGCCGTCCCAACTTTTGTCCGCTGGTCCATCGTCTGCTGCAGCGTCAACCGGCCCCCGCGCCGCTCCCTCGGAGAACCGACACTCCTCCACGAGACACCACGACACAAGCCAGATACCGGGATGGCGATAGTTTGCTGCAGCTCTGACTAGGCGCAAGACAGGAGGCTGAAAACCGCTGACGCCAGTACTTCAGTATAAGACGCCTGGGATGTCTCTCGCGGGCCCAGTGCCAAAAAGGCATTGCAGCGGCCGACAAGCGTTCAGCACCTGGCAGGCACCCAATAAATGGCCAGTGTCTATTGTCAGCTGTCTTTTCCTCGGTGTACTTGTGCACGTCAAAAGGTGGAAAATCGGTTCAAGAATCTCAAAAGACGAGCACGAAGACGGAAAAGCGCACCTGAAAGCTGGGTTCAAATGTCAAAATGAGGGGTACCACATTATGTATTGGTGTTTGGTAGTCTCTTGTCACGACCGCGCAGCGCGGGTCGCTGTCAGGCTTTCGAAGGCAACGGAGGCCGACGTCAATGTCACCCACCGAGACCAGCCAAGTCGACTGACGCTTTAGGCACCCTCGGAGCGTCCGGCCCCAAAGGCACCTCACAAGCGGCGTTGTTACCCCCCGCCCGCCGCTGCCGTCAATCTCGACGACCCACCTCACGCCATCGGAACTGACGAGGAGGGGCGGAGTAGCTTGCGCTGTTCACACCCTGGAGCAGTTTGTCGTGCTGTACGTCTGTTGAGTGTCTACTTGTCTTTCCGGAGACGGATAACGGCGGAACATGGAGTAGAGGACGAGTGGTTGTTGCTATTTAAGTAGTCTCGACAGGTCCATGCGGCCGGGTGTGCGTGTTTAAAGGCTGACAACAACGATCACTCGGCATCTCCTTCCTGTACTTCTGGCCATGCTCCGTGATTTTCACACTTTTGTATACCTCTATGCAGACCGTGTTCGGGCCACCGGCTGACAGCTGGCCTACGCAGGCCGCGCGGGCGCCGGACGCTTGCCACTTTACAAAGGGACGTTACCATGCACGACTGCCTCTGCCTCTCTCGAGCTGCTGCTTTTTTGCGACTAGATTGGCGTGCCTCTGGCGCCAAGCATGGCTTTTGACAAGAGCAGGTTTATTCCGGCGAGTCGCTCTCTTGAGATCGCCGCAGTCCCTTGGGCGCGGGCCGCCCCCTCTCTTGCTGCGATGGCCCCTGACGTGTGAGCTCTTGCCACCGCCGCCATGACATGTCGTTGCGTCTTGATTTCGTTCTCCTGAGCAACCGCCAAAGCCGCATCCGAGGCAGCCCGCGCCTCCATCCGCCACTCGACCTCAGCCTCCTCGGCGGGGCCTGCCGGGGAGGAGTCGGCCATCACAGGGACGGTGGCGGAGGCGGCAGCCTCGTCGGAGCTGGCCGCAACGGGCCCGACCGCATCAGGCTCGGTGTTGCCGGCCCTGCACGCGGCAGGCTCGGACGCCGTGCGCTTCGCCCTTGCGATATGGTCCGCAGATGGGACAGCCGCGTCTGAGCCGGCTGAGGCTGCAACGACGGAGGAGGGGATGAACTGGGCCGGCATGGCCGCGGCTCCATCGTCCGCGACGGTGCCAGCCCGGCTGGAGATGACAGAGGTCGGGACGAGCTTTCCGGGGATGGCCGCAGCGGTTGAGGCGGCGGCGGCCGCGACGGCAAGGGGCGCGGCGGGGCCAAGCACGTCCGGCGCGGCCTCATGTTTCCGGCATGCGGTAGGCTTGGAGCCCGCGGGCTGAGCTTCAGCGTGCGCGGCCGTTTCGGGGACAGCCGCTGCGGTGCAGGCCGGGCCAGTGACGACCGTGGTGATGTCGGTGTTGGAGGATGTAGCGGCAGCGCAGACAGAAGTTGCCGGGCCCGCTGGGCCCGACTTGGCGTCATCTTGCTCCGCTGCGGTCGGCTCAGAGCCTGCGGGATCGAGCGAAGCATGCTCGGTCGCGTCGAGAATAGCCGTAGCGGCTCGTTCTTTCTCGGCCTGCTCACGTATGAATAAGACGGCTGTAGCCTCGCCCGCGGCCTGGAACAGCCCGTCCTCTATCACTTCGGCTGCGGAAGCTGTAGCATCTCGGCAACCTGCAGCTCTGCGAGCTACGGAAGCCTCACCCGCTCGGAGGGCCGAAGCCGCCGGGATGGCGACTGTCGGCGCCCAGGTTGGCCTTCGCCCCGACGGCCACGGTTCTTCAGCATCGGTCCGTGCTGGCCCAAGAAGTGGCGGCACGGTTGTCGCCGTCCAACGCGGTGGCTGCAGCCGCTCCGATGCCACGCGAGATGGGGTGCCGCCGCGGCCGCGCCGCCGGGCATCGAGCGCCGCCATCATCTCAACGTCACCATCCTGTGTCGACACCGCCGCTAGTGCCTCCGGGGGGACGGCCGTGGCAGAGACGGCCTCGCCGGGAACAGATGATGCGAGGCCAGCCTCGGCAACAGCGGCTGTGGCGAAGACAGCCGCCGTTGGGATGACCAGGGTGGCAGCAACCCTCTCTGGGACCGCTGCAGCGGCGGGTACGGTCATGTGAGACTTCCGACGCATGGACAGATGGCTATGGTGCCCCAACATCACTTCAACTGACGTCTTTCGCTTCTGCAGCACCGCTGTGCGCTTGAAGCACGAGCTGGGCGCCGGTGAGATGGTAAATGCATTCACCATTGCGTGCTCCGGGTAGGCCCCATCGTCCTCGCCGACAGCGGTGTGCTCCACGTTCTCCCAGACTCCTGCTCCGTGCACGTCTCCGTCAAGCCACCCGGGGCATCTGATGCAGCAGTCGCCGTCCTCTCTCCGTTATTCATCTTTCGCCTCGATGTGGATGCCCTCACCTCGTACAAGGAAAGATGCGGGGGCGGGATGAAGACTGTTGTCATCGGCGACTTGACGGACGTCGGCAACGGCGACGCCATCGGCTGGTAGGCAATGGGCGCGACACTCGTCGGCACATTTGATATCAGCAATGCCGCGACCCACGGCCGCCATGATGTGCAGCGTTCTCGACGGGAGCTTTCGTGCGTGGTGAAGCGGTTTGTTGGCGGCTGGCTGGGTTGGAGCAGTGTCGATGGAGGGGTGGTGGTGTGGCGACGTGTGCCGAACTTGGGACGCGACTCGAGCCTTTTGTACACTCCATGACGGCATCAGGGCCACCGTGGCACACTGCGCTACCTGGAGTTTCTAGGGAGCACCTCCAGGCGGCATCAAGCGGCGCGGCTATGCGGCGAGCCATGTGGTGGGAGACTGGGTTTGTGATGGTCGACCCAGGGCCGACCCAGTGTGCTGCATGCATGCTCCTTTTGGCGAGACAACTGACGCTCTCCGTGTGTTCCGTGTCCCGCATGGAACGCTGCAGCTGCGGCTCCGCTGGCTCCTCCCATTGTGGCTTGTTTTGTCAATCACGCCTGTCACCTTATCGAGCCCTCCTGCTTTGGTGATTCTTCTTGCCATGCTTCTTTGTGCCACGAAGCAACGAAGAAGGAGGCCCCACCAAGCACCACGCCAGCTGCAGCGCCTGCCCTCTTTGGTGTTCTGCTTGTCATGTTTCTTTGTGCCCCGAAGCACTTGTCATGCTTCTTTGTGCCACGAAGCACGAGGATCTGTCAAGAGCCATGTGCGGTGCGACACGCCCACGGCTGCGTCAGCGGCAGGGACGACAGAAGGTAGCTCGCGCAGACGGGGTGTCAGCGCCTGGAGTGAGCAACGTGTCCGCCGCCTGCGTTGGTGTTTCCAGGTGCTACTGCCGTGGTTTCTGGCATCCTGGATATGACCAGCAACAGTCATTGGGGACGCCGGCGCGTGTTATTCTGGAGCCGCTTGAGCAAGCGCGCTACGCGAGCTAGAGCTGTAGCCAGCCGCCACGGCCGAGATGCTGCTCCATAAGATAACCGAGTCGTGACGGATGTTTGCATTCTTCCTCCAACGTCACACTCACACGCGCATCTTCAGCGACCACACCGCCCACTCTACGAGCCTCTCTCACCCCTACACTCATTTCCTCGGATCTTAGGGGATCTGCCATCTGAACCAATTCCCACGAAGCTCCAACACCCACTCCCTACCGCAGTGCTGTCGCTGCCGACCGCCGATCGTCCATCTCCAGGACGCTCGAGCGCCTACTCTCCCCCGAACAATCTCGGCTGTCGTTCGCCTGGCGCGCATCTCCACGACGCTCCCACGCCTGCGTTCCGACGCTCGTCGCCTGGCGCTCAACAGATACGATGGTGGCGTCGTCGCTACTTCGTCAGCCGTCCAGTGACGTCCGGACGGGCGGGCGGGGAAGCGCTGCCATGCGCTCGGTGCTGAAGACGATCAAAGGAGGTGTCTTTGACGGCATGCTGCTGCGCACGGGAAAGACGGTGCAAAAGAAAGTCGTTAAGCGCCGGGATCGAACGACGGTGCCTCTCCCACAACCCCCGGTTCCCGGCCTCGTCATTCTCTTTTCGACAATCTGCAAAGCGCCGAAGTCATCGCCTACAGCATCCATCGAGCTGATATGCGAGCGTGTACGACCGCTCTGCTCCACCACGTGAGGGGGGAACGAGGATGGGGTGTGATGGGGTGATGGAAGAGTGTGAGGGTCCGAGCTGACAAATAACAGTGCGAGAGGGAGGGGCTGGTAGGCTTAAGACCGGAGGGTGCGCCGAGTAACGGGAGCGGGCGAGGCGCATAGGCGCGTTTTGATTACTTATGTAACGTGGCGGGTATGTGTCATCGGTGGCACCCGCACTACTCATTACGTGCCTTTCTGTTCACCACTGTTGCTTCAAGCGTTATCCACTGGCTTTGGAGAGGGGCATTGCCTCACTGAAGCGCTTTGACACGCGACACAGCTGTTCGTTTATGTTCAGCTCCTCCACCGCAGTTCCCTCGACGTTCAACTAGCATCATGACAACGTGGTTGGCCTTGATCATCGAGCGTTAGATCGTTCGACCGTCGGCAGCCAAAAAGCATTTTGGAAAGGGTCTCTTGTGCTCTCTGTGCATTCCATGTGCAATGGAGCCTTTCGATAACCTTCTTGTCTTCATCATCAAGGCACACCTCAAGTCAGGATACTCTTGCCGCTGTGTCGTGCAACCGATGAAGTTTCACTCCTCCATCGTAGACTTGTTTGATTGAAATTACGAGATGAGGCCTTTTGAAGTTGATGGTCTTTGCTTGACGATCAACGTGGGTCGCGTGCATTGGTCGAGATGCAACGTGTACCTCGTTTATTCGACCTTCATGTGCTCCTTTGGACAGAAAGTGTTGCAATCAACACGAAGTCCACGAATTTTGTCGATTTCGAGTAACTGCATTGCTGAGCTGGAAGTGCCACGAAAACCATCTGGCAGCGGGCTTGAGTCGCATGTCACCGCGGCCAGCTGATCGTGTCCTTACGTGCAGTCACACAGAACCCGACCCTCTCCTCACTCGCCGTCGTTCCTCTCAGCCGGGGACCGCAGCCGCGGTTGGTTGCCCTTGAGCTGTCAACGTCGCTCACGGGCACTTTGCGAGGACTGTTATGCTTGTGCTACGGCCGTGGCACAGAGCAGAGGCGGCGGAGCGACAATCGTGGGCGCCATGGTGGCAGCCACCGCGGTGCGCCTGGCAAGAACGCCGTCCCTATTTCTTGGTCTTCATGTCTCCTCCCGGACCCATGGCCTCTCCAGCCAGTACTGCTGAGACGGCCACTCTCCCTGCGGCAAAGCACCAGGGGTTGTCATGGATATATCCCGGAGGAATATATCCATGCATTATATTCGTATCCACTTCGGTTACGCGCCGAGGACGCATATCCTAAATGCATTATGAGAAAGAGAGGAGAGGATATATCTATCCTGTCCGACAAGAATTGCGAGATTGTATCAGATCCGTATCCCAGATATGAGAGTCAGGATACAGGGATATACAAGATGATTAGACTTCTCGCGACGGCAGAATTCCAATAAAAGCAGTCGACCTCTCTTTTCACGTTCCGACAATCGGGCGATTCATGTGCAAACATGTTGAAGCGACAAGCGGCGATCCTGCCCGACCCGGACGAAGCCGTTCAATCACGAGACTCTGCCCGCTTGCGTTATCAGCAAAGTGTGACACGAGATTCAGAATGGTCCTTCGGACGACCGTTGAAAGAAACGGCGGGGAACCGCCTGGACCGCGCCCGTTGGGGTGCACACATCAAATGTGAATGTCACGTCGTACTTGACGTCCATGGAACACTCGATAAGTGTCTGAATGGTGTCTTTCTCTGGCTCTTTGTTCTGTCTGGCGGACTTGTATGGACATAATCGGATACGACAAATGTATCCAGATACGGATATCTTTTACGTAGTATTCCGGTTTCGGAGGCAGATATCCGTATCCGTATCTGAGTCAAGGGAGTTATCCGTAATTAAATACACAGCATCCGCGTGTATCCGTATCCTATTTCGCCCCGAAATACATATTCTGACAACCCCTGCAAAGCACCTCTCTCCGCTCACCGAACAAGCTGACCGCTGGACCCCTTCCGACGGCACATTGTGGGCACGACAGCCCCTCCTCGCTCACAATTTCCCTTACACTCGCTGGCGTTTTGACAAGTGGAGTGGGTGTTGGCGACGCCGCCTACGGGCCGTGCTGTTTTCCCGGAGCTGAACATGACGGGAGCGCCCGTGGAACCAGATGCGGCCATGCCGGTGTCGGTCGCTGATGAGGCGGCTGCAGGGGAACCTGAGAAGGCGGCGGGGGACACGATAATGCTGGACGTCTTGGCTGCGGTAGCCGGGTTAGCGGCGCCGAACTCGCCGGCTCACGGCGCCTTCTCCGCCTCTGTCATCAACTGCGCTGTTAAGACGGTAGGGCCTGTGCCCCTGAAGCCGGCGTTGCACTCTCCAGATGAAAACATCAAGGGGATTGACTTGACGTTTCCCGTGCCGGTTGCGCCCGTGCAGACGACGGGGGCGCAGGTGCCGGTGGCGCCTGCAGCGACGGGAGCGGCCGCGGTTCCGCACGTTGTGGGATCACCGGTGCGCGTGGGGCAGCCCGATGCTTCGGCCTCTTCGCTGTCACCCCGCTCCTTGAACGAGGCGGCGTTGGCTCGCGTTTTTCGCGCCATCGTCTGCGTCGGCCCCATGGTCGTCAAAAAGAGAGTATGCACCCCAGCGCCGGCCGTTCCCTTTTTCGCGTCCCCCATGTCCTTCTTGGCCGGGCCGGCTCCCGGAGGGACGCGGGAGTGCATCCATGAGGCAGTGAGAGACGTCTTCACAAGCAGCATGGGCGGGTGGCTGTGGCTGTGCCGCGTTCTGGGCGTATGTGACAGCGGCCTTTACCTCGTCGGTCGCATCTCAACGGAACACCAGTTCATGGGGCAGCCGTCGACCGTGATGTGCGCCGAGATCAACAAAGGCATCAACCCGGGCGGCGGCTACCAGTGGGGGTCTCGACGTTTCACGATGCGTCCCTACTTGGACATGTGGGACGTTGATATCGAGGCGCCAGGGTCTCCAAATGCCCACGAGCTGTCGCAGTTGCGCGACGTGCCTTCCGGTCCCGAAGGCGCCACTCTCGTGGTGGCCACGGGCTGTACGATTGAGGCAGGGCCGGCCGGACGCAGCGGGCCACGCACTGCCGTGAGCAGGCTCGCCTTTGACTGGTCGGCGCCGTGGGCGCGAGGATACGAGGCGGCGACCCTTGTCGAAGATGTGGCATGAACCACGGGGTTCCGTATGACTCCTCACAACGACCTCGTCACTGTGCGGGACTGGCTGACGCTGCGGCCAGCACCCCCAGCTCCCAAGGTGCGTGTGCCACGCAAGCGCATCGTCGGTGGCGGACATGCGGCTCGCGTTGGTGCTTCTGACGATGAATCTCCTCGTGCTCCCACACCGGCCGAGACTGGCAAGCGGCCCGCTCAACGGCCCCGGACCAAGGGAAGGAAGAGTGGCAATGTGTCCAGGCGCAATGAGGTAGATGCGGCTGTTGCCTACGTGCCCCCCCCCCCACTTGCCTCCGACGTGTCGGGCTGCATTGTGTCGTCCATCGCTCCGTGCGTTGCATGGCCGCGCGGCGGTTGGGGAGTGCAGATCCCCTTGTCTGCGGTGTTGGACGACTCCAAGGCAGGCAAGGTGTACCTTGAGGTGTGGGTCCTATCGCAACGGGAGCCACCCGCTGGCGACGTGGTGCTGTATGATGGGCGCACCAACTCGTACCGGCTCGCTATCCTTGCCCTGCCCAGGAGGCACGGACACTACATCGTCGATGTCGACGCCAGCTATGAACAGCTAGGTTTTTGCTTACAGCAGCAACATTCCGAAGAGGAATACCATCCCATCGGCTACTACAGCCGTGCGCTTCTCCCTTCGGAGAAGAACAGTTTCGCTGCGAAAATCGAGGCGCTAGGCGTCATCTGTGCAGTGACCTATTTATGGTTCTACCTAGAAGGTGCGGAATTTGTGGTACGGTGTGATCACCGCGCCTATTTATCGGTCCTCACTAATATGAGTCCGAATGCTCGGATTAACCGATGGCGACTCCGATTGTCGGAGTACAACTTTGAGATACGGCGTGATCCTGGAAAGGATCACAAGGTGGCAGACGCACTATCGCGTCTCCCTACAGAGGGTCTGGGCACCTCGCCTCTGGACGAGGACATCCCCGTGATGGTCTTCGAGACCGGAACCAGTGACGCCTTAAAGGAAGCGTCACCGGAGGAGGCCCCTATGGGGGCCCTATCAGGCCAAGATATCATCTTGGGCCAGGCTGAGGATTACTGATGTCAGGCAAGGCTGAAAGAGCTCGATGCTTTTCCGCCCCCCGACCCCACTTGGAGTCGACAAGCGTTCTTCTTCCTGGAGAAGAACGGGCTACTCTGCCACCGCTCGGTGTACGGACGGGAGACCCAAGTGGTTATCCCGGAGGCGCTAAAGAAGCGCCTCCTGATACACCAACACCAGTCGGTGCTATCCGGGCATCCCGGCTCGAGCAGGATGTAGAACACCCTTCGTAGCTATGTGTACTGGCCGACGATGGACGTTGACGTGTTCAAGCGCGTGGAGCAATGCCCCGCGTGCGCCAAGAACCGCCTCTCAGAGAAGAAACACACGACGGTGATGAACCTTTTTACCGCCGAAGAGCCCTTCTCGGGGCTCGATATGGGCCTTTCGGGCCCACTGCCCACCTCTAAACGGGGGCAAAAGCACGTCCTGGTCATCTGTGACCGGTTCACGAAGTTGACAAGAGCCATCCCTCTGAGGGAGGCCACGGCACTGACAGTGGCATCGGCCTTTATTGATACATGGGTGGCCGCATATGGCATCCCCGACTCGGTCCTTACGGACAACGGGCCGCAGTTTGCCTCGGTATCTTACCAGGCATCCTGGGCTTACTCGGTATAGCTTCAAACTATACCTCGCCTTATCGCCCGCAGACCAGCGGGCAAGTGGAGCGGTATAACCGCACCATCGCTCGCCAGCTCCGATGCTATGTGGCGGAGCACCAAGCTGAGTGGGACAGCCATCTGTCCCTTTTGACCACTGCGTACAATACGCACGTCCTTTCTAGCACTGGGGACATCCCGCTTGCTTTGTGAGCCCGCGGCGGCTCCAACGTATTGGTATCGAGAGAATGCCTCGGCTAAGACAAGCCGAGGAAAGACCCGTCGACGCCAGCTCTGCGGCGGAACAATATGTTGAGGACCTAAAGGTCCTCATACCGAAGGTCCGAGAGCACCTGGGTAAAGCACAGACGGCGTACAAGCGCGCGGGCGACGCACGAGCTCGAGAAAGGAATAACAAGCTAAAAGCTGGGGACTGGGGGTATCTGGATGCCCACTCCCGCTCGCCGAAGAAGCTTGGGTTCAAGACCCAAGGGCCGTACATGGTGCTACACACCGATGGATACCGGTTCCTGATAGAAAGCCCTAGGGGCATCAGGACGGCAAGCAGTGACCATGGCACCGGAGCTCCCACGCCCCCGGCGCGGGACGCCCAAGTGGACCCGTGACCTTAGGGCACAAGCCCTCTTTAAGGAGGGGATCCACCTTAAGGATGGTCCAGATTTCGTGTTTGAAATATTTATCAAACATGGCTGGAATAACGACGGGCAATTGATGCTATTAGTCAAGTAGTTTCGGTTTCCCGAAAGGAAGCTACGTGGCAGTTTGCCTCTTGCCTCCTGAGGGAAACCCTCCGGAAGTACTGTCTCCGGAAGAAAATTAAGCTCACCGCCTTGACGCGGGAAGGAGTATTCTTCTCTGAAAAAGTCAAGAGAAGGGTACAAGACCATCAGGCTGCCTGGCGCGGCCAGAAGACAAAGAAGTCCAAGTAGAGGGGCAAAACCCTTTTAATCCCTACGGGTCCCTCACGCACTCTCTATCATAGTGCGGCACCAGCCCCGCGAGAGGCGGTGAAGAGCAACAAAGACATACAACCCGAAGGAGGGAGGAGGGGCACAACCAGTGCCCCCAGATAACAAGTCAATAACCTCTTGAGCGCGGGGTGTAGCCATGGCCATCGCCTTGGCTAGGATTCCCATCGGGGGCATAGTACTCCGGCCCCGAGGGGAACGGCGGGTTGGCAGACGGCCCTGTTGTCGCCCTATACAGGGGCACGGCCGGGGCACCAGAGCCCGCCCCATGTGTGCGTGTGGGCGACGAACCCGACCTGCCCCCTAAGGGGAAGACAGCCGACGCACCCGAAGCCGCCCCATAAGCGGAATCGGGGGACAACCCCGACCCCACCCCGTAGGGGGCTGCGGCCACAACACCAGAAACCACCCCATAATGGGGCGGGGCAGCAGAAGGCGCACGCTGGTGCGTCGCAGGGGAGATAGGGCCCGCGGTGGGAATCACCGCCCCCATGTGACGGATATACCACCCCGTCAAGACGGTGTTAGTCTCCGTCACCGCCACTCCATACTTCTCCGCCAAAATACGGCGGAGTGACTCGGCTTTGCCCAAGGTGCACAGCCCATCCGCCTCACGGTGCCCCATAGGACGTGACGCAACCGAGACCATCTCGTTGCAGAGCCGCATGAAAGCACGGCTCAGGGCCATGATGAGCGGGTGGTCCACCCCGTTGTGCAGGATGGGTTGGAGGTCCCCCAGGGAACGCCTCAACCCCGACTACACGGCCGGACCCACGGGTCGAGGGGTCCTCAGTTGGGCAGACCCCTCCTAAGAAGATAGGGGCATAGGCCCCGCCGGGGGCCCCGAGTGCCCTCCAATACGGGGGACCGGGCTACTCCCGACTGGGGGGTAGGCGTGACGCGCTCGCGTATTACGCGAACCCCCACGGGCGAAGTACGAGCGAAAAACGCCCCCCCGCGTAAGCGTCGGGAAGCGCGAAGCCGCCGGCGCGTGAGCAGGCGGCGGAGAGGCCGCTGCCGCGGCCAAGGCCGCGGCCGGGCCGTACCGCGAGGGACCCAATTCGGCCAGCCCGCTGTCCAGGGTACGGAGGCGCAGGTCGGGGAGGATGTCCCTCCCGCAAGAGAGGCGAGTGTCCCCAAGTCTCTCCGAGAGGGTCAACGCCCCCTCGTCGTTTACCGCCTTGGCGCAACGGAAGACCCTTCGGGGGGTCCCCTCCCACTCCATCCAGGAAGCGTCAGCCTGCTCCTCCATCCGACGGAGCAGCACGAGCCCCACCTCCAAGAGAGGTTGGGCAATAGGGTCCGCCGAGCATAAGCGCTCGGCCATGAAGACCCCGAAGGCCTCACGCAAGGCCACCGGCAAGCGCCACAGATGCCCATGATGGCGAATGCTGCCGAAGAAGACGTCGGCAACCTCTACGGCCCACAGAGTCGCCAACACAATATGGTAGGGACCCCCAAGGGTCTCCTCCATGATTTGACTGTCCTGCAGCCCAACCATCGGTGAAAATCGCGCGGCAATGCCGCGCCGTACTTCCAGTGAAGCCCACCACGCCGGAGTGGGGGGGTAAAGCACCTGGCGGCGTGCCACCGAGGTGTCCCGCAACTCGCGCTGCTCATAGAGCGCGAGGATGCCGTTGTCGCTGCGGCAGGACCACTCCCCCAAGACCGACGGCATATAGAAGCCGGGGTCTGTCGCCCCCAACTTAGGGGGCGAACCTGGATAGTATTCCCACGAGTAGAAGGCTGCGTCACCCACCTCGGGAGGAAGCTCCGGGTTCGCCAAGTGGTTCAAGACCTGACTAACTTACTAGTCCTCCTTCCGCCGGAGGAAGAGGAAGTTCGCACCCGTCCCCTCGGGGACGGCATAGAGCGTTCCATAGAACGCCCGGATGCTCGTCCAGACATGGGTCATGTGACGGTTATCGATCGTCGCGTACCGCTGATCGACGAGCGAAAGACCGGGGGCTTCCCAAGAGAATCGCCGAAACTGGTCGTCCACGACGGCCGGTGCCGGCCACGAGGCCGACAGGAGGTTGGCTAGGGTGACGTCAAGCTCCTCCTCCGGGCCGAGCACATCGCCCGAGCCGCCCCGGCGACAATCAACTGCCATGGCGGCTGCTGCGTCGGCCTCACCGGCCTACGCCATCGGGTATCGTAAAGCGGGCACCCGGAAGGAAGAAGAGGGCCCCACCCAAGTGGGGGCACAGGGACGTCGGGGACGCGGGACACCGCCCGGACTGGCGCTGGAAGCGCCGTCCCCGACTCGTGACGACCCGGACACGTACGGGTGCCCCGGCACGCCGGAAAACCGGTCAGCGGTGACCGTCATATGTGCCCCGACTCGGGGCCTCTCTCTCGCGCCCGGGTGTTCCCGTGCGGTAGACAACGTGAAGGGGGGGTGTCCCCAAACACACTCCTGAGGGGGTGATGGGGAGCGGGACAGAGGATACGAGTCGCGGGCTTTCCCCCGGGGCTGTCGAAGGCGGTGACACACCGCCCTCGGGCCTGCGAGATGCGGGCCCTGAGGTGGAAGATGTGTGGGCGAATCCCGCTGAACTCGGATGACACGGCCCTCCGGCCGAGGCCGGAGAGGGCGGGTGGCTAGTTTCCACGTAGCGTTCCCCAGAGGTGGGTGACGTGTGGCGCCTCCTCGGGTGGGTGCCCGGAGTGGCGCCCGACCACACCCGTGACACCCCCTCTTATGTGGTGAACGAAAGAGCATCTCCTGATCGGGCCTCCCTGACGGGCCTGACACAGACGGAAGGGGCGCCGGCCCCTTTCATCTGGCCCCCCTGGAGGGGCCGGGAAGCTTTTGGAAGCTTCCCCATTCGGGGCAGGACCCGGAGCCGAGATCAGATCTCGGTCATTGAAGATATGTCCCAAGGACTTCCATCGGAGAATTGGAAAACCCTGGGGCTATGTCCCTTGGAAAGTGGAGGGACCTGCAAGTACAGGCTGACCCAAAAATCTATGGGCCAGATATCACTTCCAGTGGAAGAGTGTCACTTGATCCGTGGCAGGGGCCACCGGAGGCCCCTGTTCCAGGAAGGTGGCCCTCTGGGCACCGGTCCCCCCCATGACAGTTCTCGTGGATAGGGTTCGTGTGCGGGTCTTGTTTCTCCTGAGGGCATATGAGTGTGAGTTCCTGGGTCGACCTGCTTCAATGAATAAATCAGCCTTACGTTTGCGGTAGTTCCGGCGTTCTGGTGCGATTCGCGCTCTGTGATCCAGGCGTTTGTGTTCTTTCTCCTTTGTGCCGCTCCGCATACTGTGCTGGGTTTTCTCACGGGGCCGTGCCCCGTCGGCTTTGAGGGCAGAACCCACTGCATCAACGAGGACGTCCAAGCGAGGGGCTGGGTGTTCGTCGATGGCCACGCGCGGACCAAGTACCAGCTCGGGACCCGTGCCGCCGGACCGTGCAAGGTGTTGTCCCGTGGAGAAGGCACGTTCTCGGTGGACATCGGCGGATACCCGGAGACGGTGAGCAGCTGCCACGTGACGGCGGGGCCGGGCCCTCCGGGGATCTGAAAACGCTCCTGCAGAATCTCGGGGTACCCGAACACGTCGTGGTCGCCGAGGGGCATCAACACACGGGCAAAACGTTTGTCTGGCAGGCCTTCGTGGGCCATGAAGTCGCGGATGACGGCACGCTGCGCCTGGGGACCCACTGGTGCGGGTATCACCCCGAGGAGGACACCCTCGAGTTGGCTAGCCGGCTTGACCTACGCAAGGTGCACCAGTACATGCGGCGTGTGGGCCTACGAGTTGAAGAAGCCGGATCTGTCGTCGACTTCCTCTCATAAGGGAGTTCCCATGCGGGACAGGTGGTTTTCAAGTATCGAATCGTGGCAGATTTTCGGCTACAACACGTGTTCTGGTGGGGACCACATGGCCGTGGTGGCGACCATCTCTGCCGCATGGCGGGGCGGTGGTCCTCCCCGCGACCCGGGGGCAGACCAAGGCGATCGGATCGCATGGAAGGTTTCGTGGGTGAAGCGGTATGTGATGGCTGAATGGCGCGGATCTGTTGGACGTTGGACCACACGTGGGGATCGAGATTCGGCCTGACGGACAAGGGGCTCTACCAAGGGTGGAACGCAAACGACCCGCGTGAAGTTTACTGGTCGCTGACGCGACGTACGGCACCGTCGACACAACGAGACCGCCTACACTATGAGCTACAACTACGACCCCCGGGGGTGTCGCCCCCCGCTCCTGTCATGGCTACCCCCCCTGGTCAACGATGGCCCGACGAAGATCCACCCCACCCGTGGCCGGGCGGACCACGGGGGCGCTGCGCCGGCGGCTCCTTGTGGTAGACGTCGCGGTCGCGCTGGTGCTGCTGACGGCGGTTGGCCCCACCGGCGGCCACGCCGACCTCACGGAGGAGAACCGCGCGGGCATTGCGCCGACCCACGAGTTGGAGCAGCTCCTCCACGTGACGGGGCGGGACCCCGGGGTGGTCACGGGCCCACTGGGCGATCGAGTCGCCGAGGGAGACCACGGTGTGACACAAGCCGGTCACCAAGGTCCCCGTGGTGTTGCCGCGGACTTCCCCGGGGTCGCAAGCCACCATGCGCGCCAAACCTTGCGGAAAGCGATCCGAGGGTATGTGGTCCAGTAGGTCGAAGGCGGCGTCGGGGATGTCACGGTGTTCTACGGGGTCGAATGAGACGATGTGGCTATCCTCGGAGTTTCCCACGGAGGGGGCGGCGGGCGCGACAGGGGGCGACGGACCCGGAGGGGACGATCCCGCGGCGCCGGTCACCACGGAGGAAGCAGGCGCCTCGGGCCCACCCCCGGGGTAACGCGGACTGTGGGCGGCCGAGACAGCGGCGGCACAAACCCCACGGGCGGGACCGTAGCCACGCGCCTCGAGGATGTCCGCGGTGTAGGGCACGTCGAAGGGGCGGAGCCAACTCCGGTGGTTGCGGGCCGTCGTCAACTGGACCGTCGTGGGGCCCTCCGGATCGGACACGTCAATGAACGGCGGGCACGCCAGGATGTAGTCGAAGGTCGGCACCAGCGGCGGGCTCACGGGGGGGTCATCCATGAAGCCGAGGTAGGAGCGACGGTAACCCACCTCGCGGCTACGTCGCACCACGGTGATTGACGAAGCTTGGTCGTCCAGGGACGGTACGCGAGCGTGCGGCAAGGCGGAGATCCGCTTGGCGAACGGGTTGGCAGGGCGCACCGGGTCGATGCCCCGGAACGTCGCGTGGGCCAGCGTGTCCGTCACGCCCATACGCGCCTCCTCGCGCTCCCACGCCGGCGCCCACGTCGACGGGTCGGACAACACGGGCAGGGGGCCCACGATTGTGGAGTACCTCATCTCCTCGTCAGCCATCGCGCAGGAAGACGCAGACGCGGACACCTCGTGGTCGGGCGGCCGCCGCATCCTCGGTCCTACGAGGGTGGTGAAGGTAACCGCGTGGTGGAGGAGGGGGGGGGGGGGGCCGCCGGGGGCAAACGAAGCCGCAGAGCGCGGGGCCCCCGGGGGGGGGGGCGG
>Ga0115030_1000342_pt1 | contig 18776 bp, 18 predicted proteins | sample SidtaG_4_FD_87174 | JGI IMG/M metagenome (GOLD analysis project Ga0115030, IMG submission 87174) | Marine algal microbial communities from Sidmouth, United Kingdom - Sidmouth_Male1 metaG | ecosystem: Host-associated > Algae > Red algae > Unclassified | place: Sidmouth, United Kingdom | collected... | reverse complement strand
GGGGGGGGGGGGGGGAGCGCGGGCGGGGGGGGGGGGCTCTTTCCCCCCCCCCCCGGCGGGGGGGGGCCCCCCCCCCCCCCCCCCCCCCCCCCCCCCCCTAAATATGTGAACACCAACAAAAGGCAACGGCGGCCCCCCGGCGCCCGCGCGCCTGCGACTGTGGTTGGCCCCCCAGTGCGGACGCAGCGGGACGAGAAAAGAAATGGGACAAATGGGACAGGGTGGCACGCCCACAGCGTCGCCGACACTGCGGCGGCGGCGCAGCGTCGCCGCCTGCCGGCGCGCCGGCCGCCGCCTGGGCCGTCGGCCTGCCACGGGGCCCCTTGTTAGTGGAAGCACGCGCGGGGGGGGGATGGAGGCCTGGGCACCCCGCAAACGCGCGGCGGGGACCACGCCCTGCGCACGACCACCGGCCGGCGGCGGCCAGGGGGGCGGGCGGTGGCGGTCGCCGCGCCGCCGGCGCCACCTGTGCCAGCCGCGCGCAGCAGAGGGAGGGGGGGGTGCGCCCGCGGCGGCGGCGGCGGCAACGGCGGCGGCAGCGGCGGCAGCGGCGCCGTCGGCGGCTCGCGCGTTCACGCCCGCGCACCTCTTGCCAACCCCCTCGGCGACCAAACGGGGGCAACCGCCACTCGTCGTTGCCGTGCGTCCACGGACTGAGTCTGCCCCAGACCGTCTGGGGAGGAGGGCGCCTGCGCCGGCGCCGCAATGGTGGGGCGGGGGGGGCACCGCCAACGCCGCTTGCGTGTCCACCGCGTCCTGTGGGCTGGAGCGGGGCTCGCATGACCCCTCCCCAGACGCGATTGGCCGAGCGGCGCCTCAGACCCGCGCTGCAATCTACGTCTGCCGCACGGCCAATTGGTTATGGCGGATGGCCGAAGGGGGCACAACAACGGGGTCGGGGTTGGGTCCGTGCGTCGTTTGGCCACGAACCGTGCCTTGCAGCAATGACAGGCACGCAATTGGCACACGCGAGCAGATCAAATCCACTCACGAGGGCGTCAAAGCACCGACTTGGTCGCGGAGCCAGCGCGGCGCGCGCCTCGACGGCCCGGCCAGGTCATCCCAGCGACAACGGCCGCCGGCGGGGCGCCGCCCTGTGGTGTTTTGCCGAGCCCGTCTTCTCCCCGCGGCGCTTGTCTCTGCCGACCCATCTTGCTTGCCACCCACCATCATGGGGGGTGCTGCCGCTTTTCTCCCTTTCCACCCAGCCGCCTTTTCGTGGCCGTCCCGCTCCACCTCGTGGGCGCACGCGCTCGCGCCGCTGCGCGTCTCGCTCGCCCCGCCGTGGCCGCCCGCCACGGATGGGGCGGGTGGACCCCCGCTTTCCGACGTTCGGTGGATCCTGGTGGCGTGGGCCTTGTACCTCCCCGCGCTGGCCGTCACCTACGTTGCCGTCGGTGGCCTCCGCCCGCCGCCGCGGCCACCGCCGGTCGTCGAGTCCTCCACCCGCGTCCGCGCGCGCGCCCGCAACGCCGGCGCCCGCGCGGGCGCCCGTGGCAAGGCGCTCACGACCGCCGACGCGGTGGCGGCGGGCCACAACTTTGCGCTCGCCGCCGCGTCGGCGGTCCTCCTCGGCGGCGCCCTCACCGCCGCCGGCCGCCTCGTTGCCGCCGGCCGCGGGGGCGACTTGTTTTGCACCCCGCTCGCACGAGCTGCCGACGGCGGGGATGGGCACCTTGCCGCCCTGCGCTACTGGCTGTACCTGTTTTATGTGAGCAAGTTTTGGGAGCTCGGCGACACCTTTGTGCTCCTCGCCCGCCGCAAGCCCCTCACGCTCCTCCACGTGTGGCACCACATGAGTGTGATGGGCGAGACGTGGGCGTGGCTGCAATTTGGCATGACGCTGGGGGCGGTGGGGATGGCCGTCAACGCGGGCGTGCACGTGCTCATGTATAGTTACTTTGGGGCGTCGGTGCGTTGTTGGAGCTGTGCTTTCGGGCGCGTCTGCGTGGTGCATGCCTTTGTGTTTTCTTGGTGTTGTTTCTCAGTACCTTGTTTCTTGCTGCTGACTTGGACTCTGTTGTTTCTTTGCATTTCTAACCTGTGCATGCGCTTTGTTGGCTCTCACATGCGCTCTGCTCATTGCCTCCCTCCTTTGATGGGTTCGTTTTTATTCTCCGCCTCCTCGGCACCTCACAGATTCTCGGCCGCCGCCTCCCCTTCCGCCGTCTCATCACCCGCACCCAAATCACGCAGTTCGTCGCGTCCTTTCTCCTCGCCGCCCCCATGGTCGTCACCCACGTCCGGTCGAGGTCGTGCGCGGGCATCCCCGCGTTGGCCGTGTCGGCTTTTTGCAACGCCTCGTATTTGGCGCTCTTCCTCCGCTTCTACCGTAATGCCTACCGGGGGGGGCGGACGGCAACGTCTGGCAAGTGGGACTGAGGGTGGTGCCGCCGCTCGCCTGAGTTTTGGTGACGCGGCGATGGGCATGGCCCGCGTGAACGACCCAGGGCTGTGGGGTAGCAGCGCACCGGCAGAGACCGAAAGGTTGCAAGCTCTTTAGAGCAGCGGCGTCTCCTCTGGCGGAGACGGACACCCGCAGGCAGCGGGTGTCACAGTCGTCGATGTGCAGTCGCAGAGTGCGGACCGTGAGACGCTCGGCGGTGACCGGCACCGGCGTCGCCGACGGAGCCCCTGCCGCACAAGGCGTCGTGGTGGGAAGCAGGGGGTGAGACATGCGGGCAAAGACGAGTAGGCGGCGCAAAGCGGAGCACGAGTGTCGTTCCGCCTTGAAAGAGTGGAGAGGTCAAGTGGATGGGATATGGAGGTGCGACACCCAATAACGAGACAACGCCGTTCTGCAACGACAGCGAGCACAGCAACTCGGAGGAGTGCCTGACGAGCTGGAGGCCTGCAAACTGCTCACGGTGGATTCACAGGTAGAGTGGTTGGCCTGCTCGAAGTCGGTAGCACGGTCTTCCTGTGTGATCCTATTCCAGGAGGCGCTTCGCGCCATTGAGGCTGCATCTTGCTCGTCACAATGCAAAGGGTGCCACTTGAAATTTTACCGCAGCTGTGCAATCTATGTATGAGACACGCGTCCTGGTCGAAAGTTCCCCTGTGCCGAGCCATTGAACGTGGAGTACAGGTAATTGAAAACAACTGACTGACTCAGATGTCACATCCGGTCGTGTCTCTGTCTGCCAATTGGATGGATGTTGGCGGCGACCACGGTCGCAGCAGTGCCATCGCCCCTGGATCGGCGACGCCCGCTTCGTCGGTTGCCGTCGACGTCGTCCATCTCCTCCTCGTTTGCCCTCTCCCCTGCTTCCTCGTCTCCTAGTTGCTTGCAACCATGGTACGCCCGTTATCTTGCCTGGGGAATCCTTTTGCGTCCCGTCATGTGGTCTTGTGATTCGCCACTTTTTTGGCAATCGTGACCCAGACTCGGGACATTGCGGCGCCTCCAGCGCTGTTTGAGCGCATGGAGGGCCGTATGCGTGCCAGCGCATGGAGGGCCGTATGCGTGTGCCCCAGACTTCTATCGTGCTCGCACCGGTATTCGTGTTTGTGTTGCGTTCACGTGTAGACACGATTGTTGCTTTAGAGCCGACTGTTCCTGACGCTTCGTCTACATTTGTTGTGCCCGTCGTTGTTTGTGTGTTGGTCTTGGCTGCCTCGCATGGGCACGCTGCTTTCTCTTGTTTCTGCTTATGCCTTTTGTTTTTAGGCTGCCGTTGAGGAGAAGAAGCAGGACGTACCCGAGGAGCCGAAGCTCGGCCCCAACCTTCGGGAAGGCGAGCATGCCTTTGGCGTTTGCCACCTGTATGCCTCCTTCAACGACACCTTCATCCACGTCACCGACCTGTCGGGCCGGGAGACGCTCGTCCGCCGCACCGGTGGTATGGAGGTGAAGGCCGATCGCGACGAGTCGTCGCCCTACGCCGCCATGATGGCATCGCAAAAGGTGGCGGAGCGTCTTAAGGAGCTCGGCATCACGGCCATCCACATTAAGATGCGCGCGACGGGTGGGAACAAGACGAAGACGCCGGGCCCGGGTGCGCAGGCTGCCATGCGCGCGCTCGCGCGGTCGGGGCTGAAGATTGGCCGGATTGAGGACTGCACGCCGATTGCCTCGGATGGGACGCGTAAGAAGGTACGTTGTTGTGAGGATGAGAGGGATGTGCCGCTGCACGGCGACATCGCGTTGTGGCGGTTTCGATGTGTGCAGCAGCAAGTTGTGTCGTATCTTTCCCTGGTAGTACATGTTGGACATGTTGGATCGTCCAACGTTGTCGCCCTGTGTGTGCCCTGTGGCTCTATCCACCAGCTCCTTGCTGTTTACTGACGTGTACTGTGTTACTCTGCGGCCTCCCTGATTCATCGACGCGTGTTGGCTGTCTTGATTACTTTGATACACAGGGTGGCCGCCGCGGTCGTCGCTTGTAGACAAATGGACCGCTGCGTGGATGTGGGGTGGACTACCTCTTTTGTGAGTGGGGAGGTGTGGATGGGAGCATCCAGCCTCAGGAAAAGGCTGTTTTAGAGCTGCCGAGAAGTGCGACACGCTATTTCATGCGCGTGTGCGTAACACAGCCACTGTGCACCGGCTTGCATCAGCCCGCTGCCCGTGAATCCCCATCAGCTGCCTGCTGTAACAGTCCATCTGTGGCCTGCCGTAACAGCCCATGTTTGGCAGTCACTATTTTGCACCAATCTGACGGTCTGGGCCAATTTTGTACACGACCCTCCATCGTATCGACCTCGTCCGAGACACGCCGGCGCCACAGTCACAAGCCGCCCGCACCTCACGACCACACTCCCGCCCCAAACCGTCCTCTCTCTCACTGCTGGTCAAACAGGCGATTCAGACGGTCCCGTACTTCCATCTCCTCTGGTGACAATGGCGGCGGGGGTGGCGGCGCCGACGCCGTCGTCGATGATGATGATGACGACGACGTGTCGGACGAGGCTTCCAACCACACCTTGGCGTCCGCAGCGGCGCCATCGGGGGGGGTCACCACTGCGTCAGCCGGGACGTAGCCGAGGCGGTGGCCGTCCTCGTCGCAAAAAGATTGGAGTTCTGTCCGCTCCACCGCCTGCAGTAGGGTCATCAGGACGGGGGGAAGAAGGGACAACAGCACGCACGTCGAAAGGAAACGGACAATCACGTCAATCGAGGTGGTCAGTACGCGCTACCACCCAGTCACCTCGTGGCTCATGCCGACAGCCCGCATGCATGCACGCGGTCATGCCCCTGTAGCACTGGGAACGTCTTCGCTCAAGCACCCCACCCCCACATTCGGCCCGGCGTGGCGGCGCTTGAGCTCTCCGACGCCCACCACCCCCAGCCACACACACTTGCAGCCGCCTGTCCCCACGTACCGACACGTTCATGGGAATACCCGGCGCGGGAAAGTCAATCGCCTGCAGCATAAGCGCGTAACGTTTGGCATCATCCCCCGCCGCAAACGCCAACACCACATTCACCCCCCCCATTTGCACCGTGTACAGGCCGTCCCCCGACGACGCGCTACCCGGGTGGCCGCCCGCCGGGAAGAGGATGACGTGGAGGAGCCTGGCGGCGCGGAAGCTCTCCTCCTGCTCGGCCGAGACGCCAAATCCGGCCAACCCCCCCGAGCCCGCAACGGTGCTGCCACTTGCGCTGCTGCCGCCGCCGCCGCCGCCGCCGCCATTGTCCGACCCACCTCGTGTCGCCGCCGTTGCCGACGACAGCCGCTGCCGCAGCGCATCCATGTCGACGACAAAGGCGCCGCCGCCGCCATCGAGGCCGCCGCCGCTGCCGTCGCTACCCGTCGCATCTGGTTCGTCCCACTCCGTGTCATCGGCCGGCGGCGGCGGTGGCGGAGTTGGGCCATCCGCCCCGCCCGCACCTGCTCGCATCGACAGGCGGTTGACGGGTGGCGCCGTTCGGGGTGGTGGCGGCGCTCCGGCCCAGCGGCAGCGGCGGGAGAGATGGCCGCTGGAGGGTGGCAAGGCCAGGGGGGGACGGGCGGGGCGGGTGGCGGCGACGGCGGCAGTCGACAAGAGGGTGGGGGCGGGCGCCAGGGGGGACAGAACGCCAACGGCAAAAGCGACAGCCGACATCATGGCTGCCCAGGCCAGAGATAGACCGCGAGTTCTTCAAAATGATGCAAAGAGCGATGGGAGATTGGGGGGGAGGGTACGAAGAGAGGCGGAAAGGGCAAAGAGGCACCAACGGTCTGGTACAGAAGCGCGGAGCAAGAGCCACGCTGTCACCGTAGGAAGGTAGGCTGCGCGACTGCTGAGATTGAAAACCGCAGCGCGTATAGCTACTTGACGTGGCGGCAGCGGCGGCGGACAGGGGAGGTGCAGCAACTATCTTAGACGACGCAGGCGTCAGCGTGAACACGGTCCTGTGCCGCGGGGCATGCCTTCCACAACGACCACGAGGGACCGAGATCCTTTCTGTATTGTGCCGTGGAGCCCCAGTGAAATTGATAGAGTTAATTGTATATATTTCTCGAGACCGGTCGAACTGTTGATCTGTTCCTTGCGAACGGAACTGGAATGGAAAATTAGGGGTGGGCTAACTCTGCAACAGTTGAACATAAAAAAGGCATGGAGCCTTCGTCACGCGTGCTCCTTCCAGCACGATTCGTGGACACGAGCAACGCAGCTGCAACCACAGGGGGGCGCCAGCTCGCACCCCCCATGGGTAGCTCGCCCGAGTGTGGGCGCGCACTTGTGACAAACCCCATGGCTGGACCACATAGAAAACCAGGAATGCGATTGCAGACGGAAACAACTGGGGGCGTACGCATGCCCTCTCAGTGTAGAATATATGGCAGGTAGCTGGGCGAGGTCCCAGCGCATGACGAGGCAAGCAGGAATGGGATTCTTTGTCTTTGTGAGTTGCTTTTCGTTTCAAGATATCTCGCGATTGTCGGGCGGGGCGGGCCAGCCAAACGCCCCCCGACGGGTAAGCCCCGGTTGGCAAGAGTGCCGAGCGCAGCGCCTGGCAGGGCGGCTGCCACCCAGCATCTCTTCACGCCAGACGCTGCCGGCTTCACCCTTCCGAAGGGGCAACGGTTGTGCTCGCCGACCAAAGGGGCACGAGACCGCAGTTGGCGGGTCGCAATCCGGGTGCAACAGGGTGTCCGTCCGCTCGACCCAGCGCATGTCCCCGCGCGGAAAGAGTTGTAAGGACGCCGAAAATACACGCCGAGCGCAGCCGGCAGCTGGGTTGATGGGCATGGCACACGCCGCCGCCCCCAATGTCACCCCGCGTCCTAGAATGAATCAGACGGCGGCAGCACGCCGTGCCCTCCTCCGGCCGGCAGTGTGCGCCAAGCGTGTGCCGCCATACGTGAGGAGCGCCCCAGCCGCAAACGATCATTGGCGGGGTACGCATGGGGCACGAGACCCCAATTGAGCGGATTGAAACGGCACGATGTAGCTACTCACGAGCGAGGGCCACCTCGCTGCGCGCTGCTGTCAAGAAACCGACGAACCTACGGCGTGCTGCCGTCACGGGGCAATTTCGTTGCGCCAACCCCGCCCCCTGTGCTGCGGGCGATCGGTCCCCATATCGTTACCGCGTCGCCCGCTGCCTGCTCTACCACACAGAACGTTGCGGGTGCCTGTTGTGGCGCGAAGGCCGTCCACGTGGGCGGCGACACGCTTTGGAGGCCCCGCCGTCGGCAAAGCTCCGCGGCGCAGCCTCGGGACGGTCCGTTTAGCAAACGGGAGTGGGAAGACACCCAAACACCGAGAAGAATGCCCGTGCGCAGCAGCTATACGGCACTGTCGGGACATTGCCGAGGCACCGGCCGCCCCAGGCGGGTGTCGCTTCGACGGCGGCCCCACGAGACCGGCGACGTCTTGAATTGATGCGGCTGCCGCGGACGTGGCACGCCACGCCGGGAGCCAAAGAAAAAACCGCGTGCGCCGCGCACGCAGCCACCACGGGCTGGCTCGCCCATCTGGGAACCAACTGCGAAGTGCGCGGGCGGGGGGCGTCGTGTGCCACCCCCCGTGGGGCGGCGCGCAAAAAAAATGAGCGAGAGGTACAAACCGGGGGCACCTACCCGTTGTGGGAACGGGCGCGCCCCCGCCTGATCCGCCGAACAACCGTCGCAATGGGGCCGTCCGGGGCGGGGGCGGCCGATCCCCGCCGCTGCCTGCGGTGTCTCTCCTCCGTTTGCCCCACCTCCCGCCACACCCAACCGAGGCCTTGAGCAGCACAGCGGCGGCGGCAGCGGCAGCGACGCCGACTACCGCGGCAGTGCCATATCCGCAGCAGCAGGGACCGTCCACGCGCTCGGCGACAGCGCACGCATCTCGCCCTCACAAGGTCGGTGTGCCAGCGCTCCCAGTGCCACGATGCTGCAGCGTGGTTTGCGGACCGGGCAAGCACAAAAAAGGGCGCGCGAGGTGGCTGCCAGAGCCCCCCTGTGAAGCGCGATGCCGCCAGTTCGCGGCGGGAGCCAAAAACAGACGCCGCGAGCGAGTCGTTTGCGCCTCCCGTTGAACTCGTTCAGCCTGCACTGGAAGGCGCTTGTCCCCATCACGCGCGACGTGCGCTGGCCGACTCGTACCAGTCGCCGACATTGGCCCACCGGGCCACCAATATGGAAGCTGGTCGGTTGGGAGGAGGGCCACCCCCTGTGCGCCTCACCACGACGGGCGGGCGGGTAAACGTCGCCGGCAGCCGCGGTCAGCTGGCGACAGTATCCCATACCCACGCACCCGCCGCAAGGGTGCAAAAACGAAAGTGTCGCGCCGCCTTGTAGACAGGCGAGCTGGCTCCCAGCGCCACAGCGGCTCGGATAGCATCAAGGGAAGCGGCCCTAGACGGCGAGCTGAGGCGGTGGCGGTTAGGGAGAGGCGGGAGCCCCATTGCGGCAACCGTTGAGGGTGCTGATCCGCACGCGCGCGGCACGCGCCGGGCACAGCACGGCTTGGGCACCGCGACAGCCCAGAAGCTACCGCGAAAGCCATACCCCAGCTCCCGCTGCAGCGAAGAGCACGCGGGCGAGCGCGACCCTGCATCCCCCCAAGTGGCCGCGTCAGGCGGGTGGGTGAGAGCAGCAGCAACAGACCCAGAGAGGTAGGGGAGGTTGAGCGCCCCGTCTGCAGACGTCGCCGGGCATAAGACGGCGGGCGGGGCAGGGACGTCAGTGGCCCATGGTCTGCTGCACCTCCTCACCCACCAGAGCGCTGACCACCTGCTGCGCCTGCTCTCAAGCCGCCCTACACTCACCCACCCCTCTGTGTGATCTCCCAGGCCAGCGTTTGCCAACCTACTCACGTGTTCTGATTCATTGCCCACTGCGCTCTGTGTCCAGTCCCCCCGGCCCCGCCCCGACCGTCCTACGGGAGTCAAGACCACGGCGCGGGCGCCGTCGTTAGATCGTCAACATCAAGCCTTCGCCGCCGCAAACGAGCAGCCAAGGCCATCTACCGGTGGCGCGTCTCCATCGCGCTTGTCATGACGTCCAACAACTCCTCGCACTCTGGGCGCGGCTCGTCACAGAACGGGGACACGGGCGGAAAGGGTGGCGGCAAGGGCAAGGGCCCGGCCAAGATTGCCAAGAACAAGGTTCTGGCGTCGAAGGGTAAGGGCAAGAAGAGCAAGGTCCAGGAAAAGAGTGATGACCACGCTGGCGGCCGGACCATCACCGACAACACGAGTGCCCCTCCGCCCACCGTGGGCTTCCGCCTCGCGGCTTCCCTCATGCTTGTGCAGAATGGGCCTGGCGCGCCTGAGCTGACGACCCCCCGCTTCCTCGGCTCGTCGAGCAAAGACTGCCTGCCGCCACCCAGAGGCTCTTCGGCACTGCCGACAGGCACGGTGACCCCCTACCCTGCCGCTGACCCAGCAGCGCGTCGGGCGGTGCGGTCGACGGCGACACAAGTATTGTCGAAGCTGGGCGTGTATGCGCCGCCTATGGACGATGCCGACCTGGTCTACTCGAATGACAGCAGCAGCGGGTCATCAGGCTCGTTGGGCTCGGGGAGTGACGGGGATGGTGAGAGTGGCGTCGAGTCTGGTTCTGAAGAGGAAGAGGAGGATGAGGCGCCGGACGGGGAGGAGAAAGAGGAGGAGGAGGAAGGCAACGACAAGGACGGTGAGGACGACAAGGATCACGAGGACGGCAAGGGCAGCAAGGACGACAAGGACGATAATGGCGACGACGACGACATGGGGTCCAAGGGAGGTGGCCGCGGTGGTAGTGGTGGTACGTCGGGCGGAGACGCGGTCGACAGCGACCTGGAGTCGGACATCGAAGAACCCGACGCTGGCCATGACGCCGGCCACCATGGTGGCCAAGGCGACAACGGCAGCGGCAGCCACACGCGCAACGGCACCAGCGTCGGCAATGACATGATGGGCAGCGCCTACCACCACCACACAGGTGGTGGCTTGCTTGACACTGTCGGCAGCATCCAAAGCGCCTACCAAGCCGGTGTCGCCTGGGCTGACGACCGCCGCCGTCGAATGGTGGCCCAGGGCGACGAGGCGGAGCCGGGTGTCATGACTTGCCCGCTCCGCTCCCCGTCGCCCCACATCCCGTGTGACGCCCCGGTTCGCACGAACCCGCTCATCGGCAATGACGGGAGCGACTTGCTCCACCCGTACGTGGCTGACGGCTGGCTGTCAGTCGGAGGCGCTGCGTGGCAGACGACGCCGGCCTACACGATGCCGTCGTACCATAGTGACTGGACCACCGTCTACTCCAACATGCACATGCCCGAGCCGCCCATCGCCCACACGCCCATGCCGCCATCGACACGCTGGATGCACCAGGTCGGCCCGCCGCTGTTACGCGTCGAGCCGGCAGTAGAGCTGGCGGCCGTCCCGCCGCCGACCGTCGCAGTGGCAGGCGAGGAGCACGCAACAGATGCCGCCGTCGCGGCCACGGTGGTCCAGCAGCAAAGCTGGGGCATGGCGCCAAACCCTGGAGGGGTAATGGTGAGTGCACCGCCGCCGCTGAACCTCGGGGCGTCGGCGCTTGGTGCGATGGCTACGGCCACCGCCGCAGCCGTCGACGGTGCTCAAGAGGTCACCCACATGCGCGACGGCACCATGGGGTACACCGGTGGCTCAAGCGCGCCGCCGAAGTCACTGTCCACCACGCCGCGGCCGTCACTCTTGCCGACCCCGACGCCGACGACGTCTGCAATGACATTCGAATGGGCAGCTCCGACTGGTAATGACGAGTATGTTGGTGACCACGCCACTGTCTGCGGCCACATGGCGGCCTCGGCGGACTATGAGGCGGCGGCGATGATGCCTGTTCCGCTCGCGTCGACGGCACCGATCCGTACTGGTGCACCTGACAAGTGCCCCGGCCACGCGGTGACGCCTCCGACCTCGCCGCCCGCCTGTGCCGCCGCGTGGGACCTGTACGTGTACCTCTCCGCCCGCGACAGCCAGGGCGTGGCGCTCATCGACGTCCTCGCGTGTGTCGAGTTCGAGGTGGCCGCCCAGAAACTGCTCGCGGCCGTGGTGGCAGTCTAGGAGCGGGCTTGAACTGGCGCGTGGCGTTCACGGCGGAGTCAACGGCGAGACGTGGAAGATTACCTGGTTGCGACACTGCTTGTAGATGGAATGTGTATGATTGTTGCTTGTAAAACTTCGCCGCTCGGGTGGAAGAGCTACAAGAGCCGCCATAGCAATCTGCAGCCGCCAACGAACACAAAAACACAGTGGTGATCTGTCAACTCCTGCCCAGCGGCTATCGCCACGGTCGGTGCAGCGACCGGATGCAGCAGCGCTGTCCCCGGCGGCCAAATATGCACCCGGGACCTTAGGGCAGCAGGGCATCCGCTTCACCTGGTGGTGGCTCCTCCTCCAAACTGCACCCGCCCAGCTCCAGCCGCACATCCCGGTCGCCAACCACCGCAGCGGGGCTTCCTTCGGCCCGCCCCCCAGCCGCAATGTTCGAATCGAAGCCACTCCCCACGACCGCCGCCCCTTCCCCAAGTGGCAACACCGCAGCCGGCCGCCCCACCGACGTATGCTGCAGCATCTCCTCCATAAAAAGAGCGCGCAGGCGGCGCTTGCCCCCACCCCCACTACCTTCAAACGCAAACTCAGCTGGCGGCAACACCACCTGCTCTGGGGGCGGGGGCTCGCCCGCTGCTACCGACGCCGCGGCCAGTGGAGCAAAAAACGGATCCGCGAGCACGTCCGCCGCCGCCGGCCGTGCGGTCGCGTCAAAGGTCAGCAGCGACGCGACGATGCGCACGGCAGCGGCGGGGGTGTCGAGCGGGAGCACGCGCGCCAGGCGGTCGAGGGTGTCGGTAGGCGGGTACCAGTGGGGGCGGCCACTGGGAGTGGGGGCGGATGCATCAGCCTTAACACCGCCGTCCCAGTCGACGAGGTCGTCTTCTTCATCGTCGTCAGCGTCGGAGGAGCCGGCGGCGGCGCCCCCACGGCCACTGCCGTTGGCAAGCTGCTCCGTGTCCGCGTCGGAGGAGTCGGCTTGGACGCTCAACAGCGGCAGCGGCGGCTGCAACCCCCCCTCGACATCGATACGTGGCGGCGGCCGCGGGTGCCCGTCGCCCGCCGTCCGCGGTGGCGCCGTCACCGTCGCCGCCGCAGCGTCTGCAGCAGCGGCGCCAACCGCCTCTGACGACGTGCCCGCCACTCGCGACCCGCGACGGCTGGTGTTGCCCGCCGACCGGCGGTGGCGGCGGCGCCCGACAGGCGGCGGCGGCGGCAGGGCGGCTAAAAACCGCCGCGCCGCGCCGTCCGCCACGCGCGCAATGTACGCCGGTGACGGGACGCCGAGTAGTGCGGCCATGCGGAGAATCATATCCTGCCGGTCGACGCCCGGGAAGAGCGGCGCGCCGTCGGCGAGGAGCTCAGCGAAAATGCAGCCGACGCTCCACACATCGATGGCCGTGGAATAGGCGACCGCCGCAGGAGACAACAGCAGCTCTGGCGCGCGGTACCAGCGTGTCGCCACATAGTCGGTCCACGCCGGTCCGCCCGCCGCGGGGATGGGGGAACCCGGCAGGAGAGCACGCGCGAGCCCAAAGTCGCAAATCCGCACCTGGCACTCATCGTCAAGGAGTACATTGCTCGCCTTGATGTCCCGATGGAAGACCGCCGACGCGTGGAGGAAGGCAACGCCACGGAGCAGCTGGAACATAATGGACCGCTTGTGAGCCATGGACAGCTTGACTAGGTGGGAGCAACGAAGGACGCGGGAGAGGTCCGAAGGGAGGAGCTCAAAGACCAGGAAGACATCGTTAAAGGTCGCTGGCTCGGCGGGGATGAGGACATCTCGCAAGGTGATGACGTTGGGATGGGCAGAGAGAAGGCGAAGGAACTTGAGCTCTCGGAGGATGCGCGTCGACTCGCCGGGCTCGTCAAAGACACAGACGATGCGCTTGATGGCGACCTCTTCACCGGTGCGTGTGTCAGTGGCCGAGACGACCACGCCGTATGCGCCCTGCACGAGGTAGATGAGGCGGGTTGCTCCGCAAAGCGGCAGACAACGAGGGCAGAGAAAGCCACAGTACAAGTGCATGCCAGTGACAGAAAGCAAGAGGACGAAAGCATCACGTGCCCACCAAAAGATGCCATTAGTATCCAACGACCAAACCAACACTATCCTGACAGCCCCGACGTCCCAAATGTCACATGGCCCCCTTCATAACAACACTCCTCACGCAAAGAGCACCTCCCTCGGCACACGTTGTCCTCCCATCTGCACCAACACGAGACCTTCCCCCACGTACCTCTCCTACGACATGGTTGACAGTGTACGGGTTCTCCACCACAGGAGGCATGAAGAACTCGCGCTTGAGCCGCTCGAGCATCTCCGTCCGCTGCGCATCCTCCCACGGACGGGACGCATCAGTGGCCGACGCCGCCCGCCGGTGGGTAGCCCCTACGGCGGGCGTGTCTGTCGCCGATGCAGGCGAGGGGGACGGGGGGTGGCCTTGGACAGCGGCCGCGGCGGCGTTTCCACCGGGCACGTCACCACTGCCAGCGCCATCAACAGAACCACCGCTACCGCTGCGGGGCTGGTCCATGGCCGCTACCTGTATGGCCAAGCTATCCGGTGTCGGCGACGGCATGGCCGCCACAGAGACGGTACCACTACTCGTGTCGTGGCGGACCTACCCGGGAAGCGTAGGCGGAAGGTTGGCAGCAGCAGGAAACGTAGCGGTTCTGTCGGCAGACGGGCACAGGGAGGCCGGTTGACTGGAACGGGGCAGGTCCAGAAAGTCGGCAACGGCAGGCCAGGGGCAGCAGACGGGCACCAAGGGGGCACAGTCGGTTCTCTCTGCGAAGGCACCAGCTGCTCTTCCGATGGACTCGACTCGGGAGAGTATTGGCACCAACACCACGCACCGCGCTCGCGATGCACGGGAGAGAGGAGAAGAGGTGGCGGCGTTCCTGGTCTGCCAGGATGGGTATCAATTCCTCTCTGCCAAGAACGCCATGAAAATTCTCACAGTGAAAGGAGGGGTGCTACGAAACGGTGGAAGGATCAGCCTCCAAGACCCAGCTGGGCCACTTTGCGGGCGGCCGAGGTGCATGGCTGGCGACGCGTGTCTCCATCTCGCCACCCCGCTTGCCACCTCCCGCGGCCTTGAAACCGCCGCCTCTGTCCTTGCTTCTTCCGCTCGTCCTCCTCTCCTTCCATCTGTGCACGACCTGCTTCTCCTCGTCGCTGCCCTGTGCTTTCCCCTTTCCACCTCCCTAGCATTGGACGGCTTTGGGCACGCCCACCGTCCCCGCGCCGCACTCCCATCCCGCGCCGGTCGCTCCATGGCGGCCTTTGTGTGCGGCGGCGGCGCATTGGCGCTGCGCACCGCCGGCCACCGCAGAGCTGCCGCCGCCGTTTCCCGCCATCGCGATGTCGGGCTCGGGTCAGCGCCGCCTCTGCCGATGGTAGCGCCGCCTCGCCGCTCGGCCACCCTGCGCATGCAGTCGGGCGGTGGCGGGTCCAGCGCCGGCGGTGGTGGTCGTGATGACGCGGACGCAGACGTGAACGCGGACGCGGACGAGGACGTCGAAGTCAACGCGGTGTCTGGCGATGACATGTTTACGGATGCAGACGACGACGACGACTCCACCATTGCTAGAGGTGGCAGCAGCGACAGCGAGTACGACACGGACGAGCTGGGCTCGTACCCAACCTCGTTGAGCGGACGGAGCGATTCCGGGTCTCGTGACAGCGAGTTTATCGTCGACGACAAACCGGGCCCGTCGGTCTCGTCGGCGCTGGCTAAACTCTCCCGTCTGGCCGGCGGGTCGGGGGCGGCTGGTGCGCCGACTGAGGAAGAGTCCAACGAGCTCGTGAAGTTTGTACAATCTGTGCCTCCCCCAGAGCTCATGCGCCGCTTTAAGGAGTCAGCCCCGGCAGAGGTACAATCGGCGATGCGCCAGACGCTGACGTCAATGTTGGGGTCCCTCCCCGCCAACGCCTTCCAAACATCGGTTCGGACGGCGACGGCCAACTTGGTGCAGCTTATGAGCTCCCTGCTGCTCAGCGGCTACCTCATCCGCAACGCCCAGTACCGATACGGGCTGGTGCAGTCCTTGTCACCGTCCAAGCAGCTGCCAGGCGCGGCGGGAGAGGGTGCAGATGTGCCAGCGGTGCCCCGCATTGAGGGCGGGGTAGCGGTGTTTGCTCACGCCGACGGCACGACCAGCGAGATGCCTGTGGCCGAGTATGTGGCCGAGCTCCGCTCTGAGGTAGCGCTCCTCCGCGGGGAGTTGACGCGCACGTCGGCGGGCTCCAACCCGCTGGTAGCCTTCATGGCATCCATGGAGCCCGCCAATTTGTCGGCGCTGACCGCTAACGCTGGGGAGGAGGTTGTTGAGGCGATGCGCAAGATTGTCGAGGCGGTCGTCGAGCGGGAGGGCCTCCCGGCCAAAGGGGACGCAATCGTGGAGAGTGGGGTGGTGGAGCTGGGCTCTCTCTTGTTTTGGCTGCTCGTCACGGGTTACTACCTGCGGGAGGGGGAGGTGCGTTTGCAGTTGAAGCGTTCCTTGGGCGGAGGTGACGAGCGGGGGCTGCTGGAAGAGGAGCGGCCCTGACCGTCGTGAGGTGCATGCGGAGCATCTCCATAGGTTTGTACGCGCAACCAGAATTGTTCGAATGTGTGAAACGCTGTACACATAGTGTAGCTCTTGATGGGCTGTACTTTCACAGAAGAGCAACACGTGCCACTAGCCTGGCCTATCTGATTGCGGGAGATAGTCCAGCGGCCCTGGCAAGCATACATGCGTGATGTCCGGTACGGACAGTGTTTCGAAACCAGTGGAGACGAGCAGACGAGGCAGTGCGAAGCCCTTTTCGCGCTTCCCACAAGATTGAGCGCGTGGCGTGACTGGTTTCATAACCGTTGGTGGACGTAGCCCTTCGCGGCAGTCCGTGAAATGGATTCAAAAGTTTTTCTTTTTTGTTCTTTTCTCCCATGTACAAGGCGCAATGCAGGGCCACCGCAGGAATCTAGAGCTCGTCCTTCTTCTCCTGCTCGTCCTTCTTCTCCTCCTCAACATCTTCTTTGTCGTCAGCAGCGTCCGCATCCGGTACCTCAAACTTGGTCGTCGCGTGCTCCTTGATAAACTCCACAAAGTCGTCCGCCGAGCGGCCGCCGCTGTGCTCAATCGAGTCCTTGCCGCCCGACGGAAAGAAGTGGATGGTGGGGAAGCCCTTGGCCTTGTAAGCTTCCGGGGCGTCGTTCAGGGTGGCGTCCATCTTGGCAACCACCACCGACCCGACGCTGGCAAGGCGGGCAGCCGCCTTCTCCAGTTCCGGCTCAGCCTTCTTGCAGTGGCCGCACCACGGGGCGTACTGCATGATGAGAACGTCCTTGGAAGCATCTTGCACCACGTCCTTCCACGAGTCGCCGACCACCACCTTCATAGGGTCATCCGTGGCCTCCGGCACCGGCTCGCTCTTCATCGTCGGCTTCAGGTCGCCGACGACAAAGCTCTTGATCCACTTGGACAAGGCGTCCTCGGTGAAGTCACCATCATAAACGAACTTCGTGTCCTTTTGGAACGAATAGATAGCCACGGCGGGGTCCTTGCCGGTGAGGCCGAGGTAGTCTTGGAAGCTCTTCAGCGCCTCCTTGTCGGCCCACGCAAACAGGGCCTTGCCCTCCGACACCTTGTCGGCCGCGAGCTTGGTGAACATGTCCTTCACCTTGGCGTCGGGGTTCTTAGAGTCAAGGAAGGTCAGGACGACAGGCAGCCCCGCAGTCGTGTACAGCTGCGAGTTGTCGCGGCTGATCTCCCCAAACGCGGCGATGGCATTGAAGCGGACCCACTTCTCCAGTTCCTCCTTCTTGCCGTCGTAGATCTCAACGTCCTCACCGCCGGTCTTGACAACCGCAACCACGTTGTCGGCGGGCTTGGCGGCAGACAGGGCCTTGGCGCCCGCCGCCGTCGCGGCGTCGGCCACAGAGCCAAAGAACACCTTGTCGGGCATGACGTCGCGGAGCGAGAAGGACAGCTTCTTGAAGGCGGCGCCCAGGTCGTCGCCGAGCTTGACGCCCACGTACGAGGTGGCATCCTTGTGCTGCTCCAGGAACTCGTCAACCTTCTCCGCCGACTCCAGCTCGACCACAGACGGCAGCAGGGAGCGCTCGATAAACTTGATAAACCCGTCCTTGTCGCGGGCACCCGAGTACTCGGTCAGGAACTCGCCATTCGAAAACAGCTTGATGGTTGGGTAGCCCTTCACGTCGTACTTGGAGGCCAGATCCTTCTCCACCGTCGCGTCAACGTCAGCAAGGACAGCCTTGCCCTTCAAGGCCTGGGCGGCCTCCTCAAAAGGAGCGGCGGTGGTCTTGCAGTGGCCGCACCACGGGGCCTTCCAGGGTGAAGATCAGAATGCCAAGATCACAAAGACGGGTAATCGAGATGCAAACAAAAACGGTTAATACAGTCGCGGTGGCAGGTCGCTGATCAAAGCGTCAACTACTGCTGCTCCGGCGAGCAGGACCTCCACCTACGATGTGATGGGAAATCATGCAGAGTGCACACACTGACCAAGAGACCAGCAAGCATCCTCTCTGCAAGCACCCTCGCCCACCAGACACCCATCAGAGCCGCTGAAATCAGAGCATTCGCCGGGATTGAACGCGTCACGCTGAGCCCCCACTCGCCCATGAGACCCAGCGCCTCGATCCCCGCCCCGCGTATCATACCGTGAACTTGACAAGGACAAGTGCCTCCTTGGCAATGGTCTCCGCAAAGCTCTTTTCCGTCAGGCTGACCACCGCTTCGTCCTTGGCAGCCGCGACGGTGCCAATGGCGAGGACGGCCACGGCGGCGGCCGCCGCCACCAGGGACTTGCGCGCCATGGTGTCAACGGGGGAGGTGGGCAACCGGACCAGCCAAACGTGGGGGACAGGCGTGCAGGGGACAGGGGAGTACGAGGCGGATGGGTCAGGTGGGGTACGGAAAACGGCTGTAGCGCACGATGGCAGCGTCAGGGACGCGGGGCGGTCTTAAGCCAGTCGCGCCGGCGGGGCATTGGTCGCTGTGGGGGGTCTGTGGATAGGGCGGGCGCTGGGTGAGCGCGTCTGCACGGTGGCCGTAGAGACCAACGCCGATTGGCTTGCTGTGGCCGGTGTGATTCGTACTGACTGAAGGGGGCTCAGGAACGCCAGTGTCAGCATGGGCGTTGATCGCGGCGGAGTGGTCGTCACTTTTTCTGAGACAGACGCTGCTCGCTCGTGGTGCCCCACCGCCCACCAGATGCTACTCTGGAGGGAGGGGCCCATGCATCATTCAATCTCCACAGATTCTTTCACCAATGCTGGGTTGGTACTCCAACCCGGTACTTTGGGGGTGTGGGGGGGGTCTG
>Ga0115030_1000337_pt1 | contig 18825 bp, 20 predicted proteins | sample SidtaG_4_FD_87174 | JGI IMG/M metagenome (GOLD analysis project Ga0115030, IMG submission 87174) | Marine algal microbial communities from Sidmouth, United Kingdom - Sidmouth_Male1 metaG | ecosystem: Host-associated > Algae > Red algae > Unclassified | place: Sidmouth, United Kingdom | collected... | reverse complement strand
GGGGGGAAGGTCGTGGTGGCGTCCGTGGGGCTGCGGCGGCAGCGGGAGGCGGCGGCGGCGGCACCGGCGCGGCGGCGGGCGCTGCGGCAGCGGGAGGCGGGGGCGGCGGCACCCGCGCGGCAGCGGGAAGCGGCGGCGGCGGCACCGGCGCGGCGGCGGGCGCTGCGGCCACGGGAGGTGGCGGCGGTGTGGCCGGTGCGGCGGCGGGCGCCGGTGGCAGGGCTTGTGCGCCAACAGGAAGTTGTCGCGGCGGAGCTCGAGGCGCACCTCGCGGTGGGCGTGCCGGCGGGGCCGGGCGCTCTGGGCGTGGCGTTGGGCAAAAAACCCCTCCAGTACCGCGAAGCGACGGCAGCGGTGGCGGCGCGGTGGCAAGCAGTGGCGGCGGCGAAGGAGGGGGCGCGGCGGCGGTAGGCGACGACGAGACATATCTTGTTGGCGCGTCACCCAGTGGATCGAGCCCCGCGCGCTCGCGGGTGGCGGAACCCGGTGCCGGCGCTCGTCGAGTGCGGGGGCGGGGATCGCTGCTGTCGCCGGTGGGGCGAGGGCGCCGTTTATCGTCCTCAGGAACCGACAGCGCGGGGGCGGGGAGGGGGGGTGGAACGTCTGGTGGGGGCGACCCGACGCCAGGTGTCAGGGGGTCGACGCCCTCGACCGGGTCGCTTGTCACAGATGCAACGACCACCGGCGGGCGACCGAACCAACCAGCGCTCTCCGTTGCGCAGATGCGGCGCGAGCACCGCAGCCTCATGGGGCGCAACTCTCTCCGCGCAGCTGACGGTGTCGTCCGGTTGGCAACGACCGGTGTGCCGGCGCTGCAGACTCCTGAACGTGGGGGGGGCGGGGTAGGTGGGGCAGCCGTCGTCGGCGCTGGGACCGCGCCCGGTTTCAATGCCGGCTCGGGAGGGGGAGGGCCTGCGCTACCTGTGGTTCCATTCCACCTGAAGTGGAAGGAGGGCGCGCGCGCGCAGTTCGACACGGCGGTTGTGTTCGAGTCTGCGGCGGTGAGCCGGTTGACCGCGCGGCAGCTGGCGCAGACCGTGGTCAAGGGCGCGCTGGCGGAGCACGCTGGGGCCTTCCAGTCGATGGAGGAGGAGATGATCGGTACGGCGCAGGACAACTTGCTGCTGGGGCTCAGCGTCACCTGTGGTGCCGTCTCCCCCGCGGAGGTTGCGGAGAAGTTGGTATCGCGCCGCGTGACGCACTCAAACAAGAACCTGTTGCAACTCATTGCGCGGTGGGTGAAGAAGTGGATTGGCGAGCATGCGGTGGCGACTGCGGTTTTGGCGACGAGCAATCTGGGCGGCGAAGATGTGTGGGACGACGCGTTAGCGGCGGCCGGTGCAGTAGCGGTCCGCCCGTTGCAGGGGGATGACGACGAGGAGGAGGAGGAGGAGGAGGATGAGGAGGACGGTGAGGAGGAGGGCATCCGAGTGGGCCCCGTGCCGGGCTGAGTGTTTGCTTGCGGGACGACGGTAGTTCAGGGTAGCGGTTGTACATTGGACTGGTGGGGGTGAGGATAGTAGCGTGTGTGGAGGGCTGGCGATGTGGGAGATGGGGGTGGTGGCGGCGAGTCGCGGTGCATCGGAGAGCAACGCGTTGGGCCGCGGCAGCCGAGCTGGGTGGGGGGCACTGCCGTCAATGATGGAGGGGGGCGAGGGCTTTACCCGTTGCTTGTTGTGGTCTGTGTGGGCGGCTCGCCTCCCGCGCAGCCTTAAATATTTTCTTATGCGCTTGTCGTCGACGCCCCGGTGAAACACACCGCGGCAAATGGAAACGCGCAGGTGTAGACGACGACGTGCGTCTTAAGGCCGACGTGGTCATAGGTAAGGCAGTCGACGTGGCTGCTGCCGACGTGGTGCTTGTCGACGCCGACGTTGTGGCCGCCGCCACGCCGCACACGGCGAGTAAACTGCTGCACGCGCCGTGGAGCACGTTGTTGGCGCCCCCGTCGTTGACAATGACGAGCTTGTTGACGCCGACGCTGTGGCCTCCGCCACGACGCACACGGCCAGGAAACTGCTGCACGAGCCGTGGCTCACGTTGTTGGCGCCGCCTTCGTTGACAATGACGAGCTTGTTGACGCCGACGCTGTGGCCGCCGCCACGACGGACACGGCGAGGAAACTGATGCACGCGCCGTGGCTGACGTTGTTGGCGCCGCCGTCGTTGACAATGACGAGCTTGTTGACGCCGACGCTGTGGCCGCCGCCACGACAGACACGGCGAGGAAACTGCTGCACGCTCCGTGGAGCATGTTGTTCGCGCCGCCGTCGTCGACAGTGACGACCTTGTCGACGCCGACGTTCTCGTTGACAATGCGGTGCTCGTCGACGCCGACGTTGTGGCCGCCGCCACGACGCACACGGCGAGGAATCTCCTGCACGTGACGTGGAGCACGTTGTTGGCGCCGCCGTCGTTGACAATGACGAGCTTGTTGACGCCGACGCTGTGGCCGCCGCCACGACGCACACGGCGAGGAAACTGCTGCACGCTTCGTGGAGCATGTTGTTCGCGCCGCCGTCGTTGTCAATGACGGCCTTGTCGACGCCGACGTTGTCGTTGACAATGTGGTGCTCGTCGACGCCGACGCTGTGGCCGCCGCCTCGCACACGGCGAAGCAGACGCTGCGCGCACCGTGGAGTGCGTTGTTGGTGCACTGTTGGCGCCTCCGGCCTCGCTGCTGCCGCCACAGTCTTCGTCGGCGGCACCGCGGGCCATAATTCCGCCGCCGCGGCCGCGGCCACCTCCTCCTCTGTCACCGCCGCGTGCGCTGCCGGCGCGACTCGGGCGTACCGTCGTGTACGTGTCGCGCGCACCCCGAACAGCGCCGGAGACGCGGGGGACGGGTCGAGCACGGCAGGGGTGCGGGAGGGGGTCGGGGGCGGCAGCACTGTGCCCCGGTGCCGACGAGAGAAGTACCTCGGCCGAGCGCGGCGCCCGCCGCGGACCGCGAAGTGCCGGCCGCCGCCTGCTACGTCAGCCTGTCGCACTCAGAGGCGCGAAAAGGCGGCAGCCAGCGTGGCCGCCGCTGCGGCCGCCACCCGCCACAGATGCGTCCACCACCTCACACGCTGCGAGTCGCCGGGCACGACGGGGCGCTTCGAAGAGCCGTGGCTGGCTGCGTGCGGCGTCGCCTGGCGCAGCAACGTGCGAGACATATGTCTCGTGCGGCAGCCGCGACCCGCGTGGGCAGCCGCGACCCGCCGAAGCGGGCAAGACGTCATCGTCAGCCAGGTTCGGCCGCCGTTCCACGGCGTCGGGACTCGGCCACGGTGCCCGCTAGAGTCACAGTGGATTTCGATGGTGTCTTCACGGAACCGGCATGCTGACGAGGTGACGCATGCCAATCGGAGCGTTCGTCTCTCAGTCATTTACAGTGAACTGAAACAAGTAAATCCCACCTTGCTCCCGCTCCCGACAAGCGCCTTATTCTTTCTCTCTCTGGCGGAGCTCCTGGATCTTGCGAAGACGCCAGTCAACCAACACGACGCAGAAGAGAAAAAAGAGTCGCACAATCTGTATCGCATCAAAACGAACGCGACATGCCGGACACACGTCGGCGCCACCGTCGTCCCAGCTCGCCGCCCCGGGCCGGTGTACCACCGCCACGCGCACGTGCGTGGCGGCGGCGCGCCAGCGGGACGCCCGCACCTCCCCGCCCGCCAGCACCCACACGCCCGCGAGGGGGACGGCGCCGAAGAAATAGACGGCCCCAAGAAATAGACGAGCACGAGCGCTTGCCGCGTCGCCAACCATGTGCCGCACGCGGCCTGCGCCGACGCCGGCGTCACCGCTTGCCGCGTGGCCAACCACGTGTTGCACACGACCAGCGCCAACGCCGGCGTCACCACCCGCCGCGTCGCCAACGAGGTGCCGCATGCGGCGGGCGCCGACGCCGGCGTCACCACCCGCCGCGTCGCCAACGAGGTTCCTCACGCGGCGGGTGCCGACGCCGGTGTCACAGCCCGCCGCGTCGCCAACGAGGTGCCGCATGCGGCGGGCGCCGACGCCGGCGTCACCGCCCGCCGCGTCGCCAGCGAGGTGCCTCACGCGGCGGGTGCCGACGCCGGTGTCACCGCCCGCCGCGTCGCCAACCAGGTGCTGCACGCGGTGGGCCCCAACGCCGACGAGTAGCGGAACCCGCGTCTCCGACTGTGCGTCGCGGACGCGGTCGCCAAGACGGGAACGTCGACGGCGTCGTATACCGCGCCGACACGGACGCCGCCGACACCGGAGCCACCGCCCGCCGCGTCGCAAACGAGCACCAACAGGCAGAGCAACCGCGTTAGACACGCCAGTCATCCAGAATGTACCCATAATCGAAAAATAGCTGCTCGCCCGGCACCAAGTCCCGGGAAGCAAAGAACCCCACCCGTATGTACTCGCTAACGCGGAGCAGCTTCGGCTGGAGGTTGGCACCATCCCGTTTGTGGTTGATGTATCGCAGGCAGCCGCCGACGCGAGTCGCATCCAGCACGAGTGTGCGGGTCAGCGTGTACAAGAAGCTGACCCCGATCGCGTCATACACGCGGCTGCGAGCGTGCGCATCGGCGTGAGGGAGAAGCTCCCCCACGTACTCCCTGACATTGTCACCAGCCGTCGCGCGCTCAGCTGCGAACTCGCCGAAGCCGTGTGCCTCGGAGCGCCCGAGCACGACACGCACACGGGAGCCGACCTGCATCTGTACGTTTCGGCAGCGCCGGCTGCCGGGGACTCCACCGGCGACTGGGTCGACAGCCGACAGCAGGCCTGTCGGCCATTCATCGTTGCTGTCACCACCACGAAATGGAGGGCAGGCGTCGTCGACGCCGGATGCCGGCGACCAAGCGGCGCCGCACGTGAAGCATGCGTCCGGGTCGCACTCGTGGTCTTCGCCGAAGCACGGGCACTCGTCGGTCGCGCACCTACCCGGTCCCCAGCACTCGCACTGCACCCGTCGCCAGCAAAAACGGGACCCAGGAGCCCTGACAGTTGAGAACCAGGCAGTGTCCGACGGCGTCAAGGGCGACGCGCGTGCGGGTGATTGTCCGGTGCCGGCGCGCACGTCGATTGCTGTCGCCCAAGTGGCTGTAGCTGAAGACTGGTCCGAAGCCACACAACGTACGTGAGAGCAACAACAAAACTTCTCGCAGGGAACACCCGCGCGCGCGCACCGGCAGACCCTCTCCGTACAATGCCCGACGTGAAAGCAGGGCACAAAGTCGACCGCCGCGTTGTCAATCTGGCTGCCGCCCTCTATCGACGGCGACGCGGTCGGTTCCTCCTGCCGCCGCCTCTGCGACGATGCGGTTTGCGACAGGGGAGGGGTTGCAGTCGCCGACGAGCCGTCGGTGCATGGAGAGATCGGATCCATGAGGGGCGCCCGCGTAGGTGCGGCGCCGCCCACTCGCCACCCAAATACCTCGACGTACGCGGGCATTCGATGGACGTCGGGGGGAAGAGTGCCGGGTCGGGCGGGTGGCGGCGCCGACATAGGGTCGCGAGGGCACGAACCTTGCAAGCGGCAGGCGTAACGTAGGCATACACGACATGGCAGACGCGCCAATGTGTCCCGCGACGGCGCCGAAGAATCCATGAAATCAGTCGACGCGTCGATGGGCGCCGCCAGCGCAGACGCATGAGGCGGAGGAACACATCCAAGGAAGGATCCGACACAGGGAAACTCGGCAACGCGGTTGGCACCGTCGGTCAGCCGGAGCGTGGATAGCACGTCGCGCACGCCGGCGACGTCGCGTCTGTGGGCGTCTGCATCAGCCAGCACCGACACTACCTCCCCCACCTGCCGCATTGCCCAGCACGGCTGGCTCGGGGAAGGCCGGCCGCGGTTGCATCGGCCGCTGCCACCGCCACCGCATCGACGACCGAGCCCATCTGGCCCCAGTTGCCCACAAACGCCGCAGGCGGCGCAGCCGCTGTGTTTGAGTGCCGGGGCCCAGACGCCGACTGGGGACTTGCACGCGGGCGAGCACGTGCGGCGCCACTGGCTAAAATGACTGCCAAGCTGGCGCCGCCCGTCAATCGCTCCAGCGCGGATTGGCGCGCGGCTCGCTCGATGCGTCTCGTCCGCGCAGCTGCGTGCTGGCGGGCGCGTCTGTCGACGAGCTCAATTGTCCGTCGAACTCTGGCCGAAGTTCGGCCCAAGCCGCGCGCAAGGGCGTCAACCACGGTCTTGTCGTCGCCCAGCATGCTCACGAAAGCTTGCATCCCGGCACGCTCTGCCATTCGCCGCGTCCTTGCTGACAGGCCCTAGTACCCCACCCCTCTGTCAGCGGCGTCGTCCTTGGAGATGTCGCTGTCGCTGTCGACGACACCCGCCCACCTGTCCAAGCGAGCGCGCCACGCCGACTCGGCAAACGCACCCGTCACCCCGCCCATGTACGGCACAAACCGCGGCGCCGAAGCGTCCTCGATGCGCCGCCACACCCGCCGGGTGAGCGTGCAGAACGTGTATGTCGGCAGCCGCTCGACAACCGGAAGCATGGTCGTCCGTATGGTGCCCGCCCGCGGTAGATCGTCGCATGACGGCAGTGGCGTTCCCGTAGCGACAGCAAACCCCGTAGTTGTCGTGGGCGCATCGAGGGAAGGCGACTTGGAGACGGGCATCGGCGCCGCGCCAGCGCGCTGCCGATTACTTCCACACACTGGACGCCCAGCCGACCCCGATTGCACCCACGGCACCGTATGTGGCGACGGCTCTTCTGAGTCGCTCTCTGAGAGCCCGTCATCGCAGCTCCCACGTTTACCATCAGCACCGTCGGTGCCTCGCACACTCACATGTTGACGCAACGCAGGTTCCCCACGCTGTGACCTTCGGTCACTACATACGGCCGTGCCGGCGTCGCTGGCACCGGAAGCCCCTACAACCCAACAGGCGTCATAGGCGCCGGTGCCATCACTGCGCACCAGACGCGTTACATCCAAGGCTGCCAAAACCGGCGTGGTGTCGCCGGTGGGAGCAGCAGCAGCAGCAACACGCTGCTGCCGGTGAACGGTGGCACGGTCAAGCCGAATGGCGACCGCTACCGCCGTGCGCTGTCGACGCAGAGTATAGCGCGCAGTTGTATCGAGCACGTCGGCCACGGTGCGAACCAGGCCTCGTGGCTCGTCGGCGTCGTCGTCGTCGACATGGGACAAGGCACGGGGCTGACAAAGGTCGGGCCAGCCTAGGAGCAGATGCAAGTCGGAACACTCCATGTCATGCGCCGCCGCAGCAGCGACAGAAGACCACTCGCAGAGACTCGGCGGTCATCAACGCTGAGGCCCAGCCTCGACGGCAGCCTCCAAACGTGCATGCACGCGAGTCGCCCAATCAGCGTGCGCCGATCCAATGAGGAGATTGGATCGACATGTTCTCGTTGGCCGGAACGCTTTGAGGCACGTCCTGCATGGGGTGTCAAGGCTGAGCCACAGGACGCAGATTTTCATGTCTCAGATGTGTGATTACAGTAAAAACCAGAAAAGGACAATGCAGAAGGGGGAGGCGGGAGGCAAAGCCGTCTTCGAGCAGCGGCCACGGATTCGCACGCGCAGCCAGCGACGAGCCAGCCGAGAACGAAACGACATCCACGCGCTGCTCGTTGTGGGCGACGTGGCAGGGCGCAGCGTGATTGTTGCAGGTGTCGTGCGCGTGACCGTGGACGACGCACGCGTCGGTACCGTCGTGGCGTCCGCGGTGGCGACGAGAAAGGCTCCCGACGTGCTGCACGCGTCGTCACGGTTGACGCCGTCCGCGTGGTGCTCGTGGTTGGTGACGCGGCGGGAGGTAGCGCGCTGGTCGCCGTTGTCGTGCTTGCCACAAGGGGCGGCGCACGCGTCGCTACCGTCGTGGCGACCGCGGTGGCGACGAGCAAGGCTCCCGACGTGCTGCACGCGTCGTCACGGTTGACGCCGTCCGCGTGGGGCACGCGGTTGGTGACGCGGCGGGAGGTAACGCGCTGGTTGCTGTTGTCTTGCTTGCCACAAGGGGCGGCGCACGCGTCGCTACCGTCGTGGAGACCGCGGTGGCGACGAGCAAGGCTCCCGGCGTGCTGCATGCGTCGTCACGGTTGACGCCATCCGCGTGGTGCTCGTGGTTGGTGACGCGGCGGGCCTCGACGCGTTTGTCGCAGGCGTAGTGTGGCGCTCCTCGTCGCCGTTAACGCCGTCCACGTGCTGCTAGTTTCAGGGGACGCTGCTGGGTGCAGCGCTCCCGACGTGCTGCACGCGTCGTCGCCGTTAACGCCGTCCACGTGCTCCTCGTTGTGGGCGACGCTGCGGGGTGCAGCGTGATCGTCGCCGGCGTCGTGCTCGCGGCTGCGGGCGTCGCATGGGACGGTCGAATTGCGTCTCCAGTTGTCGGTGGTGTCGCGGTCCACGCGAGACTCGTGTTTGGGGTGGACATTCGGCTCATTGCGGACACGATGCTGCACAATTGCGTGAGCCGCAACATCATCTACGAGAGTACCGGCGTCACGCGCTCGACGCTTAACCGCCGGAAGCGGTACTACCGTGACCATGGGACGGTATGGAGGGACCCGGTGCTGCGCAACCGCCACGAGGACAACTGTGCGTTCGACATGACGCTGCTGTCGGCCATCGTCGCTCTGGTTCGAGGGAACCCGCGGGCGCTGCTGCGCGAGCACGCTGCCATGCTGGACATGATGCGCAACCACGCGAGTGGCGAGTTCATCGGCCTACGCTGCTCGAAGAGCACCGTCGATTTCCACCTCAACAAGCTGGGCTTCACCCGCAAGGTTGTATTGCGGCTGTTTGAGGAGTCGTCGGCGCCGCGGCGGCTGACGCACGCGGCAATTCGCAAACACATTCCACGTCGCTGAATCGTGTCCGTTAATGAGACGCACACCGACGGCGGTGACGTCTTCCGTCGCTTTGGACGAGCCCTGGCGCACGACCGCTCTCGTCTACTAGGTCGGAACCCGCGCACGGTGCCGCGGACGAGCACCACGATGGCGGTGTCGAGCGATGGTGGAATTCTCGGCTTCCAGTCGGTCGTCGTAGGCAAGGGGGCGCTGACGACGGCGGACTGGCGACTGTTCGTGCAGAACCTCATTCCAAAACTGGGTGTCTACGTTCCAGGGAGGCCGTGGACCCAGCAGCCGGACAACTGCGTTGTCTTGATGGACAACGCTCCCATCCACGACGCCGCCGGTGACACCTTCCTCGGAAACAGCGGCGTGCCGTTCTTGCGATTGCCGACGTACAGTCCCGACCTGCAGCCCATCGAGGGCGTCTTCAATGACTTGAAGGCGATTATTCGCAACTTGGTATACGTTCGACCAGAACTACTCGACCAGCCGCATTTTATGCAGGCCACGGCTGCCAGCATGCTCACACGGCGCCAAATTATCGGACAATTTGATCGGGTGGACGTTGTGATCGCATCGATTCTTGCTCAATAAATATCGTACCCGTCTGTCGCGACAATCGTCGATCACTCGACAACGGCGTTTCACGAGTGGTGAAGACTTTGCAGTACGGCCTGTCCCCGGAGTCGGTGCCAGCGACGCGCTGGCTCTGCATCCTACAAATGCCATACGCAGGCGGTGCCCCTACCAGCTGGTGGCCCGGCCCCACTCAGGCGCTCCACGTAGGTCTCCGCTGCGGCGCACCCGTCGGCGCAGCCAGCCCGAGCTCCCAGCCAGCGGCCGGACGCCACGTCCGAGTGCCACAGGTAATTGTGCCCAACGTGAACGCGCATCGCGTGCACTTGATGGATCGGTAGTCGCCGCGTACGTCCATGTCGCCGCCGCGAATGCCGATGACGGGCGTTCTTGTAACAGTTTTATAAGTGCGTAGGCATGGCGCCCTGCAGTCGACCGCGTGCGAGGTCAGGCAGGTATCCCCGCTTTGACACCACGAGTGGCAGAAACGCAGTCGCGGTGGTTACGCACCTTGCATCGTACGGCGCGCTGATCCGCACGGTGCCGAGCAGCGCAGCTGAGCTGCCTTTGACTGAACATCATCGACTGTGCACTTGCAAGACGTGTTCTGCATTGCGAGTACTCACTGGTGCGATTTTGCACTTGCGGCGACCCGGGCGCTTCCCAATGCTTGGGTTTGAGAATCTGGGGCCCTGGATTGACGTGAGCTTCTGCGAAAGCGCAAAGATCGTCTTTTCCGATCGACGTGCCTGCCCAATCCACGCATCCTGGAGAAACTTTGATGAAGTGGACCACGTTTTTTGCCGGACAAAGCGATCTCCCGAAAATGACCTGGACCTGGAGGGCCCTCGTGAAAGGGTACCTTTCTTGGTAGTTGGAGAGGGGTGCCGGATTCAACGGTTCGTTTCGGGATGTTCTGGAGGGGGGGGGGCGTCGCGGTCGTCCACAACCATCCATCGTGCATGCCGTCGTCGTCATCCTTACCGCCGTCATGGTATTCACAGGTTCTCCCCCTGCAGCACGATGCGCTGCGAGGCTTGTCCCTTGTCCTCACACCGGTAAGCTTCTTTTCGTTCTCTGTTCGCCGCTTGTCTCAAATCGCACGGGCAGCCTGAAGCGTGCCGGTCACTGCGACTGTTTCATTATCACTGTCGACGGCGGACCACGCGCACACACCTGACGCGCATCGTGCCTGCACGGGTCTCATTTTATGAACCAGTCGCATTGTTTTTGCTTGTTTGCTTCCTTTTTTCCCTCTTCGAGACGGGGCGGCAAACAAGGCGGTGTTTTTTGCGCGCCACTGAATCGTGAGCGACGTGAGACGGACGGCGCATGAGACGGACAACGTGCATTCACGGCGGCTTGGGCGGTTGGTATGGATGCGCTGGGAGCCGGTGGGGGCGACGTGTCGGACGGTTGGTGACGTGGCTGCCAGCCGCCGGCCCATGGCTTCAAGAACGGCGAGGCCGACGACCGCGCCGCGCACGAAGACGGCGGTGATGCCGGAATCTGTGGCACGTCGTCCGTGACGTTGCAGCCGCGATGATCGGCGCGACGCCCTCTTCGCTGTTGTTGACCCCCCAGGGTTAGATGCGGTGCTCTCGCTTGGCTTCTCTGCCTCTCTCCGTGCCTCTTGCGTCTTTGATATGCAAAAGAATACTGTGTCCAATTGTCTTTTTTCTGCCCGGCCGCGACTGTTTGTCGCCTCGTCCTCACAGGCAATAAGATAGATTGCACAGGCGCGGTCCTTCGCGGAATCTAAAGCAGCGCCGCCGTCAGCGTCGGCGCGGCGAACGCAGCGCGGCCAGAATCGGACAGGGTGCTCCCGTCGCTCGCTCTCAGCGCGGCCACAGCAGTGCTCGACCGCAGACCAATAACGGCGGCGTCGCCGACGGATGGGTCAGTGAATGCAGGAGAGGGGGAGTGGTCGCAGATGCCGTCGCGTAGGGTGCCAGCGGCAACGTGACACAGGGGTCCTCAAGCGCGCGCGCCTACGGCGTCTGGCGTATTGCCTGTCGCGGTGGGCCGTGGGTGTGACAGCCGGCAGCACAAAAATCAAGCGATCCACCAAGGCGACACAATGGCAGGGCGGTGCCGGTGGCGCCCTGGCACCGAACGCCCTGCTTGGTCGGGGGGTGCTGACCTCCCCCGGCCGACCCAGCCCGGCGCCGGCGGCCAAAGGCGCACTGGCAGCGGCAGGAACCGCCGACATCAGCAACACGCGCGTGTTGCGACTCTCGTCAGTGTCAAAGCCGTCGCTTTTGAGGGTCGCGTAGAGGGCAAATAGTACCAGCACATGGAGTTCAGTGGCTGCCGCCGAGCACGTGGTCGTTGTGAAAGTCTTTTTACTCTGGTCTTGACAGCGAGGGACAAACCCACATGGTTTGAAGTAATTAATACTACGAACCGGGGAGAAACAGACGCAATCGTTTGGAAGGCTCTCTTCAGTCTTCCGAACGGCGCAGCTGGAAGCACGTGCGTTGCCTCTTCAGTCGCTCGCTGTCCGACGTTGGGCAATGGTGCTGTCGCTCCCCGACTGCCCCGTCTTATCCGAATTGCGCACGCGCGGTCTCAGTCGTATCTGCGCTGTCGTCGCCTGCAGGTTGGCGTGCTGCGCCCTGGCGTCCCGCACCCATCCATAGAGCTGCGTACTGCTGACGCCAATAGACTTCAAGATGCGGCCACACCCTCGTCAAGCGGCATACTTCACCTCCGCTGCATACATGACTCTGAGGCCAGAAACTCAAAGCAGCGTTGGTCGGTCACTCAATGGGGGAGCAAAAAACAGTCAGGTACAGGTCGTACTTGAAGCGAACCTCCTTCTCGTACCGACAAACGTCCCCACCTGACACAAACGAGAGACACACAACGAAAGCAGCCGACTCTCGCGCATGCTTATTCTGCCGCAAGATACGGACGTGACAAAGAGAGAGCAGAACAGTCGCGCCCCGGGGTGATGACCAAAGACTCAAGGGACGTTGGAGATGCGGTTAGCAACATGCAAGCCGGCGCAGGACGCAACGCCGTGGATGGTGGCCGCAGGGATCTGCAAGGCAGTTAAGAGGGCGGCAAGGATCGCACCGGCCTGATGGCGGCAGTCCTGACGAGCACGGCGGCGACGAGGACGGAGGAGACTAGCACGGCGGGGAGGGGCACTTCGACGACGGGCACGGAGGCGACGGGCCCGTCGACGACGGGCACGGCGGCGACGGGCACGGCGACGACGGGCAAGGCGGCGACGGGCACGTCGACGACGGGCACATAGACGACAGGCACGTCGACGACGGGCACGTCGACAGCGGACACGGCGAGGCCGGACACGGATAGGACGGGCACGGATGGGACGGGCACGGCGGGGACGGGCACGAATGGCACGGACACGGCGGGGACGGGCACGGATGGGACGGACACGGCGGGGACGGGCACGGCGGGGACGGGCACGTCGACGACGGAGACGGCGGCGACGGGCACGGCGACGACGGGCGCTGTCGCATTGAGAAAGTTTGTTCCTCCAGCCAATCATCGTGCCCCGTCGTCCAATCTCCGTTCTCCGCCTCTCGTTAGTGCCTCTTCACCTGGATTGCAATCTCGCAGACTGCCGTTTGGCGAAGAAAATTTGGCTCGGACCTGAGGTACGCTGTTTTCATAATGCGGTTTCGACGATCGCTCCTCTTGACGTGCTGTGTCAGGCATCATTTGGCATCCCGCCACCGATAGGAAAACAGAAGTCCTCAAGTCTTGCAACTGGACGGTGCAGCGCAGTCACGGAATGGCCCGACTTGACGGAGCATGAGCGTGCCGAGCGCGGTGCGCGCAACGCAGGGCGCACTACGGCCACCCGGACGGAGAACCGCGACAGGTGTGACTCGCGCACTGCGAGAAAGATCAACGGTCATTCGCGGGCGCGGGCAAGCAACAGAAGCCTCTTGTGAGAGTGGTACTCGAGCCCTTCTAAAGGCGTACAGGATGCCGTTCGTCTCCATGACGTGGGCCATATAAATGTGGCGGAAAATGCGGGGAGCACGGCTTTCCTGGGCTTCTTGCGACGCGTCTGAGCTGCAGACGTGCGAGTTGTGGCAGCACGGATTCTTTGCCTGCCCTTTGGTGATGAGAGATCGACCGAACCAAGCGCTGAACAATTTCATAATAACTTGACGAGAAGTATTACAGCAGTCGATCATGCGACAGAAAACAAGTACTTCATTTCTGATCGTGGTTCAGCAATTCCGTGCTGGCTTCCACATGGAGATGTGCGTGGGGACAAAGGACGTGCCTTCATCGTGAAGGTGGTCCTCGCGCATGTCGCTGCGTCCGGCGCCGGAATGGCTGCCACGAATGCAACGGTGCCCGAAGAATCCCCTCCGCCACACTCTTCTATTGGACAAGCCCGCTGTCCGTCATGGAAACGCTGCTCGCGCTCTCTGCCGTGCACGCAGCAACCGTCGTCACTTCCGTCGCGGTCGCCGCCGCTGACGAACACGACGACAAGAGGTAACGAGGCTGTCCCCGGTCCCCATTACGCCGCAGAGTGCGACGCAGTTGTCATCGCCGTCGCAGCAAGCGCGGCGGCGTCGCTTGAAGCAACCTACCGCGCGCGCTCCTCGACGGCGACGCTTTCGACCACGTTGTGCTCGTGGTTGGCAACTTCACCGATGCTGATGCCCTCGCCGCCGCGGTTATGCGCGCCGAGGCGGGCAACAGTTTTCGCCGCTGTCGTGGCAGGCGGGGCGGCGTCGCTCAAGGCGACCGACGGCGTGCGCTCCACGTCGGCGTCGTGTGGCGGTCCGAGGCTACCTCAACGCCGTCCACGTGCTCCGCGTGGTTGCCGGCGTGGCCGGCGACGCCTTAGTTGTAGCCGGCGTCGTGTTGCGCTCCTCGTTGGGGTTGAGACCTTCCGCGTGCTGCTTGTTGTTGGCGACGTGGCTGGGGGCGGCGTCATTGTCGCCGGCGTCGTGCTTGCGGCAGAGGGAGACGCACATGTTGCTGCCGTCGTGGCGTCCGCGGCGGCGACGTACAAGGTCCCCGACGTGTTGCACACGTCGTCGGCGTTGACACCGTCCGCGTGTTGCTCGTTATGAGCGACGTGGCGGGAGGTAACGCGCTGGTCGCCGGCGTCGTGCTTGCGGCAGAAAGCGACGCACTTGTCACTGCCGTTGCGGAAACCGCGGCGGCGACGCACAAGGCGGCCGACGTGTTGGTCGATTCGTCGGCGGTCGGGAGACGCACGCGTTGGAGAATGCTGGTTGTGCGTTTTACGACTGTAGGTCGTGGCGCGAGGAGATGGTAGGGAGCACTGTTTATGACGGAGGGCGGGTGGAGAAACAAATGTTCACCCCATGGTAGAGGTCACGGCAAAGAGACCAAAAAGGACACTCCTGCAACGAAATGAGAGTCAAACGCAGAACGGCCCGCAGGTGCACAACTCCGCTACTCATGCCCACACACTGTTCGATGGGCACCGTCCACGAACACAGCACGGCGGGCAGCGCCAACTAGCGGCCGGCCGGCAACTTCCCCTTGCGAGACGGCGGGAGGCACGCGTGCTTCTCAAAGTCCGTCGCCGTCTTGTATAAGCACTCGCACCGGGGACACGCCATATACAGGACGGCCCCCGCCGGCACGAGCACCATCTTGCGGGCGGGCATACCGCCCGCCCCTGGCGTTACAGCACCACCGTTGCGGCTCGTCTCCACGCTGCCGTCACGGCTGACACCACAGTCCTGGTGCCAGCCGTTGCCGCCCCCCATACGTCCGACCGCCTCGTCGCCGCGCGCCACGGCTACATCCCTGGCACTTGGGTTGTGCCGTGCGTTGGCGGGACCGCCACCGTCGTGGCGACGGCGCTTGCGACCGGCACGTCCACCGCCATCGGGCGCCTTAAAGGCAGCACCACTAGCAACGGCGGGGGCAGTCGAATCGGCAGCACGGGAGCCATCATCCGCCGCGACTTCGTTGTCGTTGCCGTTGCCCGCATGGACCCCCGACTCGTTGTGCGAGCTGTCATCGCCCGATCTGTCTTCGTCGCTAGAGATGTCCTCATCAGCGTCAATACGCGCTTGCCGAAGAAGGCGCCCAAACCGGGCGTCGTCGTCCCCTGTGCGGTGCACCGCCGCCATGGCAGCACGCAGGCGAGGGACGAGGCGGGCAACGTCCCCCAGGCGACCGCCGTGGCGAAGCAGGTCAATGGCGCGGCGATGGCGCTCGCCCGCCGCGTGCATCAGCAGACTCGACGGCCTGTCGATGTGGATGCCGCACGACGGGCACGACCAACGCACCGCGGGACTCTCCGCCGGTGCCGTATTGGCGGCAGCAGCAAGCGTGCGTTGATGGCGGTCGCCGCTCACGTGCTGCTCCCAGCTCGTCATCCCCGTCAGCGTCATTTTGCAGACAGTGCACTGGCGCAAGCCCGAGGTTCAAGAGACGAACGGGGGCGGGCCACCGGGGAGGGGCGGGGGGGGGGGAGCGGCCGCCATAGTGCAAAAACAGGAGGGGGGCAAAGAAAGGAGAGAGGCGGTGGCGACGAAGGAGGCGACGAGAGGGTCGACAAACCGAAGAGGGCTAAGGCTATGCGCAAAGAGCGCGATGTTGCACGAGGGTGCGCCGAGGTCGCTGGCAGGTGCAGACCAGCGACGAGATGGTGCCAGCGCGCAAGCGCCAGCCGCGGGCTGCCGCCTGTGGCCGCTGTCTGTGGCCAAGCAGATTGTTTGAGCGGCGCAGACTCGGATGACCCGGGGTGCCTGGTGGATAGAGTAAACTGTGATAAATTCATTTTAAATGGCTTTCGTCTCCCGTGGACCAATCACAAAGGAGACGCCCTGGAGCGCATGGTCAATTGAGTGCGCCTTATTGTAATGTTCTGGTCATTCCGTGCAATCTGCGACCGAGAATCCGGTATGCCATGGCGTCCCCCAGTTGTCGCCGTCCTGTTCGGCATGCCGTCTCGTCGTGGGTTCCCTGGTCAGGGGAATGGCGACGGCGCGGCGGGGTGTCGTGGCCGAAGGGCCGGCAGGAACGGCAAGATGGCCGCGGTGCATTTTCCCCCCTCAGGGCGCCCTCGGGGCCACCGGCGGGTGATGTCCGCCTGCCCCCGGTAGGCAAGCAGCCAGACTGCCCCGCCGGCTCCCATGCACCGTTTCTGGGATGACGCGCTGTGCTTGCTGGATTCGATACTTGGCCGCCATTCCCCACAGATACGTGTGCTTCGAAGGCGGTTGCCCCCAGCAAGCCAATAGCGGAACGGAGTGTGCGACATTGCGTGCAATTGAATATCGAATTAGACTTTGAATTGGAACGGCTTCCCATTTTGATCTGTGCATCCGACGGCATGTGAAAGAGGGTCTATTCCTCGCCGCAGCCCCGTTGCCCTCGGAGGTCCTGCGTTCTCGGTCGTCGGGGCTGTGCTCGTGCACATTAATGGAACAGTCGCTCCCCCATCCCCTCCCCCCCGACCCCACTCACAGCTGCGGTGCCGTGCCTTCCATTCCAACTACCCTGTCAGCGACTCTTCTTCCCCGCCCGTGCGAAATAGTGAGCCGACCTACCTCATCTCTCCCCCACGGCCCGCACCCACACCCCTGCCGGCGCTATTCGGGACGCCTCACCCGCTTGCCTGGCCGCATGGCGCCTTTTGGCATGCGCCGTGGCCCTCGCCTGCCTTTCGCCGGTCGGCGGAACCGAGGGGGACAGCCCCAGGCTGCTACCAGCACGAAGGCGGCACCAACTCGCTCGGCTTCCCTCCCTGACCTGCCCGACGACCTTCTGCAGCTTGTGTTCAACCGTCTGTGCGCGTTTGACCGCATGGCGCCTGCGGACGTGTCAAAAAGCTGGCGAACGGCCTGTGCCGTCGACCTGTACGCCACTGCGGCGACGGCTGTGCTGTCCAGCGCGGCGACGCCGACCGATTGCAACGAGTTCGGGCGCGCGACTTTGGGCCCCCCGGGTGGGGTTCGGCGGGTTGCTCTGTTGCTCGGAAAGCCTCTCGTGCCGCAGGCTGCCATGGCCTCACAGGGCCGGCTTCTTCTCCTTTGCCTCCGAGTTGCCACCAGCTTGAGCAAGTCGTACAAAGCGCTCGACCTCGCCGCCCCGGCGCCCTACAACGCCGTCGGCTGGGCCGACACCCTTTCCCCATTTTCTCCGCAGCAGCTGGGACGCACTCTTGTATGCGTGCGTATGCGCAATGAAGATGGCGCGACGGCGTGGGAGGCGCGACACGTGTGGGGCATCCGCCTCGACACCGGATGGGTCGACGGTGCTGACGTCCACGGCGTCCACGTCTCGGGGGATGACACGCCCGACGTTCTCTTCAACATCCGGGCCGCCCTACGAGTCGCGTTTCTCTCTGTCGGCGACGTCTTTTCGAGTGCTGGCGTGGCGCAATGCGCGTCTATGAGATCAGTGCTGGCCGGCCTCCGCCGTCGGGCGTGGCGGGGGCTCATCGTGCGACGCCTACTGCACAGCTACACAGGCAGTGATAACGTCGGAACTCCTGCGGGACCGTCGGGGCGCCGCCCGTACCTCATCGAGTGGATGAGCACTGCCATGGGCGTAGAGAACTCGCCAATAATGCAGTTCCTCGACAGCGCTCCGAAAGTCGACGAGGCGCACGTCGCCGCCCTAGTATGCTTCGTTGTGGCCGTTTACGACCAGGCGGCCATTTTTTGGCCCAAGATGGTGGAACGTCGGGCATGCATGCACTGGTCGCCGGTGGAACGGCACGTCATTCGCTTTGCGGTCTATGTTTTTGCCGTCGGGGATACTCGTGATGTGCTTGTGGCGGAAGTGGCCGCTCATATGCCTTGCCTGGGTGTGGCCCGTGTGTGCACCTCGCTAGGGCGCCGCCGTGGTCCCATGCCACTGCGCGGACGCTGCGGAGCACCATTCTTATCCTGATGCAACAGTTGTTCCCCGTGGCGATAGAACCTTCACGCTGCTGTCGTTGCTGGCAGGGTGCGGCGAGAGAGGGCGCCCTCGGACGTCGGCCACACACCGACGGCAAAGATTGACGTGAGCCGGGAGCACATAGGTTGCGACGAGGGGGGCGAGCGTGTGGCGGGCGGGGTGGCATGCGTCGCGAGGTGCAGGCATTTGTGGAAAAAATGCACGCACCTCGCGACGCATGCCACCCCGAATAGGCGTGCACACAGGCGTGTCGCGCCAAGGGTCGCCCCGCGCCGAGAGGGACGACGCCTACGAATAGTGGCACCTCACCACCAGAACGCCACCCGTCGTGCCACCACCAGAACGTCACCAGTCGTGCATGAGCTTCCCATACCCCCCGGCATTCGCACCGACTACGGCGGCGACCGACAGCTGCCTGCCCATCTCTCCCCGCCGTGTGGCGCTCGCCGCCATGCAGGGCCACGTACACCCCGCGCGGCCGGCGGGCCCAACCGGTGCCGCCTCACCCGCCCCCCCCCCCCATCAACCGTGGCGCGCGTCCTCTGCTT
>Ga0115030_1000336_pt1 | contig 18834 bp, 31 predicted proteins | sample SidtaG_4_FD_87174 | JGI IMG/M metagenome (GOLD analysis project Ga0115030, IMG submission 87174) | Marine algal microbial communities from Sidmouth, United Kingdom - Sidmouth_Male1 metaG | ecosystem: Host-associated > Algae > Red algae > Unclassified | place: Sidmouth, United Kingdom | collected... | reverse complement strand
GGGGGGAGCGGGGGGGGGGGGGGGGGGGGGGGGCGGGGGGGGGGGGGGGGGCGGGGGGGGGGGGGGGGGGGGGGGGGGGGGGGGGGGGGGGGGGGGAATAGCGGCACGGAGGGCCGCGCGACGAGTGCGCGGACGAGGATGCAGTGGGTGGGTGACGGCGGATTGGGAGGAGGGGCTCCGAGGGGCGCCGCACCCTCTCGGATACAACACGCACCGCCAGACCGGCCAGCACCGAGGCGTGGTGCTCACGGGTGCCCGCGCCTTGGGCGGACAAAACGGTGCCAGTGTCCCGCGCGCTGGGCGAAAAGGGTAGGAATGGCACGGGTAGAGGGTGGTGTTTGGAGGTCCCTTTAAGTGGCGCGAACCACCCCAGGGCGCTGAAAAAAGGCGCCCCAGGGTGACTTCGTCGCTTGGAAGGATGCACCGCGGCTCCCCCAGGAGTGAAGATCCCGCGCTGAGCTCATTTCTACAGTCAGAAAATACCGCAAATGTCTGGAATCACTCGAAAACAGACACCGAAAAGGAGGATCAAATGAGCGGAAAAGTAACAAATCGGTCCCCCGATAGAATGAACACTAGGTAAGAATGCACCACAGAACACTAGCATCGTAATAGGGCCGGGCCTCTCATTTTCACCGTCCTCCAAGTCGAAAGCGAGCACAAGGAAGACAGAACCGAACAGCCTCCTCGTCCAGCGACTCGATTATCGGCAGTGGTATCCTTGGAGCACAGACAGAAGTGTCCCCGCTTCCCTCACTACCTGCAAAGCGGAAACCTTCAAGCAATTGTACCTGCCAGCCGCGCCGCGGACATGCTCTCTCGCATAAAGATCGTGTTTTCTTCATTGATGCGCTGCGACGAACTCAAGTGTAGCATATCTCCGTGACAGTTGTGATATGGGGCCCAGTAGCCCCCCTGAATGGTCAATATTCAAGTGGAGGAGAAAATGGACTTGTGGCTTGCCCTTTGGGAGGTTAATGCCGTCTTGTATATCTGTCCTTTCTGTTACTGTCTCTATTTTGGTGGTTACTCGATCTTTATGATCGCTCCGTCGATCGACCCCGCCCCTTTACCGCCTGATAATAGAAGCACCATGGGACCGGGGTTCGCCGTAGTCGGCACACCCGGCTCCCCATCGGATGCTGCACGAACAAAGGTTCTTCTGCCTCTCCTCTTGGGCAATAGCGTTTGCTTTATCGTGCGTCTACGGTCAGTCGCTACCAACTAGTTTGTTAACCAACGTCACTATGACCACATCAGGGCCTTGGTCACCTTGACTGTCGGGATTCGGGCGGGCACCTCTGGGGCTCGCTCGTACTCATGCGGTACCGAAAGACGGTCGATCGCCTGCGTGCGGGATCTCGGTTGCAATTATGCGTTCCAATGTGCCATATATTTTGTGTACGAATGCAAGCTTTTGTCTTTAAATGGCACTGCCGAGCCCTTAATACGAGATCGACAATTTGGTTCACCGACCATCGGTCGCGATCAGTCCGACCATCGAAGTCAGATCAAGTGCCTTTCTGGCGCACCCAGACATGACACAGCACTGTCGTGGCTCACGTGCACAGTGGAATTCTGCACGGCACACAGGAATTCCACAAACATAGATGCACGTGACATCGAGCTGGGATCATCGGTTTCGCTACAACCACCTGGAAAGGTGGTGGAAGTCTCGAAAGTAGCGATGAGCGACAGTTCATTCTTTTCTCCTGTTCCTTGCATGTACTGAGACGCTAACCGTGCTTCAAGAAGGAGAATGGCTTGATCCCTCCTTCTCAATGTTCACCATCAGACGGGGTATGGGGCGATCACCAAATCATGCGTACCGAAGAGGCGGCACCCACAGTGCATAACATCACAGCACTACACATCTCTAACCTACTGGCATCCACAATCGCTCTCCCAAAACAGTTCAGCAGACCGAGCACCATTCCGCGTATTGGACGGAGCCCGGGATCTCCCACGGAAAACATCAGCAAGTTGCCGTTTCCCGCTACCCCAAACAGCCTGCCTCGCTTCGCACCGAGGCCCGCTCGACATCACAGCCTGCGTTTCCGACCATAAGCCCCCCGCCCACACCATATCCAGTTCTTCGATGCCACCACCACCATCACTTCCGGCACCCGATGGCGGTGTGCAGTCCCTTGGTATTCTCCCCCTCACACATTCGTTCTCGGGCTGCACGACCAGCAGGACAACTTCCTCGGCCGAAAGCCAACAGCAATCCTGAGCCGATGTGCAATTTTGATGAACTTAGGCTTCGTCTGTGACCATTTTCCAAACAAACTGGCCCAGTGCATCTCCGCCCGTTACAGAACACTACAACCGTTTCTGATCTCGAGCTCCGGTTAAAACAAAGAACCGGGGGTGGTGAGCTTCCCATCCCTGGACGTCTTGGATCGCGGTTCTGACGGAATAATATCTCCAATCGACATCCCATCCAAAAGCCGTTTGGATCGGGTATGGGCATGAAGGGGAATGGATGGCAACTCTGTCCTTTCTGAAGCATCGCCGCAAGCGGTGAGGGGGTGTGCACCGCCGCCCCCGTGGCAACGGGAAGCCGCAGCGCAACCCTGCGCAGCGTGCGCTACGTGAGGGCCCGGGGAACGCCAAGGCGCTGTAAGTGCATTGTTCTCAGTTCGTGCCCATACACGTGCCCACATCGTCAGCTTAGACTAAGCTGCCCACCCAAAAGCCATTTTTTCTGGGGCTCCCAACTATCTGGGGGCGCTGCGGACGCGCTTGTAGTCGGCGGCTTTCTTAATCGTTGTGAGGCTTCTGTTGGGACCCCTTGCTTCATGAGAGTGATCTGAAATTCATACGGCGATGCCTCATCCCAGCTGAAGACGTGATTCTGAAGAGAACGCGTGGAAGCACAGACCTTCCTGGCCGAACAAGAGATATCTGTGATCAGTGCTCGGTTACTGAGCTGGCGTGTCATAAAAAAATAGTTGTTCGGAGGATGAGAATGAATCTTTGCTGTGACTTGGTCAGAAGGCCAACCCCCCTACACAATAAGCGGACAGAACGCTGCACTTTGGGTCGCTACTCAGTCCTGAGGATATTTCTCCGAGATACACACGCTCGAGCTACAATGAACAGTCATCGAAATTATCTTGCCGGCGTTTTGCAGAATCAAGCAATAAAACAAGGGAACTGTGTGGTCATGATGAACCTGATGTGAAAGTACCGCGAGAATCGAGAAAATCTCAGTGTCAGCACAGTGCGCCTAGCACCGACAACCGCCGACCCCACCCTTAGGGGGGATCAACGACCTCGATGCTAACCTGGCTGGGGCAACCGCTCCCCCGCTACTTGGTCCGGAGCGGCCCTCTTGTGCTCTCGCACACGGCGTGTGCGCAGCACCAACCCATTCCACCTGAACAAATCAACGTGGCACACGGCGTGTGCGCGGCACCAACCCATCCCACCCGCACACATCAATGGGCACACACAAATCGACCCGAAAGAATCCGCCCGCGGGCGGACGCACAGGCGTCGAAGCGACAGACGGCGGGCATCAGCCGCGCCGTGTGGCCAATCAAAACAATGCAAACAGTCACACGACGGTCACCAGTCGTGCCGCGTGTCCAATCGAGATGCTGCAACTTGCCACGGCCCCAGCGCCTGGACAGCCACTCGGGGAACAATCGTGAAGCTCCACAATGTAAGCATGATGCAAGGCTGTCATAGTCCGACTGGTCTAAGCACGGCTTCAAGAGCCCGCCTCCCACGCCCATTAGCCGCGACGCGAGGATTTCATCCACCGTAAAGTCGTCGGACTAATCACACCTGGAGACTATCTGCAAGCAAACAAACATAGGTCTGGACGCTTTTCTCAATGACAGTAGTCTGAGCCACGACTGGAACGCCCCAGATATGTCCGGTCAACGTTTTTGCCGGAGTGCGCAGGATCTGGACATGGCATCGTTCGACGGAAAGAGCTGGGGATTGTTTTTAGGGACTTTTGAGGGACTTTTGGGGGGTCTTTCGGCTGAAGAGCTTTGCTGAAGAAACTGGGACAGTACGTCAAAAGATATCGTGCATATGTTTTAGATGTATCAGGGAAATTATTGCTTGCAATCGCCATGTGCACTGCACTGTGGCTCTATTGTGGTGCAGATCACAGCGGCGTCTGCATGTCTTGTTCATGCGCCAGCCGGCATGCAATCGACTGGGAATGCGCCGCCACCATCCTACGGGTCACTTCAGATGTCATTCGTAGGCACCTATCTCGTACAATCCGACAGATTGCCCAGAACATAAACCTATGGAGGAGCACTAAAACAATGCTCTCCACAGCTCTGATGTACATTTTGTATCCTGACTTCGAGACTACCCGTGAGGCGCTCGCTCTGGTTGTACCCAGGACACGCCCGGATGTAACCCCCGGATGTAACCCCTACCATAGTTCGTATGACAGAGGTACGTACAATTCCTCGGCTGGTGCTAAGGCAGGAAAGCCGAAGAAACGTCAATAATTTCCTGAGGACGCCAGTGTGTACAAAATGGTTTATGTATTCATACATTGAAACTCAGAATTCATCGACAAAAAAGTCGTAAAAAAAAACAATAGGAAACATGTGCCCGCAAAGCGTATTCGTAAAGATCCTTGCGAAAGCTGACAGTGCTGCAGAGCCTTAGTCCGTCTCATCCTCCGAAAAGTTTATTTCACGCGGCGCAGCGTCTTGAAGCTTGTCACTCACGTTCCGCACCACAGCATTGCGCACCTCGCCGCTCTCGGTGCGCTGGAAACTAGAAAGTTCTTCGTAACCGATAAAGTCTTGGCCGCAGGCGGCCCCGGTTGCTCGTGCAGAATGCGTCACGTCCACAGGGTCGATGCCCTGAAACGCGCCGAGTAGGGCAGCAGCGGTCGCGTCCAAGTCGAGCATTCGCTTAGACTGCGTGCCGTCGTGGTCCAACACGAGCCTGCGACCCGTCTTGGTGCCAAGCGAACGTGCCCTTGCCCCTTTCACGTCATTGTTTTACTCCAGGCAGTTGTTCTCAACGACGTCCTGAACGCTGAATTGAGGCAAGACGGTGTCGAGGTAGCCGCCCAGCAGCCGGTAGCCGAGCACTCGAGCAGAGCTGCGTCGCCGGTTGCACTTCATGCCCAGGCCCTTCTTCGGAGACTTCTGGAACTTGATCTTGTTGATGACGGAGCCATTCGGCCCTTACGAGACGCCATTACTCGTCTTGTTGACGGCCTCGTCTATAACGGTTCGCATACACCGCGTGGTATCCTAGTGAAGACTCTCAAGACGTCCAGGTGGGTTAAACCAGGCCAGATCATCAACATCGGCCGCGCCCGCATTGGAGCTGCGCCTACCCACGGGCACCTCCGACTTGTGCATCTTCTTGACCATGACATGTCCATAGCGTGAAAAGGGCAAGCATGCGTCATCCTCTTCAAAAGGGTCATCCGTCACACATGCGACGAATGCATCAAAAAATGCAAAAGAAAGCGTTAGTGGTCGGTACAGCAATGGACCGGCGTGCGGAGTACATGTTTCCTGAAGAATACAACTCAGAACGCGACTAAGGAAAGACATTCTATGGATCGGTGCAGGCTTACCCCAGGAGAGGCCCACAGTTCCTGATCATTCATGGTCTGATGGGCGCGAAGAACGCTCCCAGGGCCTGGTCGAGGAGTCGAAAGGGCACCCTCAGAGTCGTTATCGCCGGACATGCTTCCAAGGACAATAAGCTTGAGGGAGCACGGAGCGAGGATCAGGTAGCATGGAGCATGAAGCACATTGACGGAGCACGGGGGACGCACAGCATGGAGCATGTAGCAGAAAGACGGAGCACAAGGGACGTAGTCCGGAGCCCCCCGCATAACATGGAACTAGGCATGTAGAACAAACTTACGGAGCGTATCGTACGGGTCGTGGGAGGCTGTGCACCGCGAATACCTACCAGGCCGGCGAGCGATCCTGCATAGGCCTAGAGGCCACAGATCTGTCGATAACACAGCGCACGCCACACGACAGCGCACCTGCCTAACCAGGTCTTTCACCTCGCCAATGGCAAAGAACTATTTTTCCGAGCAACGACGCGTCGTTCCCACCAGCAACACAACCAGGAAGTACTCCCATGGCACGGGATAGTGTCAGGCCTGAGTTTGCCTGGCACATCAGAACCCGTCATCAGGGCCGGCGGGAAAATGGCGTCGATGTGGAGTACGAAGACACTCCGCGCGCATCAAATTGGGCGAGACAAAAAAGTGCTCATGAAGGCGTTTGACCAGTGGCCGAAGACGAATCAAACATCTTCCAGGAGGAAGGATCAAGGGTGTCCAGAACTGATGTCACGAAATTCGAAGAGCAGTCTAATCTCTTGCACATAAATACTGGACATGGAATTGTGTTTTCGTGACGTTGCAGCTTGTATTTGTCCGCTGTCTGTGAGATGAGGACAAAGTGGATCGCTCGAAATTGCTGTGAGCCAAAGGCGGCCTGATCGAAATCTCCGTGGGCCGATCGCTGAGGGGCTGCGAAGGGTCACCGGATGCGTTAAAATACAGACCGGGCCTCACACACCGACCTGCGTGGCAGGCTGAGCGCAGCCTGAAGAGGCAGCTGCGCTTCACCTGCCGCCCCCCCCGCGGTGAAGTCGTGCGAGCACCCTGTGGCTCCCAACATTCGATCACCGCCTGCACCCCGGTTGCGCCCTGCGGTTATCTCTTAGAGGCGACCCGGTGGTGTCAACTGTGAGCCTTTCCATGCTGTGCGTATTTTTGTAATGGGAGAGGGAGGGAGCACCGGGAGTGTGCGCCCGCGCCGAAATCTCTACGGCGGATCGCTGACAGGGGGTCGACGGGGGGGATCTGTGTGCCGAGATGCGCACGCTCAAGACCGTCTTTGCTCTTGTGGTGTTGTGGCGCTCGGCAGAGCCTCCGACTTGTGGCGCGGTGCGGCCACGGGATCGGTCCGCTCGGCTCTTTGCCGCCACCCAAGCGCGAGCACACAGGTGCGGCTCGTGTCGAGTTTGCATTGGCGTGGCTGTGATGGGGGCGCGCGAGGCTTTCCGGGGTGAGGCCGTGCGGTGTTGCGCGGCTTAAAAGGCCTAAAACCCAGGGAGGTAAAATTTCTTGCGGAGTTCGTGGCGCCCGAGCTGGCGCTCAAGCACGCCCACGCACGTGCGGCTGTCGTCATTTTCGCGTGGTGGCGGGTGCGAGTGTGGACTCGCATGTTTGGCCCGCTCGAGGAGCCCAACACTCAAGAAGGAATACATTTTTGCGGCGTTTGTGGCGCCCCGACCGGCGCTCGAGCTTTCCTACGCACGTGCGGCTGTTCTGGGTTTCGCGTGGTGGGGAGTGCGGGTGAGGACGCGGAGGCTTAGAGAGCCTGAGAAGCCCAACACCCAAGAAGGTGCACCTTCCTGTGGTGTTCGTGCGACCCGTGCTGGCGCCCAAGCACGCCCACGCACGGGTGCCTTTTGTCGCGTTTGCGTTGTTGGGCTTATTGTGTGGTGCGCGGTCTTTCGAAGTGTTTAAACAGACCGATGCCCAAAAAGGTACACCCCCGTGTGGCGCTTGCGGCGCCAGAGCTGGCGCACAAACTCGCCCACGCACATGCGGCTGTTTTCTGGCTGTCTTGGATCTGACCCCGGAACCGTACGGAATATGTTTCTAGGGGGTGACACCGGAGCGGTCGCGCCCTCCTGCCAACGCAACGCAGCGGCGCCGCTGAGCCGACGGCTCTCGCGGCGGCACGAGGCCTCCATGACGGCGCCTCCCGTGGCGCCACGACGCTTCCACGCTGGCGGCGCCCGCGGTGCAATGGCGGCAAGGGACGTGACCGACACGGTGCACCCCCACGATACCAAGCTGAACGGCTAGAGCAGCCACCCCCCCCCCGTGAGCGTGCGCCCGTGACGACGCGGAGACCAGCGGGCGGGACGACACGCGCGCCCGCGGCTAAGCGCGCGCCTGGTGAAGCGCGCCCGCGGCGCGACGGTACGGCAGGCGGACTGGCGGGCTGCGCGGACGGCGGGTGGCGGCGCGGGGCGTTCACAAGGTGATGTTCCTCGCTCCGCTCTCTCTCTCCGCCGTCGCTCCCCGACGTCCTTTGCGTATCGCTGCCCCTTTCCCCACCTCCGCTTCTGTCCTCGCGACCATTTTTCGGGCCAGGACCTTCGGCACGTGTCTTCGCTTCTGATTCCGGCACCGATACCCGTGGCTACACCCGGGAGTACTCTCTTGTACCCATTTGCATGCGTCACGAGCACCACGCATCTACCGGGCATGCGTCGTGCGGCGATCCGGTGGCGCACCCAGACGGCGGCACAAGGCCGGCGAGACCAAGGTCTCCCAGCATGACTGGCCCCACTGCATTGCATATCTGCTTTGGCTTAGATACCCTTGGTGTGGTCGGAGTTAGGGCTGACCACGGTTCCAGTGAAGGACCATCTGTGCTCATGCTCCGGTAAACACCTTGTCTTTGGCACTACTCTGCTCCTGTACTTTTCTGTCGTCGTCCCGTCGTGGCGGGTGCTGCAAAAGACGTGGAAGCCTGGAAGGGCCTGAAGGGCCCAACGCTCAAAACGGTACACCACTTGTAGCGTCTGTGGTGCCAAGGTTGGCGCCCAATTTCTCCCACGGAAGAGCGATCTGGGCTGGTTTTGCGTTGTGGCGCTTGTAGAGCGGTGCGACGTGTTTTAGACGGCTTTTGGAGCCCAACACCGAAGGAGGTGCACCTTCTTGTGGCGCTTGCGGCGCCAGATCTGGCGCTCAAGCTCTCCCACGAACGTGCGGCTATTATCGTCTTCGCTTCGTGGCGGGTGAGGTTGGGGAAGTGGAGCGTGAGACGTCTTGACGATCTCCGAGACCCAGGAGGTAAACCGTCGTTCGGCGTTTGTGGCGCTGAAGCCGGCGCTCGAGCTCGCCCACGCATATGCCGTTGTCGTGGTTTTTGCGTTGTGGGGAGTGCGGGTGAGGACGCGGTGGTTTGGAGAGCCTGAGGAGCCCAACACCCAAGGAGGTACACCTCGCTGTAACATTTTTGGCGCCCATGCAGGTCCTCAAGAATGCCCACGCACATTTGAGCTTTGTCGCGTCTGTCTTGTTGTGCGTGTGGTGGGGTGCGAGGTGATACGGATGGCTTGACGAGCCCCACGCCCAAGGCGGTACACCCCAGTGAGGCGCATACGACGCCAGAGCTGGCGCTCAAGCTCACCCAGGAGCGTGCGGTAGTTGTCGCTTTAGCATGCTGGCCGGAGCGGGTGTGGACTCGGAGGCTTGGCGGGCCGGACGAGCCCGACGCTCAAGGAGAAACAACCCTGTGTGGCGGATGTGGCATCGGGGCAGGCGCTCAAGCTCGCCGACAAACGAGCGGCTGTTGTCGTTTTCGCTTCGTGGCGGGTGCGGGTGAGGAAGTGGAGGGTAGGACGGCTTGAGGAGCCGATCGCCCATAGAGGTTCACCTTCTCACGGCGTTTGCGGCGCGCGGCCGGCATTCGAGCTTGCTCTCGCACGTGCGGCTGCTGTCTTTTTCTCGTAGTGGAGGGTGCAGGTAAGCACGAAAAGCTTTGGAGCTTCTGAGCAGCCTTACTATCAAGGAGTTACAGCTCCCTGTGGCTTTTTTGGGGCCCGTCCTGGCGCCCAAACACGCCCAGGCATGTGTCAGTGTTGTCGTGTTCGCATTCTTGCACTTTTGAAGAGGCGCAAGGTGTTCGGGATGGCTTGAGGCACCCAACGACCAAAGAGGTACATCCCCCTGTGGCGCATGCGGCGCCCGAGCTGGCGCTGAAGCTCACCCCCTAACGCGCGGCTGTAGTCGTTTTCGCGTGGTGGGGAGTGCACGTAGCGACACGGAGGTTTGGAGTTCCTGAGGAGCCCTACGAACAATAAGGTACACCTCCTTCTAGGGTTGATGGCGCCCGTGCTGGCCCCCAAGCACGCCCACGCATGTGCGAATTTTGGTTTGTTTGCATTGTTGCGCTTGTGGTGAGGTGCGAGGTGTTTTGGATGGCTTGAGGAGCCCAAAGCCCTAGGAGGTACACTCCCATGTGGCGCTTGCGGCGCAAAAGCTGGCGCTCACACTCGCCCACGCACAAGCGGCTCTTTTCGATGTCTCGTAGAGGTGGGTGCGGCGGAGGAAATGCAAGCTGGGACGGCCTGAGGAGCCCAACGCTCATGAAGTTACACCACTTGTGGCGTTCGCCGCATCCGGGAAAGCGCTCAAGTTCGCCCACGCCCGTGCGGCTGTTGTCCTTTTTGAGTTGTGGCGGGTACGAGTGGGAAAGTAGTGGCTTTAGCGGGTTGAAGAGCCCAAAGACCAAGAAGGTATACCGTCATGCAGAGTTCGTGGCGCCCGGGACGGCGCTCGAGCGCGCTCACGCACGTTCCGCTGTTGAAGTTATAGCGCAAGGACGTGTGCGGGTGAGAAAGCTGTTGAGGAAGCCCCTCAAGCCTGCGAAGGTACGTCGGAGCGCCCGCAGACTGCCTGACTACTTCCAGGAGTACTTGCGTGGTCATAGGCTTGTTTGGCTGTGCCATTGACACGCACTGCTCTATGAGCATGATGTAATCACCTGTACTTGCACATCGAGGGCAATGTTGTTTGGAGCTGAGCTCGGGGAGATTCTCTTGGGCTCCTCGAGGGGTGTCGCTATCTGTGGGGTGGTGAGAGCATGCACCCCCCAAGGGAGGGAGCTCTGCCACGGGAAGTGCGTCGTGGGCCCTGTCACTGCGTTGGCGGGGGTGTTCCTGCATGAAATTGGGAGAGGGGCTCACGGAGGGTAAGTGGCTGCTAGCCTCGAGCCTCAGACCTGTCTCGAGGAAAGCAACGAATCCACCAATCTTCCTCCTGCTTCACAGGGTACGGGCCAATCTGTCGCTGGTCGTCATCATCATCTCCTCGTACGGTCGCTCGTGGGAGGACGTTGCTCGAGTCGCGGTTTGTTCCGGCTTAGGAAACGCGGATGGTGCCTCTAGCGTCGACAGTGTGGAACCGGTCGGCGACACCGTCGTCAACATGTCGGACCCCGTCCGAATTGGCGGCCCGCGGTTTCCACAGCTAGATGACGACTGAAAAGTGTGGGCGGCGTATCAACGTGCGCAGCTCAACAAGGAGAAGCTGTGGAAGGCCGTCGTGACGGACCGTCCGGCTTCTGGGTCGCACGACAAGAAGGCCGACCCGGTGGTGGAGGAGTGGGACGCCATGAATGAGGCGGCTCCTGCGACCATCCCGATGTGAGTCACGCCCATGCATCGTAATACGGTGATGTCGGTCGACACGGCCAAGGAGGCGCGGGACGCGCTCAAGGTCATGTTTCAAGGGTGCGACGACGCTCAGCTGCTTCGGCGCATGGACGAGCTGAGCAGCCTGAAAAAGGGTGACGACGAGAACATCATCAAGCTCACGTCGCGCGCCAAGATGCGCCGGGACGAGCTGGCCATGATCGGCAACCCGGTCGTCGACAACGCGCTCGCGCTGCGTGTCATTTTGGGGTTTGATTCCAAGTCCGGGATGCTCCGGACGGTCTTGCAGAACAACGAAATCAAATTGGTCATGTCGGACATGACAGCTAAGTTGCTTTAAGTCGAGCAGCGGAGTATTTCTTGGGGCTGATCGAAGCCAGCTGGTGGTGTCAAGTTGCAGGCCTTCACGGTAGTGGCGCCAAAGCAGCCGTTTGACAAGAGGTCGGTCGTGTGCTCGCACTGCCACAAGAAGAGGCACATGAAGTGTGACGGCTACAAGCGATAGGCTGAAGAGGCCAAGGGCAAAAGCGAACCCGGTGGCGGTCGCCGTGACGGCGGTCATGGGGGTGGGCCCCAGACGGGTGCTTCTCTGGCATACGCGGTTTCGGCCGCTCAACCCGGATCCAGCACGGGTCATGGGAGCACAAGAGGGTCGTCGACCTGGGTGCTTGACTCCGGAGAGACCAACCACACGGTCACCGGGGACAAGGGCTTCACCGTCCCGGCTGGGGGGAGCGGGGCAAAGGTCACCTTGGCCAATGGTGACAAGGTCCCCATCAAGGGGCACGGCCACGTATCGCTGGATGCTGGAAATGGGAGCACCAAGGCGCGCATGGTCTTCGACGAGGCCATGCTGACGCCGGTCTTAACCGGAAATCCACTTTCAGTATCGGCGGTTGCCCTCAATAGAGGTTCCGTGGTATTTGCGGGGGAAGCCTCCTACATCCTCAGAGACGGGGGTGCCGTTCGTTCAAACGCAGTGCTCGACAAGGCCTTTTTCGTTAGGACGGTCAATTACCGGGAGCAGTGTGCTCCAAGTGACGCCGGCTAAGGCGTCGGCAAATGCGGCTTCCATGCGCATCGCAGGGGAAGCAGAGCTTCAGCGTCGCCGTTTCCACCACTTGGGGTTTTAGAACGTCAAGCGGGCGGTCAAGATGGTCTATGGGATGCAGTTTTCGGTGGCCGACGACGAGCTTGAAGTCGGCCATGTGTGTGTGCCGTGCGTGGATGGAAGGATGGTGCTGGCACCGCATCCGCGGTCTTCCACAAATGCAACCAACAGCGAGCTGGTCCACACCGACATGGGCGGACCTCTTTCGGAGTCACTGGGTGGCTCTATTTACTGCATCACTGCGATCTAGGACAGCACTGGATTCGGTACTGCGACGCCCATTAAGGCGAAGGGGGTGGCGTCGAATGCGCTGTTTTTTTACACGCTCGTCAAGCAGCTAGAGACATGGACTGGTGTCAACGTCAAGTGCGCCCGTCGCGACGGTGCCAAGGAGTACTTCAGCAATGAACTGGAGGCATAAACCGAGGAAAACGGCATCACATCTGACACGACGGCGCCGTAGAAGGCGCAGCAGAACGGAAAGGCAGAGGTTCAACCGCACGCAGATGGAGCTCGTGCGTGCTGCACTGCTCGATGCTGGGGCGGAAGAGCAGCTGTGGTCTGAGGCCCTGGCTTCCGTCGTCCATTTCATCAATAGGTCGCGACAGGCGGGGCTGGACATGACACCGCTGGAAGCGGTGACGGGGCGACGCCCTAGTGTGTCGAGATTCCGCGGCTGAGGAAGCCGCTCTTGGGAGCTCAAGCGCAAGAAGAAGCAGCGTAAGCTAGTTCCCAGGACCAACGTGGGCCGCTTCGTTGGTTACACGGTTGGTGGAAAGGCCTACCTTATCCTCGAGGACGGGACAAACTTTGTCTGCGAGCGTCGGAACGTCCTGATGGAAGAGAAGCCGGCCAAGGCCGGGACTTTGGACGACGGCTCAAGCGCTGGTCCCCAGCTGAAGATGACCAACAACAGAGACAACAGCGAAGGCGTAGACGGGACATGGGACGTGCGAGATGCCGAAGGAGATTTCGGGGAGAAGCACGATCTCGTCGAAGACTCCGAGAGTGAGGACAACGGCGATCCTGACGGCGTCGCTGACGAAAACGACGACGAGGAACGTCCGGGTCACAATGATTGGATGTATCCGGTCGGTACCTCTGACTCGGTAGTCTAGAATGATGCTCCGGGGCCTCATCGCTCTACAGGTAGGTCACCCGCCAGGGTAACTTGGTGGGAAAAAGGCCCCAAGGCGTACCTGGCCAGCGGGGCCGAGTCGGCGGCCAAAGATGGCTGCGACTGGAGCGAGGCGCCTGCCAAATAGAAAGAGGCGCGCAAGTGTCGGAACTGGCCGCAGCTCAAGAAGGCCGTCGAAGACAAAGTTTCGGCGCACAAGAATCGCGGAAAGTGGTCCACGAACGTGGGCAGCAACAAGCAGCACAAGGCTGCAAGGACACGTTTCGTGTTCGACATTGAGCACGACGGGAAATGGAAGAAGACGCGCAAGAAGGCTCGGCTGGTGGTCCAAGGCTTCAACCAATTTCGTGGGCGCTATTTCGACAAGACGTGGGCGCCTGTACCCAACATGGCGACGTCACGTGCCCGTTTCTCCGAAGCAGCAGCCAACGGGGGGGAGGTCCACCATATTGACTTCAAGTCATCTTTCCTCAACGATAAGATGGACAAGGAGATGTACACCAAGCTTCCTGACGGTGTCGAGTCAGAGGAGCCTACTGATGTGCGCCGGCTCAACCTGGTTCTGTATCGGACCAAGCAAGCGGGGAGGCTGTGGGGCATCACGCTCAAGGAGGAGCTCTAGCAAATGGGAGCCACACGGTCTACGGTGGACCTCCTTCTTCACGAGTGGCACCACCTTAAGCATGGACGCTTCTTCATCCTCGTGTACATCGACGACTTGATGGTGGCGGGCCAGAGCTTTTCTGGTGTGGAGGCCATTAAGATTGGCTTCTCAGCCAAGTTCGACGTGCGCGACATGGGGGAGGTCAAAGACGTATTTGGCATGAAGGTCATTCGCGAAAAAAGAGCCGGGAAACGTACGCTGAGTAACCCCGGCCACGTCATGGCTCTGCTCCAGGAGTTCGGGTTGGACACGTGCACGCTCGACAGGACGGCGATGGCGTCGAGCGTCGAGCTCAGCAAGTCGGGCGAGAATATTATTACCGACGGCAACCGGTACGCGGAACTGGTCGGCTCTCTACTTTTCTTTTCGACGAGGACGAGGCCGGACATTTTCCTTGCCGTGGACGTGCTCTGGCGCTTCAGGTAATCTCATGAGAAAGACCGTATGCGGGCAGCGAAGGGTGTGCTGCGCTACCCTGGCAGGACTACTCGCCATCGTAAGATGTATGGCGGCAACGACGCGGTACGAGGGTATGTTGAGGCCGATTGGGTGGGCGACATCGACGGCCGCCGCTCGACAACAGGCTATATCTTCACGCTAAGCTGCGTTCCCATTTCGTGGGCAAGCAAGCGCCAGTCGATGGTGGCGACGTCGACGGCCAAGGCTGAGTACGTGGCCGCCGCGATGGCGACTGTGGAGGAACTGTGGCTGCAGAATTTGCTGTCGGCGCTGGGTGTGCATGGTGGGGCCGTGCCGATGGGGCAGGACGACCAATCGTGCCTCGCGCTGGTCCAAAACCCCGAGGCGACGGGGCGGACCAAGCATGTCTTCATCGCCTACCACATGGTTCGCAACTACCAGGCGCGCGAGGATGTGGCCTTCCACTTTCTCCCTAGCGCCGAAATGCCGGCACATCAGTTCACAAAACCGCTGCCGTCCCCGGCGCTCACGGCGTTCCGGGCTGCCTTCAGTGTTGGTGAAGGCCTGGGCGCATCTGCGAGGGGGGCCGAGCTTGGCGACCCCCTATTACGGGATGGCTGAGGCGCCATGGCTCCACTGGACGCGTCCAGTGGCGCAGCGCCGGTTTCGCGGCAGAGACTTTCGTCTACGCTGCGGCGGTCCGGTGTCGGCCATGCACAGTCGTGCTACCGTCCACATGCTTGGAGCCGGCAATGGGGCGCGGTTGAGCGGGGCGCCAAATCGAAGGACAGCCGATTGGGACCGTCCTGAGGCGCTGCGCCGCGACTGGGGACGTCCAGTGGCGCAGCTGCGGGTTTGCAGAGGTCTCCCTTGTGGAATTTGGTGCAAGTCGATTTTGGCCCGGTGCAGTAAGTCTACTGCTTCGACGGGTCGAGTCGATTTCGATGCATGTCGATTTTTGCGGTTTTGGGCCGGCATCTGCAAGCCTCCGGCGTTGGGACAAGTCAGCTGTCCGGGCCCGAGTCGATTTTGATGCAAGTCAATCTAGTCGATATTGGCCGGAGCAGTAGGCCTACTGCTCCGACGGGGTGAGCCGATTTCGTCTAAGTTGATGACCCACGTTCTGACCACACTTAGACGGGCTGCCGATGTGCAGGATCGTCTCCGTTCGAGACGCACCCGGATGCGCTGTACTCACCGCGACGTCTGGTTTACGTCGACCGGGATTTTGGCGATTTTGTCGAAGGTCGATTATCCTATAGTATCACCTGGGACCTGAGGATCGACTTCGGCGTTTTCTCGACCGCGTATCATGGTGACAGCTTTCGCACTGGTCGGGACGGGCTGTGGTCGCGCTGCAGCGTCCATGGCGTGGACTGTGGGGCGCTGGGGGGAGTGCTGAGGCTGCCCCCCAAGCCCGCGCAGGTACGTCGGAGCGTCCGCAGACTGCCTGACTACTTCCAGGAGTACTTGCGTGTTCATAGGCTTGTTTGGCTGTGCCATTGACACGCACTGCTCTATGAGCATGATGTAATCACCTGTACTTGCACATCGAGGGCAACGTTGTTTGGGACTGAGCTCGGGGAGATTCTCTTGGGCTCCTCGAGGGGTGTCGCAATCTGTGGGGTGGTGAGAGCATGCAACCTCCAAGGGAGGGAGCTCTGCCGCGGGAAGTGCGTCGTGGGCCCTGTCACTGCGTTGGCGGGGGTGTTCCTGCATGACGTTGGGAGAGGGGCTCACGGAGGGTAAGAGGCTGCTAGCCTCGAGCCCCAGACCTGTCTCGAGGAAAGCAACGAATCCACCAATCTACCTCCCGCTTCACTCACGCGGACGTTCTGAGTGTTGGATGAGCCCAACGCCCAAGAAGGTTTACCTCTCTGAGGCCTTAGCGGCGCCCACGTTGGCGCCCAAGCACGACCACGCAAGTGCGACCGTCGTGACGTTTGCGTCGTGGCGCATGTGGCGCGGTGCGAGGTGTGTAGAGGGCATGTGGATTGTCCATGCTGGCGCCTAAGCACGCTCTCGCACATGTGGGTTTCGCCGCGTTTGCTTTTTTGCGCTTGTGGTGACTTGCGAGGTGTTTCGGACGGTTTGAGGGGCACAACGCCCAAGAAGGGATACCTTCTTGCGGCGTTTGTGGCGCCCGGGCTGGCACTTGACCTCTCCCACGCACGGGCGGCTGCTGTCATCTTCGAGTTGTGGCGGGTGCGGGTGAGGAAGCGGAGAGTTGAACAGCTCAGGCAGCCTAACGCCCGAGGAGCTAGACTTCTTCGTGGCGTTTGTGGCGCCCGTGTTGGCGCCCAAGCACGCCCACGCATGTGTGAATTTTGTCTCGTTTGCTTTGTGGTGCTCTTGGTGAGGAGTGAGGCTTTTCGGACGGCTTGAGGAGCCCAGAGCCCGAGACCATAGACCCTCCTGTGGCGTTGTGGTTCCCGGGTTGACAGCCAAGCGATCTGGCGCACTTGTGGATTTTTTCGATTTCGCGTTGTGGCGGTTGTCGTTCTGATTCATTTGGCTGTGGGGGAGCATTGTCCGTCGACTTTTGTCGGCGTGGGAGTCTGTCTGCTTCGTGACTGGCCGTTGTGGCCGGCATGGCGAATTTGCCGAATGACACCTCGCGTGGACGGCGCCATCGAAGCCAGCTTGCACCAGCGGCGGAGAGTGGTGGAAACGCTGCTCCTAGACACGTGAAACATCCTTCCGCGCCAACCTCACGTGGACGTGGCGGTGGTACGGGTGGACCAGGCCCTACCATATGTATATTTCAAGTAGGAGTTTTTTCCAGTGTAAGTGTCCAGACACCTACACCCACGGGCATTATTGAGCCCAACACTCATACCCAAAGGCCTTTCTGAGTAGGTAGCCGTGCGTGTCACTCACGCTTTACTGAAAAAGAACTCAGCACGCGCAGGGCTGGCCGTTCAGGCGAACTTTTGGCATTCAAGGGATCTCAAGTACGACGTAACAAAAACTTTTTAACATCAAAATGGGAGCGGGCTTCGTGAGGGCTCAGCAACAAAATTCTCTTGTGAGGAGCACCAGGCCCGGTTACAGACTCTCGTTTAATGGGTTGACGACGTGTCAAACGGGTCTTCTCGCGTGATGCAACCGATATGAACAGGTTGGGCAAGATCGGGTCATTTAAAGGCCAGAGTCTCCTAGATGAGCCGCCCAGCTGTCAGCGCTCGAACGCCAAGATCAACTGTGGGCATGTCGTTTTCTATCGGATTTCATTCGTACCCGTTGTGGCCAAGTGTATATAGTATTCTCACCTGTCGTGAAAGCCCGTCGGAGCACCCATACTCGATCTTAAAGTTTTTTTCATACCGTACTCGAATCGAAACTCGGTACCTATGAAAGGGCCTGTGTAGGACCCTTTTCACGATTTCCGGATGGCAGTGCCGAGGTGCCGTTCACGTTTCACCGATATAGAGGGGCTATGCCACAGCAACAGGTGCTGTCTCTGGAGCTTTGCCACGCCGTCGTAAGTGCCGCATGTACATGTTGTGCCGCTGCAGCGTGATTATTTCGGTTCAGATAAACGGCATCTGGCGCGGCCACTGCAGCCATTCCCACAGGGCAGCGGAGCAAGTGATGCTTCTGTGAACCGTGCTGCTGTGTACGTTGCGCGGCCTGGAGATGAGCTGGCGTTTTTTTTTGGTTGGAAAAATGACTGTGTGGTAGTCAATGGGCAGCTCGTTGTCATCACGCAGCTGCTTTTGAGCCACGTCAACGTCGGCGGTTCCGACCGCCAGCGTTTTTTGGTTACTTCTTGGCGATTTCGTGGCGACACACACACAGCGTGTGTCGCCACGAAGTCGCCAACGGGGGCTACTGGGAAAACGAGACGACCGCACCAAAGGAGCACCTGGCCATACAGAAACGCAGCCACGTTGCGCATTTGTTTGCTGGCCAAATTTAATGATCAACTTGAATTTTTTTGTTCATCTTACGGGCGGTGCTAAATTGGTCGATGTATTCCTGGGAGCGCGACGCCTATGGCGAGATCGGCGGTATCAAGGGACACAGCCGATCACACGACAGCGCCTTGCAACCCGAAAAGATCTGCCGGTGAGAACCGCCTCCCTCCACGCCGAACGGTCGCCACGCGTTCGCGCGCCACACGCAAAGTCGAACTGCCCACTCCGCGCTGCCCCATCCCCCTCCCCTGGCGCCGTGCCCCTGCCGCCCACGCGCCACCCCTGCGGCACCCCCACCGCCCCAGCCCACCCCCCCCTCCTCCGTCACCGCTCCCCCCACTGCCCCCCCCCTCATCCCCCCCCCCATGATTTC
>Ga0115030_1000333_pt1 | contig 18995 bp, 31 predicted proteins | sample SidtaG_4_FD_87174 | JGI IMG/M metagenome (GOLD analysis project Ga0115030, IMG submission 87174) | Marine algal microbial communities from Sidmouth, United Kingdom - Sidmouth_Male1 metaG | ecosystem: Host-associated > Algae > Red algae > Unclassified | place: Sidmouth, United Kingdom | collected... | reverse complement strand
CCAAGGATGTCCCAAGAAAGACGGGCAGGGGGGGGGGGCGCCGCCGCGGCTGTCCCGCGCCGGCGGAGCGCCGGGCGTCAGCTGCGAGCAGCCGCACCTGTACGGCAAGGCTGGAAAAAGGCGGGGGGGGCTCTTCATCGATCACACATGACATGCCCACGGTAGAGGATACCTGTCAGAAGCCCCGGCTTTGGGTCGCGGGCAATTTGCGTTCGGTGTGGTAGGCACCAGCGAGGGTGAGGTGGTCACTCGATGCTTGGCGGGATCGAGCAAAAGGGGCGCAGAAACTCGCGCCAAAGCTCCCATTTTTCTCAGAGTGGGATGCAGCCGAGATACCCCAAACTAAGACTTAACATTTAGACTAAACAGACGGCGCTGACCTCTTTATGTTGTCAAAATGAGCGTCAGAGGCGGGGAAGTACAAAACAAACGCTCCGAAAGTGGGCATCATTTGAGGCGATTTGCATCAAATGATGCTGCGGTACAATAGACACTAGGTGGGACACAGGGGTGATTGTGTTCGCAGTGCGGTAGCAGAGGGGGGAATGCAGCCTGCTTAAGAGGAGTCTGACCGAAGTGCGGTGAAGAAGACAATGCCTCGGCGCGCACTCTGTATTTGCAGAACATCGAAGCACACGCCAAATTGGTACTATGGCCCCTCGTCCGCAACCGCCGCCCCCCTCCGACGCAGCCTCCTCCGTGCTGTCATGGAAAAACTACAAGAGTGAAGGACGCCGCTAGGATACGCCCTAGGCTCCATTCTGTATGGATGAAGAGTAGGTGGGAGGCGAAGCAGGGAGTATCGGGCGGGGACGGAGAGACATGTCGGAGGGCGCGATGCAGGCCCGCCACAGTACCGGCATGCATGTTTGCGCAAACAAACATGCACACCCGACCACTGCGAGAATTGACCTGTCCTGTGGGGAGACCCATGATATCTCCGGGTGATGTGCGACATGTTAAGCATCCCGACCAGGCCCGCCGGGCCCTTTGGCCGACAAAGGCTGACAGGAGCTGGAAAACCGCATTCTGAGTGGCCCGGTAGCAAGTACCTGCTGACACCCGCGGTGGTCTTTGTGAAGCGATGCCAGAACATGCACGCTGACAGCCTAAGCAGGACAAGACTTCTGAAGCAACCGGCGGCAGCGGTGCCGTCAGGTGTGTCCCCCCTAACTGGCCCCTCCTATGCGCTCGCAGAGGCTGAATCGGCCTCCGAGCATACATGACGTTTGAGGAGTTCTTGCAATTCTTTTCCTTCCGTCAGGGCCTTTCATTGGCCCTCCGAACACGAGAGCTCGTGACCAGTAGATCGCCTCTGTTCATTGACATCGAGACGTGTCACTGACATTCTATTGACCAATCACCATCGATGAAGGGTACAGCAGTGACTGGATCCAGCCCACCTGCGTTTCTTCTGGGGCACCGGATGGCACAGGTGCGCAGTCTCTGTCTTGTGGACCGTGCAGAGGCGCCTCACATACTGTGAAACTAGGCCGCCCAACGCAGCCAATAGGCACGTGGTCACAATCATTGAACCGGTGTTCTGACAGGGTTTGGGCAGTGTTCATGACATTGAATAATGAGAAGTCATTGGCTGCGTGATGAGCCCTCATTACCGCGTCTTACCATGGGCCAGTGGGTGGCTGTGGCTTTCGCCGGTGATGCCAGGTGCAATTGCACTGGGGACGCAATCGGTCCCCTGAAGCCAGGTGAGAGACGATCTGAAGGACATCCTGAGATCGGTCCACCTCGGCACACGTTTGCACTCGTAAACGTGCATGCTCCATATCTCATCAAAGCACCATACTAGACGTGTAATAAGACGCGTACTAGAGCAATTTTCATGTACTACAGGCCCGATTTCGTTACTGGCATCACTTCGCAGGTGAAACGGAGCGGAGGCCGAAGGGGGGGGGGCGAATGCAGGTCATCTGGCCCGGGGGGGGGTCCAGAACGTGGGCTGAAAGTCTCCGTGCTCTCTCCGGTGGGGTGTACCGCGTAAATCGGGCCATATTCGTGGGCTTGTAGCCCCTGCTGAAGCAGGCTACAAGTGACGCGCACACTAGGAAATCAGGTGTGTCGTCGTCGTTTCGGAGCGTGCAAGGGCCGGTCAGGATGGGTTGTCACACATCCACTGTGTAGGGCGTCCCTGCACCGCCAGAAGCCACCAGCGTTCAGCACGTATAAAAAAGTGGAACGAAGGTGGAAACCGGTCAAATTTCCGTTCGAAAAGCTATCGTTGCCCAATCAGACACGTGCACACAGCTTGATGACGCAGCATTGCTGTCGAGAGCTGACAGGGGGGCTATGGCTGTGTTCCATGGAACGCATCACGTACAAGTCGCAAATGACAGAGCGCAGCTGCTGACTGAGTCGAAAGAGGCTGGGTAGACAGCGCACAATGTGCCCTCTCCGTGCGTCTGAGAGGGTCGAAAAACAGTTCGCTCGCCTCATAAGAGCCAACGTAACCGCGAGGGAGGCGCCTCTGAGGCTTTGAGCCAGGTCGGCGAGTCAGGTCGAGACCGACGTCTTCGCCCATCCTCCTGGCGTCCTCCGACGCCCCGCCGGCGTCTCCGTCGTTCGCCACCCCCTCGATTGGTATCCAATCTGCCGCAGGCTCCTTGGTACGTGCCGTGAGGCGAATGCTTTTTGGTGCAGCTGCTCAGAGTGATACAATTCAGTGGTCTTTTGTACCTGCGTACTTGGCGGGTGCCGGTGCGGGTCTTGCTGACGTTCTGAGTTTTTGCATCATTACACTGACCCTCGTCGCGCGTTTCCGTGTTCCTCATCGATCTCTTTGCTTCTCGTGATTGGCTACGTGCTTATCTCTTTCTGGATTTTCTGTGCTCGACGCTGGTCTACTTGTTTCTCTTTCATTGACGCGCTCAGCAGGAAGCGCGGGGGTCCAGCATGCCATCTAACCGGGGCGGTGTGACCTCAGCTTTAGGTATGTATTCTTGGTCCTTTCCTCTGGCCTGGACTCTGTTTGACATGTTATGCAGTGATTGCAGAGGAAGCGCAGCCAAATAATAATGGCATGAGACGAGGCATAAACGGCCTTCCTGCAGAGCAACAAGCAGCCTCACGACAGCCCGCAAGGAAAGCGTGATAGATCGCCTTTTGTAGGTGCCCCGTTTCGCTTCTTGATCGTGGGATGTCCTGCGAGCTCTACGTGTGCCCACCCAGCGCTGGAAAGACCCCCGCGTACGCGATGTCTGAGCAGTGTCGGTGCCGTAGAGTGACAGCCAGGCGCGTTTTGGGCGCAGTTTATTTCTATACTGGGCGCGTGCAGAGGAGCGCCGCGCTCTCAAATGCGAATATCGTTTCTATACTGCATTGGACATTTTGCATTGTGAAAGGGGGTCGAACATGGTCTATTACACGCCTTTTTACCTTGTACTGAAGACCTTTGGAGGCAATTCGAAAATTGTGGGTCCCGGTGCCAGTACAGAAGCATAGCATGTGCCCCACTTTCCCGATGATGCGAAGCTCACGTGAGATCGCCTCAGCATGATTCGGAGGACTGCGGGCACAAAAACACAGTGGATCGTGCTCGAACCCTCCCTAGGCTCCACCTCACGCTGTATGTGTGGGCACGCGCGTTTAGCGCTTCCTGGCGTGCGTGGGTGCCGCTTGGCGCAAGGGGGTGCAACTACGATGCACCCCCTAGGCTGTCGAACAGGCTATCAGACTTTGGCGCGCTCCCGGAAATGTTGACCCCCCCCTGCCTCTCGTAGCGCCGCGGACGCCGGTTGGACCGATCGGCCGTGCATTCGCGACTTCTCATGCTTTCGCGTCTGCCCGCGCGTTGGCGATTGTTTCCATCGCCCACACAGCCGCCCACCGCCGCACGACGCAGCCACTGAGCGCCCACGGTCATTCAGAGTGCGTCAGGGGGAGGGTGCCCGGCGTGTCTCGCTCCTCAGTGCAGCGCACGGCCCTGGATGCTCCTCCACCACTCCCCCCCCCCCCCCCCGCCAACCCCCCCCTCTTGGGGGGCGGGGGGGGGGGGGGGGGGGGGGGCACCGGGGCCCTGTGCGGGCGCCCGGCCCCCGAGCGCCCCCCCCCCCCCCCCCCCCCCCCCCCCGGCAACTGCCCCGTTCTGGAGGTGCTGGTGGGAGGGGAGGGTAGAGGCAACCTGTGCCTTGTGCGCGCGCGCGCCATTCGTTGCCACCGTCATTGGCGGCGCCCAGGCGCTGCCGCCCGGACTTCCAGGAGGGAGGAGGAGGGGAGTGGAGGGCCGCGGTCGGCCCCGCCAGTGCCCGCGCGCGCCGTAATCCTAGCCCCAGCTTGTAGGCAGCCGATGGCACCTGGAAGCACGGCCGGGCACCGCGCCCCGTCGCTACCCCCCCCCATCTCCGGCTGCGACCTCCACCTTTGGCCCCCCCCCCCAACGTGTGTTGTGCGTGGCCTCACGGCCCCGCTGCCTCTGTCCCACTGACGCAGCCAGACGCGGATGCCGGCCACGGGTCTTCCCCCTGACCACTCGCTGCGCCGTGGATCGCTGCTCGGAGGGAGTAGATCGGAGACGGGGGTGCTCGCACTCCTCCAGTCCGTTGCTGGCTTGCCGCCGCCCACCCGCCCTGGTACCTCTGTTCGGGCACAGCGTGGCTCAGATGAGGTGGCGCTGGCGCCCTGGGCTGTCTCGTGGGACTTCTGATGTCGCCACAAGCGACTGTGTCCCTGGAAGTAAGGGGCTGAGGGGCGGCGAGTGCGGCAGCTGGCGCGGTCCCGCGCTTGTGTGTGTGCTCGCGGTGCCGGTGTGTGTGCTGTGTCCAGGATCTCGCCACACCTACTCGTGCGCTGGTGCTTGCTCTACCGCAGCCTTCAATCTCGCCCTGCGCCATGGTGAGTTCCAGTCCACCCCCAAGCCCCATTCGTCCTACCTCCGCGCATACTTTCTGCTCAGAACTCTTACGGGGACCCGCAAGATTAGCGGCACCGGCCGCCTCGCTGCCCTCCTCAGTGTCTTTCACATCAATCCTTGTGGTATGCTCACAAACCCTGTGGCCGTCGCGGGCCTACCCTTCGACCGGCCATCCCTCAACCCCTGCCACGCGGCACCCACGGTACCGGTGCTGTCGGGCTCCGGCACATACGCCGCTGAGCACGTCCATACACTCGGTACCGGCGTGGCAGCACCACACCGCACGCGTGTAGTACCTGTGACACGCATGTGGGCGTCCAGCTGCAGTTGTCGTGCGCAGTCGGCGGGTGTGTCGGGTCTGCCGCGCGCCGCCGCGGCGCACCGTGCCTCGTTTGGCGTGTGGGCGGTTCGGGGACGAGCGCACTACACTTGCGCGCACCGAGGCTGTGGGGTGGCTGCACTTCTCTGGGTGGCAAGACCCGCCCATGACTCCGAGCGTTCATTATGCGGCCGCCCAACCGCGCTCACCTCTTCGATGCGGTTTGTCAAGAGCTCTGTGTGCGCCGCCCCCACGCTGTCGTACCTGTCACCGCGCTCCTTTTCTACCCCACACGTCGCTACCGTTTCACGACGCGCTCAAGAAAGTGCTGCGCCTTCCGGAAGACGCACGAGCGGATCTACCCGCTCCTCGTGTGAGAGTGTTTTGTGTGGATCCTAGGGAGCGAGGGACGCACCAACCTGATCTACGCAGCGTGACCTCGAGCTCCTTCTTTGACTGCGAAGGGACCTGTCTGCTGTCTGTTCGTTTCGTGTAGCGCCTCGCCCCACCCTCCTGACCTCCCTCTCGATTTTGGTCTTTACTTTCCTTCCCACCTCGCCTTTCCAATATCTCGTACCTGAAATGATTTACTCCCCATCTCGTAGACCGGTCCGCGTGTTTGGTTTCACTCTTTGACAGTTTTCTCGTACGATTTTTCCCAATCCCACATGCCCAATAGTGTGCTGTCGTCCATCTGGGCGCCGCTCAGCGTTTCCTCCTGGCTTTTTGAGAGCCCACGCTCGTCCAGGGGCGCAACGCGTTTATCTCCACGGTGTCCTGCTCGACTGTGTGTTTTCCTGCCGTTTTCTTGCAGCTTATGTACGTTGTGCGTGCACGGGGTACCCGTGATCTTTCTGCTGGCCGTTATATCTTTGGTGGGGGGCACAGCATACGTACGTGCAGCGCGGTTCTTGTTGGTTCCATGCGTTGTGCCAGCGGGTTGCAGCGGCGTCAGTTCCTCCTGTGTCCAGGATGCTCATCACGTTTGACTACTGAATGACACCTCCGTTTCCTCGTTCCACTCTTGAGATAACGCACTTTGTCAGCCGTGAAATTCTCATTTCCACGCTTCATGTTGCATTTCTTCTTCTGTCTCGTGTCTACACCGACCTTCTCTCCGCCGTCTGCGTCTTTCGGGTGTTTCACCTCCCCGACCTCCCCCCCTCCCATCCTATCCATGCATCAGAATAATAACAGCGCGTGCTAAGCCGGCTCGAAATTCAGGGTGCCTCTTGGCGCAAGCGCCCGACTCTGGGCCCCCAAATCACGTCACGCCGCTCCAATCGCCGCCTCTGAGCAGTTTCGGCTGCAACATCGGAAGCAGATGCAACAAGCGCATCCCCGCACGGCCCGCAACTCCACCCTCGAGCCCACGTCGCCGCGACCATTCTCCAAAACGACGTCGTGCAACTTCGCCGCGGCGGCACAGTGGTCTTGGGGCGGTCGTTCCCTTCCTGTCATCGCCTGATGCTGGGGCGGCCGCCGTTGCCGACGCGGTAGCTGGTGTTGCTGCAGTGGAGGTGCCCGTGGGGTGAGTCGGCGGTGCCGCCGCCGAGGGGGCGATGACCGCCACATCTGCGACGGAGCTGACTATTCTTTGTCACGCGGACGGCGGCGGACAGGCAACTGGAACTGCAGACGGAAACCCATTTCGCTCGGGCGCGGCGGCGGCGCCTGGCCGCGGACAGCACGGAGCAGTGGGCTCATCCGCCATGCCAGTCCAAACGGTCCGAATCCCCACAGGTGAAGATGCATTCGGTGGCGCCACCCTCACCTTCGCCGAGGCGGGACCGCAGCCTCGCGGGAAGACCGTGCCTCTGATTTCGGCGGTGGTCCGTAGTGCTTGCGGTGCCCACCCGCCCTCTGCTGGGCCGAGCGCTGTGTGGCAGCCGCCTGAGGCCGAGGCGGATCTGGTCGTCGCGCCCATTGTGCACCTCACCAGCAGCCGCATGGGCAGCGGGGTTAAGGAAGAGCTGTATTCAGGGTACCTCTTTTTCGTAGACTGTGCGGACTGAGTCACGGCGCAGAACCAGGTAATGCGGCTTTTCTTTGGTGTGGCTGACGTCGCGTCTCGTTTGATGCAGATCAGCTGTGTGCCCGTCTCCCCAGACGCAACCTCCGAGGCCGCCGCGAGCGGTCGCAATGCGCAAAAGCCCGCGCAGCGCGCTGCGGACCAGCAGCCATACAAGCTCCGTGGCGCAATTTCCAAATAAGCCGAGATGTGGGGCTTCCACAAGGACAACCAGTGCCATATCTCTACGCACGCCCTGCAACTTGTGGAGGACAAACAGTCCGTCACGGTCGCCGGCTTCGTAACCGCGGCGGCGAGCGTGTGCACCACGCACACGGCCAGCGCTTCGAACAGCGGGGTAATGACGACTAGCGCGGCCTACGTCAAGTCCGTCAAGCTGTTCTGCGAGTTTGGAGAGGAACCAAACAGCCAGCAGCCGGGCGGGGTGTTGGTGCTCTTCAACGGATGCGTCGTTGTCACCCTTCTGAGGTCCGAGCAGGCGCGCCCCGAGCTCACGGACGTCCGGCCGGGGGCCGTCGATGCCGACGATTAGAGCACCGAGTCGGACGACGAGCGCCTCGGTGGGGATGAAGTCGGCAAGGAAGATGATGAGAAGGAACGGATGGAGGGTGGGTGGCGCGACGGCGACGGCGGGAGCGCGGGAGAATTCGGAAGGGCTCGAGGCGTCAGCAGGGGCACGCAGCCGGGAGACCACCCACCTGCCCATTATTGCATACACACGGACGCCACGGACACTCCCACCGCGCCAGCAGCCGACGGGAAAGCTGCCATGGACCCGTCGACTTCAGTGCAAGCGGCGCCATCGCAAGCGGCGTCGGTCCCGCGTGTGACGACCGTCGGCCAGACAGAGGTGAAGATGCACCAGAGCGCTTTGTCAAAGGTTGGCCTGATCCATAACCAGCTGTTGACGGCGTGCGGGTGCGCCGCCTGCGCGTGCTAGGACGTCAAGGCGTACGCGTCGGTGGGCACCCGCAGCAAAGGCGACTGGGTTGCGGGACCCCACGCTTCCCGAAAAGGATCGTCGCACCCACAGTATGACATTTTTGCTGCGACTAACCACGACAAAGAAGATGCAGAAGGCTCTTCTTTTGGCCGGCACTTTTTTTCTCTCTATTTCGCTTGAGGCACGCGGTGCCACGACCAGGAGCCTTCAGTGGAGCGACCACGCGGTGGGACGGTTCCCGCAGATGTCTGCAACGGGTGGTGACGCCGCCGACATGCTGTTCACGTACATTTAGGCGACCAAGACGGGAGAGGGGGGAGCGTACTGTCTGAATACCATCGCTCACGTCGAACCGTGGCTCTTCCCTCTTGGAGAAGTCGCCGACGCGCGCTTAGCAGACTTCCAAGGCAAGGGGAACGACTTGCTGACGCCGGACGTCTCGTTTTCCCCCGGTTTCCGCACAACCGACACCGCCATTCGAGCGACACGAGTCGAGCCCAAGTACTATTGGGCGTCGGCTTCCGAAATGGACTGGTGCTCGTGGTTCTTGTGGCGTCAGTTCCAGGCGGTGTGCGGCGGGCCATACCCGGCCACGTCCTGTGACTTCCACCGAGAGAACCTGAGAAAGGCGGCGGGTGGGGCGGACATTAATCTGCGTGCGGTTAGCACACACGCAATCCGAAAAGCGGCCGCGCAGAAGGATGTGGAGTCGGGCGTGCCAGTGGCGAACAACCTCTGTCACGGGAGGTGGAACCTTGGGGCTGCCAACGGCGCGTACGACGGGCTCGTACCGAAAGCCTCGATGATGACGGCGTTTTCCGGTAGGTCTGCTGACTACTTGTCCCACGTGACGCCGCGCCTGTCTGTTGAGGTGGCAGATGCGCTACCGCGCACCATGTTTCCGTGGCTCGCCGGAGAGAAGGCCAAGTAACCATGCGCGTGGAACGGGGCTACCGGTGCCAGGACCAGGCCCTGCCCGATTTCGCCTCTCTCATGCGCACGGCACACGCGCTGTTTTTCCAGACCTGGGCGGCGCGCGTCGTTACTACCAGCCTGAACCCGGACGCTGAGATCCTCCGCCACCCGCTGCTCAACAAAGACCACCTCCGCAACGTTTGAGAGACGATGGCCAAGGTCTTCGGAGATGGCGGCCGCGCCGTGTAGGCGGCTGTCTCACAGGTACTGCCACAGATATAGCATGCCTTTACTGTGGCGGTAGAGGCTGTGGCATCGGCCAGCTTTTCGTGCGTCGTTGACGTGGAGCGGCGCCGCAGTATCCAGATGGACGACGCTGTGGCGGAGCTGAAGGACGACAGCGTCGGAGGGTGTTCGGCCATGATGGTTCTGCTAGGCCTTACAACCGCAGAGGTACGGAGCATGCGTGCAGAAGTAGCCCATCTGCGTGGGTTGACTGGGGGGTCATTGGGTCGGGCGGTCAGCGGTTTTGCAGTCGGTGGGAGCCGCGGAGAGGCCAGCGCCGGACCGTTGGAAGTAGGGGGGGGACTCTGAAGAGGATGATGCGAACGGGAGGGGGGACGCGGGCTGCATGGACTGTGCGTGGGTTGCGGGGATTGGGATGGTGGCTTCAGGTCGGCCGAGATTCCCGTGTTGCACCTCCATCATGGCACGTCGTTTTGGGAGGATGGGTCGGCTGTGGTCGCTGCTGCTGGCCATCCGTGTCTGACTCCCACCGCTGCGGTTGTTCAGAGGACACCTGCGGTTCTTCCCCGTGCTTTGGAACCGCCCCAGCTGACCATCTCCTCGCGGCTCGCGCAGGACCGAGAGAACGTGCGGCAGCTGGGAATGCAACACAAGCTGGAGGGGATGCCCATCTTTTCAGGCAACGGCCAGTACGTACAGCTTCTGCTGCTGCTGGTGGACCTGGGGTGCGAGGCGGCGTTGACTGCGTTCGCCGAGGGATTCATGAGGAGAGGCGTGGCCGAACGGAGGGCGTCCATCAGGAGGTCGAGTCCATGTTCGGTGAGCGGTGGCGATCATGAATCCAGAAGACGGAGGATCGACGACGCCTTGCCAAGCTCTACTCTGCGCGGTCGCCCATGTACCGGAAATTGCAGCCGGAGTACTCCAATAGAGGTGCTTCGCTGGGCGTCGACCGGGTCGTGTCGTTTCTCAAGACCAAGTATAAGGGAAGGGGAGGGGCGGTCGCTGTTTACAAGCAGGACAATCTAGACTATCCGACTACCAAGCAGTGAACGTGCGTGATGGTTTTTTTTTGTGCCTTTGAAAGAGTGCGCTTGCAATTTTTCATTTATCGGCCACGTTTCTAGGGCATTTGGACCCCCATTGGTGAACCACACGCTGTCATACGCGAAGCCAGAGACCAGAACCTCTTTCTGAGGAACATCCGTGCACTGCCTTCCTTGGCACGCCCAAGGAAAAAGCAGCCCCCCCGTATCCCTACGCCCCCTACGCACTGCCGCCACCCCCGCCCCACGCGTCCGCATGTGATTCCCATGCATGCGCGACCCTCCCTATTCGCCGCGACACCAGTGATTGATCGTGGCCCCTGTGTCTCACGTCAAGCCCTGCGTGTCTGGAACCACCGCGCACCAGCCGCCATGAACGGCTAAGACAGTAAAGATGCAATGACGACGCGCAACAAGCAGCAAGATCTCAACTGCCCCAGTACTCAGAGGGCTTTTGGGCGCCCCGTTTGTGCCCGGCTGCTGAGAAATCCACAACGGTTTCCCCTCGTGGGGCACCCGGCCCTTAGAGCTATGAGAGCCCAATCTGGTACGTACCATGGGGAGGAGCGCGACAGGGGGCATTAACGGGCCTCTAGCAGGGAGTGATGGTGTTTTGGGGCATGTGATCGTGGCCTGCGACGGTGGGGCAGGCAGGTATGTGTCGGATGGATATCGTATCAGTGGTGACGTGAAAGGATGGAGAACGCTGCAGCATCCAGGAAGGCGCGGCCATTGCCGAGAGTTGGGACATGTGTTCTGCAGGGGACGCTAAAGAGCGCAGAGCAGGGCGTTGGATGCAAAGAAGGAGCATTTTGAGAATCTTCCGTCAAACAGAGCGTCTCGCGTCAAATGACAGCGGACCAGTTGCGCCCGGCCTTGCATGTCGGCATGTACTGAGAAATGCCTTATGCGGTCCACACAGTCCGAGCCGCGGAGCGGAGTATTGTTATCTGTCAATTCTGTTTCCAAGAACTGAGTAGCGATAAAACGGTGATGGCGGTACTCTGGACGACCTTGGCAAACGACAGAGGCCAGCATTCAACTTCCGCTCCCACCTGCAGTGGTTCATGTGTGGCTGGAGTTACAAACATTAGTCATTGGACGGTAGTATGTTACTGTCGGACCGATCTCCGATTGCACTGATGCTAGGAGGTCCGACGCAACTCCGACGATCGGTTCAGGGACACACTATTATAATGCGGGTGTCGAGGAAAGGCAGTGTAATCCCTAGAAACCCAACACCACGCGCCGAAGCTCCTATCACGGCAGCGGAGGCGGTGATGCCAGGTCTACCCGCTCGGTCACGCCCCGCAACCGGAGCCCGGCCGGTGCTGAAGTACCCTCGGGTGACACGCGCGCGAGCACCGTCGGGCCAAACAAACGGCCTGGGCAGTCCCCTACTGGAGTCAGCCGGGCGGCCACACGGGTCCGTCACAACAAGCCCACGCGTCCAACGTAGATGCAAGCTCACCCAATCATCTAATCAAACGCAATGCAAATCGCAAAGACAATCGGTCGACTGTCAACGGTCCTCGGCTGACTGCAATGCGCGAGGATGCAACCGCCTCGGAGCCGCAATCTCAAACAGGGGTAGCATTGCAGACCGCCCAATTTTGGCGGACCCGAATTGGAACACAAGGACACACGTGCTTTCGAACATTTCAAATAACTGCGCACTTTTCTCGAACAGATCCTGGCATGTTTCGCGGCAAGTCGGAGCGTAAATTGAAATCGAACTGCGGGTGTTACAAGAGCCCGCGGGCGGCGACCCCGCCGCCATCGTGTCGACCGCCGCGCCGCACCCCCCCCCCCCCCCCCCCCCCCCCCCCCCCAACCGCCCCGGCCCCCGGTCCGCAACCCCACCCGGGGGTGGTACAAGAGCCCCCGGGGCGCGCCCCCCCCCCCACCGGGTCCGCCCCCCCGCCCCCCCCCCCCCCCCCCCACCGTCCCCCGCCCGTCAAACGCGCCGGCGCCCGGTTCGCAATGCCGATCGTGGGCATCCGTCGTCTTTTGTCATGCTCAGAGTGTCTCAACTAGGTACGTGGCCGACACGTGCAGTCTTGGAAGTCCGGTTCTGTTTCTGGCGGACTCGAGGTGGCCGTGGGGGGGAGGGGGGGCACGTAGGGGGTCAGTGCTCTGCCAGAGGCGCAATCCTTCATGCTGTTCTGCTTTTCACTGTGACGTTTCTTCGTAAACATTTGTCCCTTTCCACAATTTACACCCTAGTGGTATTGGTGGTGATCACGCTATGGCCTATGCTCTATGCGAGACTCGTCCATGTGACCCCCCCATGCCTTCATTGCGCCCGCTGTGCATGATAGCGTGTTCGGGTCTTGTTAGGAATTCTGGTTGTGGCTGCGTGTGGGTTCCGGCGGGCTCTGTGTGAACGACGGCAATGGAAGGGGGGGGGCGTGAGTCGTCAAATTTGGTGTACATCGCATCACGCTATGACAAGTACGTAGGCAGACAGGCCGTCTTTCTTCCCTCCGTGGCCACTCTTCCTCTAAGTGGGCAGGCAGCCTTTCCCTGTCTATTTTAGGGTCTAGATAATAAAACCGAACTGTTGCGACACGTGTGGATGGGGACATGGGCGAGGCGAAGGCGAAGACAACAACACGCGAGCAACAACAGACAGCCAAACAGCGATTGAATTAAGGTGTGAAGATCTGACGTCTCAGCCAATCAGCATGTGCGGTACTGTAAATACGCCTCCTTCCGACAGACGGCGTGTCCAGTGGCCCGAAAATGGTCGTTCGGCCCCCCGCTGCAGACCCGTCGTTTCCTGTTGTTTTCTGTCATTTCTGGTCCTTTCTAGTCGTTTCTCTTGCGGTCTGCCTCGGATCCGTTTTATTTGGAGGCTTTGCGCCGCCGCAGTCTTGCAATGCAGGACCGATCCAGGAAGAACGACTCAGAGACCGGCACCGTCACAAGAGAGGATCGATACGCTAACGGCCTTGAAATCTGTTCAAGATAGGTTCGGACCAAACCGCCCACAAGAAGGCAGCCGCGGCACCCCCGGCTTGATCAATTCTCTGACAGTGTTGTGACAGCAGGGAACCTGGCCCCCACTCAGGGATCCAGATTCCTCCCAGTCACGAGGGGACACGTGGACTCGCGAAATATGCCAACCGGACCCAGTTAACGCCGGAACGACACCAGGCCCTTACGAAACCAGTCCGCCCACCGCGGGCATATTCTCAACTTCCCCGATGGTGATTCACTTGTGAGTCGCCCATGTTTCACAACTGTAAGATAATAGTACGTATATTCTGGGGCCAATGCCCTCCAGCGAGCGGGGCCCCCACTTACGGCCCCTAGATTGTGTAAACCCGACTAAGACCTCCGACGACAAGTACTCCGGGCCCCAGACACGGGAACAGCCCGGGGTGTCACGTATCTGCGCTCTGCGCCCTGCTTTACGGCGGTGCCAGTCACCTCGGCGCCCTTCCGAGAGACCGGCCCCGCGGGCCCTGGGGGGAGGGAGGGGTGTTTGGGTTGTTTCCGTGGGTCTTCGGAGGGGAAGGACAGGGGGAGGACGTCTGTGGAGGGGGTCTGGAGGGGTTTAGAGGGGCGAGGCGTGGGGCCCCCCTCGGAGCCCTCGACCTGGGCAAGTAATTTTCCTGTCACTGAACTCGGATCTCACGCGCGGGGAGCCTTCCACCGGTCTTAGCCGTGCGTCTGTGCTCTTCGGGGTTTCCTGCCGGGGCGGGTATTCCCTGACAGGACTGCCCAGAAACGCCGTTTGACCCGCCTTCTACGCAACGGGATGGGGTGGGCTGGGCGTGTTGTCACAAGTGTGAATCTCAGTGAGGTGTTCCCAAGCACCTGGCCTCAGATGTAGTTTGAATCGGTCCTTAACAGCCGTCAGTCCGTACATCGCACTCTTGATGTTGCTCCCCTTGTGTTCGTGTTCCTGTTCAGATCGGCCAAAATTGGGATGTCTGTAACACTACATCTATCTTTTGGGCTCGAACACACAAACTCCATGCAAACGATCCCCAGGATGATCATCCCGCGACTTCAGGACAATCCTGAGACAGATCTGCAGAATGATCAGGACCAGCGAATCGGTATGTTCCTTCTGCAGAATTTGGCAGCAAACTCATCGGATAACTGCTAATTCTGAAGGTTCTGGCGTCAGGATGATTCTTACTGAATTTCGGTGAAGATAGTCGTCGAGAACGTCGGGCTGGCTCTGTGGGAAACCAGGCCAATCACAGCAGTTTTAAGTTCTTCGTTGTAAGCTGCTTGGAACTTCCGTGAAATGCTGTGCGAGATTGTCAGATACGTTAATGTTTTGGAGACGCGCCATATTACTCGCATTCGCGGTGACTGAACTCGATTCGGTGCGGCACCTGGGGACACCCCGTGTTCCTGGGACGCGTCTTCTTGCTCTCGAGCAAATGAAAAGTGCTGGTCAATTTCGCGAAAGAATGTCACTTTCACCGCCCCAGGCCGCAACCAGAGTGGGTCTCTGCGCTGTAGACGTACGCAGACGGCGCTCTCGACGCACGTCACAAACACCACTAGGTTCAAAAATTCTCCGGTGCCTACGCACGCACCGCCCCGCCACGCAACCGCGCACGTTGCTTCAACCCCCCCTCCATCCCTCCCTCCGTGTTGCGTGTCCCCATTCATACTCCTTTCCGGAGCTCGTGGCCCATTTCTCTCTGAGCTTGTCTGGATCTGGTAGGTTGATGTGTGTGCTCCTTGTCCCTCGTGAGGCAGTGTGAGGCGAAGAGAGTTTTTGGAACCACCTGTACCATTGTGACCGCCCGGAGACGACGGCCGTGTGTCTCAGAAGACTGCAAAATTTGTCGCATTCTCTGGCCCCATACCGCCTGCCAAACACAATACGATGACTGTAGACGCATGCACTTCCCTCTGTATCTCTCATGTCATCTGGTGGACGTGCCGTTGGGTTTGTATGGAAAGCGGACAACTGCTCTTCCCCCCCGCCCTCCTCCTATTCCCTATCATCCACCGGTGTTTCCCGGCCCCCTTTTGCCCCCCACCCCCGACTACCTCTCACAGGAGGCGACAAGAGCAAGGATGAGGGTGTTGTCGTCTCGGAAGGTGCTGAAGCAGGAGACGACATTATCATGAGGGGGAGTGTGACAGACTAGAGGGGGGCGCCCCGCGTCACGGGGGTTGAAGTCGCTGCTGTCGTCCATCGACGCAGCAGTGGCCGTCACCGAGAAAATCAGTGCATACGACAATTGTTTTCTATGCGGGGAAGCCGGGCAACGGGCGCCCCGCTGCCCCCTTGAGCTTTCCGAGAAAGAAGGCCAAAATAGTCCCGAATGCCAGGGAGCCTCCTCCCAAAGGGGGAGATCTGGGGATCCGTAACAGTGGACCCCCGTAATGTCAAGCAGATAAATCAAGCGATTGGCACTGAAATGCAAACGACCCACAGTTCTCTGTACTTCAGTCTAGGGTACTACTAACAATGCGCAAACACTGACCACCGTCCACCCCATGAGCCTCTTTTTAATTCTGTTTCGGAGGCAAGTGCACGTTGCCGGAGTACTCGAGAACGAGACGCTGTGCACCTAAAACAGGACAGTGAAAACGACACAGGACGTTGTGCTGTACGTTCTTCAGATGGACATGTCTGCAAGCTCTGGGAACGGTCGCCCGTGCGTCGTTTTTACGAGCAAGTGTCAATAACGTCTGAGATTGTCGTTCGTAGGCTTTCTAGCTACGGGTCTCACTCAATGGGGTAGAAAGCGCGGCGCAGCGTGCAATTGAGGCCGGAACGTTGATTTATCGTACACTCGGTCGAGGCGATTAGCAGCACATTGAAAATTGATGCCTTGTTGCTCTCTGAGGAGCATGTTCTTGAATTTTTGCTCGGGAAGGGTCGGTTTGTGTGTGAATCGCTTCGGCGGACCGCGTTGAGGAGGGGTTGTCGCACACTGTGGAGGGTCAGAGGGCACCGCTTGTCACCCGAACTGGCCGCCTTGCTGTCTCTGAGCATCCCCTGCCGCAACAGGGCGGCGTCCTTGCATTTTTTCAGTCGGTCCACCCTGAGGAGGGTGAAGTAGACGCTCTGCCGTCTGAAAGAGCACGAAGACCCGCATTGACAATGGGTTGCGCGTGAGCACCGTTTCTGTGCGGATGCTGAGGGGGGCAGAGGTCTTTCTCTGAGGAAATGAAACAGCGCGCTCACGGGGAAGATTCTGACGTGCCCTTGCCTCGGACGCAGGCATCCCAGCGTATTTGACGCATGGGAGAGCATCAGGTGCGAGCCGCGGCCGCAGAACCACGCTGAAAGATGCTTTTTGACGCCCTACGTCGTGTTGCGGCGCCACGCGCTGCGCGAGGTACGCGTGCGGCCGACGAACTGGTGTTTGTTCGATTGTACTTAGGTACGTGAGGAGTGCTGCGGTGCTTTCAGGCAGATAGAGAGGGGGTTGGTGGGGCGGTGGGATGTGTTAGTCCAGTACATGGAAGCGGCCGTCAGGCATGTCGGCCGCGAAGTTGGTCTTCTTGTTATTGACACAAAGCGAACGCACGAGGCGTTACGACACAAAGTTGATAGGAGACCCGTCGTCAAACAGAACCCGCACAACCTTTCCATTGATTGAAGCAGTTGACAGCAACAGCCCGCGGGATGGGCCGATAAAAGGAGACGAGGGACATGGCGGAATAACAGGGGTCTGGGCGTCGCGTGGAGACGGCTGAGGCAGCTTCATTCCCGCTGACCTTTTGGGAAGCCTTTAGCCGGATGGCCGCTCTCGCGGCGCCAGAGGCAGAGGCACTCGCGCATGCAACGTTGACGCTCTTCAGGTTTCAGTTTAGATACCTCGATGGTGGACAGGTCCATGGACGCCACGCCGGAGTCGGCCAGGGCGACAGTGTGGCTCGCACTACCGCCAGGAGATCGGAGCGTCCCGGCCTTGGCAGCTTCAATGAGGAGGGCGTCTGTCATGAGCGACTCGAGGCTGTCGTACGCTCGGATGCACAGAGGTTCCCAGATCGCTCGCTTCAGCCCATGGCTGTAACGGTCAAATTTTTCCGACTCCGTGATGTCTGGGGTATCCATCACGATGCTGAGGAACGTCTTGCTGAAGCTCCCGACGTCTTTGAGCTGACGCCAGCTGTGCAACTTGTTGCGCGCCGCTTGCACCTGCTGCAGGGGGTTGAAGCGGCGGATGAGGCAGGTGCGGAGCGTGTCCCAGTCGGGGACGCTAATCGCAGCGTTGCACGACTGCCACCAAGTGAACGCTTCACCATCGAGGTAGGTACACGCAATGCGGCACGCCTCATCTGGCTCGCTTCCCGAAACATAGGAGTCCACGTGTCAGAACCACGCCTCGATCGTACCATATTTTTCGGAAAAAAGCGAAGGCTTATTAGGCTTAGCCGCGCGGTCCTTAGTCGCCAGCAAGTGTTTTGTCCGCGTTAACTCGTCCTTAGTCTTCTCGAGATCGTCGCCGAGTTGCTGCACGAACGCCATAAGCTGCGTCCGGTCAACGACAGACGGCGGAGCCCCAGAACCGCTTGGGTCAGCCAAGATGTCAAATGGATTTGGTTGCAGCGAATCTGGGATCGACCGGAGCGATTTGACACGCACCGAGATCAAAATATTTTCATCGACAAACACCGGCGCTGTTCGCTAGTTGAACTCCAGTCGAATGATGAGAATGTTGATTTTGCGATTTAACAACGTGTGCAACGATGCCCACAATCGAAGACACGAATCAACCGACCATCAGACCAATCGCAGAGCGATTTCGCGAGATCACTTGCGACGGGCCACGACACGCGCGTGCGCACGGCCGCGCTGGTGGCGGGCCTGGTCAGAAGTCGTCTCGAACAACCGACCACAGAGACTGCCACACGGGAACTCTGTCGTGCGGTTGATTTTGAAATTGTGCCGGCGGGACTCGTTGTGGTCGCGCAGCACTGCAATGCTATTGCAGCTTACACCACAAGGATGACAGCGGTAACGGACCACCGGGCCGCGTGTCGCCTTCAAGGCCTGGCGCACATCGTGCTGTTCGCCGGCACGAGCCGTGGATGGCCGAATCTTGGTAATGTGCGGTGCCGGTGGCGCCACGTAGCGCCGTTCGGGCGCTTTGGGCGGGAGCAGGGGGCCCGTGCCATGGCCCGGCCCCGCCTTCGGGCTGTTCGCTGCAGCCGTGGATGCCCGGGCCGCAGTGGATGACTTGTAGGGCGCGAAGATCTCGATCGGGTAACGAAAAATTTGGTTTCCCGGACCCTCTGAGAGCCCTGGAGCGTCCTCGCAGCGGCCGCGCTCCGGTCCGCTGAGCGCTCAGCCATCGCCAGCTGCCACGCCGGCGCGCGTGCCACGTGCCTCGAAGGAGACTTATGCCGATGCAGTTACGTAGGGGTATTGATCAAGACGGGCGGTATCCATGTGCATGGTCATGACCGCCCTGCTACCGCTATTTTTCGGCTGTATCGGCGGTATCGCCAGCCCCCCCGCCCCCCCCGCCGCACGCCACCCTCCACCGCCGCCGCGCCACCCCTATGCCCTTGCCACCCGCTTTCGGGTTGGTCGCCGCCACGGCAGCGGCGACACGGCCGCGGCGTGCCTGCCGGCGGGGGGGTCGCCGGTATCGACGGTATCGCTGGCGCCCCACCCCACCCCCCCCTTG
>Ga0115030_1000332_pt1 | contig 19017 bp, 8 predicted proteins | sample SidtaG_4_FD_87174 | JGI IMG/M metagenome (GOLD analysis project Ga0115030, IMG submission 87174) | Marine algal microbial communities from Sidmouth, United Kingdom - Sidmouth_Male1 metaG | ecosystem: Host-associated > Algae > Red algae > Unclassified | place: Sidmouth, United Kingdom | collected... | reverse complement strand
GATTGGCTGTGAGCGCTTCTTGGGAAGCGACAATAGCCAGTCGTTAACTATTTCGGAGATAACGATTGGACAGGAATCCTCCTCAGCATCCGGGTTCTTGTGTGTGCATGGTACGAGGGCCTGGAGAGAGGTCTCGGATGATGGAAGGACGGCCGTCTTGTGATTCGTGCATGTGCCACGCGCACGTGTATGATTTATTGGCAGGCCAAACAGGCAGACTACTTTAACTGCCGGTCACTGAAGGTTCTTCCCACGTGTCTCCACAGTGACCACAGACGCGCCTCTGTGGCGTGAGCCCTCTTTGTCCCGCGGCCCCACAACCCCCCACACAGACCCACTCATTTTGAGCCGAGGTCACAGCTGAGGGGCCTTGGCCTGCGGCACACATCCCGTTCAGCTGCGAGATTGGCCGACCACCAGCGATCGCCTCGAGTCTGTGGCTTTCTGGTCCTCCTCTTCGCCCCTTCTGCCCCCGCCCATTCCCCCCCCTGACGCCATCCTCATCCCCATCCCTATCCCTGGTCCACTCACCCCCTGGCTGCCCATCCTGTCCCCCGTCCGGCGAATTTGAGCATTGATCCTTCCTCCCCCTTCGCCATGGCTTTCATCACGAGCGGTGCCGCGGCTGTCAGCGGTGCGTCGCTGTCGGCGCGCCGGGCCTTCGCCGGCGCGGCGGTGTGCCCGACGGCCGCGGCGACGGCCGCCCCGGCGGCGGCGGCATGGAGCATGTCGGCTGGCGGTCACCGCACCTTCCTGGTGGGTGGTAACTGGAAGTGCAACCTGTCGAAGGACGCCATCACCAGCCTGTGCAAGGAGCTGAGCGCGGCGCCGGACCTGGAGACGGACAAGGTGGAGGTGGTGCTGGCGCCGCCGGCGCCGTACCTGGACCACACCCGCTCGGTGCTGCGTAAGGACTTTGAGGTGGCGGCGCAGAACATCTGGGTCGGCGGCCCTGGTGCCTTCACCGGCGAGACCGCCGCCGAGATGATCAAGGACGTCGGTTGCACGTGGGTGATCCTCGGCCATTCGGAGCGGCGCAACTTGCCCGAAATCAGGGAGACTGATGACTTTATCGCCCAAAAAACCAAGACGGCCCTCTCGCACGGCCTCAAGGTGATGTTCTGCATCGGCGAGACACTCGCCGAGAGGGAGGCAGGTCAGACCCTGGACGTGTGCGTACGGCAGCTGCGGGCGCTGACCGAGGTGATTGGCGCCGATGACTGGACGGACGTGGTCATTGCGTACGAGCCAGTGTGGGCCATCGGCACGGGCAAGATTGCGACGCCCGACCAGGTGGAGGAGGTGCATGAGAAGATCCGCCACTACCTGGCGGGCGAGGTCAATGACTCGGTGGCGCAGCAGACGCGCATCCTGTATGGTGGCAGCGTCAGCCCGACCAACTGCAACGAGTTGGCGCAGCTTCCTGACGTGGACGGCTTTCTGGTTGGGGGTGCTAGCCTCAAGTCCTCCTTCCTGGACGTCATTGAGTCCTTCAAGAGCGACATTGCGGCGGCGGTCTAGGGCGGTTTAGCCGCAACCGCGACGATCGGATGGGAGTGACGGCGGAGGGGTGGGAGCGAGCGGCCGTGGGGTCTGTGGCGGATGCCGGCGGTAACCACGGAGTGGCCCTGGTAGTCGTGCAGGGGCTTGGATCACGGCCGCTGGGGTCGGGCCGGGCATCCCCGCGTTTCTGACGGCTGCGCCATCGGCCTGCCCCCTCTGCGTACATGTTGCTTTTTCTCGTCCGTAGTGCGCTTTTTGTTTTGTGTACCTTTGGTGGCTGCGTGCTTGTTGTTCCTTCCCTTGCCCCTGCAGCGGGGACATCGAAACGTTTTTCCTTCACCTGCCGCATACGACGGCTCTTTTTGTTGCTTTCCCTCGTGATGGAAGTCCCCCCTTCATCCGTACGCTGGCGAAGCTGGCCCACTACGACGCCATCGTCGCCGCGTCGTCACTGGTATTTTCCACCCCCGCTCGAATGAAGAGTACGTTGTTACACCTGCACATGCACGACAGCCAGCGTAGTACAGAGCACATGGCAAAGGCGGCGGCGGGCAGGGGGGGTTCAATTTGCAATACAGCAGTCGAGTGCGCGTTCAATAGAAATAGCAATACGTCAGAGAAGTGCTCCTCATCTAACAGCGTGAGAGTTAACGGCTTGGTTGACCCCACAACCCAGCCAACGGCGTTCCCAGTCAGCCGAAGGCTACACAACAGCAGCAGTCCAGTCAGAGCGGCAGCCACACAGGTATGAAGACCAGACGGAAATGAGCACCAGGCTGCACAGCAAAAGAACAGGAGACAAGAAACGTACCGGATGAGGACCTCCCCAATTCTCCCTGCCATCGCACCGCCCACCCACTCCTCCGCATCCCCCAGCAGCACGTTGAAGTAGGCGTCGGTGGACGTCAGCCGACCGCGGTACTCCATGCCCCACTTGAGGCGCACGACGACGGGGAAGCCCACAAGGGAGGCCAGGAAGGGCTTGGGGTTGACGGGGTCTAGCGCGCGCCCGCCCCCAGCCTGTGTAGATACACGACAACCAGAACGACTGACGCAGTGATAGAGAAGCGTTAGGCCAATGAAGAGACGGCGAGAGGAGACGAGAGGTGACAACAGCCACGGTCGCGCGACATGCTGCGATACAGGCGACCCTGGAGCGGAGCGGCGAGTTGGCACAAGATAAAGAGAATAAAAAACGCACCATGACGGGGGGCCCGACGCACTCAAGGAGCGCGTCTGCGCAACAAAGCGTGATGTGGACAAGCAACTGAGGCGTAGTAAATAGTGGCGCGGAGAATAGCACACCGCGCACTCGCGGGGAAAAGGTGGGACGACTCACGTCACACCAAGCGAAACGTTCATCACACTTTCGCGAACCACGACAACTAGACTCCGAAGTGTAATCATAATACATAAAAACAACGAACATTTCGTTGTTGTGGCCAGATGTGTATCAATGATGCGGCTTCACGAAAACACACGCAAAAAAATGAAAATGAGTTAACAAAGAGAGGGCGGTCGTTCATACACATGCACCCCTCTCACCGAGCAGCCCCGTCCATCAGCCTCGCCGGGCTGCGGCTGAAGTCGACCTCGTCTCGGTCGCTCAGGCCCGGAAGCGTGTCCGCAAACGCGTGCCGCGGCATCCCGACCGCATGAAGCGCCTCGTGCAGCTGGGAGCCCGGGATGACAACGTCCGGAGCCACCATGGACCGGCCGTCCTCAAAGAAGGGGCTGACCATTTTTGGGGGCGCCTTGATCTCCGTCTCGGCACGGGCGGCCTCCTTCGCCGCGTGCTCTGCCGCCGCCGCCGCCGCCGCCCGGCGGTGGTCGCGGTTGAGCTTGATGTTCCACATGCCAAAGAGGGCGACGACGACGAGAGTGATGCCGAGGAGGATGGCGCCAATCCACCCGTCTTCCTGGTCCGCGTTCATCAGCCCAATGGTGACGAGCCCGATGGACGTCATCAGCTTTTGCAAGATGTTGAGCGACGGGCCGGCGGCGTCCTTCATCCCGTCGCCGAGCGTGTCGCCTGCCACCGTCGCCTTGTGCCACTCCGACGACTTGGCGTGGCGGTTGCCAAACTCACCCGTCTCGACCAGCTTCTTGGCATTGTCAAACGAGCCACCTGCGTTACTCATCATGGTGCCGAGCACAAAGCTCGACGCGATCGCCGCGAGGAGCATCCCCATCAGCGCCCGCTGGCCAAACCCAAAGCCGACGATGAGCGGGCTCATAAACGCAATGGTGCCGGGGAGGATCATCTCAAAGAGCGCCGCACGGGTGGCAATCTCCACGCACCGCACGTGGTCCGGGCGCACGCCGATAGCCCCTGCGCGAAGGCCGTCAATAACGCGGAACTGGTGGCGCACCTCAGCAATCATGGCCTGCGCCGCGCGGCTGACCGCCAGGATGACAAAGGCGCCAAAGAGGAAGGGCAACATCACGCCGATGAGCACCGACACGAGCACGTATGGGTCGAGGAGAGACACCACGCGGAGCTGGTTGATGAGCGCCGTCGCGGGCTCGAACGGCGAGCCGACGAGCGCCCGCGGTGATGGGAGCTCACCCGAATCCTGCAGCAGCGCCGTCAGCAGCGCATACGCGGTGAGCACCGCCGAGCCGTTTGAAAAACCCTTGCCGGTCGCCGCCGTCGTGTTGCCCAACGCGTCGAGCGCGTCCGTCGTTTCCCGGACCGACGGGGGCAGCTTGGCCATCTCGGCAATACCCCCGGCATTGTCCGCCACGGGGCCGTACGCGTCCGTAGCCATGGTCACCCCGAGGGTGGAGAGCATCCCCACCGCTGCCAGCGCAATGCCGTACGGCCCAAACAGCGCATAGGCGCTGAGGATGGCGGCGACCACAAACGCCAGCGGCATCAGCGTCGACAGCATGCCAACGCCGAGGCCCTGCAGCATGACCGCGCCCGCCCCAAACGCGCCCGCCGACGCAATCCCCTGCGTCGGCCCGTACGCCGCCGATGTGAAGTACTCAGTGACCCACCCGATGGCCAGGCCCAAACTCAGCCCAATGAGAATGCACAGGAAGAGGCGCCACGGCGTCTGGTGGGCGGCCCCATGCTGGAAGCCGAGCACCGTCGTCGGCTTGTAAACGCCCTCGACGATCTGTCCCTGCGGCAGCATCACCGGGTCGGCCGGGTCAGCCTCGTACTGGCCACGGCACGGGTTGGCCACCGTCGTGTCGAGTTCAAACACCGGCACGGGAGAGCCGTTCTTGCTAAACCCGCTCTGCGCCTGAAAGTGGGAGTTGCCCCCAAAGAAGCCCCAGCACAGGCCGACCGCACCGAGCAGCACCAACACCGCGGTCAGGAGCACGTTGGCACGCAGCGACCACAGGAGCCCCCCCGTCACGCGGCTGCGCTGCTTGGGGTCGTTGAGGTCCTCGTCCAGCGACGACGACACGCGCAGGCCGACGGTGCCGACGACGCACGCGAGCACGCCGACCGCGGCCAGCATGAATGGGAGCGCCACGAAGATTGAGTTGGACGCCCACGTCGTCGACGTTGGGTAGTCGAGGTAGCGGTCGTTTTGAAAACAAATGTACCGCGCGTACGAAAGCGTCTCGGGGTACCCCGCCGGCCCGCACTGCCGGTCAATGTGCAGGTGGTTGAACACGCACATGGCCAGGGGGCTGCGATAAAAGTAGGGCAGACCCCCGCCAAGGATGGCCGTCGAGATGATGGAGCCGACAAAGGACTCAAAGAGGTCCGCGCCCATGCCGGCCACGTCGCCCACATTGTCACCCACATTGTCTGCAATCGTCGCGGGGTTGCGCGGGTCGTCCTCCGGGATGCTCGACTCCACCTTGCCGACCAGGTCTGCGCCAACGTCGGCGGCCTTTGTGAAGATCCCCCCAGCGACTCGCGCAAAGAGGGCAATCGTCGAGGCGCCCGCGGAGAAACCCGCCAGTGCGCGAACGTCTTGAAACATGAGGTAGGCGGCGGCGACACCGCCAAGCCCGATGCACACGACCGACAGGCCCATGACCGTGCCCGACCGAAATGCCACGCCAAGCGCGGCCGCCAGGCCCTGGTGCGCCGCCGCCGCCGTCCGCACGTTGCCGCGGGTGGCAATGGCCATCCCGGCCGCCCCCGTCACTGCCGAAAGCAACGCGCCCATCACGTAACACCCCGCCAGCCGCCAGTTGGTGCCAATGCCGAGGAGCACAAAGACGCCCAAGCAGAGCAGGAACAGGTAGCGGTACTCCTCAGAGAGGAAGGCCGTCGAACCTTGGCGGATGGCCGTGGCGAGCTCCACCATGCGGGGCGTGCCAACGTCTTCGCGGACGACCTTGAGCGCGTGGAAGGTTGCCACCGCCATCCCGGCCACCGACACCGTCATGGCCGCCCACACGTACACGGACGGGAGGAGGAATTCGAACGTCTTGAAGCGGTAGTCGCGGTCCCCAATGACCGTTGAACGGTCCAACAGCCGACATAGGTCACCCGTATTGCACGTCGCAATGAGAATGAGCCAGATGAGGAGGACCAGAAAGGCGATCAGGAAGAAGGCGGCGCCGACCAGAAGGCGTTTGGACGTCCGCCCACGGTCGCGGAGCATGCGCTCATTCACGTACAGCGTCTCGCGCGCACCCGGGCTCATCGGCCCCCCCGCCTCATCCGCCGCCACCGCCGCGTCCACGTCCTCCGCGTACGGGTATTCGTCGGGCGAGACGGGGACGTAGCCATAGTAGCCGCCACCGGCCGCCGCCTCTGCCGACGGCGCCACAACCGTCGACGGGCTGCTCACATTCTGCACGCCGCCGCCGTCACGGCGGCCGCCCTCCGTCGCCGTCTCCATCGCAGCGGCAGGCACCGACCGGCCCGGCACGCGCGCGTGCACGCGGGGGCGGGGTTGCGGGGGGGGGCGACCCCAACCGCGAGCGGCAGCCCCACCGCCAGACGCAGAGGCGGGGGCGAGGGAGGAGGACGGGGCAGGAGCGGGACGGGACCGCGAACCGTCACGTCGGCGGCGCGTCCCGTGTCGCACCACCCGCACGCCAGCGGCCAAAGGCAACGACGCGACACGGGGCGGCACTCCCTGCGGCAGCAGCAACGGCGGTGGTTGTCACCGCCTGGGCAGAGACGACCAAGACCAAGACCAAAACAAGAGGGAAAAGGCGGACACTGGGCGCCGTCGCGCGGACCGCGACCCCCACCGTGCGCCACGGGAGCGCGTGTCGGCTGGTCTACGCCGGGCCGTCAACGCCGAAATCGCGCGCGCCAACGACGGGCCGACTGCATTGGGACGACGTCAGTCTCCAACCCGGACGCACCAGCCGCCGGGACCCAGCCCCCCCCTGCCCCAGCCGCTGCCGCCGCCACCACCGCCGCCGTTCCGGCGCGCCATTGCGGGCGCGGTCGGGGCCGGCGGCCACGTACAAACGGCGCGGTCGGCGTCGCCACCGACGTCGTCGCCTGTACGCATCGCCGCGACGAGGCGCACGGGGGTGCGCCCGCTGGCGCCATTGTCAGTCGGCGTGCGGCGAGCTGTGCGTCCCGACACGGCCGTGGAGGACGCGCGCAAGCGCCAGCAGTTGCAAGCGGCGCAGGTCCGTCGTAGAGTTGGCATGCCGACCCTGCCTCTCTTGCAGTTCACCGCCCTGCAGGCAGGAGACGAAGCGTAGATTATTTGGTGTGCGAACGAACAGGTGTATAAACAAGTGGGTTCGGAAATTTTCCAATACTGAAAGAAAAAACCCACGACGCTTCTTTTCGACTCTATGAGCGGCTACGCACGTCCAGCGCTTCACTGATGGATACCACAATGCATCCAAACTGGAAAAGATCAGAGGAGCAGCAGTGGGCACTTTCATGCCCGCAGCATCCGAGAAGCGGGTGCAACACTCATGTAAAATCGCAAACAACGTTGACGTCAACAAGCGTTCCAATGGTCTTGAGGGAGCCAGGAGCGCTTGCAAATCATGATGACGGGGGCAACGGCCCGTGGTGATCACGGCAGCCGTGCTGCTGAACAGAGCGTGCTCGTACGATAATGTACCTCTGTTGTCATGGGATGCAGGAACGAGAACGGCTTGACCAAAGAGAAGAGCGACCAACGTGGGTATCCACGGCGGAGCGTCTGTGAAACCGAGCAGGTCCCTGTGTTCGGCAAGGACCAAGCAGACGACTACAAACACGGCTACGCAAATGAAGAACGGCACGAGAAAACAAAAAGACAAATCAAAATCCTAGAGCACCACAGGTGCAGCCACGCCCGTCGCGAATGATGAACGAGCCGGGCCAGAGACCATGCAATACGCGCCCAGAAAACAAGCACACGCGTCCGGGAGACGACCGGGAGTCGCCAACACCGAGCCACGAAGTGCAGTAGAAACACCGAGCTCGCGCAGAGAAAAAGCGACAAGAAGTACAGCAGCATCACCAGCCGGACACACTGTAGGGCGGTCACGGCTGCAGCCGACGAACACTGTGGCCGGCTCGTTCCACAAAGCTACACCAGTAGGCGCACCGCCAATAGACCACCCGACCTGAGCATCCCACATACAGCAAATCAGAGGGGAGCACTCGCAGCAGCTGCGCCTACATTGGTGAAGTACGGGAACGCAGACCGCGAGCGGCGGTTAGTAGCGACCACGGCCGCCACCGTAGCTGCCGCCACCGCCGCCGCCGCCGCCAAAGCGGCCACCACCCCCAAACCGACCGCCGCCACCGCCGCCCGAGAAGCCCCCAGACATGGACGACAGCTCAGCAGGAACCTGCTGCCCAGCTTCGGTAATCACACGCGCCAGCTCCTTCGCGTGCTTGGCCTTATCCGCCGTAAAGAAGGTGTAGGCCGTTCCTTTCGCGCCGGCGCGGCCAGTCCGGCCGATGCGGTGGATGTAGTCCTCCACGTTATTCGGGAAATCGAAGTTGATCACGTACATGACGTCCTTGATATCTGTCGTCATCCAAGGCGAACAGAGAGCAGCCCCAGTACAGGGGTCGAAGCGATGGGTTAGTAGACAGATCGCACACCACCATGTACAGCAGCCAGACAGGCCAGCCACGGTCTATGACTGGCACCCTGACCACAAGCGCCACACCACCCATCAAGCACCAAACAACAAACAACACCCCAAGCCAAGCCCAACAAATGCCGCCAGCCGCTGCACAAGAGAAAAAAAAAAAAAAGACACAAAGCCCGCAGACACAGTCGAGGCGATCACCTCGGACAGGCGAGCGAGGAAAGACCGCTTCAGGGAAATGAGCAGGCGGAGCTCGAAGCAGCCTCACATGTGCGGCAGGAGCAGACGAGCGAGGCGGTCTGACCCGCACCAACGGCAAGGGCCAGTCCGCAATCGGCATCTCACGACAAGTCGCTTGGCACAAGCACCACGCCAAACGCCGCCGTCTCGAGGAGAACCCTAGAGACGAGCACGGTACCAGTCGGACGAAGACTACACCCCAATGGCATACACGCCTGCCAGGCACAGGCAAAACCACCAAGCGCACCAGGAGGCAGTGGCACCCTTAGGTCGACGCAGGAGGAAGGCTGCATGGTAATGGGAAGCAAGCGCCTCCCGAGGACCCACGTCAAGGAACGCAAGCACGTCACGCAACAGACAGCAGGGAGGCGGTCTCAGTGCCACACAGTAGCCCAGCACGACAGCACCTGCGGCTAGCCTGAGCAACGACATGGATGGGCGAGTCGACGGATCCCAAGCGCGAACGCACTAGGCCACTAGCAAAGCAAGCAGGACAGGCCTGGATTGCGCGCAGGAGACCAGGCGAGACCACACGCGCTGCCCACCCCTCCGGCCCAGCACAGAGCACACACTCTCCTGTGGCCGGGAATACGTTGACGGGCAGCGGCACGCGGACGCACGCCACAGCAAACTGCAGCGGACCACCACATGCGATGGCGTGCCACAGCGCGTCACGAAGCACTCGCACACGCAGTTGGAGGCCACGGCAAGCAGCTATCCACCTCGTGAGCGCAACGCGTCATCGCACGCAGTCGCACGCAGTCAGCAGCCCCGTTGCACGCCGACAACACCGTCCCTCCTCCCATAAGGGTCAGACGGTCATCACACCTCCAGGCGCACACAACCATGGCGACTGAGAGCGCCCCGCAGCCCCTGCAAGGAAAAAGCAACACCACAAACGGGGCGCGCTTGAGCACGCGAGGCCGCTCGCGGCGTCGCTCCTTTCCTCTCTAGAGACTGCGAGTGCAGAGGTATGCAACCGAGCCCGGCTGCCCAGGTTCCGACGTCGGGGCCACGGCGGCACCGACACAGCTAACGTCGCCGCCGGGAGGACCACTGCCGCAGCCGCACGGGCAACGCCGGTACTGCCGCCTCAAATCGCCACGTAGCCGTCCGTCTCGATCGTCCGCCATGCCCCGTTGCTCGCCGCTACTCAGTCCCAGTTGGAAGTCAACGACAAAACGCTGCACCCCCCAACATGCCATCAGTGCGCAGACAATATCAACAACAAGAACCAACCAAGAATAACGCCCATGTCAGGAAAATAGGAGAGAAAAAACGTACCCAGACCACGCGCCGCAACGTCAGTTGCGCACAGGATGGGCGTCCGACCCGACTTGAACTCGCCAATAGCCCGGTCCCGCTCCTGCTGCGTCTTGTCGCCGTGCACCGCCCCCGCTGGCCACCCATCGCGAACCAGGTCGTTGGTAATCTCGTCGCACTTGCGCTTCGTCTCCATGAAGACGAGCACCTTGCCGCCGCCTGTGTCCTTAAACTTGTCCAGTAGCCGGAAGAGCTTGTTGCGCTTGTCGTACTCGGCGCACACCTCGATCACCTGCGTGATGTTGCGGTTAGCCGCCAGGTCCATGGATCCTATCTGCACCTGGATGGGGTTCTCCTTGAGGAACTCGCGCGCCAAGCCCTGCACCTCCTTGGGCCAGGTGGCGGTGAACATGCACGTCTGCCGGTCGGGTCGAATTTGACCGACAATCTTGCGCAGCTGCGGCTCAAAGCCCATGTCAAGCATCCGGTCCGCCTCGTCGAGCACCAGGTAAGTGACGCGACGCAGGTTGGTCGTCCCCGATTCGAGGAAGTCAATCAGCCGCCCAGGCGTGGCGATGCAAATCTCCACCCCGCGGTTCAGGTCGCGGGCTTGACCCGACTTGGGCATCCCACCGTACACGCACGTGTTCTTGATGCGGGATGTTGACCCGTACTTGGTGCACTCTTGCTGGATCTGGTTGGCCAGCTCCCGCGTCGGCGCAAGCACCAGCACAATGGGGCCATCGCCGGGCTCCAAGAACGGCTGCGCGTTGATGTGCACGATGGCCGGCAGGATGTAGGCGCAGGTCTTGCCCGACCCCGTCTCAGCAATGCCAATCACATCGTAGCCGCTGAGCGCCACGGGCCACGCCTGCGCCTGGATGGGCGTCGGTGCCTTAAAGCCGCAGCGGGTGATCTCCTCCAGCACGTAATCCGGGAAGGAGGCCTCCTCAAAAGACTCCACGGGCTTGGGGATATTGCGGCCGACGACGCTGATCTCCTGGCGGGCGCGAAAGTCCGCAATGGTCCCATCGTCTCTCCGCGTCACGTCTGGGTGCTCCATGTAGAAGTCCTTGACAAACGGCGGCAACTGCATTTCCGACCAGTTGGTGATAGGACGCAGGTTGGCACCCAGAGTGCTGCCGCCACGGTCCCGCCCGCCGCCGCCGCCAAAGCGGCCGCCATAGTCACCGCCGCCTCCACCATAGCCACCACCGCCGCCACCATAACCACCCCCGCCTCCGCCATAGCCACCCCCGCCTCCGCTATAGCCACCCCCGCCTCCGCTATAGCCACCCCCGCCACTGCTATAGCCGCCCCCTCCAGCGCCATAGCCACCCCCTCCATCCCCGTAACTACCGCTACCGTAGTTGCCCCTGGGCGGTCCGTAGCCACCGCCGCCACCCCCGCCACCCCCGCCGTACCCCCCGCCTCCACCATAGTGACCCGACATGGCGAAAAAGATCACACGCACAGCAAACCAAGCGGGCCACGAAACCCCCTAAGCTCAAGAGTACGCAAGACCGCCGCAGCGTTCACTCCTTGAGCAGCTAATGTCACCGTCGACGACGATGGTGGCGCCAGCGAGGCTAGGTGGTGAAGGGCGACGAGTCGCATACAGATTAGCACGGCTGGCCACCCTCCGCCCCAAGTGCGCGTCACCCGCGTGAACGAGGCGGCGGCCCACGCCCGACGACACCCAAGGGCGCGCGTAAACAGACCAATAGCGCCCTGCGGCCCGTCACACTGCGCGAACGGCTCTTTTGAGCCTGTGTGGCCACAAAGACACCTGAAGAATGCGTCGCTGATGATTTGGGCGGCGGTGACTGGTTTGCAAGGTATCCGGCCATCTTCCTCGAGCACTTTATATTGCAACTGAAAGCACGTTCGCGAAAACACCCTGGACTTGCAGACAGCCAAAACTGTTCTTACACCACTGAGAAAACCATGTACCAGCTTCGGGGAGGTGTGGGAGGCCGCCACCACCGCCCACGAGCGCACGCACGGAGCGGGGGGGAGCAGCAAGGTGCAAAGACTTCTGGCGAAACACACGTCACGAGCAACAGCGTGAGAACGGGTTGAGGAGCTAGCAGCGACGGCGCGACACGACTACGGAGGGCTCGTCGAATGGCGGCGGTGCACTTGGAATTTCAGGCCATGGCTGATATGTCCGCGAAGCCACCGCAGCGGGCTGCGCAGGACTGGGCACGGCGACCACTCTGCGCTACGAGTCCATCCATGCAATACCAGGCGCCATAGTTGTTCTGGACCTCACCGTGGGGTTGATAGCCAACATGTCTAGAGCACAGTCAACCGTCAACGTGCTCGGTGACGCCTCACCGGGCCACGGGCATGCTAGCGACGTCGCCGTCCCGTATGGCTTCCCTCTGTCGCCACCCCTTTAGGAGTTTCCGCTTCGGGAGCCCTCCGTCCTGCCCCCCCCGCGCGCTTCGAAGCGCCGACAGCGCGGCCATGCCGTTGCGGAGGCTGGTGCCCATCCCCCCCGCTGAGCCCGTCGTCGACCTCGTCGTGCTGCTGTCGCCGTGGAGCGAAAACCTGCCACCAAACGCCGGCGACGCGGAGTGAGGCGTCCAGCCGAGCGCAACAACCATGACCGTCACATTGTCGGTGGAACCTCGCAGCAGCGCCGCCCGCGCGAGTGCGTCCGTCGCCGCCGGCACATCATTGAAGCGGCGGAGGGCGCGGCCGACCAACCGCACGGCTGCCTTGTTGGAAATGACGCTCCACAAACCGTCGCATGCCAAGATGGCAAAGTCGTCGTCCTCCTCAAGGACGACCCGCGTGATATCAGGGGTGGCCGTCACCAACGGGCCGTGCGCCCCCGCCATCGTGGGTGGGAAGTGGATACCCCGGTGTTCCTTGTAGTCCATATCGCCAAGCGAGCGGGACGTAGCGAGCTTGCCCATAACCCGGTTGTCCTTGACAAAACCGCCTGCCTTCGAAATGCGGTCAGCTTCCTCGGAGTTGGCCGGCGTGTGGTCCACGCTCAGCGGCTTCGCGACGGTTCCGCCACGGCGGCCGAGTACGACCCGCGAGTCCCCAACGTTGACGCAGACCAGGTCGGAGTGGCGGACAACCATCCCCGTCAGCGTGCTGCCAGCGTACGAGCGGGACGAGCGGGAAGCCTCCAGCACTGCATGCTCGCACGCGGCGGTCGTGGCGGTCAGCGCCAGCGCGAGGTCCCCGTCGGGAAAGTGGTCGGTGGAGGTGGTCAAGTGGGGAACAAACAAGGCGGCGGCAGTTTCGGCCGCGAGCGTCCCACCGTGGCCGTCAAAAATGGCGTAGATGCCGACAAGCGGAGCCGTCAGCGACGCCTTGTGGGTGGTGGCAATGTGGCAGTCCTCCATGGTCGGCCGCGCCCCTTGGAGGGATGAAACCCCGTGAACGAGCGCTTGGTCGGGGGGGGGGGCGGCGGGGGCAGGGGGCGTGGCGTCGGTATCGGCCGACCGCCCGGCAGGCGCTCTTTGTGACGTTGACCGTTGGGACATGACAAGGCTCTCCGGTCCCTGTGTGTGTGCAGTCATGACCCCGTGGCAGTGGCGGCGGCGGAGACAGCAACAAGAACGGTAGCAGGGGTGGCTGCAGCAGGTGTGCGGCGCCAACAAGAGAAACGATACCGACCAGGGCGGCCACCGTCAGGAGGAAAGCGTCGCGTGAGTAGAGAGCCAGCGACGGCAGTGACACTAGTCACCCTTTCAACGTCCCGACGGTTGCCGCGGTGACGGATACAGCGGCGGTACAGAGAGTGCCGGGGGCATCTACAGCAGGGGTGGAGTGCGCAGTGCAAGACACTGTGGCAGCGGCCGCCCAGAGGTGCCCGTGGCGACAGTGACCAGGGGGTACCTCACAGAGGTAGGGGGGTGGTCACTGCTGTAGGAGCACAACAAAGATGGTGACGGCTGCAATCGCGCCGAACGCTGTGTCGCCCAGCAGCCGCAGTTCGTAGATGTGCGGAGCGGCCGAGAGGAGAGGGCGGGCGGCACGGCGGAACAACCAGCGCGCGAGCGCGCGCCGGTTCGGCCGCTCAGCTCACGGCCCGGCAGGGTGTGAGCGGCGCCAGTGGGAGGCCAGCAGGGAGCGAGCAGCTGGCGGCTTGACGGCAGAGTAAGCCCGTGCACGACGACCGGCAGGCGAGGGCGCCCTGTGAGGGACGCGAGGGAGGGTCACGGCTCTCGGGCTGCGTTGCCTGCGGGGCCGCGCAAGCCCTCACTGGGGCAGGGCCCCTGGCCGCAGTGAGCCCTGGGGTCCTGGCTGCTTTTGCGCGACTGGCCAAGTGCCATCCGTCACAGTCACAGAGGCTGGGTATCAAAATTCTTCGACAGCAAGTTGATGAATACGTGAGTCACATTGGGACTTGTGAAGATACCTACATGAATATATTGGGCTTCATGATATTGTGTGTGACGTCCTTCACGATTGAGAGCACCACAGAGGGCTTCGGAGAGGGCCATCGCTGTGAACTTTTAAACAACAGATATCGAGTGGTGGGTGTATGCTGGGTACGGTTCATATCATAAGATACTGAAAGCCGTCTGTGCTCGCGTTTTCGCTGATCCACGACAGGTCCAGAATGCCTGGCGATTCAGAACGCTCTTCGGCCTGTACGGTTGGCTGGTCGAAATGGGAGCCGGCCATGTGTGGCCACAATCCATGCGCCTCGCGCGATTAGTGCTTACATACTCCTGGAACCAACACGATGGTCTTGACTTTGACAGTAGGGTGGTTCCCGAGGCTTCAGATCTTGCACAACCAGACTATATCTTTGCACGTCAGTTCGATTGAAGCGGTGATACCCACGGCAGAGAAACCACCTTCGGTGAGGCCCTATCTGCAAGGCGAGTGCACGGCGTACACAGACACGTGCTAGCCAATGGGCGCGCGTCGTTCCGATCACACCCGAATCACACGAACATCTTTGGACCCAAACAGACCGACAGTGGGATCCAGCGCACTAATGACTGAGGAGCTAAAACGGGCTCGTTTGGCGCATTCCAGCCGAACACGATCACGTTCGCGAGATTTCGTTTTATATCTCGCGCTCGTGAACGCGCTTGGAAAGGAACATCCCACTTGCGATTGATGGCTTCCGCAGGAATGATTGGACGAGAGGCCCCGTCACAAGGAGGTCGGATGTCAGGTGGGGAACAGCGCACACTGTGAAATGCGTGAGAAGACTGCCCCTTCTCCCAGCGCTGGTGAACATCGGGGTGGTGGTTTTAGAGCACACCCAACAACGTCTTCCCCAAGTCCGAATGTGCATACGTGTCTGAAACGTGTCTCCCGAATGCTCCACGTGGCCCAATTTAGGCTCTTGGGGTTGGGGACGACTCCAGAGCAACGTCAGGCACCCCAAACCGAAGAGAGAAAACCCGAACCTAGTTGACCGGAATCACGTAAGTACACAGACTCAGCGGGCAGAAAATGGGGGGTGAGGCCCTTGTCCCCCATTCTCTGCACGATTTGGGGAGTCGGAGCTCTCCTCCCCATCTTGTTCAGCTCTCTCATTAGCTGGCGCTGCTTTGGCCGCCGTTCGAAATGCTTGTGTCGTGGCATCCGGATTTTTTGAAAACGTCAGTGACAAACAATGCACTTTGTGTCGCGGGAGAGCGTTCGAGCGATCACCGCTTGCATCGGTATCGCGACTGCTATGGACCGTCGCATCGAGCACGCGACCACAGGTGACCGTGCCTCCACCCCGGGATGCGACCGTTTCGGGGCACCAGCGGGGGGCATTGAAACGGTCTGCCGGGGGGGCGGGCGAAAGGGAATCTGCTCTGCCCGTGCGCTGTGTTCTCAGTGGGGTGCTGGGGAGATTCCAATGCAGGTGGCACCGTCAGCGCGGCGTCGTCGTCCTTGACGGCCATCGGCCGCCACCGTCGTCGCGACCGTCTTCTTCGCGCGATGGACGACCCTTTTGATTTGTCCGCAGACGCGATGGTGGAGGATACGGAGGACCTACAACTTGCTTCGGCGGTTGCGGCACACCTCCAGGCGTTGCGTCATTGGCGGAAGCATGCCCGTGGGTCCCGGGTGCACCGGCGGCCGCGTTATGTTGGATCTGTGCCGGGCCGCCGGCCGAATAAGCGGCGTAACTTCCGCTCAGGTTTGCGTGCTATTCTGAGAGATTATTTTGGTCTCAATGGGGATCCGCCTGTCTACTTCGAGGGGGACTTTGAGCGTCGGTTCCGCGTGCCGTGCAGCGTGTTTCTTCGTATATATAAGGCCGTGAAGGACCGACCTTTTTTTTGCAGCGCATCAATGCGACAGGCCGGCTCCAGGCTCACGCCTTGCAAGAGGTGGTTGCGGCTTTCCGAGTCATTGCGTACGGGGAGGCGCCGGACAGGACTGATGAATATGTGCGACTGTCCGCTTCAACTATTGCTATGTCGGTGCGAGAGTTGATGCGCTTTATTGTGGATGAGTTTGGACCCTCATATTTGCGTCCCCCCACCACTGAAGAACTGCAGCGAATTCTGACGCGCAATGCTGAGCGCGGGATGCCCGGTTGCATGGGCTGCCTTGACTGCAGCCACTGGGAGTGGCGCAACTGCCCTAAGGCGTTCGCTGGCATGTACCAGAATCGCCACGGGAAGCGTTCCGTGGTGATGGAGACCGTTTGTGATGGGGACCTCTGGATTTGGCTTTTTTTGTGGGGTGTCCTGGATCTCACAACGACTTCAATGTTATGCATGTTTCCCTCCTCTATTTATCCGTTACGAACGGAGAATGGCCGCCCCGTAGTTTTTCTTACACTGCTAACGGCACGACCCGCACGCTCCTGTATTACCTTGTGGATGGTATTTATCCTCGTTTCGCGTTTTTCGTTTTTCCGTTTCCTGACCCCACAACAGAAGTAGAGGTTTCATTTAACCGAATTCAGGAAGCCCTGCGGAAAGATGTCGAACGACTCTATGCCGTGCTTACGGCGCGTTTTCACTTGGATTTGCACCCTGCCAAGTACTCCACCGTTGAGGAGATGGTCATCGTCACTAAGGCGGTGGCCATCCTGCACAACATGGTCACCGAGAAGCGACGCGACGGGTATGTGTCCCGCAGCCGTATGGCCACCGGCGGTCAGGCGGCCGGCGGCGGCGGGGCAGCGGGGCCTGCGGGTGGGCACGGCGGCGCCGCCGGCAACGCCGCCGGCGGCAATGGAGGAGCGGCCGCCGCCGGCGGTCTTGGATCCGCCGGCGGCGATTTTGTTCTTGGTGGGGGGGCTGGGGGATTTGCGGCGGCGGCCGCCCCCGGCGGTCAGGCGGCCGGCGGCGGCGGCGGGGAAGCGGTACTCGCAGGTGCGCACGGCGGCGCCGCCGGCAACGCCGGCGGAGGCAATGGCGAAGCGGCTGCCGCCGGCGGTCTTGGATCCGCCGGCGGCGATTTTTTTATTGGTGGGGGGGCTGGGGGAATTGCGGCGGTGGCCGCAGCCGGCGGTCAGGCGGCCGGCGGCGGCGGGGCGGCTGGCTATGTGGGCGCGCACGGCGCCGCCGCCGGAAACGCCAGCGGCGGCAATGGAGGAGCGGCCGCCGCTACCGGTGATGCATGCGCCGGCGGTGATCTGGTTGCGGGTGGGGGGGCTCGGGGAGTTGCGGCGGCGGCCGCTGCCGCCGACGGTCAGGCGGCCGGCGGCGGCGGGGCGGCGGGCTATGTGGGCGCGCACGGCACCGCTGGCGGAAACGCCAGCGGCGGCTATGGAGTAGTGGCCGCCGCCGGCGGTCTTGGATCCGCCGGTGGCGATTTTGTTCTTGGTCGGGGGGCTGGGGGAGTTGCGGCGGCGGCAGCTTCCGCCGGCGGTCAGGCGGCCGCGGCGGCGGGGCGGCGGGCTATGTGGGCGCGCACGGCGCCGCCGGCGGAAACGCCGGCGGCGGCTATGGAGGAGCGGCCGCCGCCGGCGGTCTTGGATCCGCCGGCGGCGATTTTGTTCTAGGCGGTCGCACTGTGTCTCAACGCGGAGCCCAAAGGCTGTGGGCGACTCATTGTCGGGTTGACGCATTGTAATAATGTCGTGGTAGGCGGAGGCCATTATGGCTTGGGTGGCATACTTGGCTAGCAGCCAGTTAATATCAGCACCATAGGTACGAATCGCATAAGTGCGGTGCCCGGCCTTCGAGTTGAGGGCACTCGATAAGGCTCGTTTAGCAGCGCCTGACAGGCAAAAGCCAAGAGCGGGAGGACTTAGCCAATGCGTCAGGCCGGCTGCGTCACATGCGCGCCGAAAGGTCGTCAAGAAGGTGAATACACCGAGGGGGCTGGTGCCCGTAAACGGCTCTTGCCCTTGGAATGCGCCGTCCAGGCGGCGGTTCATCTTATGGGTTTTCTCCGATAGGGAGGGGGGCAGAGACAGATCACGTCGGATCAGGAAGTAGGTACGATAGTCCAATAGGGACTTGAAGCGACTGTTGGAGGGTCGAATAACCTTTAGCCGATCGGCTTTCTCCAACCGCTTCTTAGAGTCGGGACGACCCTTGTACGGACCCGGGCGGGATCGTCGAGACGCGGCGTCCGATGACGTGTCCGAAGACTCGGAGCTGGAGCTAGACGACGGGGACGACGGGGAACCCGGGGATTCTCCGGAGTCGGATGACGAAGAGGAAGTTGTCCCACTGGAAGAGTTTGTATCGTTCGCGGCAGACATGTTGGCGTTCTCAACTGAGGATGTCGAGAGGGCCAACTTGGTCTCCTTGCGGATCTTACGCGACTTCTTGCGAAGCTTGCGCTTTTGATCCCGACGTTCGGTCGCTTGGCCAACCGGCTCTGGACGAGAGGAAGACGACTCGCCCCCCTTGGGGTCGGGCTTGACCTTGGCCTTGCTCCTCGTCTTGCGACGCGACTTTGCCGCCCGGGCATCGGACTCGATGTCCTCCTGGCGCATAGCCTTCACGTTTGCGATCAGTTCGTCGTTTGCTTTCGCTAACGAGCGGTTAGTCGCTTGTTGGGCCGTCAGACGGAGACGAAGTGTCTCCACCTCCGCCTTAAGGCTCTCCGCGTCGAGCGGTTGGCCAGAGG
>Ga0115030_1000331_pt1 | contig 19040 bp, 13 predicted proteins | sample SidtaG_4_FD_87174 | JGI IMG/M metagenome (GOLD analysis project Ga0115030, IMG submission 87174) | Marine algal microbial communities from Sidmouth, United Kingdom - Sidmouth_Male1 metaG | ecosystem: Host-associated > Algae > Red algae > Unclassified | place: Sidmouth, United Kingdom | collected... | reverse complement strand
GTAGTCGACATCGCCAGTAGCGAAGTCGGTCAGCCAGCCTTCTAGCTCTCGCAATACCAGTGGCAGCGCCTGCTCAATCACGGAGTCATCAGACTGTACAGCTTCTGGAGTGGAAGCGACACTTTGACTACTGGCACTTTGATCTAGCATCATCTCTAGAGATGGCTTTAGTAGCTGAGCAGTCTCGGATTGAGAGATAGCTGCTTGGGAAGTGTTTCCACTAAGTAGCGCCGAGTAGACATCGCAGATATCGCACATTTTGAATCGAAGTTTGAAAGGATATAAACTGTCGGACAGTCTTCATCTTTGCCCTAATAGCATCGTGTCACGGTGCTATGGAACGCCTTACTAAGACAGCAGTGAAGACCTGCGCCCTTGCATGTCAGGAAAGGCGCATTGAGACAATTCAACGTTGAAGCAGTCTCTCTTTCGAAATCATGCATCCGCGCATTGCTATATCAGGCAACATAGCATCTGTGCTTATACCCTGTGGAAACCGCGTGGGTACAATTCACAGAGCCTACAAAGACGGCGATAACTATGTAAAAAAGGGGTGAACGGTAAGATAAAAATGACCAGACAGTTTACCAAGTAGACAAATATTTCTAAACCGATGTCTTGCTAATCGTGAGCCGCTGGTCAGCGTTCACATTTTCGACCGCTTGAGATGAACCATCGGGCCAGTATATTCGGATTACATCGGCAGTTGTTTGCTTGCCCATACCAAAGTACAGACGATAGTGGCCCTGAGAGAATTGAGCCCCTTCAAACTGTCCAACGCTCTGAATCTGGGTTCCTGCGGCGCTCGTTAATTCGACTAACGCACCAATCGCTTGTTCGTTTTTAGGAGACCCTTTCAAGTCAATCTGTAGCCAGTGGTTTTCTGCCTGCTTATCTATTCCACCTACGTTTGAGTATAGGGCTACGGCTGAATTTTCGGTGCTGATTTCGTTGCCAAATACTTTTCTATTTATCAGGTAATACAGCGCCTGTAGCTTCGAAGGCCGATGGGATGAGGTCCACAGCACGTCCATCAGGCCATCGCTGTTGGCATCTAGCCAGGTCGCGAAAGCTTTTTGGAGTAGGGAGGTCTTGTCCTCTAGTAGCTGAACTGATTCAAATGTCTTGGTCTCAGTCTGTCGATACAAACCGTTAGGCGCTACGTGTAGATCGGTTAGTCCATCGTTGTCGTAGTCCACCCAGTTGGCAGTGTAGGACTGAGTAGGAAGATTCAATCCGCCTAAGTCAGACAGGGTGTAGTTCCCTTCGTTGTTCGAGAGCATTGCATTTCCGCCAGGAGAGGCAAAAAATACGTCTAAGTCGCCGTCTCTGTCGTAATCTGCGATCGCAAACTTACTGCTATCGCTAAAGGTCTCAACGACAGTGCCAGGATTATCACCAATCCTTTGAGGTTCAAACTTTCCGTCCTGATTGACATATAGCCAAAAAGCTTCCTCATTAACCCAAAGCAAATCAACCGCTCGATCTAGATTCGCGTCCAGCCAAATAAATGACCCCCCATCAGTGATATCTAAACCAGCATCCGACGCAACATCTCGAAAGCTGCCATCTGACTGCTGCTGATATAGCTGGTTTGCGTAGTTACGAGTCGCCGTCGGCGGTGTAAAGCACACAGTGTAGATATCTAGCAGCCCGTCGGCATCGAAATCAACCCAGGCCGTCTGTAATGCAGGGCAGGCTTTTTTCTCGATACCGGCCTCGTCGACAATGTTGTCGAATAGTGGAGTACCTGAACTCACTAGTAGCTCATCAGTATATCGCTCAGGTAGGGTATCCATCCTGGCTCTCAATCCGCCACGAACGATAAAGACATCCAAGAAACCCTTGCCGTCATAGTTCGCCCAGGCCATACCGTGACGATCTCTCAGGTACATTTCGAAGTTGTGAGCAGTGGGATTTACTCTATCGACACCTACATACACTTGGTTTAGATCAAATTCTGCATCTAGTTCAATAGAGACGGGCAGGCTCTGGTTATACGATCCCAAAACAGCTTTGGCATCTTCAGTATCGACTGTAAACGTCGTCGTCGAGACAACAGCTCCAGAAGCTAGCTCTGTTTCTTCGATATCAATTCCGAACCCTTCATTTCCAATGACCGTCATCGGTGAAGATACTGTGACAAGTCCAGAGAGAAAAGGCTCACCGCTATCACCACGAGATGTCATCACAGAGCCAAGATCCTTGCCCTGTATGACAATTCGTCTTCGATCCCAGTAGATATAGAGACCTGCCGCATCCATTGCCGGGGCATCAGCGGGTTCTAATCCAGGGAAATCTGGATCCTGGTTCAGTTTCAGCTCAGAGATGGGTCGCTCGTTGAACGTGCCGTTCTCCTGCCCAAACAGTAAAAACTGCTTCTCGCTATGGTTGGATGTATACACATCTAAAGCGCCATCTTGATCGATATCAGCAGCGCCAATATCAAACAGCGCTGGCACCGTAGATAGTAGCTGCTGCGGTTCAAACCACTGCTTACCTTGAGCTGACAAACTCAGGCTGTCGGCTTCCTGCTGACTGTTGACAGCGGAGGCTCCTACGACAACAGCAAATGCTAGCAGCGTTAGAACAAGTCCTTTAAGTATCCAGTTTTTCTTGAGAGACCCAATCATCGTCCTAGACCTTGAAATGACCCTTGTCAAAATAGCTATTGTTCTTTTGATAGTCGGCTAGAGATAGCCATACTGAGTAAGCTCTGTGTAGGCTATCTTCTCAGCTAGTTTGAGTTCGTCAGCATCTCGACGCTTATGAATATTAACTGAGCTCTGCCTAGCTGACTTAAACTTCTCTCGCAACTGGTCAGTCATATCGCATCTGAAATGGCTGGCTGCCTGTTCGCCGTATTCTAGAGGCGATCGCACCAAATCCTCGTACTTCATGCTCATGATTCGCCCGCTAGCGACGACATCCGGACGGGCCAAAAAGTCGTGGCATCGACGGACCATCTCTTTCCACATCCAAATTGAGCGGACGTAGGGCGTATAGCTCAAGAATTCTTCTTCTCTACCGGCTTCAACCCACCAGGGAACATAGCGGTGGTCATGCTTGCGTCCCGTTGGCATCTCTGCAGTTTTTAGCGTCATTAGCTTTTCATCTGTCAGAACTTTGTACTTACGCGCCAGCGAATCAGCACAATCCCTACCATCGCGATAGATGTGAATGATTCGGCACTCAGGCAAGGCGTTGTATACAAGCTCTGGCGAGAATACTAGAAAAGGCTCTTTATATACGAAGCGCTTGATATCTCTTTTGCCTTTTAGCGACTGGATTAATTCCTGCGTACTCATCGACTTTAGAAGCCACTTGTGAATAGAGGTAACACGGTTACCGTAAACGGCCTCAAGATAGTCTTGAATAGAGAACTCAAAGCTATTGAGAATACACTGATAGGCTTCAGGTGATAGATTCTGATTTACTAAGTGCGCTAGGGCTAAAGGAAATAAATGCCCCGAAGAGCACTCAGAATTAGGCAGTGCATTTAGCGCTTCGAATAGAAAAGTCGTCCCTGAGCGAGGGCAGCCAAAAATGACGTTGTACTCGATTGGCATCGAATATTGGAATGGTTCTGAGCCAGACTGCGCCGAGCTAACCTGCGCATGAACGCTATTTTCAACCTGCATAGGAATAGAGTTGGGTGATATGACCTTGAACTTTTCTACAAAAAATTAGACAGCGCCTAGATCGAAAACTGTAAGTCTACAGCTATGAGTTGGAAAACTATAGCTGTGATCGAGATGTGATTACATCAGCCAGCTAGAAAGATCTTTCTGGATCAGGGCTTGCAATTTAAGAATATCTTCTCGATAGTCTGCAATAAGCTTCTGTCGGATGTCTGGTGAAAGCGCAGGCTTCTTCGTCAAATTCTGATCTCTAATCGACTTACGCAAACCGACAGGAATAAACGGTCTGACGATCGTCTTCAGTGGATTGTCCTTGATTAACAGGTTTTGCAACGCCATACTTTTGGGGATCGCTGAAACATTTCGACGAGTCAGATCGGGCATGAAGGTATCCTCTACGCCCAGAAAACGACAGGCATCTTGGACGATAGCGCCACTATCAGCTTGCAAGTCTTCATTGAAATATATTTTGATTTGCTCACGATCGAAAAGATCGAAGTATCGCTTGATCTGCTCGTAGTAGAATCCAACTCGCTTGTAGTGCCAGCCAGGCCAGCGCTTCTTGTCAATTCGTCGACTTTCTTCTTGAGCCAGTGCTTCTTCGAAGCTGAGGTGCTCGCAGCCGTCTCGAACCTGGTAGCAAAAGGCTGAGTAAGCCCTCTCAGCAGGATCTCGCAATACCGCAATCACTTTCACATCAGGAAGTTGAGCCTTGATGCGTTCGGCCGCTTTTGGAACATATAGATACTCGGTTGAAGCTTCTCCGATGGCGATTTCGTCTGAAACACCTTCAAACAAAGCTATATACTCCTCTGAACTCATAGGATCACTACGGTGCTCTTTTGCACCACTCCTGTAGGGATCCTTTAAACAGTCTGTATAGAGCTCTGGAGCAAAGAACCTGGGCTCTTTTACAGGGCTCATATAGACCTGAGGATGCTCGTTTAGATAGTGATAGAGAGAGCTAGTACCCGCTTTAGCAGCTCCTATAATCAAAAAATTAGGCTTTGCCATAAGTCACCAAACCAAATTCATTCCACATCAGGCAAATCATCTAGAGGCTTTAGCTAGAGAATAGGGTTTACGTTTGCTAACGAAGCCTTTTTCTTTACGACTAAAAAAGTGCTGATAGGCTGAGACTGTCGCTTTAACTCCTTTTTGAACTGCTTTTGGGTCTTTTTGTTTGATCAGACCAGCCGTCATTTTCAAAGGCGCGACCACCGTATAGGTCAGCGCTTTAGGCAGCGACTTTTCGTAGAAAAAGTAAGCTTTTGCGGTTGTGTACAGCTGAGAGGCAAGGACTCTATCCCAGTTACTAGCTCTATCCACTAAAGACTGATAGTGATTGACCCACAGGTTATCTCTGTGTACGATCTTGTAGCCCAGCGCGACCGCATGGCGAGCAATATCTAACTCTTCGTAACCGTAGCGCAAGCACTCATCAAATAGAGCTTCCTTGAATAGGCTAACCGGAAAGATAGTCGAGTTCATCACCACTGAACAGCAGTCTGAATCGCCGACAGGAATTTTCATCGTTCCCCAGAAGTCTGCGTTGTGCGGCAGGATTTTCTTGACGGTGCCCTCGCCTTCCCAGCTTCTGTGTTTCATCTCATAGCCAGTAATCACTGACTCTGGGGTTTGCTCGATCAGAGCATAGGCGGTTTCAAAACAGTCTGGGGGTACGCACACATCGTCATCAATAAACATGAGATGAGTACTTTTAACTCGGCGGATACAAGCGTTGCGATTTGGACCTAACCCCAAACGCGGCCCTGTCTGATAGGTAACAGCCGGATAGTTTTTGACGACGGCCTTTGTGGGTTCTGGATCGGGGCTGTCGTCGCTGACGATCACTTCATCTGGCGTCACGTTACTCTGAAAGACACTCTCTAGGCACTTTGTCAGATCCTCTGGCCTATTCATCGTGCAGATGCACAAACTGATAGAGTGGTGACCTAGCTGTTTTTCTTCTGCTGAGGCTGGCATAGTTCGTATCATGTAGACGGCAACTGTAGCAGTGGTTGTAGAGTTTAGATTTCGACGTTCTTCCAAGCATTGACATTGAAGTCATAGGCTGAGTTCAACTGTGTTAGGTCGTCTCGCAAAGATTCTAGTGCTTGGTGGCGCTGCGCTTGCGATAGGCTAACCTTCTCTCGCTTTCGCCCGATCAGCTTACGGACCCATTGTTTGTTCTCTTCGGACAAACTGCCGGAGATGTTTTTCTTGATGCCGTTTTTCTCTAGCCACTTGAGCCCAGGAATGGCGAGCTCTCGTCTTTGTTCTTGGGAGTTGTAAACTACGTTGACTCGGTTGAATTGATAGTTAGGGTCAATGCCCAGGAACACACAAGTTTCTTTAAGCACGCTAAGCGGATCGGACTTTAGATCTTCGAAGTTCAACAGAAGAATATTTTCTTTGGGAAATCGACTGGTGTATTCAGCTAGTTGCTCAGCGTACCTCGAGATTTCTATAAGTTCTTCGTCAATGCCTTCATCGAAGGTTTTTATCTTCGTTCTAGAAAACATCTGCTGAGCGTGATTGTAGTGAGATTCTATCCGCTCGATCGGGTCGCGTAGGATGTAGATAAATTTAAAGGAAAGATCGTCTCTTGATGCCGTTAGCTCAGCAATGTTTTCAGCCGCATTTCTAGGGTTACGGGTCGTAAAGCGTGTATATCCGGGCGTTGCTTCAAGGGCAATTTTATGGACGGTTGGATCCCATTCCCAAAGGTTTTGGTAGTAGTCGAAGCCTTTGGAGAACTGATTATTGAAGAACTTTGGCTCTTTTTGAGTGCAGGCGGCGATTTCTGGATGCTCTGCTAGATACTGGAACAGACTAGTTGTTCCGCATTTAATAGCACCGATGATAACTGCGAAATTGGTGATCGCCACTGAACTTTCCTCCTAAATTATTTTTCTACGGTCGTGAATGGTCTTTGACTAGACTCTTAGCTGACTAAGGGTCTCGTTGGAAGATGAGTTGGAGCCGAACTGCATGTTGTGATATTCCCACAGCTGACCTTTTTGATCGAGCAGTTCCTGGTAGGTGCCCTGCTCAACAACTTCACCTTTTTCTAGCACGACGACTTTATCCGCTTTGACAATCGTAGAAAGACGATGCGCGATCGCAATTACAGTTCGCCCAACCGAAAGCTTCTCTAGAGAATCTTGAATAAGCTGCTCGGAGACGGAATCTAGCGCGCTAGTCGCTTCATCTAGAATCAGAATCTCTGGATCGCGGAGCAACGCACGGGCAATCGCAATCCGCTGCCTTTGACCGCCAGATAGTCTCACACCTCTATCGCCTAGAACAGTTTCGAATCCTTCAGGCATCTTCTGAATAAATTCCAATGAGTTCGAGAGTCTAGCCGCTTGTAAAAGATCCTCTTCATCAACGTTTCTTAAAGCGTAGGCAATATTATTCCGAATTGTGTCATTAAAGATGAACGTATCTTGGCTGACTACAGAGAGACGCTGACGAAAAGAATTGATATTGAACTCACGTAAGTCAGTCCCATCCAGCAGAATTCGGCCGCAATTTGGATCATAAAATCGAGGAATCAGATCGGCTAGAGTTGACTTACCAGCTCCCGAAGAGCCGACTAACGCAGTCGTTCTGCCCTTTTCAATTGTTAGATTAATATCTTTGAGCACCAGTGTAGAAGTCTCGTAGCCAAAATCCATTGAATCAAAAACAATAGAGCGCTTAAGGCCAGGAAATTCAAGACGGCCATTCTTTAAATACGGCTTATCGTCCGTTCTCAATATCTGCGATATCTTTTCAAATGAGCCGTGAAAATTTCGGATGCCTGCCATTGAGGAGTTCAAACTCTTGATAAGCGGCAGAATGCGAAAGAGGATGAACAAAAAGGTTAGCAGTGAAGCCAGCTGTAATCTGCCTGTAGGCACCAGTAGCGTAACTGCCAAAATCACCATGATGATGATAATGGTGCTGGCAATCCCCTCTACGAGTGGCCCCGCCAGCGCCATTAGAGAAACCGTGTTGACCGACGTTCTGAAGAAATCCTGATTACTGCGATCAAAGCGTCCCCGCTCGAACTGCTGCGCAGCAAACGCTTTAACCGTCCGCACGCCGTTGATAAATTCTAGTGAGATAGAAACGTAGCGGCCACTAGCTGCTGATCTTGCCAAACTGGCTTTTCTAACATTTCTAAGCAGATATAAGACGCCATACGATAACAGCCCGAACAAAACAACCGACAGCATAGATAGCTGCCACGACATTAGAAACATTGATCCTAGATAGACTAGCAGCAGCGATCCTTGAATCAATATCGTATTAAATAGCGAGAAAGCCAGCATAATCTGCTGGATCTCGTTAGTCATGCTGTTGAGTAGCTCACCAGAGCGGACTTTTGCGAAGTAGCTCAGCGGTAACCGCTGAAGCTGCTCGAAAATGCGTAGACGTAGCTGATAGCCCAGTCTAAACTTACCAATCCCTACGTACTTGAAGGCTAGATATGTAAAGACAGACCGAGTTAGCGTCATTAATATCAGCAATACCGAAATTCTTGTTAGCCGCACTTGCGTCGGAGCGTTGACAGCTAAAATTCGGACGTCAATCCATCTGATACCTGTTTGGATAGGAGCAGCGTCTGTATCGGTCAGACTCTGAAGGAACGTCAAAATAGCGCCAATTCCGAACCCCTCAAAGACAGCTGCTAGTAGAGTAAAGAGTACCGCTAAGAATATTATCTTAGGAAAGTACTTGAACTCACGTAGAATAAGCGCATTGTCTTTCCAAAAACCAGTTGTTTTAATCAGCCGTCGAAGGAACAAAGGGACTTTTCTTTTCTGCGCTCTATTTTCCATAGGTCTCTTGAGAAACACCTTAATTGAAGTAGGTTTTCGTAAATGCTTCAGTGACTTAAAACGCAAGCTCACTAGCTTCTACGGACGATAGAATCACCCGAAAAGCGGCCTTGCTTAGTCTGTGCACGCTTAGTTTAGCGATAGCTCGGTCTGCTGCGAGCTTAGCTCCCCCATATAAGGCGTATTGGTATCGACACTATTCACAACGGGGTGAGGTACGTCGCTCGCGACAATACCAATCACATTGTTTACTCGACTCAGGGCTGACAGCGAAGCTTTTAGGTCTTCTTCGGTAGTTTGGTTTAGCTGAGTTACCACCAAAACGTCGCCACAGCACGCTGCAATTTCCAGGACATCTGCAGTTCCCAAGATAGGCGGAGAATCGAGGATTACCAAGTCATAGCGCTGCTCTAACGCTTCAACTAGAACACGAAAACGCGAAGAAGAAAGGATCTTCATAGCATCTTGTGCTTCGAGCTTTGCCGGGAGAACATCGATTGAGGTACCGAGCAGCTGGGTCGAAACAGGAACTAGCTTCGTAGCAGGCTGATCTAACAGAGTAGAAAGCCCTCTGCCGTTAGGGAATCTGAATCTTTCTTGAAGTGTGGAAGAGCGTAAGTTCGCATCGACGATGATTACCCGCTGACCAATACGCGCCGCGCTCAATGCCAAACCTACTGCTAGCGTTGATGAGCTTTCGGGAGACTGCGTCGAGGTAATCGCTACAGACTTGGCTACATCAGAGCGATGGAGCATGACGCTCTTGTATAGCAAGTCGAGAGAATCTCGTAAAGAGAACCAGTAGTCAGCTTCTGCTCCATTGCCATTGCTACCATTACTACTATTTCGGTACATGCTCGCTAGGTTAGGAATCCTATCGCCGCTCCTACGCTTGATGGTAGCGTCTTCGGTCAAAACTCCCAGCAGGGGAAACGGACTCAATCGCTGTATATCTTCTGGGGTACGAATTACGTTGTCTAAGCCTTCACGAATGAAGGCGACTGTCCCCCCTAAAACCAGACCGACAACAGCGCCTAGCAGCATATTTTTCCGAGGGTCTGGCCCTATCCTCACACCCAGATTAGGGGTTGCTACGACCTGCCAGTTAAATCCGCCTCTAGCTAGCTGCGAACTCAGCAATTCCCGCTGTCTTAGCAGTTGTTCTAGGACAGCTTGCTGAGTTGCGACTTCAGGCTGTAGGCGATTGTAGCTATCAATCAGCTGAGGAAACTGATCCAACTGCGCTCGGATGTCCTGCTCTGTCTGAGCTAGGCTGTTCTGGCGGGCAGATATACCTTCTAGCAGACTTTCTGTTTGAGCTAGATCTTGAACCAAATTTAGATCTAATGTACTGAGCTGACCGAAGTCCTGTAGACTGTCAGCCGAGGCAAGCTGAGGGGCACTACCACCTAGCACTCGCTCCGCCTCTTGTCTTAGCAGAGCAAGTTGGTTCTGACGCTGCTCGATCAATCCCTGCACGCCTAGATCAGCATCTGAGTAGATAACTCGACGCTCTGCTAGGGCTAGCTCTACCTGCTGAAGGGCGTTGAGCAACGTTTGGAACCGAGCGGACTGACTGAGCCGGGCTGCTGCGATCGCGTTGTCTTCAGATAAAGCAACCTGGTCGCGCAGAGTCGTATACTTAGCGAGCGCTTCTTGATACTGAGCTTCTAGCGCTCGTTGCTCAGACGAAATCTGATTCAAGGAATCCGATACTGCTGTTGCCTGCCGCTCTGGGTCAATAACATCTTGTTCTTGACGAAACGATTTAAGCCTATCCTGCGATTCGGATAGATTCTGTCTGGCGTCATCGAATTGGCTATTTATAGCGCTTAGCCCCTGGTTTAGCCGCTGCTCTTGGCGCTCTAACGCGTAGCTTAAATAAACCTCTTGAAGCGCTTCTAAAATACGCTCTGCCCTAACAGGGTCGCTATCGGTATAAACAATGCCAACGATGCGGGTTTGGTCGCCGCCTTCTTGAATAGGAGCTAGGCTTAGAGAGCGCCTTACTGCCTGTGCGGTCAGTTCTGGGTAAGAATCTGCCAGAGAATCAACTGCTCTTTGCAAAAGCTCATTACTTCGCATTAGGTTGAGCTGGGTAGCATAGTCAGCGTCCCTTTGGCGCTGTGACGAGGAGCTGCCCTCTATCTCCGCTGGGTCTAGCTCCTCCTCGAAGTTTGGCTCAATGATCATCTGCATTGAACTTTGAAAAATCGGGTCTTGGGTAAGCGTAAATAGGAGAGCACCTATCAAAGCGAGACTAAGCGTGCCTACTACCCACCAGCCCCTGCGGGCCAATACATTCAGAATCTGAAGATAGCCAAATTCTTGCTCTACAGGCTGAACCATATATCCCCTTTGATGAACCCGATCCATTTCCATTTGCAGATTGCCAAATCAGTAGCGCATTGAAACGCGAGTGCCTACGGGCACGCTTACGTACTCAGTTTTCTCTATGAACGCATCCAAATTAACGATCATTTGATCTACTTTTTTGAAGAAAGCCTCTCTAGTGAACCTTTCCTTCGCGTGTTGTTGAATAGCTGAATAGTCCCATTCTATGGTCTGAGCCTGTATCAGCGCTGAGCAGAGTGATGCCGCAGTCTGGTCTTCAAAAAGAACGCCTGTTTTTCCAGACACCTGAGTATCCAAGGCACCTCCAGCACCAAAAGCAATGACAGGAGTCCCGCTGAAGTTTGCTTTGACAGGAACCAAGCCATAGTCTTCTAAAGCCGCAACGATGACAGACTTTGCCTTTGAGAAAAGCTCTCTTCGCTCACCGTCACTAACATGCCCTAAAAACTGAATGTTACTAGCGGCTTTGGCTTCTAATCGCTGACGCTCTGGGCCATTACCGATGATGCGTAGAGGCCAACCCAACTGATTGAAGGCGTCTATAATAACGTCTACGCGTTTATAGCTCAGCAATCTGGAAGAAACCAGATAAAAGTCTTCTTTGCGATCACAGAATGAAAAACAGTCGTCATTGATCGGATAGTTGACCGTCAGTACCTTCTTTCTATATATGCTGCGAATACGTCTAGCCACTGTTGTAGAGTTAGCAACGTAGATATCGGGCTCTCCTGCGTAGGTGATATCTTGCCTTTTCATGTAGCCGAAGACTAGCTTCAAAAACGGCTCAAAAGCCTCAAATTCTTGGTATCCACCAAGATAGGTTGCGGTATCCCATAGGAATCTTGAAACGTTGTGACAAAAGCAAATATGACGAGCATCAGGGCGCTTCCTTACCGCCTTTGCAAAGCTAGAAGAGCTGCTGATAATCAAGTCGTAATCGTGAAGGTCGAGAGAGCGAAACGCAGGGAAATAGAGTGGAGCAAACAGACGAAAATATCGCTTCGCACCAGGCACATTCTGTAAGAAAGTCGTCTTTACCAAGCGATTTCGCAGTTCTATAGTACTTTCTGGGTCGTACACAGAAGTGTAGACATCTGCATCAGGAAAGTGGTTACAGAACATCTCAAAGACCCTTTCTGCGCCCCCCTTCTGATTTAGATAGTCGTGTACCAGAGCAATCTTCATAACCTTTTGTCCTACTCTCGTTCACGTGCGCTGCATGAACATGTACGTTGCAATTTGATAGAAAATACAGTTGTAGCCTTGTCTATATAGAGTACGACATGAACAGAGCCGTAGTACTCGGCATCGTTGAAATCTCTGTGTGGCTTCACACACAAATGTAAAGAGCCAGTGATCTACCAGTAATCTACCGGATGCGTTTAGCAGACAAATTCTGCATAAGACGATCTTGAGAATGATCACTGCTTAGAATCTACTAAATAGAAGCTCGGTAAACTGTATCTCTGACGGAAAGCATAGAGGATTTTCTACCAAGGGAACTATATTTCCGATATGGGCCCGACATAGTATTGCCGGAGTTCTCTAGTTCCAATAGCTCTTATCTATTAATCCCGATTAGTCAGACGAAGCCCTATGTTCTTGAGTGGTGAAATTTTCGGGCGGTGGAAAGACTATCCCTGCTATCCGGCTTGCTATGGGGCTATAGCTTTTGTCACTCGACTGAGGTACAGTCTTCGGGCTGAGAGCTTTAGTTGCAGCGGGTCGAGTGACGCACCTGTACCGAATGCATCCGGGGTAGGCTATATAGCGTTCGTTACTCGGCGCAGATATAGTTAACGGTCAGTAGCAACAGGCCAAATGACTAACGTGTGCCATAGACTTTGCCTTCTCGGAGCATATGCATCCGGCACAGGCTATGTAATTCATAAAGGTCCAAAAGCTGTTGCTTAATCTGTTGTTTTCTCAAGAAGGAAGACGCTGTAGCTAGAAAACTACGACGCCAAGATAGTGCCGGTTTTACACGTGCCTGTTAAGTCTGTTCCCACCATGACTGCACCTTCTAAATATGCACAGAGTAGGTTAGCTCTTGCTAATGATGCGCCAGTGAAGTTTGTTTCTTGCAGGTTGGCCTCTTCTAGGTTTGCTTCAATGAGGGTAGCACCCTGTAAGTCTGCTCTAGATAGGTCTGCGCCTTTCATATTGCTGTCGCTGATATTAGCCCCGCGCAGATCGGCTCCCCGCACGTCCGCACTCTTGAGGTTACAGCCCATCAGCGTCGCTCCACTCAAAAAAGCACCCGTCAGGCTTGCACCTGTTAAATTCGCGCCCATTAAGTTTGCACCTCGAAGATTGGCCCCGCGTAAGTCCGCACCAGTAAGATTGCACTGCATTAGATTGGCACCCCACAGATTGGCGCGCAAGTCCGCGCCAGAGAGATTCGCACCAACCAAGTTGCTGCCTTCGAGATGGGCTCGGTTGAGATTAGCTTGGCTCAAGTCACTACCAGTCAGAACCGCTCCAGCAAGATGCGAGCCTGACAGATCGCAACCGGAGAGCTCAGCGTCATCTATTCTGGCACCGCTCAACTCCTTTAGTTTACCTGCCCGAATGGCCTCAATGTCGATAGTCTGGCTCATGGATGTTAGTTCTAGGCGGTGATTCTAGATTGGGCTACTTGGAGGTTGGGTGACTAAGAAGCTGGCTATTAAGGAGCTAGCTGTTAAGGAACTAGCCGTTGAGAGACTAGCTACTAAGAGACTGTAGTGCCTGAAGGTTGATACTCTGGCCAAGAGTCGACTACATCTGGATCGATGATGCCTGTACCTAGCGTCATCTTAAGCGGAATAGCAGGGAGACTCAAACCCTGCTGTAATCCACTCACTAAAAAGCTTAGAATCTCTAGGAGCTTGGGATCCCAGCGATCGCCTGACTGTGCTTTGCAATCTGCAAAAGCATCCGTTACATGCTGCCACTCGTTCTGAACCGAGGGGGTTGAGCGCTGAGCATCTTCGTGGCGGCGGCGAGCAACGGCATGCTGAAAGGAGGCGACCAACCCCAGGATTCTTGCCTCTACCGGGATGTTGTCGCCTGACAATCCAGCGGGCTGTCCGCTTCCATCCCACCATTCGTGCTGATGAGCGATAATTTGCGCGATCGCCCGCAGTCTAGGCAGTACTCTCAAGGTCTGAGCGCCAGCATTTAGCGGACAGCTATCACCTTCTGTTTCCATCGCCTCAGAATCGAGCTGCGCTGGGGCGATTCGGTGCAATAGACTTGCTAATCGCAGCCGCTGCATCTGCCAGACAGGCAGATCTAGAAACTGACCCATCATTTCGCACAGAGAAGCCACTTCAGCCGCTGCTAACGGATTAGTAATATCGGCTAGATCCGCTAGCTGAGCCATTCGTAGATAAGCTTGAAGCTCGTTAGAAACGAGGTTTTGGCTAAGGGCATCTGCGAATTTGAATGTCTCAGTTTCCTCTACCTGGCGATCGCCGCCTTTTAGGTAGTCCACTACTCGCATTACCACATTGCCAACTTCGCCAGTTTTAGAAGCTGCCTGGGCATCAATATTAGCTAGCCGATCTTCTAGATCTGCTTTGAGCTGAGTATCATACTGACCAATGTGGTCGGTAGTGATAGCGATGGTTTCTTTTACTAGAGTCGGATCAAAGGTCCAGAATCCGTAGAACTTGCGCTCTAGATCATTTTCTGGAGGGCCATTAGGACCGTACTCTTCCGCCGTGAGTTCTTGACATAGCACCATTGCGCTATACGTAGAACTCATAATCATCAGATGCCACTCTTCGGATACCGGATCGTCTGTGTTTAAATCGACCAGATCAACGTTGTCGCGATCACCCGTCGGATGTTCTCTAAATCCCGCACCAGGCGCAGCTAGAATCACGATCTTGTCAGCCGTATCGGCTAGATCTGCGTATCGATCTGCCTCTTGCAAGTACCACTTACCTTTCTGAAAGGCAGTTACCATCAGCGGTGAAGTCTTTGTAGCTAGGACTGCATCTTCTAAAGCATGACACAGAGCCACCAGGGTATTTTTGTAATACACACCGAAGTTGAGCGGCGTGCGACCAGAAGTCTGCACATTTTTCTGACCGCCTTTATCCGCTACTCGCGCATCGCGGCCTGAGCCATCGGTACTGCGACGCTCTTGCATCAACTTTTGAAGAATAGAACCCGCCAACATGCCTTTACACAGACCTTACTAAAACCTTTATTTACTAGACCCTATTCGATTGAAATGCTCAGGCTTACTGATCTATTGTTTAGCCTGATCAAATCATTCAGGTAGGTCCGTCCAACTTAGACAACCAAGATTGTCCGCCTACCGACAGTCTCAATTAAACCCTTCTTAAGATGATACATCAGCCAAGACACGGCTTGGTGGTTTCACGGGTGCGCTGAGCGCTTCTGACAACGGCGCACGACCTAGCCGCTTTTCCAAGATGTCCATCACGCCTCGACCAAAATCATCCGGAGATTCCTTCATAGCACTCAGACAGACATCGCCAAAGTACGCTCCTAGCTTACCTGGATTCCACAGCAGCTTTAGTGCCACCCAAGGTAGATAAATCGCCAAAGGATTGTAGCCAGGCTTCAAAATGTTGTTTTTGAAAGCGTACTCTTCAAGGTGAGTGTGAGGCTGTAATCCAATAAAGAAAATGGCAGGCTCTACCTTGTCAGCGCCAAAGATGCTTTCTAGTTCGCGGTGGTAGGCAACAGTCTGGCGAATTGTTTCGTCCCGTTCATCGATCACGTTAAATGAATAGTTGACTGAGACGTAATCATTAAAACCAGCAGCCTTTAAGTCCCGGCAGTTTTGTAAGACAGTTTTGAGGTTGTAGCCCATCCGCATTTTCCGCACCAGCTCTTGAGATCCACTTGTGATGCCAATTTCAAAGTAGTTCATTCCGGTTTCGACCATCAGCTCACATAGCCGGGGCGTCAGATTATCTGCTCTGATGTAGGCCGCCCAGTTGATATCCGTCATCCCTGACGATTGAATCTTTTCTAGCAGCTCAACGACATCGTCGATATAGCGTTTAGCAGGGATGAACTGCGCATCCGTAAACCAAAACTTGCGGATACCCCTGTCGTATAGCTGTCTCATTTCTTTGACGACTTCGTCAGCAGGATTGATGCGTACCTGCTTACCTTCAACTACGGTGTAGATACAGTAGCAGCAGTTATGAGGGCAACCTCGCTTGGTCTGCACACCAATGTAAAAGTCCTGTTCCTGCAAGTAGTATTCAAACTCTGGCCACATCGCCTCAATGTAATCGTAGTCGCATGCGGTTTTTTCGATAGGCGTAGGCTGCTCGTGAATAAGCCTCTCTCTGGGCTGCTCGCCGACAACGTAACAGCGCTCGCCTGAGAAATCCTCACCATGCAAAAGCTTTTCTATGAGCATTTCGCCTTCGCCAACTGAGACAATTGCCCCTTCTGGCAGCATTTGCGGCATCTGCTCATAGAACACACTGACCGCACCGCCGCCCACAACAACTCTGACGTCTGGCTGATACCTTTTAGCTCGCTTTAGCCCACGCCTGATTAGCTTCTCGTTGCGACGCAGTTCCGCTAGGTAGGTAGCAGTCATACGCGCGCCGCCAATAGCGCCCCTCAGTCTCACTAGCGGGTTAGGCGCGTAGGCAAATTCAAAGGCATTTTGCAAGGGATTACCGCCTCTACCGCCCACTGGGGCATAGATTTGGATATCACGCCACGAAAAGACAAGTAAGGAAGGCTGGAAGCTGTCAATCCGACGGTCTAGAGCCTTGGTAAAGTCCAAAGGAGGCACCGTACCCATGTCGAAGATTTGCTGTTCTACGTCTGGAAAGCACTTGTGTATGTGATCGGCTAGATATACGACACCGATAGGGAATATCGGGTTACAGGGGAGGCGAACGTAGAGAATGCGGGCGTTCATAGTAAGCAATTGCAGCTCTCAGACTTTTCACATATCTTTACGATAGCACCGACTTCAGGGTAAGGGTACGCCGTCAGAAATCTTTCGCGCTGCTTTTGTATCGATGTAGGTACTTTTACAGAGCGGTTCATTCCGCTGGCCTTGGACAGTAAACACTCTGTCCCTAGAACGATAGAAGCAGGTAGCCTACCTGATAGCTTTCTTTGAAGGTATTTAGTAAAGAATGTGTAGCGTCTCCGTTTTGGCAGAGAATCACCGTGAAGATTTGTTTCGTCGCGCGAATTTATGTGGTGATTACTTACGAAAAGACTCTTCTGGTCAATACTATTTCCTATCTGGTCACAGCGAGCGCTGTCTATCCAGCGTAGAATTTTGACAATGAAATTCTGATCTATGCCAAGGGCACTATTACGTAATAGCACTGTCAGTTATTGTCAAAATCTTTATCAAATACTGTCTTTTAGTCAAGTTAGTTTGGTCTGAGTTTGAATGATATTTTTAAATTTCTACAGCACCTTTGTACTGTTTGTTACAACAGTTTAAGAGCGAGAAAATCAGCAGATGAGCTCTACAAGGTCAGGTAATCTCTGATTGCGACAACCCTTAATATCAGGCGATCCCAATAAATGCTTTTAGCTTGGTATTCGTTATTACAGTCATCTCATTTTTGAGGTGTTAGCCTCGCTAAGTGTGAAGTGTTTCAGACAGTTTCTTCTCTTCCCAAATCATGGCTCAAATCATCGATCCTATTCCGTCTGACGACGCTGCCGTTCTTCTCTGCTGCTACGTCAATGTCACCAGCAAAATTCAAATCGCACGCATTTCGAATGTGCCTAACTGGTACTTTGAACGTGTTGTATTTCCGGGACAGCGGCTTTTGTTTGAAGCGGTCGCTACCGCCAAGCTAGAGATTCATACGGGGATGATGGCAAGCGCTATCCTGTCCGATACTATTGACTGTCAGGGGCTGGCAATTCAGCCTGATAGCGATGAGGCTGCGCCTTCTAAACTATTCACCTCAGAGAATAAGTCAGAGAGTAAAGATCTAGAAGCCTCTTTGAGTACGTAGGGATCTGCCTTTGTATGGGCAGTAAGAGTCGATAACAAACTACGCTAGTTTCAGGAAAGTTTGTTTGATGAGTCTGGTACTCTAGTAAGCCTCTAGAGCAACTTACTAGCAAGGAATATTGGTGTGGATCTGCCTTCGTTTATCTGGCTATGGAGAATAGCGGCTTGGTCGATGGGATTTTCCATAGCGGCTTACACGCTACTAGCAGCGAGCGGAGCTGGCTTATTTTACACGCGTTCGGATAAGCATTTTTCTCGACCTGGCTGGTTGCGGCTAGCTCATGTTGCGACGGGCATTGCTATGGTGCTTTTGGTGTTGCTGCTACTGTATATTGGCATAGTCGGAACTCTAGGTGAGTTCGGCAGTCTGGGGCATTCGCTGCATCTGCCTGCCGGGATCTTCGTAGTGCTCTTGACGCTGGTGTCGGCCTGGAGCGCGACGCGGATCAGCCCGGAACGACAGTGGGCAAGGACACTGCACATCAGTATCAACGCTGGTTTACTTTTCGCCTTTATCGCAGTAAGTGCTTCTGGCTGGAGTGTTGTTCAAAAGTATTTGTAGCAACTGGAGGAACGAATGGAAGCTGGGTGTGCTTTCTTTACCTACGGTTTTTACGATAGGTTCTTTGTGGGAAGTACTGTAGCCATAGCTGTATCTGTTTTAGCCTTATGACTTCTAAGCCTTTACCCGTAAAAGACAGTTTCAAAATTTCGCCTATTATTCAGCTCACGCTTGTGTCCTTGTATATCGCGCTAGTGATTCCGCTGCCTTTCTTAGCTGAGATGACTAGTGCTCCCGTTCCACCTGAGCTGCTTTGGGTCGGGTTTGCGGTAGGGATGATAGCTCTGTGGGGTGGATTGAGCGAACGTGTGCTAGTAGATAAGGATGGAATTGCTGTCACTTATCCTGCCTGGGTAAGCGCGTTTGGTCGCAGGGGTTGGATGCTGCGTTGGGATGAGATTACGGCGCTAAAGCCGCGTTCTACTGGGCAAGGAGGCATTGTGTATTACTTCCTGAATCAGACGCAGGATAGAGCCTACCTGCTGCCGATGCGAGTGGTTGGGTTTGCACGTCTGATGCGGCATGTCGAAGCGAAGACTGATGTTGACACTCGCGATGTGAAGCCACTTTCTCAGCCCTGGATGTACGCTATCTTGCTAGGGCTGACGGCGATGCTGCTGTTGGTTGATATATGGACAATTGGAGCAGCTAGCAGTTTTACGCCAGTTACC
>Ga0115030_1000329_pt1 | contig 19071 bp, 22 predicted proteins | sample SidtaG_4_FD_87174 | JGI IMG/M metagenome (GOLD analysis project Ga0115030, IMG submission 87174) | Marine algal microbial communities from Sidmouth, United Kingdom - Sidmouth_Male1 metaG | ecosystem: Host-associated > Algae > Red algae > Unclassified | place: Sidmouth, United Kingdom | collected... | reverse complement strand
CCTCACCCCCACCCCCCACCACGACCTCTTGCCGACGCCCCCGGCCGGCCGCGGCCGCGGTCCCCCGCCGCGGCCGCCGCGGCCGCCCCCCGAGGCCGCCGCGGCCGCCTGCCGCGGCCGCCGCGGCCGCCGCCGCTGCCACCGCCTCCACTCCCGCCGACGCCGCCGGTCCGCTGCCCCCGGTCCCCGCTTCCGCCCCCCGCTCCAGCCGTCTTCGCCGCCGCCGCCACCTTCGTGATTGCCGCGGCCGTGGCGTGGCCGCCGCTGGCCGCGGTTCCTGCCCGTGGCGAGCCTATGCCGCCACTGTCGCGCCCGTGCCTCCACTGCTGTGGGTGACTCCATGGCGACGCCCAACCACGATGGGCAGCGTAGGAGTGGTTTGCGCTGTTCCTTCATCGAGGACGCTCCCGAATACTTTGACCGCGCGGAGGATGCCTACGAGCCGATGGGCGGGTCGCTCTCGGGCATTTTTGAGACGGCGCGGGACGCGTGGGTGACTGCGGTGGAGGGGGGGGAGATGACAAGGCAAGATTGGGACGGCGACTCCGATGCGGCGGAGAACGATGCGCACGGCCACGACACGGCCGACATGCAGGAGGCGATGAACGGCGACACAAGCACAAGATCCACAACCCGCGCGCCAGCCCGCCTGATAATTGGCCGTGCCGGATCGCGTCCGCGCCTTCGCCGGCGGAGGGTTAATCTCTCCAAGTACTCCAGCGACAGCACCAGTGCGGACAACCGCCCGCGCCGGCAGCCAGCTGTGGGCACGACGCCGCTGACCGTCGAGGAGCTGCACGCCGACTTGGCGGCCGAGCTTCGCGTTGCGCTCATGATCACGGCGCGCATGGAGAACGTCAACGATCGACCAAGCGTCGAGCCCCAGTGCGTGAGCGGCGCTCGTGTGCTCGTCTGCGTGGAGCTTTTTGACCCTGTGTGCGTGTGATCTGCGGCGGTGCGTGGCTTACTGGTCACGTACTGCTCGTGCGGTGGTGTCCTAGGCAGTGGGCGGCGATCCTTTACTGGTGAAAAGATCGAGCACGTCAACGTGCAGGTGGCGCGAAGAAAGTCGTCAACCTGTCGTCACGCCAGTGCGCTGCAGATGGCCCACAACGGGCTAGCGGCGGAGCACGAGATGGAGAGCCTTGATGAGCTGATCGAGGACTTCCCAGCCCTGGCGGGCGACGACGAGGACCTGCAGGCAGACGTCCACGCGGACACGGCGGTGCACTTGGCCCTCCTTGCGGGGAAGAAGGCCAATGTCCCCATCCTCGCCGTGTCTCACGAAGGCATCTGGAGCCCCGCAATCGTGAGGCGCCAAGGCAATAAGCACAAGCTGGCCACCTGCTTCCTTCTCTCGTGCGCGAGCCACCCCTGGGGCTGCATCCACGCACAAGCGGTGAACGAGTACAACCGGTTGGAGGCGGCGGCATCGTCGGCCGCCGCCGCCGAGTTGCAAGAAGCGCTCAAGTTTGGTCCGTCCGGCTACCTCGACGACGGCGACGAGGAGCAAAACGACGAGGGCGACGACCAGGCGTGGGGCGAGCCGGGCGGTCCCGCTCGACCTGTCGAGGTAGCCCCGCCGACGCCGCTGCCGCTTCGAGTGCGGCGCTCGCGGAACATGTTTCCCTGCCTTGTCGAGGTGCAGCGCTGCAATCAGTACTCCGACTTCATCGACTCCTGCGTGCAGGCGGGCGAGCCGAAGACGATGCACGACACCCACGCCGAGCCCGTTTGCCTGCGGTGCAACATGGTGCGCGACGAGTCGACGAGGGTGGAGCCAGAGGAGGCGATGCTGTACACAATTCGTGGTCGGGCCAAGATCCACATCGGCACGTGGTACTGCAGCACGTGTGAGCTCTCGGTGGAGTATGACGGGGCGCTCAATGGGCTCTTTGTGGCAACACGCGACACCGTGTACGCGCGCACCTTCCTAGACGCAATGTTGGAGCTGTGTGTCATCGCCCGCAGCACGATGGCGGCTGCGAGCGAGTACTTGGCGAGCCTGCTGCGCAACACCGCTGCGTACGGGGAGTGTGAGCCCGGCCAGGCAAGACAGCTGCTCTCCAACGCATGCGGGGAGTTCTCGCACACGCTCATCATCCCTGACGCCGCCTTCCGGTGCCACTACTGCGGTGCCGAGGAGCGAACGGGAGGGCGCTTTCGTTGTGTGATCTGCGACGGGCAAGTGCTTTCCGTTCTGCAGCAGCACGTGGTGAGCATGCTGCGGCCAGGAATGAACTCCCCGCGGGTGGACTTCTCCCTGATCTTTGCATGTGCGCTTTGCAGCGCAAAGATGCGGCGGCTTGTGCGCAACCGCGTGCGCGCACCCATCACGGACGACACGGCGCTCACGACGGCGGAGGCGTCGGCTTGGCGCGTCTTTGCAGCCGCGCGGCTGGCCGTTCCCCCGACAGGGGGGCGTGACGTCATCGCGGCCCGCACGGCGACGCAGAAGACCGCGGCGCTGCTGTGGTCGTCTTCCATCCTCTTCAGCACATTTTATGAGGTGGTTGGCAGCGGGGAGCGGGAGTAGGCGCCGATGGTACCGAGGGAGCCGGCGGGTGGCGCAGTTGTTGACTTGTTCGCTGCAACTGAGTACGCCAGTGACGGTGATGACCTTGATGACGATGCCACGAGCTCCGCAGAGTCTATGGTTGACCTCGTGGCAGCTAGCGGCTCGCCGGACGGGAGCACTGCAGCGGTGAACGGCGCCGCTGCGCAGATGACGGACGACATTGAACGCCTGTCGCTCGCGAGATCTACCGACGCCGAGGAGGCCGCCGACGCCGAGGAGGCCGCCGACCCCGAGGCTTCCATCGACGACGAGGAGTCCACCGACCCCGAGGCGTCCACCGACGACGAGGAGTCCACCGACGATAAGGAGTCCGCCGACGCCAAGGAGTCCACCGACGCCAAGGAGTCCACCGACGCCAAGGCGTCCACCGACGCTGAGGAGGCTACCGATCATGAGGAGCCTGCAGACGCCGAGGAGTCTACCGACGCCGCCCGTCGTGGCGACGCCGCCCGACATGCCGACGCCGCCCTACGTGGCCACGCCACCGGGCCTCTTAAGGTGAACAGTCGTACAATGATCCTTACGGCTGGAGCGCTCGGCGTCGAGCAAATGCCGCTGGATGGGCCCACCGTCGCCGAGGTCGCACCAGCTCCCATCATCCATGCTGCATACGGCGAGCATGAAACGAGAGCCGCCGCCGGGCCGCGCTCGGACGACTCTTGGAAGACGCCGCTCTGCTACCTGGCGGTTGAGTCGGCAGAAGGGGCGGACAAGGCCACGGTGTGCGACCCCGCCGACCCGCGCTCGCCGCTGACGCCAAGAGCTATTTTGGCCACGGCGCCGATAAAGCCTTACCGCGGGTCCGCCGAGCGCGCGCCGCGGCATGAGGTGCCGCTAGCTACCATCGGCAACATTCAACTCCGGCTGTGGGACCTACGTTGGACGGCGCCGGCGGTGATGCTTCACGACGAGGCCATCAACTCGTACGTCCATTTGCTTGCGCAACGGGAGCAGACTTGGGCGGCGGCGGAGAAGCGGTCGACGCGCTTCCACTTCTTTAACACGTTCATGTTCTCCACAATGATCCGGAACGATGAGTTGGCGTACAGCTATGAGGCGGTGCACCGCTGGTCGCGGCACTTGGACTTCAAGTCCTACGACGCTGTGTTTGTACCCGTCAACCTGGGCAAGATCCACTGGGTATTGGGGGTCGTCTACCCACAGCGGCGTCACGTCGACACGTATGACTCTCTGGGCTTGGTGCCCACCTGGATCCCTGCGTGCCTGGTGCGGTGGGGCAAGGATGACTCGACGGTACACGGCCACAAGCGCGGCAAGTGGACTTGGTCGCGGGTGCCGTGTCGGTTGCAAGAGGGCGGTACGGACTGCGGGGTGTTTACGGTCAAGACCATGGACTATTTGTCCAGGGGCCTCCCACAAGCCAGCATGACGGGCAGCATGGACTACTATAGGCGCCGCATGGCAGCCGAGCTCCTGGCAAACACTCTCTTGTGATGTAAACCCGAACCTTTTTTTTCCGGCTCTCTTGCGCTCTGTTCCCACGCGTGCCCTTGCCATGGTATTGAATCTATGCTGGCCGCCTCACAGCATCATCCCTTGCGCCACCGATGCTGGCCTGCTCGTCTCTGGTCTCGTTTGCCACACTAGTGTATTCACCGAAAGAGGTAGGCGGGTGCTGTCACCTGTGTTATCGCTGCAACAACACTTGGATGAAGGCGCTGTGATTGTTTCATCACACTGGCTGTGCCTGTGTTTGGGGGAGATTTCCTCCATCAACTACAACAGTCTCATACTGCTCTCAATTGAAAAGGTCCCCTCTCGACAATCTCACACTTAAACTCCTCTCGGCATCAGCGTCCATCGCATTTGCAGAGCTGATAATTCCCCTCTTCCCCTCTCGTCGACCTCGCTTCACCCCTGGCAGCCCCCGGCCGGAAGAGAGCCACAGACGTCCTCATCTGTCAGCCCGACGTTGGTGGCGGTTGCGCCATGTTGCCCGACGGTTTGTCCGCGCGCGCAATCGTCCTATGTGTGCATCTGGGCGGTCCTGCATCGGCTTTGCGGGGCTAACGGGTTGGTGAGCTGGCGACCCCGTATCTGTGGCATTCACCCCTTCCAATGAGCCCCCGTTCCCCAACCCCCTGTGGAGGACACTGACTGCCCCACAGCCGATGGCACCTGCGGCCGCTGGCCAATCTACCTTGCGACCGGCTGGCAGTCGCCTCTGATGCAGCCAGTCACCGTCCACCCATGCTGTGGGATGCAGACAGTCTCGATGTCCGTCCGGCGACCGGCCATCCGACCACCCCTCCTGCTGCCTGGTCCTCCGACCACCCCTCCTGCTGCCTGGACACCGGCAGTTTTGCGCCCCGGCGACCTACATGGCGGCCGCTTGCAGCTCTCCCATCTGGACGCCCGCGGCTGCCATTGCAGCTGCCGCTTCAGGTCGCTCCGAAGCCCGCCCCCGCACCCCCGACAGCCGCGATATCCGCCGGGCGACCAGCCATCCGACCACCCCTCCTGCTGCCTGCCACCGGCCGTCTTTTGCCCGGGCGACCCCCATGGCGGCCTCGTGCAGCTCACCCTACGGGCTGCCCGCGGCCGGCACTGCAGCTGCGGCTTCAACGCGCTGCGACCTCGCCCCTGCACCATAAGCCGCTGGAAACCAGCACGTACTAACGTCCCCCCTTCCAACAGCCCAATATCCCCGCACCCTTACCTGTAGCGATCCCCCGCTTGCCCCCTCATGGTGAGCCCTTTGTCAGAGGCGGCGCCTACCGCTGAGGATGGAGTGCCCCCCGGACGACTGTCGCCGCTCGCCGTTTCTTCTGCGGTAGGGGCGCCCGTGCCCGCTCTTTTGCCAGGACAAGCCGCGTCGCTCTCCTCCTTGTCTCCGCAGGCGCCACTTGCGAGGACACCGCCCTCGCTGCTCTCTACCCGTTCCACTGCTGTCGCAAGCACCAGAGCCCGCCTCCATTTTTCTTCTGGCACGCCGCCCCCCGAGCCTACCTCCCCCCCTCCTACCGCTGGTACACCGCCGCCAGCTGGTGAGGTTGACACGGACGCCAACCCGCTCCGAGCTGTCCCTCTCTCCGGGGCACCCGCCCTCCCGGCAGCGGACGCCCCGCAGCCGGCCAGCCCCTCGAGCGACGAGGAGAGCTCCTCCTCTTCCGACTCTGAGGCTGACGGCGACACAGCTGCCGCTGCTGCTAATCGCGCGGCGCTGGTGTGCGTCGCCATTGTGGACGCGTTTCCCCCGACGGCGAACGAGCGCGTGGAGAAGGATCGGTGGCGCAAGGTGCGTCTGTTTCTGTCGGCCTTGCTGGCCGAGCCGGCTTTCAACATTTTTGCTGGGTGCGACGTGGTCGGCGTTGCGGAGTTGGCGCACAACCTCATCGAAGGCGCACCGAGCTCAACGTGGATCGACAATATCGACTGCATCCAGCAGGTGGTGTTTATTTGGGAGTTCCTGTTGCTGATGCGGTTCCCCATGGACCGGTCGCGGGACTTGTCGCGAGCCATCGGTGAGCTGCTCCTGTTCTCCATCAACTCAATAGAGGTGGCCCTGTCCAAGTGGGAGGCGGCGGCCGGGGATGACGCCAAGGCGTACCGCGACCAATGGCAAGAGACATCCCCCGAGAAGTACCAGGACTGGCTGCTGGCGCGAGGGGTTTCGCCGCCGCTGCCCGACATGGCGTCGGTTGACGAGTCGGTCGGCCGGGTGGTGACGCAGCTGGACGAGGAGCGTACGGGACAGGTGTGGCCGGGGCGGGCGGCGGTGCGTGCCTACATGGACAACAAGACGAGCGAGCGAGACCGCAAGAAGGCGGCCATCAAGCGGCGAAAGACCAAAGACAAGAAGAAAAAGCCCAAGCCGTCATGGGAGAAGGATGATTGTCGCCACTACTACCCGCCCGACGTTTTGCGGGCACCCGGCGTCATGACCTTCATGTGCCCCTGCGGCTACATCATTGGTTTCGAGCTCTTGCGGGAGACGGAGAGCCCGGCTCACGTCGTTGCGGCGTTGGCGCAGCGGTTCAAGGTCTTCCCCAAGGTTGTCTACTTTGACACCGCGTGTCAGGCGCAGCGCAATGCCATCCGCCGCGTGCCCTGGCTTCTCCACGAGGCGGTCACGGCCTGGTTCATCGACCGCTTCCATCGCTGCAACCACAAGTGCTCCCCCACCTTGGACGCGGACCAATACCCGGAGCTGTCGCGGGGGCATGACACGTCTGGTGCAGAGCGGCAACACAGCATAAAGAAGAAGTCGAAGAACTCCCTTTCATACATGACCCAGAAGCGCTTCAGTGTGCGCTCCCGTTACATTGCGGCGCATAACAACGTGCGGGTGTCACAGCGCCGGGACGCTGTTCTCAGCGGCGGGCAGGTGCGGGCGGCAGGGGTCAAGAAGAAGTCGAAGGAGATCCAGCACTTCCCGGTGGAGGCCTACTACCACAAGACCATCGTTGCCCACTGCGAGGTGCCCGGGTGTACCTGCCGAGAGTCACTGCCACTTGGGCCGGCGCCTGGGTTGATGCAGAAGGTGTGACGTGGAGGAGTTGGGTGGAGCTGCGCGCTTGGTTAATATATCACAGAGAAGGGACGAGCGCTTCTTTATTATTTCCTTGTTCAAAGAGCTTGCAGAAGAAGCTTAGGCCGGTGAGCCTCGAGCGGCTTTGAGCCAACACGGAGAGCAAGTGCACCAAAGGAGCTTTGGCCAAAGGGTCATCTCGGGGCTCGGCGGTACAGCAACCGTCCTCCGCCGCAACTGCGGAGGCCATCTACCCCGCCGCATCGGTCCTCCGCAGCACCACTGCCGGGACAGTGCGCGCCATTGATAACGACGCGCTCTCGCGGCCGCCCGCCGCACCAGGTCGGACCTCCCCCTCGCCGAACAAGTTCACCCCCTCTCAACCGCCCCCAACGCCACGTCCGCGGACGAGCGGGCCCTTCGCCGCTGCCTAACAGGTCGTCGAGATGAGCAACCCCCTGTCCAACCGCCCAGTTGCCAAGAAATCAGCCATTGTCCCCATGCAGCGCGCTGAGGAAGCCATTCCCACGCCCCTAAGGCCCCCAAGCTCATGTGGCGCGACGCGGAACACGCTCCCAGCCCCCTGACTCCTCCCGAGGGCCAGACATTCACAGCGACCGCAAGCAAGGCGGACCCCCCCCCAGTCAAGACCGCCACAAGGGAGCGTGTCAACTCGCTCTTGCAAGGGCACTCCATCATCCACCTCCCCCCTGGCCAAACCCCCGACATGGCGGCCTTCCCCCTCGGTGTCCCGACAGGAGACCTCCCCGCACGTCTCATGCAAATGGGGCCGGTCGTGGCTCACCCATCCCCGCCGTCGGTGGTCGCGCACCGAATGCGGGCGCTGCCATTGAAGCCTCCGGGCACTCGCGCACAGCGCAACGAGCTGCAAGACAGCCAGTCAATCGCGTGGGTGTCATGTTTCGGCGGGCTGGAGCGAGGACAGCTGAGGCGAAAAAGAGGGTGACCACGCAGATGCTGCAGACTGGACGAGGGGTGACAGTGCACTTGGGAACGGGTGCTACTGATGAGGAAGTTGCTATCTCGATCAACATCTCATTTGAAAGTCCCCTCTGGAGACGACGTCTCGTCCATAACTCTTATCTGGAGACTGCCTACATCAGTGGCACTGCCTCCGGCACGGAGGAGTCCATCGTCCACTGGGCTGGTACTCAATGAGGCGAAGACCGGCCACTCTCCCCCTACGTATCCGCCACCGCCCATCGTGGCGGACACACAGTGATCTGCTGTCGCCGTTTCTAACGATTTTGTCATCCCTTTGGCAGTTGTAGCCATATTGTGGCCCTGTGGAAACGCTGGTATGCTTGAAGTGTAGGCAGCCTCTGCGTGGACATGGTATCATCTTGGATATACGCTTGAACTATGGGAAGCCTCTGCATGGACAGGGTACCACAGTGGATACACTCGCCATCTACATTGGTGGCATTGCCTCCGGTGCCGCGTCCATCGTCCACTGGGCTGGTACTCCATGGAGCGAATTGCGGACACTGTCCCCGTATGTATCCGCCAACGCCCATCTTGGCGGACACACAGTCATCTGCTGTCGCTATTCGTAGCTCTTTTGTCATCCGTTTGGCCGTTTTAGCCTTGACGTGTCAGCGTTGAAACGCTGGTATGCTTGAAGTGCGGGCAGCCTCTGCATGGAAGTGGTATCATTTTGGATACGCACTTGAACTATGGGAAGCCTGTGCATGGACAAGGTATCATACCGGATGCACAGGCCACGAAGGGTACCAACTCCCATAGGCCAGTAGTCAGCACAACAACGTTGGGTCCCGTCATTGCGTACTCTCTGGCCAGGCTGATCCCGACGGACAACTGTACTCCAACGCCTTTAAGAGCGTCGCACACTCCGGTAAGGCTACCAACACCAGCCAGCGAAGCTTGGAGACTGCCTGCGCGCCACCTCTCGCGCCCTTTGTTCCATTCCGGGAACGGCCGCCCATCGGCCACAGAGGTCTGACTGTCATCCTCACACAGCTGTGAGACGCGCCTGCGGAAGGGTGCAGACAGCCATCAACATGTGTCCAAGTACCCGCACCAGGCAGGCGCCGGATAGACTAACCACACAGTTCTCATGAGAAAACGCGAGGAGGCTGGGTGATGTGACGCAACGAGGACCTACAAGAGTTGCAGCCCCACGCCCTAAGTAAGCGTCAGTAATCGAGGTCCCATTCATCCTGGGCTGTTTCCATCTTTCGCACTGGCAGGCTACAAGGATGCTGGACGAGAAGCCCATGCATCTTTGCCCCACACTTTCTCTCCTGGCCGAAGGCGGCGCTGACGCTCCCGCCAGACCGCAGCGGGTGCGTACATGTGACGCTTTGCTCTGCCGCCCCCCGTCTGTGCAGGAGAAGCGTCACGTGAGTTGACCGTCACTCCATACGCCGCTCCACTCTCCACACTCCTCTCGACCACCGTTTCGTTGCTGCCAACCGTCCCCTCCCCCGACTGGCCTGGCCGCCACCCTCCGACCACCATCTCTGCTCCCCGCTCTACCAGGTCGCCACGATCCGCCATTGCTTCCGGGCCTCCAGTCCGGCTCCCTGTCGTCCTTCACCCGCTTCACTGGCGGCCACCCTCCACCATCAAGACGGCCACCCCCCGCTGCTCTTCCTGCGCTGCCCTTCAATCCGGGCTGGCCCACCACGTCTTCTCGGCTGTCTCCCCCGCACCGGGCATGGACCACCTCCACTCTGTCCAGGCCGCCGCGGCGGCTGTCTTTACCTCCGCCCGGTCCTACTTTTCCGGAAGGCTGGAGGCCAGGGACGCAGCGGATCTGCCACCACCCCCCACATTGGGAGCACCCCCGGCCACCGGCATGCAGGGACAACTTCCTGCGGCTGCCTGCGTTGCGGCTTTCGTCTCCCCAAAGTCATCCACACCCCCGGCAAAATGGAGTCCTACGTGCGGACCCGCATCTCCTCCCTCGTCGCAGCCGCCGTCGACTGCGGTCGTTCCCGGTGGTTGGCGGAAGTTTGAGCCGTCCATCTACATTTCTCGTGCGACCACCCTCGCTCTTGTCAGGTTGGCGGAGGCGCTTTACAAGTGGCCTCGGCTGGCGCATTGGCGCTGCATGTTGTTTGAGTACTTTGATCGTGTTGGCGATGGTTGCTGGACGCGTCGCTCGCTGGTGCGCGCGTTTCTGCACGGCATGGTGCCTGTCGGCGAGCCGGCCGAATCCATTCTGTGCAAGTCCAGGGAGGGCTTGGCACGTCTGGTTGAGAGCACTTGGGATGAAGCTCGCATCGTCCAGGTGCGGTTCTGCTGGGAGCACGGCAATGGCACCGACGGCCGAGATATGCTCCTGCAGTCGCACCCGTTCTACAGCTGACGAGGCTGGCCGAGCTGTGCGGCGGCGGCACCCACTGGGACGGGCAGTTGCTGGCACGGACTGGCGGAGGGCAAGTGGTGGCTTCATCCCAGACCCATCGGGGTTACACCGACCTGGACGGCGCGGGAGGGTACGCAAGCCGTGGGCATCCTGCCGGCCAGCAGAAGTGCGTTCCTGTCGAGCTGGCGGCGGGCGAGCAGCCACTTACGGGGTGCAGCTACGGCGGGCGACTGGGCCAGTCTGACGGCTCACCCTTGATACTGGGAACGAGCGACTGCGTGCTGCGTGTGCACGTTGGCCGGGCGGGGGTGCGGCCACGGACGGAGGCCGGACGCCACCAGAGGGGTATGTATGCGAGCCTCCCGGGGACTAGCCCTGGGTGGGTGACGACAACACATGTTCTATTTCTTCTATACGACTGTCGAGTTAAAGACCCGTACGCGGTGTCTATGCAGGTTTTTCGTGTCTCATCTCCGTACTAAACATCTCGACCGCAGCGTCATGGGAACATTCTTAGCAACATTTCGAGCACGTCTGTGTGCACTATGTTGCCCATGGAGCGACCTCGACGAAGGTTGGTCGCGAAGACCCATCTCCACACGACTGAGACTGTAATCTCCTTGCGACCATCGGCTGCGGTGGCCTGCTCGGTGGCGGTGGCGGTGACGGCGGGAGCGGTAAAGTCTGTGCTGCACTGCCACCAGAGAACGCTGGGGCATGGCGCAGGATGAAACTGTCAGGTGCCACTGCGACCCCCAGGAGAGAGATCTTGCAGGCTCCTGCAGGCTCCCAGCAGCGCTGACAGCGAGGGGTCGATGTGCTGACAGGAGCTCGATCGGGCAGATTGCCAGGGGCCTCCCGAACGGCGAATCACAGGCAACAGTGCCGGCCACAGCGACAACGCCTTAGTCTGTCGAGAGGGAGTCAAGGAAGGGTCAATGGGCCAGGAGTTTCATCGTGCACAGTGTCGGGGGGGGCCCCGAAGGGCAGCTTACGTGGATGGCTGGCGCCCACAGCGCCAATGGCTTCGGTTGTCGAGGCACTGTCAACCCCTCCACTGGCCCAGCTCCGCGAGACACCCTGTCAGGTCAGTTGCTTGGCTGCCACACAGCGATGCAGTCAGGCATCGTGGTTGGTTCTGTTTGGATACGAGCCGGACAAGAGGCGTCTCAAGATCACCAATCATCGCGGGTCAGAAGAAATTTTCAGGAGCTGCTTTCCAGAGCCCTCGGAGCCATGCCGCCTGCCCCCTTCGTAACTGCAGGACCCCTGATTCCATCCGAGCGGGACTCGCGAACGACCCAGAATGATGCGTGTTGTGACTGTTGACGGACGCGTCCGCCTCGCTATATTTCCTTGTGCCCCCTCAGCACCGCGATCGTTCCCCCCCCCTCCACTCCGGCCATCAGCAATGGCGGAATCCCCACCTGGTGCCCCCAGCCTCGCCTCACCTGACCCCGGCCGCTCTGGTGTCCTTTCTCCGTGTCGAAGCGGTCGCGCGCGTGCCCCTCTAACCGACTGGGCGACGTGGCGCCGCCAGTCGGCGGAGTACCCTATGGGTGGACAACTGAGGGGGCGCCACTCCGGATGATGCAGCGAGTGCACGTCCCGGGGTCCGATCCCGGTGTTCGGAAATTCCGCCGAATCCCTGGGGACGTCATCTTCGTCCCTCCGCAGACATAGGCGGTCGCACCGCTCTTCGCGGCAGCGAGAGGCCGTCGCGAGGTTCACCGGGTGCCAGCGGCTAGGCGAGCGGCATCATTGTTTTCAACGGACCTCTGTGGGTCTTCCCTTCTGTGGCGAGCCGCCAGCAGGCAATTGAACGGATATGTACTCTCAACGAGGGTCGTTGGACCCCGAGGACCAGCCATGTAGATGAGGGGGGGCACCATGAAACGGGCGACGGCGGCCGCGGTGGGTCGGCGGGTTGTGCCGGCTCGGCCTCGGGTGGCGAAAGCCGCTCGGGCAAGCGCGGGGCAGGCGGCGGGCCGGCTCGGCCTCGGGTGGCGACAGCCGCTCGGGCAAGCGCGGGGCGGGCGGCGGCGGCGGACACAAGCGCACGGCGGACGGCGCCGTCAGCGACAAGCGCGGGGCGGACGGGGCGGCCGCAGTGGGTCGGCGAGTAGTGGCGGCTTTGCCTCGGGTGGCGGGAGCCGCACGGCCGAGTGCAGTAGAGGCGGGAATGGTGGGGCTGGTGGCCACCTGGGACAGCGACGCTGCTGGTGCTTTTATCAGAGTATATTCTCCCAGACGCGTGGTGAGGGCATTGTTTTTTTCTTAAGCGCATCAAGGTGCTCTATCTTCCTTGTAAAAACCCTGTACTAAGCACCCTTCTGTCCCCTTCCCGACAAGGTCGACGAAGCTCCAGAGAAAGTGCGCTGGGCGCCCCCAATTTCTGACCTCTGCCAGGCCCAGAAGCTTGTTGTCGCAACGGAGAGTATATTGTTGGCATCAGCGGCGCCCCGCGTCCAGTCACTGCAGTGACAGACCTGCGGGGCAATTTAGCAGCACGTCGCCTCCCGACCACCGTTCTACCCCTCCCCGTACCCCCGGAAATAAATCACACAGTCACACACGAGCGTGGCGACCGCAGCTGCCCTCAGCGCCGCCTCCTCCCACACCCAAGGCGGCGCGCCCGCCCGCGTACCGACCCACCGTCGAACGACCACACCGGCGGCGTCATCCTAGTCACCCTCTGCCGTGATCAGGACTCACGCACCGCGATAGCGGACACGCTCATCCCGCCCGTCCTCACAGTCGCCTGGCCGCTAACAGTCGTCACGGGCGACGCGGGCGTCGCCCAGACCTCCGTCGACCCCAGAACCGCCGCCACCCACTCGCCCCGCTCTGCCCGTCGGTAAACGTGACCGCCGCCACGCCGGCACTGGTGAACCTGCCGCCGTCGCCAATGTCACTACGCTCGCCGGCCACCGCCCGTTCCTTCCCGAAACGCTACCGAGGAGGACGCGACCACACATTGCCGTAGTCCTGCGACGCGTTGCAAATAGCGTCGTACCGCTCATTGTAGTCAACGCTACCGGTGCTCAGCTCCGTCGATCCTTCGAGCCCCCCAGCCACAAAGGTATCCGCGGATCCCACCTCAGCCGACGGGCTGGTGGTCTCCCCCGCCGTCGACGGGCTGGTGGCCGGCCTCGCCGTTGACTCGCTTGTGGCCGCCCCCGCCGTCGACGCGCTCTTGGCTGCCCCCGCCGTCGACGCGCTTGTTGCCGCCCCCTCCGTCGATGCACTCGCGGCCGCTCCCGCCGTCGAAGCGCTCGTGGCCGCCCCCGGATCCGACGCGAAAGAGGGCGCCCCCTGCAACGACGCCTCTAACAGACGCGCGGGTAGACCCTCAAACGACGCGGGCATGGCGTCAGCTGCGGCGGCGGGTGCTGCCACCCCCGTGGCGGCGGCGCGACAGTGACCGGGGTGTCCGTCAGGCCCAATGGCGGCGCCAGAGAGGCGGGGAGCGTCCGGTGGCGTCATCAGCGATGACGGACGCGGGGGGGGGCCGGGGCACTCTGCCACACGCATCAAACAAAATAGGCGGGCTTCTGCTTCGCGACAGAATCCGGCGCCTGTCCGCCACCATTCCCAGCTGCTTCTGGATGGGGGGGCGCTGTGCCCGCCTGCCGACTGCTGTGACAGACACGAGATCGCGCGAGCACTTCGGAAACTGAAAATATCAATATAATCCTGCACTTGGTCTACGCACAACTTCAAGTGAGAATACGGTACTTGTATTTGTTGCAGCCATTCCAAGCCTTCTACAACTTTCCCAGCTCACAGTACAACCAAATCTGGGCGTCTCGTCTGTGATGAGCAGAAATCTCCGCAGATTTGAAGCGGGCTCGAGCGCCTGTCCAGAACGGCAAAGTCAAAGAGCAAGAAGAAAAGAAGCTCCATGTGCAAGCACCTCAGGCATTGACGATCCCGCATGAACGGAAAAACAAATCGTGTGTATCCGCGCTACCTTATCCAAAGAGAAGGAACCATGTTTGTGCGCGACACTTCTACAAGCTAGCCTTCAAATAGCAAAGAGACCAAACAACTTCCACACCAGCAAGGTCCCCCATGCGCCACAATTTGCGCCGGTGACCGGGCAAACGATAGCGACTCTGCAAAGGATAGCGAAGAAGCATGTCCTTCACGGTACTCACGCAAACAACGACACAATCAGGATCCACCGGTAAGCCGTGGAAGCGGGTGGTGCTCTTGACGAGCTTTGCCATGGCAACCATCTTGCCGCCCGGCCCGAGCAGCTGACATGAGGCATTATCGGGCAGCGCCGCGACCGACGACTGTGGCTCCTCCACCACTGCGGCGGCCTCATCGTTGGCGCGCCGCACCAAACGCGCACTGGAGCGGCGCGGTCGCTTGGAAGCAGGCGGCGTGTCGACCATGACGGCAGACGCGTCTGCCGCGACGGAGGGCGCACGTGCTTCGACGGCTGCCTCGCGTCGGTGCGACGGGGCCCGCTTCCTCGTACGAGCAGGAGAGGCGTCATCCGCAGACGGCGACGCGGACGCCGGCGACGCCTCAATCTCCTCCTTGATGGGCTCGCCAGTTGTGGAGTGCCGGAAAAACGACACGCTTCGTCCCCTCCGCGTGCTCCGCCTTGTCGACGTCGTTGCTGCGGACGAGTCGGCCGGAGCGACCGGTACCTTCGGAAGGTCGGGAAGTGGCGGCGTGTCAGCTGGGGGTGTGTGAGGGAGTTGGTGGGTGGAAAGCTTAGACACTACGACAGGAGCCTGTGGCATAACCGCGCCCGCGCCGTCGGCCGAGGAAGGCGGTAGACTGCCCGGTGAGTCGGATTGCAACCGGGCGGCCAGCGATGGGGAGAGCGAAGCAGCATCAGACTGGGGCGATGTCTCTGATGTCCCCGCGGCCGCCGCTTGAGCACGTCTTGGCTCGAACGGATTTATCCGCAGCGACCGAGTGCGCATGGCCTGCTCGGCGGGGAAGTCCGATGTGATGCTGCTCGTTGGTACCGGTTGGCGCGGCAGATTTGCCGAAAACGTCTCCACCGTGTCGGCTGCCGCCATCCCAGCCGCATCCGCCACCGCCGTGGGCGGCGCGGGCACTGGCACCGCCGACGCAGGCGGCAAGGGTGGTGGCGCCGCCAGCACGGGCGGCTGGGGCGGTGGTGCCGCCGAAGCTGCTTGGGGCGGCGGCGGTGGCGCCGCCATTGCCGCCGGTGGGGGCAGGGGCGCCGCCGATGTAGACGGCAAGGGTGGTGGCGCCGCCTACACGGGCGGCGGCGGCGGTGGCGGCGCCGACGCTGACCCCTGGGGTGGTGGCGTGCCCGCCGCCGCCAGCGGCGGGGGCAGTAGCGCCGCCGCGGCCTGGGGCGGCGGCGGTGGCGCCGCCATTGCCGCCGGTGGGGGCAGGGGCGCAGCCGACGTAGACGGCAAGGGTGGTGGCGCCACCAACACGGGCGGCGACGGCGGTGGCGGCGCCGATGCTGACCGCGGAGGTGGTGGCGCGCCCGCCGCCGCCAGCGGCGGGGGCAGTAGTGCCGCCGCTGCTGGCGGCGGGGGCGGTGACGCCTCCAGTGTCCGCGGCGGGGGCAGTGACGCCGCCAATGTAGGCGGCGGGGGTGGTGGCGCCGCCGATGCAAGGGGCGGGGGTGGTGGTTCTGCCGATCCCGGCGTCGGTGGCAGTGGCGCCGCCGATGCTGTCGGCGGTTCTCTCGGCTGTGGCGCCGCAGTTGCCGCAGGTGTCCTTGTTTTCTTTCGTGGTGGTACCTTGGCCGGCGGCTTGCGGGTTGTTGACTTCGATCGCGCAGCCGGCACGACAGCCTTCGGCCGGCGCTTTGCTTTCGCCTTTGCTGACGCTGCCGGAGTAGATGTTGTACCGGCCGTGGCTTCCACTGCACCTGATGCCGCAGGTGCAGCCGCTCTTGCCTTGCGAGGGAGCGACTTGTCGAGACCAGCAAGAGACGGCGCGGGAGACCGAGGCGGTAGAGGCGCGAGTAATGGGGGTGGGGGGATACGAGTGTGGTGAGTTGGCGGGTTGGACCCCATAAAGACGTGGTTGGGTGGTCGTACGGGTGTGTTAGCAAAGGTAGATCCTGGAGGCAAAGGGACGACTTGTCGGGCGGCGTGCTGAGCCGCGGAGGGAGCCGCCCTTGGTGCGGCTCTTAACGTCGCCAGTGACGCCAAGGTAGGTGGCTGCTGCGCGGTTCTCATCGCGCCGAGCTCCTTTGTGGAATGCATCTTCATGAAGCTGTCAAAAGCCAGGCGGGCCGGCTCCTCCATCTGCAGCATGAGGATGAGGTGCGCGAGTCGGATGTCGGTCGAGACGTGGTTGCGTGGACAAAAGAAGCTCGGCAGCTCGACCTTGATCGGCCGGGAAAACGCGTCCTTGCGCGTCCGCTTGTCGATCGTTAGTCGGAGATCGTACGAGAGCTCGACATGCAGCGGCCACACGTCCTTGGAGTCCTGGCGCGGCCACCACTCTAGTCGAGTCTTAGCGCCGACGACACCCATGCCGATTGTGTCAGCGATGGAGTTTCCAAGCAACGGCATCAGCGTGCGTAGATGCGTGCGGACGTTGCCAATGGCCAGCAGCCGATCAACAAGCTTGATAGTCGCGGCCGACGCCGCTATCGCGGCGGGTGGGCGCTCGACGATTGGCGCCTTCTCCGGGTTGTTCCTCCAGTTGCGGGGGCCTGCGCCGCGACCGGAGGTCGACGCAGCTCCGTCCCCAATCGTCGCCGACCATGCCGCCATTAAGATCGTCTTGTCGCTGGTGTTGGCGGCTCTCCCGTAGTTGCCGTTCACAGCCCCGATGCCCGTGATGGCGGTGACCGTCCCGGTGGCTTTGGCGGCGGTGGAGCCGCTTGTGGCACCGGTGGCAACGGCGGCAGGTGACGACAACCGCGCTCCCCCGAGAGCACGGTATCCGAGGCTGCCAACGGCGGCACGGATGTTAGCTTCCGCGGTGTTGTCGTCTTCCTCTTCCCCGTCGTCTTCCTCAACCATGGCAGCGTCGACGATGGCCGCGGCCGCAGCGGCGGCCATGGCCTCGGCGTCATTCTCGTGGTTGTTGTCTTCAATCTCGTTGGTCTCCTCCTTGTCAACTGTGGATGGAGCCGAGCCCACATCAGGCGCTAGCGGCCGACCTTTGGCCCGTGGTAGCGGAAGGCCCGCATCGTCCGCCCCACTCAAGGAAGATGCCCCGGCCCGTCCCGAGCCCGTGCTCGCCCGCCGCGTGGCAAGTGAGGAGGGGACGCGTGTCGCCGCGCCGGCGGACATGGCGCCAGCCGCCTCGACGTACCGGTACACCATGCCGAGCACCCCTCCGGCGGAGCTGTGCAGTACGGCCTTGCCTTCAAACACCGGCGTCCAAAAAATGTGGCCCTTCTTGTCGAAGCCCGACACGTGCACGTGGAAGTTCATCGTGGGGTAGTCGCCCGCCAGGGTGTGCACGAGCTCCAAGAACTGTGCAATGAGACGGATGGCGGCGGGCGTCGGTGGCCGCTCTCTACCGGCTCGGCGGTTGAGCCTGAACGCCATGCGCTCCGCGAGTTGGCCGATCGTGTGTTTGGCCATATTGGCCGCAAATGACGACAGCGCGGTGCAAACCGACGATGGGGCGTGGGTGGAGGAAGGGGAGGAGAGGCACCCCTCTCCACGCACGTGCGCCTGGTCGACGTCGGGGAGTGGAGGGGGTGGTGTTGACGGCTCGAGTCGGGGCTCGCGGGTGTAGGGGGGGGGGGGGGGGGGGGCAACGAAGGCCCGGGAAAGCAAGCGGGGGGGCGGGGGGGGGGCCGGGGGGTGGGGGGGGGGGGGGGGTGGAGCGGCAACGAAGGCACGGGAAAGCAAGCGTGGGGCAGGATGGAGGCAAACCGTCGGTGATGTCCGAGACCGTGTCATCACAGATGGGAGGTCCACGTCACCGCGTCTCCCCCATCCCCGCGCATGCGTGCTCCCAGCAGGTCCGACGGTGATGGGCCGGACCCATGCTCCATGGCCGGGTCTCGGTGGCGCTAGACGCCCGCGTTGGATGGTGCGAACAGCAGCCAGTGAGCAAGCCTGAAAGCGCGCGCTCGCGCGAGACCCTGCAAGCTGGCGCGCTCCTCCCGCCATGGAGCGATAGGTTTTGCAAATTTGACGGCGTGGATTCGGCGAGCGAGTCGAGATATCATTGACCCAGCGAATCAACGCCAAGCAACCAGGCGACGAGGAGCGATTGATAGCCATCCATCTGTGACCAACTATTGGATTGGATCCGTCACAGATGGTGGGTCGCCCGGACCGGTCCACAGTGGCATCGTCACAAAAGAACCGAGCCCAGATCGGACCCAGCAACGCGCTAGAGTTGCGCACATGATGGCTTCCTATTGGTGGAGGAGACTGGCACGGTTGAAATGGCACCGCGGAACGCGTGCCAAAGTGCGTTTCCAGGCCACATGAGCGTCCAACGCTGCCCCTAAAAGCCACTGCACCGGGCGTGCCGGCGGATCTTAGAAGTTCCTGTGCCCTGCGCACGTTTTCCAAGAGCAATGATCGAAAACTGGTGTAAATAGCATTACAATCAGCAATTCCACAAGCGTCAATCAGCACCTTGTCCGGAAAAACTGGACCCCCCGTCCCAAAAATGAAGCCCCTCCTCAACCAATGTTCAGACTTTTGAGTATCT
>Ga0115030_1000324_pt1 | contig 19116 bp, 26 predicted proteins | sample SidtaG_4_FD_87174 | JGI IMG/M metagenome (GOLD analysis project Ga0115030, IMG submission 87174) | Marine algal microbial communities from Sidmouth, United Kingdom - Sidmouth_Male1 metaG | ecosystem: Host-associated > Algae > Red algae > Unclassified | place: Sidmouth, United Kingdom | collected... | reverse complement strand
GGGGGGAGCGGCCGCCGCGGCGGGCGGCGGCGGCGGTGGGGGTGGCGGCGGCGGCAGCGGCGGCGACCACGCGGGGGGGGGGGGCGGCAGCGCCGCCGACGTGGCGGCGGCCGCTGCGGCCGCCGTCGCTGCCGGCGCGGCGGCGGCGGCCGAGGCGGCGGCCCCCCCCCATGTGACGATCGGCGGCTACCTGTCGTCGTCGCTCCTCCCCCTGCCGCAGCTGCGGAGCGACGACCCCGCCTTTTGCGTCGGCGCCGTCGGGGTGCACGACGCCCCCCCCCCGCCCCCCCCTCCCCCCACCGCCGCCAACGGCGACGGCGCCGCGGCCGCCGCCGCGTCTGCGGGCGCCGCCGCCGCCGCCGCGGCAGCGTCGGCGCTGACGCTCGTCGGCGCCGACGTCTGCTTCGAAGGCGGCCATTGTCCACGCACTCACGTGCCTGGAGTCTTTTTTCCAGCTGCATGTCTACTTTCCAGTGCGGTTGTTGTGTGGGCTGTGGTCCCTGAGTGTCGAGGGCGCCGGTTCGGTTGGGAGCACGGTGCAGTGCGTCGGGGCGAGATAGGCATGATGTGTTCGTCGGCGATTGTAATAATTTTCGGCATGTCACAGATGCTGGTTTTTGTCCCGCGGGATCACCGGATGATCATCCTGCTTGCGGCGGACAGAAATTCCTCGTGGCCGCACGGTCACGCGTCCCGCAGTTTTTTCCGAAGCTCCTTCGCCCGCGTTTCTTGCTGACGCCGCCGTGGCCGCGGTGGCGCCGCTACCAGGAGCGCCCCTGGCGCCCCGCGCGGCGGACACGCGGGGGGACTGCGGCGGCTACCTTTTTATGCCCGTCCCTGCATAGGAACGGTCGGGCACAGACGGCGGCCGTGCCGTTTTAGCCGCGGGGTGTGTGGCGGTGGTTTCTGCCTCTTCGTCCTCCCCCCCCCCCTGGACCTCCGGCGACATCGCCGCCGCTGTGCATGGAGGCGGCTGCTCCCCCTCCCCAAGCTTCCTTCTAAGCCCTACCTGGAGGTTGGCGACCACCGAACGGGGGGGGGGAGCCCCGCGGTGGGCGCCAAGGGGCGATCGTAGCGACCGCCGCGGCGGCGCCAGAGGCGGCCGCGGCCTCGACGACGGGCGGCAGCAGCAACGACGACCCGAAGACGGCTACCATCACGGACGTGCTGAACGATGACACGGGCGTCAAGGCGACGCGGTCGCTGGTCGAGGCGGTCAGGACGGCGGGAGGGACGGGGGGCGGTAGGAGGCAGGAGGGGCGGGGTGAGAGAGGGGGCGGGCGATGGCGGGGGGTGTGGTTTCCATGTGACGTGAGCGGACGTGGTCGCGGAAGCCGGGGGGTCGCCGCTGCCATGGTGGCGCGGTCCCTCGCCCTCTGACTCCGGGTCGTCTCCGCGCACACTGCACCATCGGCTCTTCAGGCGCCGGCGCCGCTCGCGGCCGGCCGCTGGACGGACGGCGGCGGGCCACTGGGTCAGTAATACCGTCGTTGGCGGCGACGACGCTGGCGGCCCTTGCAGAACTGACTGCGGTCGGCTCACACGCCGTCATGTCGCCGGGGTGACCTGCCCCACAGCGGTCATGGCGGTGACGGGGGCGGGGGACGCCCCCGCCACCCTCCGTCATTTCGACAGCCACGCTGCAACCGCTGCCGTCGACGGTGCCGTGCGCGCCCTTCGCAGCACCTGTGCCAGTTACCGCGGCTCTGCCACCACCGTTTCGTCGACGGCGCGGCGGGGAGTGCGGGAGGGGAGGGGATGCTGCCGGTGGGGGGGGGCTATACCGAGAGGACTTTGTGTGAGTAGGGGGGGTGCTCGACGATGCCGACGCTGTTGGATCCGGAGAGTGGTAGTCACTGTCGTCGAATCCTGGCCAACAGTCACCGCTCACACACCGTCGTGATGACGTACGTCCTCGTCCGCTCGTCAGCTGATCAACAGCGCAATCCAAAGTCTCCACCGAACGTGTTGGGCAACCCCACATCCGCTCATGCCCCTCATATTTCGGCGCTGCTCTCACCGTCCCCCGCCACGCCAGCCCCCGCCAGCTCAAATAGCACCGCGTCCCGGCACCTCCGTGCCCGCGCACGCCATCCTCGCGTGCTCCCCCGCGCTCCCACGCCCTGTCCATCGCACGCCCTCTCCGCGTGCTCTCCCCCCTCGACGCCGGCGCACCTGCTCCGACGCACCGGCGTCTTCGCGCCAGCTGCGGCGCTTCTGTGCTCCAAGTAGCCGCGGTGGTGAAATGTTGACCAATCCAAAAAAGCTGACCAACAGCGCATGTGATCCGACCCAGTGCCCTCTTGGCCAACCGTCTGCACGTAAATCGATTGTCAGTCGCCCGCCGCGCCCTAGTGGGGGCACAGTAGACCGGCGCTACGATCCCGGCATCCACCCCTACATCTGCATCGTCGCGAGCCGCGACCTCCCCCCACCCAGAGTCTGTCCGCGCACCCACCCCCTACCGTCTCCCCAACTTTCTGATCTCCCCGGTCCTGCACGGCGCCGCGGTGGGCCTAGACGTGCCGCCTAGTCGGCCCCATTCAAGGCCATGGGTGGGTGCCGCCGCCCCAGGCGGGCTCCTGGCGGTGCGGGGGCCGCCGTGGCCACCCCCCCCCCGAGCAAGAAGGGAACCCGCCGTCGACTCTGGGGCGTGCGCCTCACGGAGGACATGGTCTAAAAGCTGGAGGCCGCTTTTGCCACGATGCCGGCGGGCAAGACCACCGTGGCTGCCTACCTGATGGACACGACCGGAGCCACGCGCTCCAACGTCCGTACGTGGCTCCGTATCGACCGGCGGATGCCCCGAATCAACGGCCCCGCCTTTTTTACCGAGGCTGAGGAGGCCACAATTGCCCGGGCTATGGAGCTGTGGACAGCCAGCGGTGGGCTGTTAACGAGAGAGATGCTGGGGAAGCTCCTACGTGACTATGTGCACGCCATGGGTCCCGTGCGGGAGGCGCAGGCCCAGGGCTACTTTGGCGACGACATCGTGCCGCGGAAGGGGTGGTTCGTCGGGTTTTTGCTTCGCCGCCCGGAGCTGCGCCGGGTCAAGGCCGCCGGGCTTGAAGAGGCCCGCGCGAGGGCTGCCACTCCCGAGGCAGTGGCCAAGTACTTTGCGGCCCTGACGGCCCTCACGCGGCAGTACAACATTACGTCGGCCTCCCAAGTGTTCAACACTGAAGAGTCAATGATCAACGTGGCCGACGTGCTGCGCGGCTGCGGCAAGCACGCCTACACGACGAGCCCCACCCGCCGGCGGGTGGACTTTGTCACCCCGATGGTGCAGTCCGGGGCGGACGCCGCCAGTCTTGTGGCCTGCATCTGCGCAGACGGTACCCATCTGCCGCTGTTGTCCGTTGTGCGCAGGAGCGGGGGACGCCTGCCGTACGCTCAACAGACACGCCCCGACGGCACCACCACCAAGGTCCCTCTGGCCTTGTATTTTGGTGTAGGCGCCGAGGTCCATCGACGGGAGAATCCTGGATTTGATGGGGACTTGTGGCTGGAGTACGCACGGTTTTTGGCCAAGCACCTGGGCTCCACGCAGCCAACCAAATGGAAGCTCTTGCTCATGGATGGATGTAAGGTACATCTGTCAGCCAACGGCTTGGCTATATTGAAGGCGGCTAAGGTGGTGGTTTTAATGTTTCCTTCTCACCTTTCCTACCTGCTGCAGTCGTGTGTCGACGACCCCTTACTCCAGGTCAAGGCGCACGCCTTCCGCTCGGCGCGCGCCATGCTGCCCACCCTGCCGGCGGGCTCCAGCTTCACCGTCAAGTAGCTGATGCTCGTCATTGCTGAGGCGTGCCTGTACGGCTTGTCGTCCGTCCACGTCATTAACGGGTTTAAGAACACCAACGCGTGGCCTGTGGACGTGTCCAAGGTGGACGTCGCGCGGCTGCTGACAGAGAAGGGCGCCGGCTACTTCTCCCGGCGCGTCGACCTCAACCGGCTGATGGTCCGAATGGGGCCCGAGGCCAGGCGGGAGATGGATCAGCCGGTGGTGTCTTTTGGGTCGATCTCCAACCGCGGAAGAGCCGTGGTAGCGACCAGTGACGGCGTGCTCGCGGCCATCAACGAGCTGGACGCTGCCAAGGAAGTGGCTCTTAAGGACAAGGACGCTTGCCAGGCACGGAAGCTGGACGCCCGGGTCGCCCGTGCAGCGCAGCTGGTCGCGGACGAGCGGGACGCCGACCAGCGCCGGAACAGCCCTGCCTTTAGCCTACGCATGGACGCCCTGCGCAGTGCTGCCCAGCGGCAGAGGGACCGTCTGGGGGGTACCCCCGAGTACACGCCGGTCCCAGGAGCTGTCATTGTTCAAGAGCCCGTGCGGAAGCGTGTCCGTCGGGCGTAAGATGACTGATCAACATTAGCAGAAACGGCGTCTGCAGAAATAAATGTCACGGAAGCAACAGGGTGGTAGTCTGTGTCTTTTTCCTCGGCCATGTGTGTTTATTGTCCATCTTGATATTGTTTGTATCTTTTCCGGCTGCTGTCCGACTATAAACTGTCTTTTGGGGGTGTAATTGGTCAACATTACACCAGCACGTGCTACTGCCAGCATGGCAGCAGCCGCCGTGATGCTCCGCCTCAACGATCTGCAGATGCGCGCGTACGTCACCGGTCGCGTCACCCAATGATTTGCCGAGGTCCTATTTCTTGGATCACCCGTGTCCAGTCATTTGGCTCGCCTCTGTAAGGCGCGCATTCCAAGGCAGCGGCAATACCCTGAGGGAAATCCAACGGGGAGTTGCGCAACCCCAGGCCGCGCCCCGCCTCCGCTCGGCGCGTTCGTTGCGGCGCCGCCACGCAGCGCGTCCCCTTGGCTGCACCCGCGGCACACAGGGGCGCGGTGCGCCCCCGCCGCGCGCGGCGCGTCCCCGCGCGGCGCGTCCCCGCGCGGCGCGTCCCCGCGCGGCGCGTCCCCGCGCGGCGCGTCCCCGCGCGGCGCGTCCCCGCGCGGCGCGTCCCCGCGCGTCTAGCGCGTCGTCGCTCGCGTATGCCCCCGGTCCCTTTCTACCGAGACTCAGCGGCAACCGCGTGACGTGCTTTTCCGCCCCCTTCGGGGGATGCCCTCGCCACCTGAACTCCGGCGGCTGACGGCAGCTCGAAAGTGGTTGGCGGAGGCGTGGACGACACAACTACAGAGGCGGCAGCATCCGGCGGCGAAAACGACGGCCGTGAGACCGTCGGCGGCGGCGGCGACTGTGTGGGGACCAGCAGGAGCGGCGACAAGGAGGGTGACCACATAGCGAGCGACGTGGCGGCGACTGTACTCGGCGCCTCGGAGCGGGCTCCGCTCGGGCGGCGTTTCAGCGGCGGCGGCCACCGCTCGCGTGATGACGGTCGGCGCGGCGAAAGGGTCGGCGTCGACGCCCGCCCATGTGAGTTCTGAAGCGACCTCGATGAACACAAAACCGTCGTCAACGGCGCGGTTGGCGGCGTCGGCGACGATCGGGCGGGGTGAAAAAGAGGGCCTTTGGGACCTGCTGGTAGTGTTTGTACTGCGGACCTCTCCCTCGTGCTCCTTAGACTCTCTCTTCGTGCTCAGTTACCCTCAGGGCGGCCCTGGCGCGGTGCTTAGACCCGCCCACGAGCCGTCCCAGCCCACAGGCACCGGGCGCCCCCCAAAAACATTCACGCACGAACTCGCACTGCCACCGCGCCCGGCGCCGCTTCAGGCCACGTCTCCCGCTGCACTTGGCTCGGCGCACCGCTCTCGCGGTGCACGGCAACGCTGATCATGTGCACTGTCTCCGGGATAGCCGCTCTGGCCTTCAATGCATGCGTGGGGTCACGACGCAGACAGAGAGAGTGTCGATCGGCGTCGCGGAGAGCACTTACCACGCGCGCCCGCCTTCTACGGGCCCGTATTCGACGCCTCTGTCAAATCCAGCAGTCCCCTCAAATCTAGGGCGACGACCAAATTCCACCTTTTCCGCAAGCGCCGCTACGTGCTCGGTCCTGCCTTTTTCGGCACGCCTGCAGGCGCAGCTGCGGAGGCTCGCGTTGGAGAGAATCACCTGCGCCACAATTCCATTCTCCACAGAAGTTGTCGCTTTCTCGCCTTCCGTGTGACGTGCGGCTTGAGTGGCCGAGGGCAATGCGGCTGGGGCAACCCCCATGGTGGTATTTGCAACCGTCGCGGGGCCGACGGGGTTTGCCCTCACGGCGCCGGCATCAAGCCTGGTGGAGGCGGCGAGGGCGGACGCGCCGCATGTGTATGCTCCTATCGACTGCGTTTCGTGGACGGTCGCGGCCAGCGACGTGACGTGGCTGGCGTTTGCAAACAATCCGGGGACGCACAGTTTAAGGCAGGTCGTCTTTAGATTTTAGGCAGGGAACGGGAGCACGCCCTGGATGGCTCATCGCTCACGCTTTGTGGGGAGGAGAGGCTATCCATACCCAGGCCGAGCGGGTATTTATATTTTTGTGGTGGCTGTGAGATAGGGGAGGGCTGTGGGGCGGGAGGTTGAACAGAAAATAGGGGGCGGTGGTGGGTGCAGGAGCTGTTCTAGCCGTGCCTATGCGCCGCACGCGGGCAAAAGTTTGGTGGCATGCGGATGTTGCAGCAGTGCAGGGGCGTCTCCGCGGCGGCGGCGGGGACCACCGCACTAGTTAAGACTGCTGGGGGCGGCGCGAGGACGTCGTCGGCCGCCGCGGGCTCGCCCAAAAACTTCCCTGCTCTCTTCGTATGGGGAGGCGGATGTGCGACCCGCTATGAGAAAATGCCGGGGGGGATTGGCGCACAAGAGAAAAAAAAGTAATGCCGCACAATTCCATGTGCATCAGCGAGGCCGCGTCAGTGCCGGATGCCGGAAAAGGCTTCCCAGCAGGAGGAGGATCAGGTGGACGCTGGGGGCAATCGGGCCGCCCCCGGGCTCTTTAAACGCCCCTTACTCGCCGCCACCTCTGCGGCGAGCCCCACTAGCCCTTCCAGAGGGGAAGGACCGATCACCTCCCCCCGGCGCCGACACCCCCCCCCCCTGCTCCACCTTGTCAGCTCTCAGTAGATTTACGCGCCTACTGGAAAAACCCCTTCGTAACGTCCTTTCACAATGCCACTGCTAGGTCTGCCAGCATGGTGCCCGTGAAACCGACAGCGTTTCCAGGGTAGCCGGCCCACCTCCGGGAGCCGTCGGCGGTGGCCACCGAGTTGTCGGAAAACAAGGTAACGGGACGGGTGGCTGTGCCCGGCTCGTCTGATGCAGTCGACAGGGGGTTGTCGTCGCTGGCGCTCTCTGACGCGGCGGCGGAGGCAAAGACCGCCGCAACGAGCACGTCCCACGACAGCCGCACTCGGTTGCAGCTGTCACGATGATGGCGGTGGCGGGGGAGAAGCTCCCCTGTCACGAGGGGCGCAGACCACCGGATGGCGGTCAGAAAGAGAAGAGCGGCGGGAGAGGCGATAGAAACGAAACGACCACCTCCGTCAGAACAGGATTTAATGCATTTCGATAAAAGATAACATGTTGTTGGACACACGCACGAACTGCCAGTCATTCTGGCCGTGCGTCAGCATGGACGTTGCCACAGCAATCAGGCGAAGAGGCTTGTCAATGTAGCCCCCGTCGATGTAAATCAAGTCGCGGATGTGGCGCTTGAGCTCATTGAACACGCCTTCAATCGGTTGGAAGTTAGGGCTGTACGGGGGAAGCCGCAGAAAATGGATGCCATTATTCTGAAGAAACTCGTCTGCGGCAGCGTCATGGATGGCAGCATTGTCAAAAAGAAGAACGCAGGAGTCTGGCTGAAGATGCCAAGGTTGACCAATATTGCGCTGCCCGAGGTGTGGGCGTAAGCCCTGAAGAAAGATCCTATAATGGTCAGACGTCTGGGCCGGTGGAAGCTTGACCGTTTGTGACAACAGGACGCCCCCCGCCATTGAAACGGCCATCATCGTGGAAGTTCGCGTGACCGTCCCGGGATCGCGATCAAGAAGTACACACGGCTCATTTAGCAGCGTGCGACCGCAGGGGTGGTAGCAGCCCCCCCCGGCCTTGTGGGTCTAGTCGATGGAGACGATGCAGCGCATGGGGACTTCTTGCATGACCAGCACGAACGCCAGTTGAGCCGCAACTACGCGCTAAGAAAACAGGCGCTGGCCCTGTTTTCTCGTGTAGCCATGGAACCGCGAAACGAGGTGCACGGTGCTTGGGCTTGTCGGTAGAACCGCGAGCTCAGGTTTGTCGTTTTTCAGCGCCTTCAGAAGATCCGTGTGCTCCTTGAGGAAGGCCGCCTGTTCGCTCTTCACCAGCGACAGGATGGCGTGCGCCAGGTCACCGTTGTAGACGGCCCGGTCCCGATGACTATTTCGGTAGGTAGGGTTGGCCCAAACGCTTCCAGTATGCGCTTACTGCTGTTGCCAGCGGCGCAAAGAGGTGACCGAGCACTTGATGGCATCCGCCACATCTTGGCGGGAGTAACCCTCCTGAAGAAGCCCCAGCGCCAGGTAGCGGTCGCCTTCGATGAACATCTTGGACAACCCAACGGGATGTGGTCAACATAAACCAAAAGACTCGGTCTCGTAGGGCCGCCGCTAGGGAGCGTGCGTGGAAGGGCGAGCAGGACGCGGGGATCCCGACCGACCCGAGGGTTATAGCGTGGCCAAGAGGGGATGTATGGATGGAGCTACTGCTCTGCAGAGCCTGACCGCTGTTTCTCGACCGCTCCAGTGTGCTTTTGTAGCCACCTGATGTCCTGGGAAGACCCCATCTGGCGTCGGTGCATCGCGCTGCCGTGCTATACCCCGGTAACGAGTGAGGCAGCATCCGATGGCCATGCGCGATGGCGCCGCGGTCATTTTGTCCACGAAACTTCCCGACCGCAATGTTGTTCCATTCGAACCACTTCTTTGCGGGCCGACACCGCGTTCCCGTCGCATAACAGCAAATATCGAAGTAACTTCAATGATGATTTCGTGACTACATATGAGGCCCGAGCAAGGCCGTGCGTATCCGTTGCTCGTGTTGTACGTGGCATCCTTTGACGTGACGAAGATACCATGTGGCTGACTGCTGCCACGTGAGCGCACCACTCCCTTGCGAGACAGCCACGCAACACAGTCCGACGGCCACAAAGGCGGAGTAACCCTCCCAAAAGGCTGCACGAATCACCCGCTCAGACTCTTCTACGACTTGGGCTCACCATGAAACACGAAGACATTCCACAACAAATGTCGGAGAGACCCCTGCACGACGAAGCCACACAAGCGCGGTACACGCTCGGGCACTCCAGGCGGTGTCCCACGTCCACCTCGATGGTCAACGAGTGTCGAGTACCACAGACTGGCGTGTCCTTGCCCCAACCCGCGGGGCGGGAAACCCGGTGGGTCACACGGTTGAGGGACACGCAACACTCCGACGGGGCATGTCCAAAAACTACTGATCGAGTCATGCTATTTTGGCGGGGCGCACGACCGGGTGCGCCCCGCGAGTGTGCCCTGGGTCGTCCGTGCAGCGATCGTGTCCCGTGCTGCGGTGAATGAACCCCCTCTCACTCCGCGAGCACCTCTGTTCTAGTGAGTCCCTCACACGCTCCGCCCTGCAAAGGCATCTTGGCACTTGCGCTGTGCATGGCGCTGCGCTCTGATTGTGCGAAGGCGCGCCATATGTGTAGCGTTTTGCTGTCCACAACCACCAGATGCCTACGAGGATCCGGGACTTCCGGTCGTGGTGGATTAGTCACTTGATGCTTCGGTGCTTTGTGTCCGGCCACTGACGCTGAGAGGGTGGGAGTTCGTGGCAGCGGCCCCAGGAATCCAACGGAGTCAGCCACGTTTCCTCGTCTCAGAAATAAGCTGGGATCTATCCCAGTGTCCACGTTTGCGACCATGTTCCTGTACCTGACGGATGAGCCACGTTCTGATTGTAGATCGCGTCGTGGCGCACCCTCATGCGCGCTTCAAGGAGAGGACAGCAGTATCGGGACACGTTCCAGACCATCATAATTTCTTCAGGCCACCCAGCGAGGACGTGCACGCGACCGCCAGCGGGCACGGGTGGCCGGCTGCACCGCGGGCTCTCAGGGCTGATATTCATGGGCGGCCAGAGCGGTCGCCTAGAGAGGACGGATTAATATAAAAAGACGCCAATACGAGCTCTCCAGGGTCTTTGTTGATCACATCCGAAGAAGCTCCAGTCCAACTGCACCGCCGTTTCCGCAACCCGACACATAAACCCCTGACGCCATCCCCTGCCTCCTCCTGAGGCGTCCACTTCTCGTCTCGGTCCATCCCACTTGCCGGCGTATGTCATGCGCTGCGGTACCTGTGGCTTTCTGGCCGGGTCCGGGGAGAAGGGCCACAACGCTCGAAGCTGCGTTCTTAAGGACTTCCTCTGCCGCCGCAGTCTTGCCAAGTCCGAAACGTTCTACCAGGCTGGTCAATGCCTCTGCGAGGACTGCGTCCACACCCTGATGTGGTCAGAAAGGCGGATTTTGCATGTCCTCTTCTGCAGGACCAAGCCCTCCAAGAGTTCCTTAACAACGCACGTGGAGCGTCAGGAGTGGCGGCTAAAGCCAAGAAAGACCCCGAGGCGGTGTCTCGGCTGGGCGCCAACACGTACCAGGCTCAGCTCTCCACGACGGACGCGGCGGACCTCCTCGCCCAGGCTGGGTCAACGGCAGCAAATCTTCACCCCACCAACCGCAATCACTTGATGGCTTTAACGAGGCATGCTGGTGCCGGAGCCGTCGAGGTGGGCTTGCGGGCGGCCGCCACTGTTGAAAGCAGCCTACAGACGCTTCCAGTGTCGGACAGCTTTTCGGGTGCCACGCAGTCTTCGACGGTCGGTGACCTGTGTGATCTTCGGCGCCCTCCAAGGACTCGCAAGGAAATTCGTCGGCACCAGGCCGTCCAACTCGGCCGCACCCGTCGGCACGCGGCGGCCCTGTCTGGCATCCTCAAGACAGCTCTCAGCCATCGTTGTAACGATTGGATTTGTGTGCGCCATGTTCATTCACTCTGTTCCAGACAACTATCCGCGTCCCACACGCATTCAAACACTTTAAAGCAATTCAAAGCTCTCTCCGACTTGTACCCCTCTTCAGAGCATGTATAGCGCATGTCATGTCCTCGATTGTCTCCAAGATTTTCGTATAGGATTTTATTACCTCCTCTCTTGGTACCTCATGGCATCAGCAGGAACCCCAGATGATTTCTAAGGAACAAATATTCTCTGGCGAATCAGGCCCCAGACCATCACGCCCTCAGGGTGCCGCCCCCAGCGGTGTGTGGCCGAGCAGCCTTTCAAAGAAAACGCATCTCCCGGCCGTTTCCCATTTCAATACCCACCCACATCCCTTTCCCAGCAGCGGCGCGATTCCCCGGACGCTAGCGGTGTCTGTGCGTTTGTCAGAAACGTCACGATCGAACCCCCGCGTTGCTCACGCTGCATTAGATCGAGACCGTTGGACGATGTGCATCGTTTTCCTATATACTTCGGGCCCGCTCATGTATCCAGTTTGGACCACTTCAACACGAGACAAAAGAACACGCGGTCGTTCACCAGCAAGATGTACCCACGCAGAACCCGCGTCGTTCCGCCAGTTCGCGCTTCGTCGCCCTGCCAGTCCGCGCTTCTCTGCGAGGCCGCCGCTTTTGGAACCGTCTTGGTTGAAACAATACACAGCCTTTAGGCTGACTGATCAATGGTTTGTCATTCGTGCTCCAAAGGCGCCACATGATAAATATGTAAACAAATACGTATATGTATTCTTTGGCGATGCTGCCATCGCTGCTGCCAGGGAGGGTGAAACTCCTCGAAATGCAGAGCCGATCGACGTTGTTGGCCTGGAAATGATGGCCGCTCGCCAGGCGTTCTATCGTGAGTTTTGATGAACGACTTCAAACAATTTAAGTAGTAGATCCTTGTTACGTGAGTATCCCCCGCAGACACGTCAGTATAAGAACGAGTAGTTCCCCCAGGCCAGGGATCAGGTAGCGAAGCTTCCACTTTTCGTGAGAACATAGACACACAGTTTTGGAATACTTCAGCAGTCACCAGGTCGCATTTTGTTTCCTCCTACTGTAAACTGTGGTCTGTCCCATTCAACGTCGAAGGAAATGAAGCAGAAAATGATGCCGTGTGCCCCTCACTTCGGTAGCATCCAGCGATTCGTCAGATTCTGCACCATTCAGGATGATACCGACGCCTCCGTCCCTGAGTGAAATGTGCATTGTCCATATGTTGGCGCGCCGTAGCCTTCCTCCACGGACGCAATGGATGGTCACGGGTTCTGGGCTTGTCGTGCTCTCCTGTTTCGTGTCGGACATACGGAAAGTAATCTCTGCCTGTGAGGTATAGCACTGGTCGCGGCCGAGGTGGGAGTGAGCTGGACAGTGTCCGCACCCCGGCCGGAGCGCCACCCCCCACAATCTGGAAACCTGCTCAGTGCAATGGATCTCAGTGTGCATTTTGTCCATTTGTTTCCCGTCACACGAACCAGCTGCTTCGCCCTTTCCGTTACAAGGTGTAGAATGGGTGAAGCACCTGGCTCGTGTGAAATGTCATGTCGCTGGGGTGACGGACGGAGTAATTGACTTATGATGTGATGCAATAATCAGCATAAATTATGTACATTGAGGGAGCGCCTCTCTTCGATGCTGCCACAGAATTCCGAGCTTCATCACTGTAATTGCGGCCAGTCGTCCTGTCCCTTCGCTCTTCTGACCTTCACGGCGTTTTCTCCCTTTTCTCTCCGCCAGTTGTCGTTGTGTCCTTTTCTCTTCTCCAGTTGTAGCGTCCCCATTGTCGGTCCCCATTCGATATCTTCATCTTTGCCGTATGGTTCTCAGTACAAGGAAATGGTCAGCAAGGCGAACCCGAACAGCACCTGGTGCGCCGCCACACGCAGGGGGCGGTCGGCCGCGGAGGCCGGTAGATGCCTCAAGAAATGAAAAAGAGATTAGTGAACACCCCGGCTGGGGCTGGGGGGGAGGACGGGGAAGGACGTGGAACACATCGAGAAAAAAAGGAGCGTGTGTGCAGCGCGACTTGCATGGTGCGCGGAGGGGGGGAGGGAGGGGGGAAAAGAAAAGGGCGGATGCGGCGCGCGGGCGCACAGAAAGAGGGAGGGGGGGGGGAGAAGAAAGGGCGGATGCGGCGCGCGGGCGGAAAGAAAGGAGCGGATGCGGCGTGCGCGTCGAAGAGAGAGCATGGCGGTGCGGTGAAGACAATTGAGTGGCGGTGTGAAAGGTCCGACGGAAGGGCGAGACTAGAAGTACGCTGTCTTCCCGAGTGAAAATTTTCGTCTTTCCTTCCACTTGCGACGGGCGAAAGGCCGTAGGAAGGGCCCCCAGAGCGATTCTAAGTCCGAAGCCGGCAATCATTTTTTGTCACGAAAACACCTTCTACCACTCACTGCCCGGAGTTCCTTGCATGATATGGGCACTCGTTGCAGTGTCCGACTAGTGCGGTCGCCCGATCGCCGTCGCCTCCCGCCTCCTCGCTCCCGCCCCCCCCCCTCGTCGCGACAGACTCGCCCCACAGGGCCGACCTGCACCTCGGAGGCACTCCACCTTTGCTAGAGAGCATCTCCTCACGTACTCGGACGCCTCTATTGTAGAGGGAGGTCGTGCATATATTCTCCCCCTTCCGGAGAGCGGTCTGTGCGAGGAACATGGTGGCCACAACCCCGACCGAGCTGTGGTGGGAGCGTTGTTCTCCCTCCTTTTTCCCTGTTCCCACTCCGTCTCTCTCTGTCATCTGCAACGACAAACGATGTACTCTTTGCCCTACGCTGAGGAAACGGCCCACTACGTCGCCCATCTCGCCGTAACCCATGTTCCACCACCCCAACGCCACGCAGCAACCCCACCGCGCCCACACGTGCACCCCCACATCCCCCCCCCCCCAAAGGAACCTCCATAACAGGAAATCCTCAATCTAGAACTCCAAAAAGCTCTCAACGATGGCATCGAGGTTCTCTGCCTGGATGGGGGTGTCGTCGTCGCTGTCTCCGTCGCTGTCTGCCAGCACGTCTCCAGCGGCGTCCATCGCCAGAGCCTCGCCAATGGCAGCAGCCACGTCAAGCGCTGGGCATCCACGTGCCCCCGGGCCGCCCAAGGTAGCCAAAGCGGCAGCGACAGCATCCTCCATGTGCGCATGGCGTCCATCCTCGCCCCCGCCGGGCACCTCCAACTCGCCGCCAGCACCTCCACGATCACCTTCCGCCGCCGGGGGGGGGGGGGCGGCACTTGCTGGGGGAGGGGGCGCGGCGCCGTCGCGGGGGGGGGGCACGGCGCCGGCGAGGAGCGGGTGGGTGGCACCGGGAGCACCAGCGGGGGCCACAATGAGTCCTCCTAGCGCCCCTTCGAGGCCCCCGACGTCAACCAGCCGAATCAACAACTGCTCCACAGGAGGCCTGGCGTACTCGCCGATGATGTCGCCCCGCTGAAGCTGCCTCTCGTTGACGAAGATGCCCCACTACTTGACCACCTTGTCGTCGAGGGTGCGACTGCGTGTGCTGGACAGGAATTCGGAGAGGGCTTTAAACATCCGTTTCGAGCCGGCCGAGGACGTCGGCAAGGAAAAGAGCCGGCTTGCCAAAAAGTGAAGCGTTGGCCAATGCGTTCCGTACAGCTCCCACCACGTTGCGGGGTGCAGCAGCCGGCCAGACATGACCGAGGTGCCCACGTTCGTTTGTCGTAGAAAGCTCCCCAGCTCCCGTAGGATGATGTCCTCCAAAGCCGCGTCGCCGTCACAGACGATGTGCACAGCCCGTCCGCGGGTGGTTGGCAAGTGCTTGCCGACCCGGAGGTCCACGCCAGTCGGCTGGCGGCAGGGGGCATAAAAGGGGTCCAGGTAACAGGCAAGGACCATAAGGGGATGGGAGTAGGAGCAAAACCGATTGACCGCAACAGTCCGAAACGAAAGAGCGCGTCTCACCGAGCACACTGAATACATGCCCACACAATAAAATATAAAATGCGGCAAATACACCCAAGACGGAGGAGAGAGGAGACGCGTCCGCCTCGAGCGATGCAGACATGCGGAAAAGTAGTTTGAGGCACGGCAGCAGGTCTTTGGCAGTAGACTCAACGGCTCCGTCGTTGACGGTGGCGGCGACGGCGGGAGGGACGGCGAAGGCAAGACCAGCCGGCCTGTGGGAGTCGAAAAGTAGTACCCTTCGAAGGCCTGGATGGTTGTCGATGAAGGATCGCAACGTCAGGCTCTGCCCAGCCCAGCGGGTGGGACTAAATGTCCGGAGCTCGTTGGTCTTGATGCCCGCCGCCCTCTGAGTGGCACAGTCCTCCGCCAACTCTGCGCGCCCCCTCACACAGCGCCGAAAAAAGACGGTCCCGGCAATGACCAGCTTGAGAATTGTAGCACACGGCGCCCGGGCACACAGATCTTTGCTGATCAGGTTCACGGCGTGCGAAAAGCAGCCGTACGCGGCCAGCACCAGCCCGTCGGCCTGGGCGGCGGTCCGCATGGACACCATGACCGACGCGTTGTCAGTGCATAAGGCCCACAACCTGCGGCTCGCGAGGGCGTGCAGCCGCGGGTTGGTCGCTGTGACCGGCCATTTCTGGAACGTCTCTGTAGTAGGTTGGAGGAGGGACGACGGAAAACAGGCACGAAAAGCGAGGAGAAAGTTGGGGGCCGACGCAACTGCGACACCGATACGAAACGACCCGAGAAGAAACGTTCTGGGGAGACACCCTACCACATTGTGCGTCGTCTTCCCGTTGACGTCGCCGGCACCGTCCAGGGTCAAGGCCACAGTGTCGGCGCACCGGACAGCCGCGTCCACGCGGGCCGCGACCTGCCCACTGGCAGTGTCCAGGCGCGAGCCCCCCACCTTCCTCGGATCACCAGGTCCTGAGAAGCGACCACCAGAGACAAGCAAAAAGAAACTCTTCCAATGGGGAGAGTGGAACACGGAAAAGGGCAAGCCGCCCCCGAACATCAATGTTGCACACCGTTGCTCCCAGTCATCCAAAACAAAAGGGTTCAAGGTTGGCAACATCTCGGCGCCCAAGGAGCCTCCGCCACCCGCCGTGCTCACCTCTACTGAGCTTACGGCGGCACCCAGCACCGAAGCCGGCATCGTAGGATCAAGTGGCGCCTCTTCACATTCCAAAAGATGCTCCTTCGCCCGTGTAGCGTTGTGGGACATGTTACGGCAGGTTGTACAAAGCGGGCCGGGTCACGACAGTAGCCGCTTACCATCCACAACCGTTATCTTGATGAATCTCCAAAATGGTACAGATACCTTCTCCTTGCGAATGGGGGAAGGCACCATGGTGACAACGAGGTGTGAGAGACAGGGATGGGTGTATGTTAGCACCGAAAGAACAGTCCACGAAGAGTCCGTGTGTCATGGACATTGACGTCGGGCTGCGACGACGGTTGTCTCGACGGTGGCCGCGGCAGCCGCACGGCGAGATGCAAATCTGCACCTGTGAAGCGCCGCTGGGACGCTCGAGCCACTCCGAAGGAGACACGTTTGTAAGACAGCGTAAGAATTTCACGTTACGTGAAATTCATGGAGGAAATGGTCTGTGCGAGGGGCCTTGAAATTTTATTGAAATTTCACAACGTGACGTAAGAATGCACAACTGTGGGCGAGATGGCGAGACGACGGAAGAGAGCGGAGACGCAGTGCTGACACTGCCGCAAATATGCGCGCTGCTGACCATTTCTGGGCTGTTGTGTCGAATACAGTGGGGGTTCTCCGAAGGCATCTGTAAATGAGTTTGGAGGGATCTGTAATCGCTTGCATGTGTAATCCATCTGTACCAGAGCGATCGTGAGCCATCGAATGCTGAAATGTGGATCAGCTTGTTGGGCGTGCAGATAGAATCATCCAATCAAAAGGCCTAGAGGGTGACCATCAAACCGACCAGGGCCATCCATTCCATGCAACGTGGCTGCCTGAGCGTTGAGAACACGAATGGATCCCTACTATTGCAGAATGCCCAATTTTGGCCGATCCGAACAGGAACACGAACACAAGGGGTATTTTCGTTTTCGAATACAACTATTTTATTTTCAGATAAGTCCTGATTTTCACACCAATTTTAGTTGTCCCGCGAAACTCGTCCGATTGATGACGCAGAGCTTTGCACAACCGTCGGCGACGACGACGTCGTCGCGGTATGTCGACGATGTGTCGACGTTGTCGTAGGCGTCGCGTGGCCTACGTCGTAGCCGAATGCACGACGAGACAGGCGCGATGCTTCGTGTCTTCCTCACGCGGCATACCGTCCGTGCCATTGGATTATGACTTCATCTCCCTGGCACGGCGACATAACGGCGTTTTCGGCGGCAGCATGGTAAGGCGGCCGCGACAAGTACGGCATCGTCGGCGGAGCGGCCTGGCGGGGTGACGGCTACCTCGGCGGGTCGATGCAGAGGAGGGGGGGTTGGCCGACGGCGCCGCCGGTGGCCCCTTCCTTGGTGCCGCCGCCGCCCCCGCGCCACCGCCACCTCTAGCGCCGCGACATCGGCGTCGGCGGCCGTGCTGGCCACGGGGGGTTGAAGACCCCCGCGGCGGCGGCAGGCCGCGCGATCGCCGCCGCGCCATCCGGGCGGCGGCGTTGTGGCGCGCCCGCACCGCCGCCGCAGCTGCGGCCGCCGCCGCGCCGCCACCGCTGCTGCCGCCGCCGCCGCGCCGCCGCCCACGGCGACAACAAGAGCGCTTTGGGCGGCAGCGCGGCCGTGACGAGGCGCGCAGCCGGCGGCGGTGGTAACGACGGCGTTGTCGGCGGCGGGCTGGGGCGGCGAGTCCGCGAGCGCGTGGCTTCCTTGCGCGTGGCGGGGGGGGATGTTGGGCAGTTCGGGGCTGTCGCGTGGCGTGGCGGCGCGGCCGGCGGCGCCGCGGGCGGCCCCTGCTTTGGTGCCGCCGCCGCCGCCTTGAAACCGGCACCGCCACAGCCGCAACGTCGGCGTCGGTGGCTGACGCCCAGTTCACCAGTCTCATAGTGCTTGCAGCATTACAGAACTCTACGAAAATAAATGCACGACGTGGAGATTACTGAGTGGAGAAGGGGGACGCGGTCGCGACCCCCCAATTGGCAAGGATTACGACACTGTGACAAGGGTTTGACCCCTTGCGTCTCTGAGCTGTTGAGCGCGGTTGTCAGCCCAATTGATACCGCCCTTCTATTCGCGGGCCGACGGCGTCGAGAATCCGATTCGCCCTTGAGGCTGTGCCCTGCACGGATCAAAGACTGTTAACAGTGGTCGCCTGCAAAGCCCTGTCCATCAGATCCCTGACGAGTCTCGTGTCCTGCGCTTCCGGTGGGCCTTGGCCCTGCATCACGGTATGTCAGTGCCATTCCACTTATGCATGCTGATATCCTCGTATCTGCAGCCTGATTAAGCTTCGTTCGATCCGTCTTGCTTCGCTCGTCTGCCGTCCGTGCAGCTGTATATATGTAATGTAGTTGATTCTGACACAAGCACTCCTTCCTGCGCAGTATTGGGCGCACTGTTGATTCCTTGCCTTGCCGACAGTAGACACTCCTCTTTTCGCAGGAGGCAGTACTTCCAGACGTTTGAAGATGGGGGTCAAGCGCACCCTTCAGAGGTACGATGACTTCCCAGCGTGCGTAATGTGCAATGAGCGGTGGCGCTGCTCCCTTGAGCAGGACACAGCACTTAGTGCACTCAACTGCACGTTATGTCATCCACGCAATCTAACGCTTCTGGTGCCATGTATCTCTTTCGCTTTCTGCTGTACCATGATTGCTTAACAGCTTCTCGGGCTCAGACGTGAGAATGGCCTTTCCGAAAGCTGTATGGGCGTACAGCTGCACTGGCTGCAACCACATGTTCCTAAAGCCATGTAATGGTTTGCAGGAGTGGCGCGAGTGGGCACAGGGTAACATTGACAGCGCCCTCCTTGCCTCTGTCAGCACACTACCAGAGGTTAAGTGCAAGGTGTCGGCCGGTATGGACGGCTCTGGCGTGCCCCTCGGTATTTGCGACCGCTGCTATTGCAGGAGCAAACGATTTAGGCCCTGCGGAGCTGCCAGAGCCGCAGGGGCCGGTTGCGGACGAGCCCAAGCTTCGATAGTGGCGCCTCTATTGCAACCGGCCGCCCCAACTGCATCTCGGGATCGTGGTTTGGGTGCTGTTTCGGCTGCTCACAAGACTACGACGC
>Ga0115030_1000319_pt1 | contig 19213 bp, 21 predicted proteins | sample SidtaG_4_FD_87174 | JGI IMG/M metagenome (GOLD analysis project Ga0115030, IMG submission 87174) | Marine algal microbial communities from Sidmouth, United Kingdom - Sidmouth_Male1 metaG | ecosystem: Host-associated > Algae > Red algae > Unclassified | place: Sidmouth, United Kingdom | collected... | reverse complement strand
CGTGCTTCTGTACTGAGCGCTCGTCAGAGGAAGAAAAAACAGTGGGCAAATAGGCTGGAATCGACGATTCCGGTGATCCACATTTGACCTGAGTGATCCAGAATAGGCACAGGGACGATACAGTAGTAGTGTACTGGTAACAAACGCCGCGCCAGGAACGCTCCGCGAGGCTCGAGCAGTTGCGGGCGGTCAGGACCGTGCCATTGTGGCCCAGGGAGGGCTACAAGTCCAAACCTGTACTGTACCCAGTTGTGTTCCGAACTGTTGGAGTTGTGTACACCCTCCTCCAGCTTCCGCTCAGGGTCGTTCCGCACCACGCGGTTTCTGGCCGAACGCCCAACCTGCGTACGTTCGACTTTCGAGGGAGAACGAGGATACTCCAAAAATGCCCGTTGCACCAAAAGTATTTTACAGCTGTAGATAGGCTACATAGCGACAACAGTACTGTAGTCACCGTTGGTGCCTCCGTTCAGCACAGTGTAAGCATTAATATTCGTGCATCTAGCCTGTTTCGGCAGCCCCAACAGTTGTTGGAGCAGTAGTCGGAACCCTGGATGGATTGCAGAAAAATGTATGCATCAACTTTTTCAATTAATATATGATAAAATGTACGATCAATCATTCCGCCATCAGGTACATTCATTGAATTATTTCATTTAATACCAGGAGATGACTGCGGGCGACGCCTCGACAGGCGGCGGCACATCCGCCGGCTCCCCGCCTTTGGCCCCGGTGCGGGCGCGACCGGCCCCGCGCCCGCCGTGATCGCCCGCCCCCACCCCGCTCAGGATGGCGACGATACGCTTCTGAGAGAAAAGGCGGGTGGACTTTGGACAAAAAAGATTGATTAATCGAAAACGATACATTTGATCCATCTTCGATAGATGAATCGTTCTTCTTGGCGACAATGTTTCATATTTCATCCATTGTCCGAAAGTTCAACGTTCCAGGTTGACAACGTGGCAAGATGGACCAATGGGATGAGCGTCTGCATTCGGCGTTAAGGTGTAAGGTTGTGTGGCGCGGAACGACCCCCCGTGCAGTGTGGGAGGGCGAAACGGCTGGCCGTTCGGAAATCGCCCTCCCAGCCAGCCCCGGCCGCGCGCTGCCGATCGACACGAACCTGGGCAATCCATGCAGCAAGCGCAGGCTCCCGCCACCCGGACGACTCGCGACACGCCGTGGGGCAGTGGTCGGGGACGGACCGCACAGCTGGTCGGCGAGGGGCGGGCAGCCACGCCTCGCCCCCACCGTCGGGGACGCACCCCGCGCCGGCGCTTGGCAGACAATGATCGGCAGCGCCGGGCAGCCGACCGCCGTCGCCCCTGTCCGTGCACGGCCCCCGTACTGTACCGGTCTGCGGCAGCGCCAACAGCCCTACCGCACATCCCGACTCGCGGCGGTGGCGGGACCATCGTGGAGCGTGGCAGGGCGCCTCGTACGGCAGCTGGCCGGCGTGACCACAGCCGAGGAGCGCGACCTGTCCAGCGAGGAGGGTGCCCCGTTGAGGGACGCCGCTCCTGGCCGTCTCATGCGAGGCAACAGTGCTCTTCTCGCGGCGCTCGCTGCGACCAATACCAGCGCCCCCATTCCCTGCCGCCGGCATTGACCGCAGACAGCTTGGGCCTGACATCGAGGCGCTCTACCACACCGTGCGAACCTAACCTCTTCACGTCCAGAGGCGTGTGGGCCCCCAACGAGTGTCGAAGGCGGAAACATTTAAAAAAAACATACGATGGATAGCAGCGAAAGCACCCCACGTACAACATGCGAAACATAAAAAAGGAACAGACCAGCAGCTGCGGTTAGGGGGGAGTCGCACCCAGCCTAGCAAGCAAGCGGATGGGCCAACCGTCCCATAACAATAGACAACACCATACACAATATTAAGAAGGACAAACAAGGTGGCAGTCACGTCCTGAGGGTCATGGACGGACGCGGTTGCCTCGCCGACACCAAAACGTCGACGCCCGGGGACGGAGACAGCGGTGCACCCGGACGGGAAGAGCCGAGCAGCACAACGGTGCACAAAGTTGCATCGCCGCCTTGTCAAATAGCACCGCACGAGTCGCTCGCCGTTGGCTACAATGACCGCATCGGTCTAGAGCTGCGCCTTCTGCCCAGCTCGCGCCTGCGTGCGACAAGATATCAAGCAACCAGTCGACAGCAATATGCATAGCGAAACACAACAGCCCATGGTTAAGGCAGTTAGTAGGCAATTCGCCAATCAGTGGAATGCAAGGTGAGCGCCAAGGCGCGGCGCATCGTTCCACCAAACGCAGACCACCACTGGGCACCCGCCGGGTCGCACGAGTAGAGGCACACAACCTCGGCTCTGCCCCGTCATCGTCGAGCGCAACATACCCCAATGTCGTGGAAGATTGGCAGCCGCGACGACGAGCGCGGCACGCTGCCGACGCCCGACACCAGCCCCGCCGCCGGGCCGAGCGAAAAGTTGCCCGCCGACTTGCTACGTGGCGCTTGCACAGTTTCCCACGACACCGGCGGAGCGAGGCCGCCGCCGCTGCCACTGCCACGGCCGCCACCCGCAAGCAGCGGCGACGGGGACGGCGGCGGCAGGACGGCGCTGGCCATGGCCACGCCCGCGCCCTTACCGCCATTCCGAATCGCCCGATTGTACAACGGCAGCTGTTGGGGCGCCACCGCCGCCGACGCAGCCGCGCCGGGGGAGACCCCCACCCCCATACCGTCGGCGCGCGCGGCCACTGGGGAGGAGAGCGATAACGGGGTGCCGACGCCGCCGATGTAGCCCACCGTTGAGGCGCTGCCAGTCTGGAACGCGGATGCCAACGCAGACAATGTCGACGACGAGGAGCCGGCGGACGCTGACGCGGGTGGGGAGGACGAGCGTGACGATAGGGTCGACGGCAGGGCTGGCGACAAGGGCGACCACATAGACAGGACACCGCCGCCAATGCCGATGCCGAAGCCGCCGCCGCCGCCGCCGCCCGACCGGCGCGCGTCCCTAAAGGAGCCGCCGCCCATGCCGCCGCCACCCGACTGCACCGGTGCCGACGCCGGGGTGGGCGGCGTCGGCGAAAACTGTCCGCCCAGCGCCCCAGGCGGCCCGCCCAGGGCCGAGCCCAAGTTGAAGCGCGGCGCCCCCGGGGCCAGCTCCACCGGCGACGACTTCTCGTGGATAAAGCGGCAGCGCTGGCCGTACAAGCAGGAGCCCACTTGGGAAAACTTGCGGCACAGTCTGGTCTTGTACTTGGGGTGGCGCTTGATGAGCCGCAGCTCCTCCTCGCCGTGTGCAAACTGGCATTTGCTGCCGTAGCGGCAATAGCGGTTCTCCGCGTACGAGCGGCACATTTCCGTCTTGTACAACTCGTTGATGACGGGTGGAGTGATGGTCCCAGCCGAGCCCGCCGCCGACGACCCCGGCGTCGGCGGCGCGGTCGCCACCGCGCCCGCCGCGCCAACGCCCGGGCGGCGTGACGCAGCCGCGGCGCTCCCGCCGAACGACATAGCAGCGTTGAAGACGTCGGTCGACACGGGGGAGGGCACATCCTCCCAGGCGGCGCGCGCGCGAAAGCCCCCACCGTCGCGGTCGTTGACGGCGCCACCAAAGCGGAGGCCCCCCGCCGGGCCGACCGCCGACATGGACGCCGTGCGCCGGTGCGGGGACGGCCCGATGGGGCCACACGCCGCCCCGCGGCCGCCGCCGCCGCTGCGGACGACCGGGTCCGAGCGCGGGTAGGAGAGGCTGCGGAGGAGGTCGCTGCTGCCGTCACCGAGGCGACCGCCCCCGTACCCGACCGGCCCGGCGCTCGCGCTGCGAGTCGGGTAGGCGCTCCCGTCAACAGACAGGGAGCCATACGCTGGAACGGATGGGTCGACCATGAGCCCCCTGTTGCCATACGCCCCAGCCCGGGTGACGGCCTCGTAGACGCCGCCATCCGCCGGCGGGTCGAACCTGTAGCCATACGACCCGTTGCTGCTGCTGCCGCCACCACTCCCCACAGGGGTATTCGGCCGCGGAAAGCCACTGCCGCCAAATGTGCCGCCGGCCGTGGTGGACGCACTCCCGACCGTGACGACACGGGCGGGCATGCCCGCACGCGCGCCGCCGCCCGCGGAACAGTCCGCACCGGCCACACCAAAGCCGTCGGTGGTGGCCGCCCGGCCGCCGATGCTCTGCCACTCACCGCTGTGAAGCCCGCGGTGCCCCACCTCCACGCCAGCGCCGGTCGTGCCGCTGCTGCTGCTGCTGCCGCCGCTGCGGCTGCCACCCACGGCCGACACCCCACCACCACCCCCGCCGCCACTCACACTGGGAAAGACGCTGCCGACCGAGCCGCCGGTACCGCCGCCGACACTACCCCCACCGGGGCTGGTCGCATGGCTCGTGGCGGCAAAGGCGCGCACACTGCAAGCACGCAACGACCCATCGATCAACATGTCATGGCGGGGGGCGAGAGAGGGTGCGGCCACGTGCACGCGCGCGGGGGCACGGAGGGGATGGTGGCCGTCCAGACGCAGCAATGAAATCGGGTCGGCAGTCGTGGCGGCGGCAGGGCGACGAGGAATGGGAGCGTCGGGAGCCGAGAAAAGAAGGCGAACAAGCAGGCGACCACGACGAGAAGCACAGCGGCAGGTGGCAGCAGCACGTGCGCGACGGTGGCCAAAACCAGACCAATGGACAAGCACCAGGAAAGACCAGCAGGGGGGGCGCCTCGGGGGCAAAGCGAAGCACACCGAAGGCCCAAGCAGGGCACCGCAGGCGTGGCCGGTGGCGGGGAACAGACCCAGGCGTAGAGACGGCCGCCGAGTGGACCACAGATCCGGCCGATTGCGAAGGGGCATGGCAGCCAAAAGGGAGCGACTCGACCGTGCGGTGAGGCGGCGGCGACAAAAAGACGAGCCGGCGGCCCAAACGCAGAACACGGGGCGCCGCGCGGAGGATCACGCGAGTGTTTGCGAGTGTAGGACCCAGAGCCAAAGCACAAGGTAATGGCAGAGCGAGCGCGACCCATCACGAGTCGCGTGACATGCAGACGACCGGTGAAGAACCCGAGCGCAAGCGCGCACGAGAGTGGACACGGACCGCCGCCAGAGTGCGGGATCAGCCGGTTGGCCCAATGCGCGGATAGTAGGCGGATCCAGCGGCGTCGGCAGAGGCGGCCCGGGAACAAACGGACCAGCGAGCGGGAGGGGGGAGGGCGACAATGGCGCGCGCCAAACACGTGTCCCAAGCAAACGGGCGGCCGCACAGAGCGCGCCCCAGACGGTCGGCGACAGCGGCAATACAAGACCCAAACACGAGGACAACCATTCCGGCCACCGAGAGGCCAAAAGCAGCAGATGGCACCAGCAGAGAGCGGGCACCAGTGGGTCGACCGGGTTAGCCAAAGATCGGTTACAGTTCGGAAGCGATGGGGCAGGCGTCGGGAGCGACGGCACAAGTCGATTAAGGTCGTGAATCGACACATAACCAACCCAGCAAGCCAACCGGATGTTGGTCAGTGTCAAACCGTCCGGGCGGGATGCAGAGCGGCATCCGTAGGCCCACAGGGACGAGGAGAGCGGCAGGGTGCAGCGGCAGTGCCAGAGGGCACAGGGACAAGTGTAGCACATATAGCAATCAAGAACAATCAAGGTAGCGAAAAATATTACGCCCAGGAGCAAGCAAGAAAAGGCATCGACAACGTCAGTCACCAGAGTGCTCTCTCGCACATCCTTCGTTCGTCAGCTGCCAAATGACCCAGGCCGGTGCACCGGGGCACCACCGCCGAGGAGGATCCGCCACAACAACCACGGCCGCCGCTGCCAACGACGAAGCGTAGGAGGCGCCACGGCTCCACCGGGGGGGTCGGCGCACTGGCGAGGCCTGGCGCGCCCCAATAAACGGGACTGCCGGCGACACTGCACGAGGCCAAACCGGGTCGCCCCACTGACCACAAATCAACGGTGGGCGGGTGCGCTCGGTCGCACGATGCGCCGCCGCCGAGCGCATTGGCCGGGGCGCGGCGCCTCACATCTCCCCGGCACACGACCCCCATCGCGTGATCCGTCTCAACCGACACGCGATGATTTACACAGCCGCCGCGCCTCCCGCCAGCGTCGGATGGGTTGGCGCTAGCGGCCGTCGGCTGCCGCCAAAAGCTCCGAATGGCGGCCGCGAAGCCCGGCCGAGGAGGCCCTCGTGAGCACGCCCGGTCGAAGTCAGGCCGTGCGGCCGAGGCAGCGTCGACCACCATACGGCCGGCACCGCCCGTGCCGTCCCGACGCGGTGCTGACCGCTCGCACGCAGCAGCCTGCTCACCTGCCGAGCTGCCACGTGTCAGAGACGGCGCCCACGCCTATGCAAAGTCGGAGTGCGCAATCCAAACGGCCGACCTAAAGGCGGGGTACTCGCCGCCCTCGACGGCGGGCCGAGGGACCACCAACGGCGCTTCTACCCGCGGTTCCACAACCGCCGACGGGCGGTGGGACCATCCAAGAAGGGCCTGCCACGGCGAGGGGACCCCAACGCCGCGCGCTCATCGTCGGTCGCACCAGTCCACGCAGCCACCCAAGGGGCCGCCCGCCGCCCGTCCCCTCCACCTGGAAGTACCCCAACCACGAGAAAGCACACTACCCCGACCACGGAACAGAACCACCTGCAGAGACCGTGCCCGCAAACGTACATTTCAATCCGCCAACGCTGATCCGCGACCGCCGACGCGGTGCCGCGACCGCCCGGGGAGGCGCGGGAGCCCCCCCCCGGCCACCCGCCGCGGCTCGTACACGTGCCACCGTCGCCGCGACGCGGCGACGCGTGCCACCCGCCAGGAGCGGCGGTCGCAACCGCCGCCGAGGAGGCCCAGAGGGAGGGCGACAGTCGCGTGGTGGCGACCGACGATGCGGCCGCCGACGCCGAAGGTGAGGGAGCCCCGACAGCGGAGGGAGCCCCGGCAGCGGCTGTCACGGGGGGGAAAGACCCGCAGCTGCCGTTGGCAGTGGCCGCGTCGGCCGCCCAAGACGCCATGATGGGGTCGGCGCCCTCCGCCGCACCCGCTGCCGCCAAAGCAGGCGCGCACACGAGACGGCAGGTGCCAATAGATAAGAGGGTGCCGACGCCGGGGGGGAGGGTGGCCAGGACGGGACGTACGCCCCGCCCGTCCCTAGAGGCCGTCCACAGGCGAGCGCCCCGCCGCCACCGACGGTCACGGCGCCGCGAGATCCGCCGCCGCCGTCGCGCCCAAGTCGGCCCGTCCACGAGGCTGTCAGCCGCTGCGCAGCGCGATCTGGCCGCCGCAACGGGGTCCGTACCGCGGCGACCCGACGCCGCCCGCCCCTCCAAAAACAGACGGGTGCGCGGGTGCGCGAGGACCTCACCCGACGCGCGTCGACCAGGCCGGGTGCGGTCGTCTGACGCGCGCGGTTGCCGACGCTGCGAGCCCAACGACAACCCCCGCGTACACGGGGTGCCGCCACGGCCGCCGTGGCAGAGGCCCGGTGCGCGGCTCAAGGGCGCGCGGGCCAACGGCGGTGGGGCTGGTAGCAAGGCCCACAGGGGGGCGGGGGAGGCCAAGGCGGGATGGCAGGCCGCGCTCGTCGGGTGCCAGCGGCCAGCAGATGTGCCAAGGGGCGCTCGGGCACACCCCCCAGTGCCGCCTGCGGCCGTGCTCAAAGCGCACGAGCTGCCCCAGTCACCCCGCCGCGTGCTCCGCTGGGGACGGGGAGGTGTGCCAGCGCGCCCCGTGCGCGTCGCCAGCGGGCTGGCCGCAGCGCGCGTGCGTGCGTGCACGCGTCCGTGTCCCCACTCTCAACTCTTCCGGGCGCGCGCACAACCCCGTGAGTGTGCATCGTGCATGGGCCACCTCTCGGAAAGCGCCTGTGGGGGGGGGGTGCGCGGCGGGGGATTGCGAGGCGGTTGCTTCCCGTCGAGCGGTGTCGCGGGGGCTCACGGCTGGCCCCCCCCCTCCTCCTGGCACGGTTCTCCGTGTGTGCGGCTGGCGGCAAACGCGCACGGCCCCTGGTCCCGACAGGCGGTCCACTGGCGCGCCCATAGGGCGGGGGGGGGTGCCCCTTCGTCACAGATAGCCCCCCTTGGGCGGGCCGTGCAGAAGAAGTGCAACGAGGTGGCGCTCGCTGCGGCCCCGTCAGTGGGTGGTGACCCCCAACTGGCGAGGACATGCGCAGAGCTGGGTCCGTTGGTCTGCGTCACACTTCTGGCCTTGTGATATTTGGACCCGTCGACAGAGGCGGGATTGCCACAGGCGGGAGACCGCCCGCCCCGTGGCGCCGGCGGCTCTGTCTGGGTTTCTTCCGAGTGGGGCACGAGGAGCGTCGTTGATCGAGCACCTGCCCGGCGCGGGCGTCGACGTGTCGCCTGACAGGGTCCGGTGGCACCACCACGTGAAGGGGGGCTAGGGTTGACGGTTACGGTCCGCCTGTCACGGCCCTGTGCGAGGCCCACACGTACGGGGCTCTCTGTGTGCCGACGTTCCTGCTGGCAAGGGCCCCAAGTAACATTCGTGAGACGCCCGTCGGGCAGTACGCAAGCCAGCAGGAAAATCAAAGGGGGCGACCATTGCCCGCGCGATTCACCGGTTACGGATGTGACGGGCCACCTTTCAAGGAGTCAAACAGAGAGGCGGGCTCGGGAACACCCACTGTTCCTGAACAGAGGGGGCAGCACGCCCTCGAGCAAAGCTATGCGCTCGTCGCGGCCACGGCTCGACCAACGTGGCCCGCCCTGTGTGTCGGCAGCCGTGTTGCGGCACTGACCCAAGCTTGGGCGGGTCAAGCCTCAACGTGGCCGCGCGCAGGCTGAGAGCCTTGCGAGTCTCGGCCGAGCAAAGAAAAAAGTCTGGAAGGAGCCAGGGTCGCTCCGGCCGTGCCTCCTCCTCGTGCACACTGGGCCCACCACCATCTGGTGGGTGGACAGACTCACCACGCCTCCCACGGAGGGCCTCTCCCGAAGCTTCGCAGAGAGGCTTGGCAGGCCCCGGACCGGTCCACCGGTGCGATAAGAAAGGAGACTGCACAGAGGCCCCGCGTAGTGAGACATCGTATGCCGTGCTCGGCGCCCGCTCGGGGCGATTTCCACGAACGAGCAAGGCGGAGGCGCGATCTGCGCGTCGCTCGCTGAAGCTCCACACTGCACGTCTTGCGCGAATCACCTCGCCACCTTGGCATGCACGCGGGGCCACGTGGGATTGGCAGCAAGGAGGCGGTTGTTACGCACTGGCGACCGCCAGTTGCTCATCAAGCTCGAAGAATCAGCCGTCCTCGTCGTGGTCTGCACAAGGATAACAGTGGGCCCGCTGCCAAAAGCTGGACAGGTCAACGTCAGGCAGAAGAGGCGCTTTCTGCGTTTGATTGGCTCAGATCACGATTCGGCCTCTCTGCATCAAGCCGGACTGTGCAATTTTTGGCGGAACGACCACAGGGAGCCCACTATTCATAAATACAGCGGCGCCCTACAGTATGGCTTCGCACTGTCACTGTTGTGAGCATGCGGGTGGTCAAGATGAGATGTGATTGGGTTCTCAATGCCGCCAGCGTGACCCGTGGTCCATCGTACCAATAATATTGTTTTCGCAACCCTTCCGACTCATTCATCATAAATACATGTGTAGTATCTTCCAAGAGTTACGGAGCTTCCAGAAGAGGTTTCGAGGGCCTTGTCTTGGTTTTCTTGAAATCCAAAACTGAGCCGTTTAAGTGTTGCGCAACATGGCCCCCCTCGAGATTGTCTGAAAGCAAAGCTGATTGAGTTTGGAGTGAATATTCACGTGCACTGGTCGACTTCATGGACGCGGTCAGTTTGAGGAATACATTGCGCCTGTCGTGGGGCCTTCGGCTCTGTCTAATACCCGTGGGTAGGGTTGGTGAGCACGGGCAATTTTGGCCGGCGTGAGGGCGTGACACGCTAAATCACGTTAAATAACGCCCAAACACGCCCTTTTTTCGACCAGCACGCCCATCACGCCAAAAGTAGCTCCCCCATGCATCGACTCATAGCCCTCCTTTTCAATGGTTTTATGAAATCCAGTCATCACGTCGGTTCCATGTTTGGGCCGTCATGCCAGAAGGACACGGCGGCTACACTTGGTTTCTACTGGCCTCTATTCCGGAGGAGCATTACCATGGGACCGCCCCATGGGTCTATGACGCAGGGCTTCTGCATCACTGAAGGCACAAGATGAGCTCTCTTTGCTGACGTAGTGAGCGTGGCTCGTAGCATGGAACGTACACCATCAGAGGTCACCATGCCGACTGGGCGCCGGCATGATGCGCACGATGTGGACATTATGACGCAAGTATTCGTTCATCTCTCAGGATGGGTGTCCCACACGAGATCCAATGACCTACACCTGTCTGATGCGAGATCCTCCACGAACTATTGGACTTTCAGTTCGGTAGTAAATAAGCCAGCCCGAAGCACGCCCCTTGAATGCTGGGCTTCAGGGCGTGACACGCCCTACATCATGAGTTAAAGCACGCCCCGTGCCGGGGCGTGAGCACGTCTGGGACGTGCTCACCAACCCTACCCCTGCGAACCCCTGTTCACGATCGCCTCACCAACCGGCTGCAGCCCTTCAAGAAATATACCCGTGATATCGCGGAAAATGACCCGAAATTCGCGGGGTGACCCAACCTCCTCAGAGGCACCCGTTCTACACGGGGTGTTTGGGAGCAGTGGACAACGGGGTTCCTCAACAGCGCGGGATGGCGAAGTCACACTTCCCACGTTGTGTCACTTTCGACCTTCTTCGGCTGTACTGTGGTCACGATGTGCTGGCGCGGACTGGCAGAGACCGGTCAATATTAAAGGAAGTCGTCACCCTCGTGGAGTGACCGCGACTCCTTCTCATCACGATGCAATAAAAAAGATTCAGCACAGTGAACATGAACACTTCGATGGCCTTTATTTTTTGGCCATACTCAGTGCACGGGTCGGGTGCCCATCTCGGTGCTTCACCACGCTACCTTCCAGAAAGCAAGGGAGAAGCAACTGTCGAGTGCGCGGCCGTGGGAATCCGCAAGGGATCTTGCAGCCTTTTTGACAGCGATCAGTTGAGCACCACCGCAGAAGCGCTGTAATGCACGCAATTGCCGAAGCTTGAATGGCTGCTTGGGATCGGATCGTTCGTCTCTCATTGGACGAGGTGCGGTCCTCCATATCTATATATTCAGTGCCCGTGTCGCATCAGACACCGTTTTTTCTCAGCTCGCCTGTCTTGCTGCCGTGCTCTACGCCGCGTCGTCGTCCCCGCTGGACGACGTCGCATTGTCTACCGCGCCAAGGCTGCGAGCCGACGCCCTCCGAACCCCCCCTCCCCCATCCCCCCCTCAGTCCCCTGCAGCCCCCCCCGTTTCCCTCACGTCGCAGGTCAGCCCGCGTGCAGACACAAAATGCCCTCCAGCAGCCGGCGTCTGTGCGACTGCGACGACTGCACAGGTGATGGTGCAGAGCCTCCCTGTTTGGTGTCCAGAACCACATGCTTTGAACATCAATCAAACAAACGGCGTCGGTTGTCGGTAGGGAGTGTCACCGTTGGAGGCCCTTCGGGCACCGCCGGTTGTGCAACCGGCTCGGACAGAAATGAGCCTCCGGCCGGTCTGACGGGGGACGAGGTGGGGGATGACGTGGGCGGGGAGGCGGAGACTGTGAACGAGGACTTTCCACCAGGACCTGAGCACACGGCTGAAGGGGGGGCCGCTGCTTGCAGCGAGGATAGCCCCCTCAGTGCCGATCAAGATGTGGGTCAGGCTGGTGAGGAAGAGAGCAGTGTGGCGAGCACGGATGCGGAGTCGGACGACTCTACGAACGTCCCGCCCGCTGTTTTCATTGTGGAGGACCCCGCCGCTGATGACGCAGATCTCATTGGCCTACCGGAACCTGTAATTCAGGATGCTGTGAGCTCCAACGAGATGCAGCTGCCGGAGGCTCAATTTCGAGAGGTCGCGAAATACTTGGCGATCTTTACTTACGCTGTGAACCAATATCTAACTGAGGCTGCGCTTGCTGATCTGCTTAAGCTGAGCTGCTGCGACTCTTAAGTATCGAACTCCGTACCTCATGCGAAAGTTCATCGAGGCGAGCGTGAATGTAGAGAAGCGCCAAGTGGACTGCTGTTCAAACGGTTGCGTGGCCTTGACACACAAGCGGTCTCACCTGAGGTCCCGCGACGCCTGTGCGACTGCTCGGTACACGTCGACGGGGAAGCCTGCCCGGCAGATGACCTCCTGGTCCGTGCCTGCGTGGCTCACCAACATGCTGGGCGACCCAATTTTGGGTCCAGTCATGATGGCCGGCATGAAGGCAGCCCGTAATGCCGCCAATAGGAACTCGGACGGGAAGCAAAAGGAAGGCCTGCACGACTGGTACGATGGCCTTAACTTCCTCAAGGCGTTGCTTGCGGGGCTTTTCACTGGGGACACCGACATCGCTCTCAGCATTTCCACTGACGGCTTCGAGGTGTGGCGCCAACGAGGATTTCAGGGCTGGCCGATCATCGTGACTGTACTGAACCTGTCGCTAAGTGTACGGACGGGCAACATCTGCCAAATAGTCGTCGCTATCGCTTCTGGCCCGCGACAGCCTGTCGACCTGGAGTCATTCCTGCACCCTCTAGCCGAGGAGCTGAACGAGTTGGCTTAGGGAATTCCGGGCGCTCGCGTCTCTAGGTCCTCGGGGCTGTGCACGTTGCGTGCGCACCCCGCGCAATTCACGGCCGAAATGTCGGCGTTCGATATTCTGTTGAACACCACGGGGTATAACGGATATTCGCCCAGTCGGAGTCGTGAACTTCACGGCGTGCACCACGCAGCCAGCAACCACCATTACTTCCCTCCATGGGACTCGACCACTGATGACGCGGACCCGCTGTTTTCCATCTACAACTGTACGGTCCCACGACCGTCCGCCGAGAGCTTCCAGCGGGAGGCGGATGAGGTCGAACAGGCCAGGTCCACCGGGCGGTCCTTGGCCTTTCAAAAAGCTCTGTCGAGAAAGTCGGGAATCAAAGGACGTTCGCTGTTCTTTGCCCCTTCTGACGCGATGCGGCTGGCCTACCCGCACCTGACGCACATGTGGCGAATGGGCCCTGCGGCTGCTCCCTACGACGTCATGCATCTGCTCATGCAGAACGTTGCCCCGCTGCTCTGGAAGCTTTTCGCCGGCAAGGTGCCGGTGGAAGGAGCAGCCAATGAGGACTACGTGATGTCTGCCGCCACTGTGGCCCGGATTATCCGGGAGATGGTTGCGGCACGGAGAACTGTGCCCATGATACAGGCACGGTCGCTGCGGAATATCGACCTCCAATTTTGGTCTTTTAAGACCGTGAATTGGATGTTCTGGTTGGTTTTCACCACGGAAATTCAATTGGTTGGTCGAATTTCGGACTTGTACTACAAAATGTTCATGAAGCTGTGCAAGGCCTGCCGCGTCCTCTTCGGCCCCCGCGGCCTGTCCGCGCCCGAGTTGAAGACGGAGGAAGTGCGGCTGCAGCGGTTCGTACACATGTAATACACCGACGTGTACGGCTTGACGTACGAGCGGCTGCCGCTGTGCCGGTCCATCATCACGGCGGTCCTGGACATTGGTCCCAGTATGCGTGCATGTGGGCCGGCGTGGGCGTCGTGGCAGTTCCCCGCCGAGTGCAAAGTTGGGGAACCCGGGACGCTCATCCACTCTCATTCGCACCCCAGCACTAGCCTAAACGGTGCTGTGACGCGGCGGATGGAAGTTGAGCTGGTGACATCATTTGGGGAAATATACCTTCCGGCGGAGTGGGCGGCGGCCACTGGCAAAAAGCCACGGCGTGAGGGCACACCCCGTGGAAGCCTGCTCGTCCCTGCTGGCGAGGCGGGAAATGAGATGGGATGGACGGTCTCCCTTCTGCCCCCTCACTGTGCTGCGGCGCCGCTTTTCGGTGCGGAGCTGACAGCCATGCGGATGGCCCTTGCCGTTGAAGAAGTGGCGGACGTGCCGTCGTCCACTTTGGCCATGTTGTACTTCCGCCTCAAATTGGCAAGCGGAGAAATTGCCGGGTTCCAGCCTGCCGGCAGGAACTCCGCCAAACACCGCCACCGAAATTACCTCCTGCGAATTCATTCAACGGAGAAGCGGCGTCGGCGAGACGGCCGAGTGGTGGACGTACCTATCACGACCTATGGTGCTGTGCTACATTACGCTGTTGTGTACGTCGACGACCGGCGAATGGCCTTGGCCGAAGAGGCGTGGGTCAAGTCTGCGCGGGACAGGGCCGGGCGGAGCGGCTATCCTGCGCAGAAGTGGGGGGTAGATTGTTTTTTTAGCTCGGATGGGGTCCGCTGCTGTGTGCCTGCGGGCGCGATGGAGGCGGTTGTGGGGACCTTGGAACGGGAGGGGGTGCATTTCGCTTCGTTTGATCGTGAGCCCTTCTCGCATGAGCGATAGATACACTCTTCTACTCTAAAGGGGTGGCGTATGCGCGAGTCCACGGCTTCTGCGCAGACGCACAAGAATGACTGATTCTTTCTTTGCCCCACGAGCCTGTTAAAACAGTGGCCGCGTGCCCCAATGACAGCCTTCAATCGCATGGCGACAGCAGCAGGCGGCGCACAGATGACGCTATTTTATAAAAAGAGCGGGGCTGAGGATTTGTCGTGCTGGTGCGTGATACTGGGGCTTGCCCATCGAAATCCTAGAGCTGGGCGAGGCGATTACCGGACGTGGATCGTAAGCTAACTGAGTTCCAGGATCATTGTATTTTTCGGGTGCTACGGGAATTTGTTCGTTGCAGTCCAACTCTGTATCTCCCCAGCGACCACACTGGAAGCAACCAAGGATTTCTGCAGCTGTGGTCGGCGTCGCGTCAGAGCCATACACCGGCGCTCCAGCGACCCCCCCTCCGTCGCGTCACAGATGCCACGCTTTCCCGTCCCCACGCAGCCCCGTCATCGCAATGTCGTGTTTTCTGTCTTCGCCCCGCGTGTCCTCTGTCGGCTCCCTCCCGCGGCCATCTACATTTTAGGTCAACCTTATTGTTCATCAAACCCCCCTTCCATACCCTGTTGCCTCGGTACGAACAACGCTAGTGAGCGTGCTTGTGGTGCGCTCTCTCCCATCGTCTGCCAAATCGCTGGTCACTCCCAACCTCTTGGAGCCCAGGACTCCACATCTTCTTCCTTGACCCTCCTTCGCGAGCCCACGATGACGACCTTGCCTTCTACGCGTAAGCGGACGCCCGCCGGCTCTCAAGCAGGTGCGTTTGCGTGTGTACTATTGTGTTTCGTTCTGGCGATCTTCTGGTACCGGCCGGGGCGTGGACTTGAGGACTGGGTGATGTTCTTTCCTCACTACATGTAACTTTCGACTAACACTCTTGGTGTTCTCTCTTTGTCCTTTCATCGACTTCGGTTTCGTTTTTCTTTTCTAGAGATCGACGCCGATGTTGCGGCAGCAACTACGGCTGCTGCTGCTTTGTCTGTCCTCCAAGAAGCGGGTGCAGAGGTGCCTGATGATGCTGTTCAGCCTCCTCCTCGTCGTCGGCGCACTTCAGAAAGAACTGCAGCGCGGCGTCGTCCATGCCCTCCACCTCCTGCTGATCGCCCCCCCGCTGCCCCCTCCGCCCATGCACGGTCATCATCTTCAGCAGCGGCAAGTGCGTTTAGCCCGTCACGTCGACAGGCACCTCCTCTACCTCCGCCGAGGAGGGTGCCAGTGCCACCCCGACGGCCGACATCTCGCTTGGAGACGCACTCATTGGGTGGGGCAGCGACATTGTCACCGTTCGCCGCTCCCGCAGAGGGGCCGGATTCCCGTCGCGCGAGTGCCTCGGACGGTCGTGCACTCGGCGAAAGTTCGGATGATGGGTTATCTCCGAACGGGACACGGTGGCAGCGAGCCGATATGTCGCGCAGAGCTGACCCGGGGGCGCGGGTGGGCTCCAGCGCAGTCGGTACCAGAGGGCCTGGACAGAGGGGTGCGCGCGGATCAACAGCGGGCGGGTCTCGACCGAGAGAGTTGACACCATCGGCGACGCGTGCAACTCGTGGGCGGGGCCTTTCCGCGCCCCCAAGGCGGCAGGCGTCCGTCTCATCCTCGCCTTCCGGCATGGCCCCATCTCCGCCCGCCAGCGGGTCCCCCGCGGCCGCTCCTCGAGGCGGTGTGGACCTGCGGCGCCGCGCGAATCTGCCTCTTCCATCACGGCCACCCGTCGAAAGGCGCTCAGACGGGGAGGAGGCTGATCAGCAATGCAGCTGCAAACGGCCACGCCGTGGCAGGGCTCACACCAACGGCCGGTGCGGTTTTGACTTACCTGCCGACCGGCACGCGGCCGTGCGCACGCTGGAAGCACCACCGCCCCCCCTCAACAACATGCCTGTCTACGGCAATGACGACGTCGGCGTCCCCCCTGACCGCGTGCGGTATGTCCGCGGACTCGTGCGCGCGGCTGTGGAGGAGTACTTTACAAGCTGCCATACTTGGGGGTATCAGGAGTAGAACGACATGAAGCGGTCCATCACCTACGTTGAGCAACACGAGCCGCGTTTGGCTATCTGCGTGCGCTCTTGAGGGGCTTGCGCCCTCCTGTCTCCAGCAATCAACAACAAGGCGGCGTACGAACGCTGTTGCTGCGATGGGTCACCCAAGCCACCGGCACTCGGTTCACCGGGCATAGCTGGTGCCGGTGCGAGCGTGGATGCCACCGGTGCCAGCGAGGCGGGGGCGAGGCGGGGGGGGGGGGCGAGGCGGGGCGGGGGGGCGACGGGGGGTCACGGCACCGGCGCCAGCGGTCACGCGGGCGCTCATGCGACCGTGGCGCCCGACCCGGGCGTGACCGCCGAGGAATTCTTCGCCCGTATTAGTAGATAGCTGTAAACTGTAAACAAAGTCCTAATATCCGTACATATATTCCAGAGGCAGGCACGAATGGGTGGCCGAGAAACAAAACGAGCAGGCGGTCTCATCCGTTCGTGCGGAACACGTGGTGGCTAGTGAGCGAATCAAAGTCCGGCCGATCGCGGGTTGGGATCGCGGGAAAACCCGCGATTCCGGACAGCGCCGGGCCCCGATATCGCGGGTGCTGCAATTCACGACTTTGCGCAGAGAGACCGTCGGCGGAGGTGTGGGCCCTTTCACCATGCCCATGAGGGAGGCATTTTTACCCGCGATTTTCTGCCACCAGAATTCCGCGATATCGCGGGTATTTTCTACGTGGTGCAGGCGCTCGCGCAGCCGTACGCGGTCGCTACGCACGCGGCTGGCTGGCGTCACATGCAGCCACACGTGGCCGCCGCACACGCGGTCGGTAGGTGCTCGCACAGCGCCTTGTGTTTCGATTCCCCGGCGCTCCCCCGCCGACCGTCTGTGGTGGAGCGCATTCGCCCCACGCCCCAACGGGCAAGACGTCGAGAGAGCGCCCCACTTCAGTGGAAAAGCCAGCAGCTGCGTCGGCGTGGGAGGCGCCCGACGGTCGCCTGTGTACCCGCGGCGACAGAGGAGGGGGCGACGACCCGGTGGGCGCTGGCCTTGGCATGGGTGGGGGGGCAACGAGGGATCGCCCGCAGGACCACAGCGGCGGCAGCGATGTCGGCGCCATAGGTGGGGCGGTCGAGAGCAGCCGTCAAGGGCGCGCCGCGACTGCACCGATACAGTCATTATTAGATTCTGTCTCGAGCGTTGCAAAGCACCAGCAAGGACTCTTCGCCTCGCCTGGTGGCGGACTCAGTGTCGCTAGACTGAAAATTCGTTCGAATTTGGCCACGATCGAGACCAGTCTTGCAAGAGATGCGGGCACTCTCGCATCTGTTGAACACGACCCCTCCTGCTGACACTCCTGTCTCTTGGAGCAGACGGACCACCGCCACGTATCTTTTCTGTACTGCGCGGCTGGTCGAGGTTTCTCTACAACGCACGCTCCGCGACCAAAACCCCGTGTACTACAAAATCAAGCACGAAAAGAAGTCAGCCACATCAAGCATCATCATCCTGATCACTCAGGGACAGGTCAAGAGTGTCCTCAAGCGCATGCACGTCTCTCTCCACATTGAGCCATCCTGCCACGCCTTCCGCAACTTCTGTCGACTGGGCCGAGAGAAACAGAGTCGCGTGCAGCGACGACCGCATCAGCGCCCCCGTCATGGATTGCACGTCTGCGGCCATCGCGGGCGTTTCGGGCTGGTGGTAGTCCGCGTGCCGTGCACGCAGCTGGGCGGCAGCACCAGCGGGCAGGCAGTCCGCCCTGAGCCAGGACCGCACGATATGAGCGGGGAGAGAAGTGTGGATCAGCGCGGCGAGTGTACGCGATGATCACGCACGCTGATTGTGGGCTGGGACATGCGGAAAAGCAGCGTCGGTGCGGCGACGAGCGCACCCGACAGGCGGACATTCAACCAAAAGTGATGAGCTCATACAGTTGGGGCGGTCGTCTGAGTAAATTGGTTTTGCACGATCGCACTGGACATTGTTGCAGCGTGACAGTGTCCGATGGGACAATATCGAATAATGAATGTACGAGTCCCCATCATTTCCGCACAACCGCAATCACTCCATCGTCCTGATTTGGTACACGCCCATCTAAACACGATTCTCGTTCGGGTCCCTATTCGGGTCTACAGTGCATCGGCGAGCGCTTTCGATACACTTTTGATGGAGCCCAGGATGCGCATCCTCCGATGCGAGCCAGATGAAAAATACACTCCCACACCTGAATAGAAACGCCTTTGTGTTGCTGATAATTAACTACGTCAGCAGCTGTCCTCGGAGGCCATTCAGACACAAGAAGAAGTTTTATTGATTGATTCTGTACTGCGGTCGAAGAACCAGGCGACGTGCTTACGAAAGAGATCCCACGCGAAGACGAGGGGAGCACGAGCGAAATCAAGAAAGTACAACCACGAAGAAGAAAGAGAACACATATTGTGCTTCCCAGAAAAAGTGGATCACCTTCTGCATCTGACTCTTCTGCCTGTCGAAACGGATCAGATAATGATACCATGCAACTACATCTGATACGCAAGATTGTTTGCCCGTCACAAATCTTCCGATCCGTCCTCTCCTGTTTTGAGAATTGTTCCAGCCTCACAAATATTCTGATCCGTCTTTTCCACTTTTGAGATTTGTTCCAGTCTTCGTGCAAAACTGTTGTCGGTATTTGAGGAATGTTCGGACCGCGGGCCGTGACATCACCGATGCTGCGTCATCCACCGCTCATGCGGCGTCACGACGTCACGCCCATCACTGTCCCGCCACCCGTCCCCGTCGCTG